>Ga0210122_1000192_pt1 | contig 19551 bp, 15 predicted proteins | sample Muzzi_CordB_D2_FD_185530 | JGI IMG/M metagenome (GOLD analysis project Ga0210122, IMG submission 185530) | Wetland microbial communities from San Francisco Bay, California, USA, that impact long-term carbon sequestration - Muzzi_CordB_D2 (SPAdes) | ecosystem: Environmental > Aquatic > Marine >... | reverse complement strand
CCGCGATCCGTGACGTCCCCGGTCTGCACCAGGTGCGTTTCGCCCCCGATCCACTTGCCCTTCTTGTCGATCAGACCCGCCGAACGCATGACATTGATGTACTGGTCGTAATCGCCGTGCAAGTCGCCGATCGCGACAATGCGGTCGACACCGCTCCAATGGTAATCGTCCAATCGGACAGCCTTGGCATTGGCCGACACCGGAGCCAACAACAGTAGCAGCAAGGCGATGTTCTTCACGGGGCCCATATCAAGCATGCGCTTCATTCAAAAATACCTGTGTCCTTTTGTTGCGCCTTCTGACGTTGAAGTTCGCGCGGGCTGTGGCGCATGTAATGCTTGGCGTGTTCGTTGCCACCGTAGTTGATTTCCCAGAGGATCAGGAACGTGTAATTGAAGATCGCCGTCATTACGGCGGCGACCGTCAGCATCCCCACCCCGCAGGAAAGCCCGACACCGACCGCCATGAAGATGAACAGCGAATCGGCCGTGCTCTTCAGCGCGTAACGGTAACGCACACCGGCCACGACACCGGCCAGGCTGAATGCCATGGCCAGCGAATTGTGCACGATCAGGACAATGCCGGTGACCGCAATCGGCAGAATCAGCATGGTTTCCAGCAGCGACTGGTCCATCTTGGATCTGCTCCGGATCGCCATGTAAGTCCAGGAAACCGGGATCATCAGAACGACGGCTCCAAGGATGGCGGCAATCAGCCACACAAAACCGCCCACCTGGTCGGTCACGTTCGAGGCGTGAATGACGATCCCCCCGACCTCGTTCGGACCGGTTTCCTGTCCGATCAACTGTTCCACGACACCGAGCGGCAGGTGGCGGTGCAAGTCCGGCACCAATTGGTATCCGGCCCAGATCAACAAGGCCAGCAGGCCGTAAAAAACATTGAGTCTCAAGAATAACCGCATAAGCAAACCCAGCACCTGCGTCGGCCGAGACGCTTCTCTTCTCCTCTCCCATCCTACGCCAATCGCGGTAGCGCACGCTACCCATGGATCGATTCGCGCCCCGATTTCGCAAATTTGACCCGGTGACCGAGAGGAGTAAACTGCTGGCATTCTTGCGCAGGAAATAAGAAGAATGGCGAATCTGTCGCGCCGTGCTACCTTGTTTTTCGCGGTTGCCCTGACCGTGTTCTGCACCAGTGTCCAAGGCGGCGATGATAGCCCCCGGCCAGCGCTCGAAGCGCAAGCCAAACCACTGGCGTCAAGGAGCGATGCCGTGCCGGTTGGAAAGCTGCCGCAAACGGTCAAACCGCTGCACTACCGGCTGGCCATGACGCTACTCCCCTCCGAGGCCCGGTTTTCCGGTGTAACGGATATCGATATCAATATCGCGGAGGCCGCTGATCATTTTTACCTGCATGGCCGCAATCTGGATATAGCCCGCGCGGCACTGGTATCGGGCGGTCGAAGCTATCCCGCCAGCTACCGCCAGGTGGACCCCAGCGGGGTTGCCCTCATTACGCTACCCCGCAAGTTCAGCGGTCGTGCCGTGCTGCATTTCGAATACCGAGCGCCCTTCAGCCATTCTCTGGAAGGCGCCTATACCACGAGAGTGCACGATCGCAGTTATGTATTCACACAATTCGAAGCCATATCCGCACGCGATGTATTCCCGGGATTCGATGAACCTGTGTACAAGACACCTTTCGACCTCACGCTCACCGTCCGGCAATCCGACAAGGCGATCGCCAATACACCGCAAAGCGGCACGGAAGTACTCGGCAACGGCCTGAAACGCGTTCATTTTGCCACCACCAAGCCTTTACCCACCTATCTGGTTGCGTTCGCAGTCGGGGATTTTGACGTGGTCGAGGCGGAGCCGTTGCCCGCCACCGGCGTGCGCGACCACCCGTTACCGCTGCGCGCGATAACGGTCAAGGGACGGGGGCAGGAAGCCCGCTTTGCGTTGCGTCATACACGCGCCATCGTCGAGGCGCTGGAGAGTTATTTCGCAATACCCTACCCCTACGCCAAGCTCGACATACTGGCGGTTCCCGACTTCGCCGCCGGCGCGATGGAAAATGCCGGCGCCATCACCTACCGGGATTCGCTCATGCTGATCGGGAAAAACGCGACGCCACAGATAAAACGCCTTTTTTGCCAGGTTCACGCGCATGAACTGGCTCACCAGTGGTTTGGCGACATGGTCACACCGACCTGGTGGGAAGATATCTGGCTCAATGAGGCCTTTGCCACCTGGATGGCTGCTGTCGCCCTCGACATTTGGCAGCCGGAAGAACACTACCGCCGCGAACTCGCCAGCCGCGGTGTCGAGGTGATGAACCTGGATTCCAAGATCAGCGCTCGGCAGATACGCCAACCGGTGAACGACCTGAACGATATCGCCAATGCATTCGACGGCATCACCTACGTCAAGGGCGGCGCGGTTCTGAGCATGTTCGAATCCTTGCTCGGGCGCGAAGCGTTCCGCCGCGGTGTCCAATCCTACTTGCGAAAACACGCTTGGAAAAGCGCCACGGCCGAAGACTTCATCGACGCCCTCACGAACCAGTCGAGCCAGCACAGGGCAGAGGACTTGAAACTGTCTTTCAACTCGTTCCTGGAACAGCCGGGTCTGCCACTGGTAGAGACAGAGCTGCAATGTGAAAATGGGAACAGCACGCTGCATCTGTCGCAGACGCGTTATCTGCCCCTGGGGTCGAAAGGTGCCGGGAAGCAGTCCTGGCGCATACCGGTCTGCGTAAAAACGGGCTGGGATGGTAAACCGGCTGCCACCACCTGCCTGATCCTGACCGGGAAAGAGCAGTCGTTCGCGCTTCCAGTCGGTGCCTGCCCGGATTACGTAATGCCCAACGCCGACGACGCCGGGTATTACCGCTGGACCCTGACCGATCATGGCTGGGAACGACTGCTGGCTCACAGTGACGCACTCAGCATCAGGGAAAAGATTTCGCTGGCCTCCAGCCTGGAGGGCGCTTTCAACGCCGGGGCGATAGACATACCCGCGTACATGGGTGTCGTCCGCAGACTGGCCGCAGACCCGAACTGGTGGGTAGCGACTTCTCCCTTTGCGCTGCTGAGGTTTATCTACGACGACATGGCGACTGATGTGCAGCGGAAACAACTGCAGGCCCGGTTCGCTGACATGTACGGTGACCTGCTCGACCGCGTCGGACTGGCCAAACCGGCGAAAACCGAAACGGCCCGGTTACAGGAAACACTGGTCGGGTTCCTGGCGCTGAAGGCGCACCTGCCGATTTTGCGCGAACGACTGCAGCAAATAACATATGACTATACCGGGTATCCCCAGGCTACAGGGGTTCACCCCGACCGCGCCAATGCCAACCTGTTGGCAACAGCACTCACGGTCGCGGTGCAGGAAGACCCGGCCGGACATCCGTTCAGCCAGGTCCTGCAAGACCTTGCGCTGGCGTCGGACGACGCCGTTTTCCGCGGCCGTGCACTCAGCGCCCTGGGCGCAGGCCGGCATCCGGACGCCAGCCCGGAACTGTTGCAACTAGTCCTTTCCCCGCGACTTCGCGACAATGAGATCTATTACATTCTGATGCCGCAATTACAGAATGAAGTGACACGGGAGACCGCCTGGCTCTGGCTCAGGCAGAACTTCGATGCGGTCCTCGAACGCGTACCGGACTGGCGCAGGGGGAAACTAGCCCAGGCCGGGGAGAACTTTTGCGACGATGGGCACCGAGCCGAGGTCGCATCGTTTTTCAAACCCAAAGAGAAAGAACTGAGCGGGGCCCCGCGAGCACTGGCCAACACGCTCGAGTCCATCGACCTGTGCATGGCAAAAAGGGCCTTCCACGCTGCTGGATTGAAGCAGTATTTGCAGGACTGAGCTGACCCGGGCGAATTGACGATCACTGAGGAGACGGAAATGAGCAATGTATTGAACCCTGTCAGGATCGGTCTCGCGATGGTATTGCTGGGCCTTGCCTTTGGCGTGACGCTCGGTGTTTCATTCGGCCTCGACGAGAAGGCCTATCATGATCATATCTCCGCCGGCATCGAGGCCCACCCAGCGCTACACGATGAAAAAAGTGCGGGCTCGATCTGGCGTTACGCGCGGCGGGCCCACTTTCACGCCACCGGTATTTCGGCCTTTTCTCTGGGGCTGGTGCTGCTCATCGCGCTCACGTCCATGAAAGCGTCCGCCAAGAGATGGTCGGCCATTCTTGTCGGTCTCAGCGGCTTCTATCCATTGAGCTGGTTCACGATGTATTGGCTATCGCCGTCGATCGGCCGGCACGCGGCTCATACGCACATGCTGACCGAGCTGTGCGTGTACGTGGGTGTGGGCGGCCTGTTGCTGGGGCTGCTGATGATCTTCGGCTATCTCTTCCTTGGCCTGTTTTCACCGAAGTAAGGGACACTCCACGATCCGGAGGAGGTCCCGGGTCCTGCCGTTCGCGGCCCCGGGAGGACGTCGTTCCCGCGTGCACGGGAATGACGACACTTTCAATGTATGGGAATGACAACGCGGCGTGTATCCACGCACCTTCGGCAAGCTACCCCGCGGGCGGGAGCAGGCGCGCCCGGATGACGCCCTCGGCGCCGCGGATGGCGCTCATGACGCCCTTGTCGGGCTGGTTTTCGACGTCGATGATGCTATAGGCGAAATCGCCCCGGCTGCGGTTGACCATGTCGATGACGTTCATGTCATGGTCGGCCAGCACCGACAGCACGCTGTTGAGCACCTTGGGTATGTTTTCGTTGCAAAACGTAATCCGGTAGCCGCCGTTCCTTGCCATCCGCGTATTGGGGTAATTGACAGAATTGAGGATGTTGCCGTTATCGAGATAATCGACCAACTGGTCGGCCGCCATGACCGCGCAGTTCTCTTCGGCCTGCCGCGTGCTTGCGCCGATATGGGGTAACAGCAGCACGTTACTGCGCCCCAGCAGGTCCGGGTGCGGAAAATCCGTGATATACGCGGACAACTGGCCGCTGTCGAGCGCCGCGGTGACGGCTGCGAGGTCGACGACGGCGTCCCGGGCGAAGTTGAGCAGACGGGCGCCTGGCTTGGTGCGTGCCAGCAGGTCGGCGTTGATCAGGCCCGTGGTGTGTTCGTTGGCCGGTATGTGCAGGGTCAGGAAGTCGGCCGCGTCGACCACCGCCTGCAGGCTGTCCGCCTTCTGCACGCGGCTCGATATCCGCCAGGCTGCTTCGACGGACAGCGCCGGGTCGTAGCCGACGACTTTCATGCCGAGTTCCAGCGCCATGTTCGCCACCATCGAGCCGATCGCGCCGAGCCCGACCACGCCCAGCGTCATGCCATAGATTTCAGAGCCCGCAAAGCGCTTCTTGTTGGCTTCCAGCAACTTGTTCAGTTCGGCCGCGTCGTGGACATCGCCCAGGGTCTGCACGTAATTCATCGCACCGAAGATATCCCTCGAGCCCAGCAACAACCCCGCGGCGACCAGTTCCTTCACCGCGTTGGCATTGGCGCCGGGCGTGTTGAACACGACGATACCGCGTTTCGCGTAAGCCTCGATGGGGATGTTGTTTACCCCGGCGCCGGCACGGACCACGGCCAGCACACTGTCCTCGATCACCTCGTCGTGCAGCTTGTAACTGCGCAACATGATGGCGTCGGCCGGGGCCAGGTCCGCTCCTGCCGTGTACCGGTCCGCGGGCAGCCTGGCCAGCCCTTTCTCGGCCAGCTGGTTATAGATGCGTATTGTCTTCATGGTGTAGCCGTCTTGTAAAAGATTCAAATGGGGCGGGGGAAAAGGCGGATTGTACTGCAATCTCAGGAGAATGCTAGCCTTGGTCCAACATGCCCCGCAAATGCCTGACGTGGGTCGGTCCGACCTCGCAACAACCGCCGATAATCCGAGCGCCGGCGACCACCCAGGCGGCCGCGTGACGGGCGTACATCTCGGGCGTCACATCCGTGCGCGGGGGTGGTATCGACGCATCGCCGTGATAGTCCCAGGCATCGGGAATGGGTGTAAAAGCGTTGGCGTATGCGCCCACCGGGACATCGCAGAGCGCGATCAGCGCGGGCAGCGCCCGGCTGATCGCTTCCGGCGGCGAACAGTTGAGCAACACGGCGGCGACGCCCGCGCCGGCTACGTCCTGCCAGGCCGGGCCGATGCCCTCGCCACTGCGCAGTCGCGCGGCCCCGGAGTCCTCGACGGACCATGACAGCCATACCGGCAGACCGGTCTCCAGCGCGGCAGCCGCCGCGGCCCGGCTCTCCAGCCGGCAGGAAAGCGTTTCACAGAGAATGAGGTCCACGTGCGGCGCAAGGAAGGCGGCCTGCTCGCGGTACAGGGCGACCGTTCGCTTGTAATCGCCGACCAGGTCCGGCCGGTAACTGCCATACTGGGGCCCCATCGAACCCGCAATGAGCACGGGCCTGGCGCAGTTGTCACGCGCCTGTTGCGCCAACTCCGCCGCCAGCCGGTTCATTTCGCCGAGTCGGTCCAGCACGCCGGCAGGCTCGAAATTGTTGCGGATACAGGCATAGGAGTTGGCCGTGATGACATCGGCGCCGGCGCGGATGTAGTCCTCGTGCACGGCGACGACCGCACTGGGGTCGTCGAACAGCGCCTTCGCGGACCACAATATGCCCTGCGCGGCGGCGCCGCGCTTGATCAGTTCCTGGCCCGTGCCGCCATCCAGCAGCAGCGGTTCTGCCGGTATCTCCATTTGACAGGCCCTAATCCGTATGTTGCACCAGCCGGTCGTCGCGCCGGATAGCATCAATTGAACTTAAAAGCATATGTGATGATTTGTCCAATTGACTCATGGGTAGACTCCGTACGCGGCCCACGACCAATCCCGGCCCTGGCTTGCCCGGCCACGCCTGGACTCGGGTTTCCCTCGAGCCATAGCTACGCCATGACGCTCAGTCCAGCCCGGCGTCCAGACGCATCTGGTCGGCGCCATTATCCGGGTTGCCGGTGCAATATGCGGGCTAATTGAAGAAGGCCCAGGGTATAAAATCGACAGGCTCGCCCCTGACGACGTCCTGGCCGGGCGCCTGGACCACCATGCCGTCGCCCCAGCTTGCCGAGAACAGAACACCGCTGCTCTGCTTGCTGTACACCTCGACGCCGGCAGGGGTCATACGCGCGCGCAAATACTCCTGCCGTGAACTGCCCTTGTGATCGAACAGCGCCGACAGCCGCACCGGGACGATGCCGCTGTCGGCGACGCCCTGGCAGGCGAATAGGTAAGGCCGTGCGATGACGAGAATGGTTACCAGGGCCGACACCGGATTGCCCGGCAGACCGAGGAAAGGCGTCCCCGCAACCTCGCCAAAGGCAAAGGGTTTGCCCGGCTTGATCGCGACACGCCAAAGGTCCAGCCGGCCGAGCGACTCGACCACCGGTTTCACGTGGTCTTCCTCACCCACCGATACGCCGCCGGACGTGACGATGACGTCCGCCTCGCGGCTGGCGCGGGTCATGACGCCGGCGATGACGTCCGGGTTGTCTTCGACAATGCCGAAATCCAACACCTCGAACCCCCATGACTCGAGCAAACCGGCCAGCATGTAGCGGTTGGAATTGTAAATCTGGCCCGGGCCCGCCGTCTCACCCGGTTCCACCAGTTCGGAGCCGGTGGATATGACGGCGGCTTTGAGGCGCCGTCTGACTTCGACGCGGGGGAACCCGAGCGAGGCGACCAACCCCAGATCCTGCGGCTTGAGCCGCCGGCCGGCCGTCAGTACGGTGCTGCCGCTCTTGATGTCCTGGCCCCGGGGCCGGATGTTGCCGCGCACCGGCGGCAGCTCATTGATGTGGACGCTGTCAGCCCCGGCCCGGCAGTTCTCCTGCATTACGACCGTGTCGGCGCCGGCGGGAATTTCGGCGCCGGTAAAGATCCGTGCGGCCGTGCCCTCGGCCAGCGGTTGCGGCGCCACGCCGGCAATGATCCGCTGGCTGACCCGCAACGGCCGTTCCGGGCCCGGCCAGTCAACATGACGCAGGGCGTACCCGTCCATCGCGCTGTTGTCCGCCGGCGGCACGTCGATCCCGGCGACGATGTCACCGGCCAGCACGCGGCCCAGCGACTCCCTGATGGAGACGGTTTGCGCGGCGGTCAGCACACGTGCGGAATCCATTAACCGTCCGATGGCTTCCGGCAGACTGATCATGCTCATCGCAAATGGGCACCCGAACGTGTCTGGGCGGCGAAATTGCACGGCCGGTGGCGGCTGTCCAGCTGCTCGGAGAGTATTCGTTCCCAGCCGGTGCGGCAGGCGCCGGTCGAGCCGGGCAGACAGAATACCAGCGTCTCGTTGGCCATGCCCGCCAGGGCCCGCGACTGGACCGTCGAGGAGCCGATTTCTGCAAAGGACAGTTGCCGGAACAACTCGCCGAATCCTTCGATGAAGGTATCGAACAACGGCCGCAGGGCCTCGGGTGTCGAATCCCGGTTGGTCAGACCCGTGCCGCCCGTCGTGATGACCACATCGACACCCTCGTCTGCGATCCACGCAGAGACAATCGCACGACTGCTGTAAACGTCGTCCTTGCACAACCGCCGCCCCGCCAGCCGGTGGCCGGCCGAGGTGAGCAGGTCCGCGAGCGCCTGGCCGGACGTATCGTTGTCCAGCGTGCGGCTGTCGGACAGGGTCAGAACGGCGATATTGAGTGGAATGAATTCGGAATGCTGGTGCAAGACACTCTCCTGTAGCTGCTCAGTTTCGATCGAGGTCGAGCCAGCCGGTCGCGGCTTTCAGTTCCCCGGGTGAATTGACATTATAAAATGGCGGCGGTTCGCCCGCCTCCCACTCGACCACGACGTGAGGCAACAGGCCCAGGACGTGCTTCAGACCGCTGGCCCCCTCGCTGACCGCTACCTCGTGCACCACGCCGAGGTGCGAGGTATGCCACAGTGAAAAGGTGGGCTGCAACACGCCCCGCCACGAGACGACGGCCACCGGGTTACCCGCGCCGCCGCCCGCGGCCTGTAACCGGGCCGCAAGATCGAGCGGCACGAACGGCGCGTCACAAGGGCACAAGAGCAGCGAAGTCTCGGCGCCCTTCTCCGCCAGGTAATGCAGCGCGGCATACAGACCCGACAACGGGCCGCGGTAGCGCTGCAGCACGTCAGGCACCAGCGGCAGACCGAAGCCAGCGAACTCGCTCTCGCTACTTTCGCTGCCGTCACTGCTGATCATCAACGACCCCACCTGGGGCCGCAGACGCCGGATCACATGCGCCACGAGCGGCTCACCGGCCAATGGCACCAGCGCCTTGTTCAACCCGCCCATGCGGCTGGCGCGCCCGCCCGCGAGAATGACGCCGGCCGGCTTGCCTGAAATCGTCATGTTTTCTGCAGTTCCCACCCCCGCATTCTCACGCTGTCCGTTCTGCATCCGCCGGAACCGCCGTGCCCCCCCGTGCACCGCCCAGTTGCGCGATGATCTTGTCGGCAACGCGAAACGCGTTGGCATAAATCGTCCACGTGTAAGGCACGCTGCCCCCCGTGGGCATGAAACTGCCGTCGGTGACGAACAGGTTGTCCGCGTCGTGGGCCCGGCAGTCGGCATCGAGCACCGATGACGCCGGGTCGGTGCCGAATCGGCAGCCGCCGGCCACCAGGTTCTGCGGCGGCGAACCGCTCAGACCCCATGTCACCTTGTCTGCGCCCAGTGTCTTGAGCAGGCTGCGGCCCTTGTTGGTCAGAAAGCGCCCGACCTTGAGGTCGTGCGGATGGTAGCCAACCCGTACCCGCGCGACCGGCGTCGACCAGCGGTCCGCCAGTTTCGGGTCCAGCGAGACAAAGCAGTCATCGTTCGGCAACCAGTCGCAAAAGGTCTCGAAGCGCAGGTAACGCACACCGACGAAGTCGTCCTTGAGCTTCTTCTTGAGCGCCTCGCCCCAGAGCAGGCCGTCGTCGCCATACTTGACGCGATTGGCGTGGTTGATCGGGTTCGGGTGGCGCATCAGGAATTCGATCGTGCCGCCCTTGAGCCTGCCGATCTCCTTGTCGTCGATGAAATACCAGTCCTGCACCGCGCGGTTTACGAACGGTCCGAACACCTTGAGTTCATTGATTTTTCTCTCTGACATGCCAGCGTAATGGAAATGCCCGGTACCGGCGCCGCCGGCCGAAAATATCAGGTTCCTGCCGACCTGTCCGCTGTTGTTGGCCAGACCTTTGGGGTGCTTGGGACCGCTGGACAGCAACAACAGCCGGGCCGTCTCGATCGCCTGGCAGGCCACGACGAAAATACGCGCCGTCACCGCCCGCCGGGCACCGGCCAGGTCATAGTACTTCGCGGCGGTCACGCGGCCGCTGGCGTCGCTTTCGAGCCGGTAGACCTTGGCATGGGCACGAATATCGCAACGTCCGAGCCGCCGTGCGTGGTTCAGCAGTGCTGCCCTCGAGCTGCCCTTGGCGCCGCTGGAACAGCCGTAGCTGCCGCAATATCCTGAATACTGGCAGGGTTGGCGCTGCAAGGCGGGCCGCGACAGTATCGCGCGCGGGACCGGGAACGGATGCAGACCGAGTTGCCCGAAGCTCTTGTCGATCCATCCGGACACCGGGTGCTCCGCGGTCGGCGGATAGGGGAAGTCCTTGCTCGACCTCGGCTCCTGGTTGGGATGGTCGATCACGCGGCCGGAAACGCCGACCACGTGCTCGGCTTTTGTGTAATAAGGTTCCAGGTCCCCGTAAGTGATAGGCCAATCGGTGACATTCGCGCCTTCGATCGGCCCGTACTCCGACAACAGCCTGAAATCCCGCGGCTTGAGGCGGTGGAAGAATCCGCTCATGAAGTTCGACGATCCGCCGACACAATTGCCGTTCCAGAAATCCCAGCCGGATTCATAGGTCGGTGTGGCGCTCCAGCCGCCGTCCCGAGCGCTGTCCTCGATCACGTGAAACTCGTCGCGCAGCTTCGGTGTAAAGACGCTGCGGCGGCAACAGGCCAGTTCGTCCTTGTAAAAATCGTCTTCCTCGAACCAGGGACCCTTCTCGAGCACCACGACGCGGAAGCCGGCTTCGGCCAGCGACAGCGCGACCGGTCCGCCGCCGGCGCCGCTGCCTATGACACAGATGTCGTAATCCGTCATTTCAGCCTGGTGTAGATTTTTTCTTTCGGCGGCCGCGGAAAACCGGGACGGTGTTCGAGCCAGCGCCAGCCGATGCCATCCGGGTTACCGCCATAGACCGGATCGCAAAGCAGGGCCTCGAGTACGTAACCGAGCACCAGCGACAACCAGTTTTCACCCCAGTGCGTCTGCTCGACGAAATAGGTCAGCAGCGCCTCCCGCCGGCTCTCATCGAGTTCCGCGAACGGCAGGGAAAAACGCTCCTGGCTGGCTTCCTCCACGGTAGAGATGCGTCTGACGAGGAAACGGCCCAGGCCCGGATTCATCCCCTCCCTGAAAACGGTGAACTCCATGTACGCCACGGTGTTGATGTCCCCGGCGCCCGGGGAGTCCGGGGTTCTTGGGAACAGGTGCTCCGTCAGCGCCGTCATGACGCTGCGCTCCAGGGCCGTGAACCGGCGAGGTTCGTCCGCTCGCTCCGGGCCGTCGGCGAAGGCGAGCGGCAGATTGACGGCGACGGGGGCAACCGTCAAGGCGGCGCCGCCCGACACCAGGAACGAACGGCGGCTGAGGTGCCTGGCATCCTCTCGCGATGCCGGCAGCAGGCGGCGCTGGTCACCGTTGCATCGACGCTTCATGATCAGGAGGCATCCGGGTTGGGGCAACTGGGGATCGGACCCATGTCCGGGGTGTAAGGCTCGTACCAATCCGGCAAATGCGCCGCGATATACGTGGGTACGCCGTCCCGGTAACGTATGATCCCGTCGGTGCCGATGATGAACTCCGTCGGCACCACCTTCACGCCGTAGCGCTTGGTTATGACCTCGCCGTCGTCGTACAGCAGGGGGTAATTGGTGGCGTGGTCCTCTTGGTATTGCCGAGTTTTCGCCAGGGAGTCGTTCCAGGTGGTGTTGACGGCCAGGATCTCGACGCGGTCGCCAAATTCCCGCTCCAGCCTTTTGTAGCGCTCGGTCTTCTTGACGCAGTAAACGCACCACGTGTTCCAGAACGCCAGGAAAACCGCTTTCCTGCCCCGGTAATCGGACAGGTGCACGGTGCGGCCGTCGATGGTCCGAAGTTCCAACGCGGGCGCGGCTTCGCCGACTTCAGCCGCAAAGCCCGGCTGGGCAGTCACCAGAAACACAGCCAACAATAAAAATTCCAGACGCATCGCTAAACATCCATTGACAGGTCATTTTATAACCCGTCACCGCCAATGAACAGGGCTGCGCCCAACTAACGTAACGTTCGGGCTACAGCTTTTCCAGGGCGGCGCGCACCGCCGGGTCGAGGCCCCGGCCGTCGCTTTCGGCGTAGCCGGCGAGCAGCGAGCGCATACGGGGCGCCCAGAACCGCTTCAGATGGTCCGCGATGCGGGCGTCGGCGTCTGCATGGAAGCCGAGGTTGGCGGCAATGTCGTTGGCCATGGCAACCAGGTGGGCAGTCTCCTGTTCCGCCGTGACGCCAGTCTTCGGGTCATTGGCTGTCATGGTTTTGTCCCGTATCGGCTCATTCCCAGGGCGCTCAGTCCGCGGTGGCGCGCGCCTTATCCAACAGGGCCTGCTGTCTGCGATTGAACTGCGCCTGCTGCTTCTGCCATTCGGATGGCCCGCGGACGCGCGTGGCCTCGACGGCGGTGACCTTGTACTCGGGGCAGTTCGTGGCCCAGTCCGAATTCTCGGTCGTCACGACATTGGTTCCGGACAGCGGAAAATGAAACGTCGTGTAGAGCACGCCGGGCTGCACGCGCTCGGTGACCAACGCACGCAACACCGTGGCGCCCGCCCTGCTGCTGATACCCACCCAGTCGCCGCTGGCGATACCGCGTTCGCCCGCGTCGAGCGGGTGAATTTCCAGCAGATCTTCACCGGCCCAGCGGGTATTCTCGGTGCGCCGTGTCTGCGCGCCCACATTGTACTGGCTGAGGATTCTCCCGGTGGTCAGCAGCAACGGGTGCTCCGCCGTCGCTCGTTCGGAGGTCGGCACATAGCCCGTGATCGCGAAGTAGCCCTTGCCCCGCACGAACGTATCCACGTGCATGGTCGGCGTGCCAGCGGGCGCGTCGTCGTTACAGGGCCACTGGATGCTTCCGTATCGCTCCAGCTTGGCGTAGCTGACGCCGCGGAACGTCGGTGTCAGGCGGGCGATCTCGTCCATGATTTCGCTCGGGTGCGAATAGCTCATCGGATAGCCCATTGCATTGGCGAGATCGACCGTGATCTGCCAGTCTTCCTTGCCGCTCTTCGGCGGCATCACCTTGCGCACCATCGATATACGGCGCTCGGCGTTGGTAAAGGTGCCGTTCTTTTCCAGGAAGGTCGAGCCCGGCAGGAACACATGGGCGTACTTGGCCGTCTCGTTCAGGAACAGGTCCTGCACGATGATGCACTCCATGGACCGGAGCGCAGCCTGTACGTGGCGCGTATTCGGGTCCGACTGGGCGATATCCTCGCCCTGGCAGTAAAGCCCCATGAAGGCGCCGCTCACGGCCGCGTCGAACATGTTGGGTATGCGCAGACCGGGCTCGGCCTGCAGCTCGACCTGCCACTCCGCCTCGAACAGGCCGCGGACCTGTGGGTCGGACACGTGCCGGTAACCGGGTAATTCGTGCGGGAAGGAACCCATGTCGCAAGAGCCCTGTACATTGTTCTGGCCACGCAACGGGTTGACCCCGACGCCTTCCCGGCCGAGATTTCCGGTCGCCATTGCAAGGTTGGCGATGGCCATGACCGCGGTGGAGCCCTGGCTGTGTTCGGTGACGCCCAAGCCATAGTATATGGCCGCGTTGGCGGCGCCGGCGTACAGGCGCGCCGCGGCCCTGAGTTCGCCCGGTGGAACGCCCGTCACGTCTTGCAGTCGCTCCGGCGAATTCTCATTGCCGAGGACAAATCCCCGCCAGCTTTCATAGGCCGGGGTCTCACAGCGCTCGAGGATAAAATCGGCATCTTCCAGCGCCTCCTCGATGACGACGTGCGCGAGCGCGTTGAGGACCGCCACGTTGCCGCCGGGCCGCAGTTGCAGGTGATGGGCAGCCCTGACGTGCGGGCCGTTCACCAGTTCCGTCGCGCGCGGGTCGACGACGATCAGTTGCGCACCCTGGCGCAAACGCTGCTTGAGACGCGACGCGAACACCGGGTGCGCGTCGCTGGGGTTGCAGCCGATCAGCATGATCACGTCGGCCTTGGCCACGGAATCGAACGCCTGGGTTCCGGCCGATTCGCCCAGCGTGGTCTTGAGACCGTAGCCGGTGGGCGAATGGCAAACGCGCGCGCAGTTATCGACGTTGTTGTTACCGAAACCGGCCCGCACCAGTTTCTGCACCAGGAAGGTCTCCTCGTTGGTGCAGCGCGAGGATGTGATCCCGCCGATGCTGTCGACGCCGTGGCGCTGCTGGATCTCCCGCAAACGCCGCGCGGCATGCGCGATGGCCTCTTCCCAGCCGACTTCCCGCCAGGGCTCGTCGATGGTGTCCCGGATCATCGGCCGGGTGATGCGGTCACTGTGCCTGGCGTAACCGTAAGCGAAGCGGCCCTTGACGCAGGCGTGACCGGCATTGGCCTTGCCGTCCTTGGCCGGGGTCATGCGTACCACCTCGTCACCGCGGGTTTCCACCTCGAAGGAGCAGCCGACGCCGCAATAGGCGCAGGTGGTGACGCTGCTGTTTTCGGGTAAACCCAGCTCGATCACGGAGTTTTCGTTGAGCGCCGCCGTCGGGCACGCGTTGACGCAGGCGCCGCAGGACACGCATTCCGATTCCATGAACGGCTCTTTCTGGCCGGCCGTGATTTTCGAAGCGAAGCCGCGGCCGTCGACCGTCAGCGCGAAACTGCCCTGGATGTCGTCGCAGGCGCGCACGCAGCGGTAACAAACGATACACATGGATGGGTCGAAGGTGAAATAAGGGTTGGAGCAATCCTTTTCGGCGTCCAGGTGATTGCGCCCGTCACAACCGTAACGGCTGCGCTCCACGCCCATTTCGAGCGCGAGCTCCTGCAGTTCGCAGTCACCGTCCGAGGGACAGTCGGCGCAGTCCAGCGGATGATCCGACACGTAGAGTTCGAGTACGTTTTTCCGCAGACTGTCGAGCTGCCCCGACTGCGTATGCACGACCATGCCGGCTTCGACCGGTGTCGTACACGCCGCCGGCGTGCCTTTACGGCCTTCGACTTCGACCAGGCACATACGGCAGGAGCCAAAGGCATCGAGACTGTCGGTCGCACACAGCTTGGGAATATTGATACCGCCCAGCGCGGCCGCACGCATCACGGACGTCCCCGTCGGGACCTGCAAGCGCCGCCCGTCGATCTCCAGGTCCAGCATCGGCCCGTCGCACTTCGGCGCCGGCGTTCCAAGGTCCAGGAGTTGCTCTGACATCACGATGACCCCGCCGTCTGCGCCGCAAAATCGCCTGCGAAGTATTCTATCGCACTGCGCACCGGCATCGGGGTCAGCCCCCCCATCGCGCACAAGGAGCCTTTTTCCATCGTTTCGCACAAGGACTCCAGCAACGCCAGTTGCGTCCCCGGCCGCCGGGCCGCGCGCACACGGTCCAGCAGCTCCGCTCCGCGCACCGAGCCGATCCGGCAGGGCGTGCACTTGCCGCAGGACTCCACCGCGCAGAACTCCATGGCGAAACGCGCCTGCTCCAGCATATCCACGCGGTCGTCGAAAACGACGATACCGCCGTGGCCCAGCATGGCCCCTATTTCACTGAACGATTCGTAATCCATGGGCGTGTCCCACTGCGATTCGGGCAGGTAGGCACCCAGCGGCCCGCCGACCTGGATCGCCCGCACAGCCCGGCCACTGGCCGTGCCGCCGCCGAAATCTTCAACCAGGCTTCTGAGGCTCGTACCAAAAGGCACTTCCACCAGACCGCCACGCCTGACATTGCCCGCCAACTGCGCAGTCAGTGTGCCCCTCGACCGTCCGCTGCCATAATCACGGTAGTATTCCGCGCCATTGGCGAGCACGGTGCTGGCCGCCGCCAGTGTCAAGACATTGTTGACGACGGTGGGTTGCCCGAACAAACCCGCGATCGCCGGCAGCGGCGGCTTGCTCCGCACCAGCCCCCGCTTGCCTTCCAGGCTCTCTAGCAGGGAGGTCTCCTCACCGCAGATATAGGCCCCGGCCCCGACCCGCACCTCGATGTTGAATGCGCGTCCGCTACGGCAGACGTCGTCGCCGAGCAGACCGGCGTGCGTGGCCGTCTCGATTGCGCGATTGAGTACACCCAGGGCCCTGGGGTACTCGGAGCGCAGATAGATGTAGCCCTCGTTCGCGCCGACCGCCAGTGCGCAGATCGTCATGCCCTCGATCAGTTGAAAGGGGTCAGCTTCCATCAGCAGGCGATCCGCGAAGGTGCCCGAATCGCCTTCGTCGGCGTTGCACACCACGTATTTCTGCGCGGCCGGCGTGTCGAGCACCGTGCGCCACTTGATACCGGTCGGAAACGCCGCGCCGCCGCGGCCGCGCAAGCCGGATTCCGTAACGAGCTCGACGATCTCCTCGCCCGTCATCGTGAGGGCCCGTTCGAGCCCGCGGTATCCGCCCTGCGCGCGGTAGGCTTCGAGGTTGAGCGGGTCGTCCACGCCGGCACGGGCGAACGTCAGGCGGTCCTGACGTTTGAGCCACTCGATGTCCGTCACCTCGCCGAGACTCAATTCGTGGTCACAGGCCGCCGGGAAGCCTGCCGCAAACAAACCGGCAACGTCTCCGCGCGTGACCGGGCCAAATGCCAGGCGGCGACCCTCGCTATCGACTTCGACCAGCGGTTCCAGCCAGAACGCGCCGCGGGACCCGCTGCGGACAATCTCGGCGTCCACGCCTGCGGTCTGCAGGCCGGCGGCAATCTCCACGGCGACGCCATCGGCTCCCAGGGCGCAGGCGGTGGTGTCCGCCGGGATGTAAATTCTTGGCTTCATCGGGCGCACTCAATGCTCCTCGAGCAACTGCTCGAAACGCTGCGAATCGACACGCGCGTAGACCTCGTCACCGATTCGGAGCGACGGCGAACAGGCGCAATTGCCCAGGCAGTAGACCGGTTCCAGCGTGTAACGCCCGTCGGCGGTGGTTTCGCCAAAGCCGATGCCAAGGCGCTTCTTGGCGTAGGCTTCGAGTTGCCGCGCACCCATGGCCTGGCAGGCTTCGGCACGGCACAGGTGGATCACCGTGCGGCCGCGCGGCTGCTGCCTGAAATCATGATAAAAACTGATGACGCCATGCACTTCCGCGCGGGAAAGCCCCAGCCCCCGGGCGATCACCGGAATCTGATCATGGGGTATATGACCCAGAACGTCCTGCAGTTCGCGCAGCAACGGCAGCAGTCCGCCCGCGGTCCCGGCGTATTTCTCAACGACGGAAGCGACCAACGCGACACTGTTTTCTGGCGATGCGTTCAAACGTGTTTGCTCGTTGTCAAAGGCGGCTTCCCCCTGCGTCCGATGTGCCCTGGTTCCTTATTTTAGGCGTGCGGACCGTTGGCTGTAAAACCTTTCATTGGAGCGCCCGGGTCTTGCCCGGGCCGACAGGACCCTGGGCGGACCAATATGGGCAACACGAAAAAACGCCCGCTGACGCGGGCGTTTTTTGTTTCTGCTCGCCCAATCCGGCGGTAAAGGCCGGGACATGGGTAAGCATCAGAACCGCTGCGCTCTAGAAGTGCATCCGGTAGATCACACCGACGGTACGCGGCGTGTTGGTGCGGTAAGCCAGGCGGGCGCGGCCGCCGCGTTCCCTGTCGAACGACAAATCGGCGTTCTTGTCGGTCACGTTGTTGCAGTAAAGCACGACTTCCCAGTCGTCCTTGGTCAGGCCGGCGCTCAGGTTGAGTATCTGGTAAGGATCCAGCAGCAGATCCACGTTGGTGACTTCGGCACCGGTCGCGCCGCCAAAGGCTACGCCCGAAGTGAAAGCACCGGCACCCGGCACCTGGTCACTGGGCTGGGTGATACGGCTGCCGATATACTGCCAGGATCCGTTGGCGTAGACCTGGGCTCCGCCGGCCAGGTCGAACGGAAAATAGTACGTGGCGTTAAATGACATTTGTTTTTCCGGCACGGACGCCAGGCGATTTCCCTTCTCCACGCCGCCGAGTACGTTGCCGTCGCCGTCGACCACGGTCGAGTCGAATTCGGCCTTGAGGAAGCTTCCGGACAGTTTCAATTCCAGGTTTTCGAACGGCGTCGCACCAAACTCGAATTCAACACCCGTCGTGTGCGCGTCGGGAACGTTGAACGAAATTCTGGAAGAGCAGGTGCCCGCATCCAGGGTCACCTGGAGGTCGCTGATCTCGGTATGGAACACGGCGGCGTTGAGGGTAATGCCGTTGTCGCCCCTGAACTTGAAGCCGGTCTCGTAGTTCCACAGCGTCTCGTCGTCGTAGCTCTGGAAGCCGCCGAAGGTCTCGATGTCGTTACCTGTGCACAAATTGGCGTTCAGCGGGTCGTTCACGCCGCCGAGACGGAAACCCTTGGAGGCCTGCGCATTGAGCGTCAGGTTGTCGTTGACATCGTAGCTGGCCATGATCCTGGGGGTAAAACCGTTCGAAGAGGTCTTGTCGACCACGTCCGTGTAACCCGAGGAGAACCAGCCGCCCTGGTTGATCAAACGGTCTTCCTTGTAGTCGTAATAACGGCCGCCGAGGGTCACATGCAGCTGATCGGTCACGTCATAGGTCGCTTCGCCAAACACGGCGGTTTGCTTGAGCGTGTAGGACAAATCCGCGTTGTACGGCGAATCCGGACCATAACCATTGGCGGTGGAATCATAAAAACCGGCGCCAAAAACCGCATCGGTTGCCGCCGAATAACCGGGCGTAGGCAAACGCTGTGAATAATCACGCTTGGTGTCGGCGTAGAAGATGCCCGCCACCCACTGCAGCCGACTGTCATTGTTGGAGGAAAACCGCAACTCACCCGTGTACTGCTTGACCTTGGTCCCGTCGAGCAGGTTGGATGCAATCAGGATGGCTTCATCCGGCATGCCCACATCCGCGGATACACTGCCGGTCAAGGCGCTGGCGTCACGGCTGACCAGGATATCCCGCTTGGTGTAGCTGCCGATCAGCGTGATGTCAAAACCATCCTGGCTGCTTTCGGTGGTGAGGTCAGCGATGGTCGTCTTGTCGTTGAAGCCCTCACGCAAGCGCAGGAATTGCTGGCGCTTGCCCAACTGGACCGCGGGCCAGGTCGTGGTATAGGGGTTCGCAAAGATATTGAAAACTTCCTGCCGGTTGAACCCGTCCACGTCGATTTTCTGATAAACGACCCTGGGCGTGATGGTCAGATGATCAGTGGGCTCCCAGCGCAGGGCCAGACGGCCGCCCCTGCGGGAACCGCTGTTCACGTCCTTCCAAAGGGCTCCGCCCGCACCGAGGGCATCGATAAAGCCCGCGTAATTGGTGGAGTAAGCGACACCGCGCAGCGCGGCCTGCCCATTCAGCGGGACATTGACCATGCCCTTGGCATAATTGCCGTTACCGCCATCCGTCACGGTGTTGCCGTTCAGTTCGACCGAACCTTCGAACTTGCT
>Ga0210122_1000189_pt1 | contig 19646 bp, 1 predicted proteins | sample Muzzi_CordB_D2_FD_185530 | JGI IMG/M metagenome (GOLD analysis project Ga0210122, IMG submission 185530) | Wetland microbial communities from San Francisco Bay, California, USA, that impact long-term carbon sequestration - Muzzi_CordB_D2 (SPAdes) | ecosystem: Environmental > Aquatic > Marine >... | reverse complement strand
ACCCTGCGTCCGAACACCCCGACCACCGTTTCCCGGGTCGGCGGCGCCCACGGCCCCTGCCACTCCACCAGGATCTGGTGGCGGACGGCGGCCGACAGGAGGGGCAGCCGCGACACCGGCAGCTCTGGCCGTGCCAGCCCCCCGGCGAGCAGCCGCCGGAGCTGGTCGATCAGGCGGCGCGCCGTGGTCCCATCGAAGAGGGCGACGTCGTACTCCAGGATGCCACCGAAGCGTTCGCCCCTGTCGCCCGTGTCGCCCGTGTCCGTCACCGCCAGGGTGAGGTCGAACTTGGCCACCCGGTGCTCGACCCGGACCGGCCGGATCGTCGGCCCCGCCGCCGCCGACGATCCTCCCCCGACCGGAACGCGCGGTGCTTCGACCATGTTGAGCGTCACCTGGAAGAGCGGCGCATGGCTTAGGCTCCGCGCCGGCGCCAGCTCCTCCACCAGCCGTTCGAAGGGCAGGTCCTGGTGCTCCCGCGCCCCGAGGACCGCCTCCCGCACCCGGCCCAACAGGTCGCCGAAGCCGGGCTCCCCGGAGAGGTCCATCCGCACCACCAGGCTGTTGACGAAGAAGCCGATCAGGGCCTCCGTCTCCGGCTCGGTACGTCCGGAGACCGGCACCCCGACGACCACGTCGTCCTCCCCCGCAAGGCGACCCAGAAGGGCCGAGAACGCCGTCAGCAGGACCATGAACGGGGACGCCGATGCCCGGTGAGCGGCCTGGCGGAGGGCGGCCGAGAGCTCGCCGTCGAGGGCGAACGGCAGGTGGGCGCCCCGGAACGACTGGACGGGCGGCCGGGGTCGATCGGTCGGGAGTCTCAGAAGGGGCGGCGCACCATCGAGGGTCCTCCGCCAGTAGTCGACCTGCCGGTCCAGCTCCTCCCCCTGGAGCCACTCCCGCTGCCAGACCGAGAAGTCCGCGTATTGGATCGCCAGCTCCGGCAGGGGCGACGGACGCCCGTCTCGCGCCGCCGCGTAGAGCGCCGCCAGGTCGCCCATCAGCACCCCCGCCGACCAGGCGTCGCTGATCACGTGGTGGAGCGTGAGGAGCAGGAGGTGCCGGCCCCCGCCGGGGGCACCGTCTGCGCGCGCCCCGAGGTCGAGCAGATGCGTCCGCATCAGCGGCCCCCGTACGAGGTCGAACGGGCGGGAGGCCTCGTCCCGCGCCAGCGCCTCGGCGACGCCCCGGCGGCGCCCCTCCGGCAGCCCGGCCAGGTCGACGACCGGCAGGGGGTGGACGCGGACCTCCCGGATCACCTGGACCGGCCCGTCCTCTCCCTCCGCGAAGGTGGTCCGCAGCGTCTCGTGGCGGTCGACCACACCCTGGAGAGCCCGGGCCAGCGCCCCCCGATCCAGCGGGCCCTCGACGTGGAACGCTCGCGCCACGTTGTAAAGGGAGCTGCCCGGCGCCAGCCGGTCGAGCAGCCAGAGCCGGCTCTGGGCGAAGGAGGCCGGGTAGACGTAGCGCTCCCCCCCCACGGCGATGCCCTCCGCCACCGGCGTGAGCCCTGCCTCGCCGCTCACGACCCCTCCCCCCCATCCGTTCCCCCGACCCGATGAGCCGCCCGCGACGTCCTGCGCAACGTGGGCTTCGCCGGCCGGTCCGGCTCGACGCCGCCGGCGATCGCCCCCGCCATGCCCTCCACGGTGGGGGTCTCGAACATGACCCGGAGGGGGAGCTCGACGCCGAACGCCTTCCGGATGCGCATGCCGAGCCGGGTGGCGAGGAGCGAGTGCCCGCCGAGCTCGAAGAAGCCGTCCTCGACGCCGACCCGCTCGACGCCGAGGATCTCGCGCCAGAGCTCCACCAACCGCTCCTCCGTCCGATTGCGGGGCGCCACATACTCGGACTCCGCCCCGCCGCGCCGGCCGTCCGGCGCCGGGAGCCGGGACCGGTCGACCTTGCCCTGGGCGGTGAGCGGCAGCGCCTCCACCGGTACGAAGAACGCCGGCACCATGTACCCGGGCAGGCGTTCCGCCAGGAACCGGCGGAGCTCACCGGCGGCCGGGAGCTCCGCCTCCACCCTCGGCACGAGCCACGCCACCAGCCGGCCACCGCCGCGTCCGCCCGTGCCGCCCGTGCCGCCGTCGCCGCCGTCGCCCCGATCCAGCGCGGCCACCGCCTCGGCCACCGCCGGATGGGCGCACAGGGCGGCCTCCACCTCGCCGACCTCCACCCGGAACCCCCGCACCTTGACCTGGTGGTCGAGGCGGCCGAGGAACTCCAGCACGCCGTCGGGCCGGTGGCGGGCCAGGTCGCCGGTCCGGTAGAGGCGCTCACCTGGTTCTCCGTGGGAGTCGGGCACGAACTTCGCGGCGGTGTCGGCCGGCCGACCCAAGTAGCCCCGGGCGAGGCCGGCACCGGCGAGACAGAGTTCTCCCACCGCTCCCCGGGCCACCGGACGGAGGGCCGGATCGAGGAGCTCGATCCGACGGCCGGCCAGGGGGCGGCCCAGGGGAAGGGGTGCTTCGGGCGACGGCGACCCGGGCGAGGGGCCCTCCGCCACCACCCTGCCGGCCACCGCGCCGACGGTCGCCTCGGTCGGGCCGTAGTGGTTGAACACCTCCGGCGAGCCGTCGCCCCGCCCCTCGGCGTCCTCCCGGTACGACGCCTCACCCCCCAGCACCAGGCAACGCTCCGGCAGAACGCCGGCGGGCTCGCCCTCCGTGCGGAGCGAGGCCAGGTAGGAGGGCACCGCCTTGAGGCAGTCGATCCGGCGGCGCCGGAAGTAGTCCACCATGGCCGCCGGATCGCCGAGGCGCTCGTCGGAGACCACGTGGAGCGTCCCACCCCCCAAGAGGGCCGGGAAGATGGCCGTGTTCCCCAGGTCGGCGGCGACCGTCGAGACGGTGGCGTACGACGCCTGGTCCGGGAGACCCAGACGGTCCCGGAGCCCGTCCACGTAGTCGACGAGCTGGCGGTTCTCGACGCCGACGCCCCGGGGGCGGCCCGTCGAGCCGGAGGTGAAGAGAACGTAGAGCAGGTTCGCCGGGGCGAGCTCCGCCTCGAGAGACCCCGGTGTCGGCGGCGGCACCGCCCCGTCCCCCGGGTCGTCGACGAGGATCGCGCGCGCCCGGCCCGACGGCAGGAGGGCTCGCAAACGGCTCCTGGTCACCACCACCGGGGCCGCCGACTCGTCCAGCACCTGCTCCAGCCGAGCGGCGGGCAGGGCCGGGTCGAGGGGTACGTAGGCGCCGCCGGCCCGGACGACGGCGACCAGGCCGACGATCAGCTCCACCGAGCGCTCCAGGCAGAGCCCGACCGTCACCTCGGGCCCCACGCCGGCCGCCCGCAACCGCCCGGCCAGGGCGGCGGAGCGCCGGTCGAGCGCGGCGAAGGTCAGCCACTCGTCGTCGGCCACCACCGCCACCCGGTCGGGGTGCTCGGCGACCCGCCGGGCGAAGCGCCCCGGCACCGTCCGCTCGCGGCCGGCCGGCAGCGGCGGCCCGCCCCATTCCACCAGGAGCTGGTGCCGCTCGGCGGCCTCCAGCCGATGCATCCGGTCGAGCGGCCGGTCGGGGTGGCGAGCCGCCTCCGTCACCAGGTCGGCGAAGCGGTTGGCCAGCCGGGCGATGGTCGTGTCGTCGAACAGGGCGCTGCGGTACTGGAACGAGCCGGCCAGCCCCTCCGCCCCCTCGCCCATGCGCAGGGTCAGGTCGAACTTCGTCGCCCCCTGGGTGATCGGCACCGCCGACAGCTCCAGTCCTTCGACGCGGCCCGGCCCCCGGGCCGCCGGCTCGAAGGCGAAGAGCACCTGGAAGACGGGGGTGATGTCGACGGAGCGCTCCGGCTGGAGCTCCTCCACCAGCCGCTCGAACGGTAGATCCTGGTGCGCCTGTCCGTCGAGCACCACCCGCCGCACCTCCCCCACCAGGTCGCGCAGCGACCCGGCGGGACGGGGACGAACCCGCAGGGCCAGGGTGTTCACCAGGAAGCCCACCAGCCCCTCGAGCTCCCGCCGGTCCCGGTTCGCGACCGGCGTGCCGAGGACCAGGTCGTCCTGGCCGCTCCACCGGGAGAGGAGGGCGGAGAAGGCGGCCAGCAAGACCATGAACAGGGTCGCCCCGGCCTCCCGGGCCAGGGCCTGGAGGGGCGCCGTCACCTCGGCCGGCAAGGTGAACGGCCGGGTGCGGCCGGCAAAGCCCGTCCCGGCGCCCCGCGGGCGGTCGGTGGGGAGCGCCAGGAGCGGCGGCGCGTCGCCGAGCTGGGAGCGCCAGTAGTCGAGCTGGCGCTCCAGGCGGTCTCCCGCGAGCCGCTCCCGCTGCCAGACCGCGAAGTCCGGGTACTGGAGGGCCGGCGGCGGCAGCGGCGAGGGCCGTCCGGCGGCGAACGCCCGGTAGAGCTCGATCACCTGCCGCAGCAGCAGACCCATGGACCAGCCGTCGCAGACGATGTGGTGGAGCACCACCGGCACCAGGTGATCGTCCGGGGCGAGCCGCAGCAGCACGGTCCGCAGCAGCGGCCCCCGGCGCAGGTCGAACGGGACCTCGGCCACGGCGGCGGCGAGGGCCTTCGCCGCCGCCTCCCGCAGCGCCGGGGAGAGCCCCCCGAGGTCGATCACCGGCAGGGGGACGGGCGCCTGGGCCTCGGTCACTACCTGGACCGGCTCGCCGTCGATCGTGGCGAAGGTGGTGCGGAGAGACTCGTGACGGGCGACCGCCGCCGTGAGCGCCTGCCGGAACGTGTGCGGTCGCAGACTTCCTCGGGCCCTCAGGGCGAACGGGACGTTGTACGCCGTCCCCCCGGGGTGGAGCTTCTCCAGGAACCAGAGCCGCCTCTGGGCGAACGACACCGGGAAGACGAGGATCTCGTCGTCCGGGGAGGTGGAGCCTGCCGCCGCGCCGTCCGGCCTGGTCGCTTTGTCCGTCGCCACCGTCGATCTCTCCGTCTACTCGTCGTCCAGCCCGCCGTCGTCCAGCACGGCATCGTCCAGAACAGCCCGTGAGCCGCGGAACCGATCCCGGGCGATCGGCGCGATGGCGGGAGACTCCTCCGCCCCGTCGCGGTCGCCGGCCGGCCCCTCGCTGTCCGGAATCCGGGCCAGCCGCTCCGCCAGGCGAGCCACCGTCGGCCGGTCGAACAGCTCCCGCAGCGGCAGCTCCCGGGAGAAGGAGCTCCGTACCCGCGAGAGGACCTGGGTCGCCAACAGCGAGTGGCCGCCCAGGGCGAAGAAGTCGTCGTGGACCCCGACCCGGTCGACCCCCAGCACCTCCGACCAGATCGACGCCAGGCCGCGTTCCACGTCGTCGCGCGGCGCCACGTAGCCGGCCTCCAGCTCCGGCCGGGTGCGGTCGGGCTCGGGCAGGGCGCGCCGGTCGACCTTGCCGTTGGTGGTGAGCGGCAACGCGTCGAGCACCACCATGGCGGACGGCACCATGTAGTCCGGCAAGCGCTTCGCCAGGTGGTCGCGGAGCGCCGGCACCAGCTCGGCACCGAGCCATCCCTGAAGCGGGTTGTTGGTCCACCGGGTCCAGCGCGGCGCACCGCCCGGGTCGAACGGCGGCAGACCGCCGTCGGCGGCACCGTCGTCGGCGGGCTCCAGAAGGACCTGGAAGCGCCCGGCGTCGCCGGAGCGCATCCAGCCCGGCGCGGCGTCGTAGCCGGCCCGGGCGGCGGCCTCGACCAGGTCCGCCGGCTCCACCGGCCGGAGCTCCGCCGCCCGCCGCCGGGCCGCGGCCAGCAGCTCCTCGACGCTCCCCTCCCCGGGCGCCTCGGCCAGCAGCTCGACCAGCGCCGCGTCCTCTGCCGTCCGGGCGTCCGGGATGCCATCGACGATCACCCGCCGCGGCGCCTCCTCCCCGAGCCATCGAACCAGCTCCGCCGGGTCGCCGCCCACGGTGTCCCAGTCCACCGTCTCGGCCGGGGCCGTCGCTCCTGCCCCGGGTCCCACCCGCAGGGTCACGTCGTAGCGGAACTTGCTCAGCTCGTTCCTGGCCCGGCCACCCTTGAGGCGCAGGGTGGCCGAGCTGATCCGGCCGGAGCGGCGGGCCAGGGTGCCGAAGAGCTCCGGCGCCACTGCCAGCTCCTTCTCCCGGCCCGACCGGACCGCCACCCGCTCCCGCAGCTCGGCGACGGTGGCACCGGCCGGCGCGTGCGCCGCCTCGACCGAAGTGTGGAACACCTCCAGCAGGCCGAAGCTCCGCACTCCGCCCACGAACACCGCGCCACCGGGACGCACCACCCGTATCGCCCCGTCCAGGACCCGCCCCAGGTAGTCGGCACCGGGGAAGTACTGGACCACCTCATTGAGCACCACCAGGTCGAAGAACCCGTCCGACACGTCGTCGAGGTCGTCCGCCGCCCGCTCCAGCAGCCGCACCGACTCCAGATCGACGCCTCGTCCGTCGAGACGGCCACGGAGGCGGTCGAGCACCTCGGCGGAGAGGTCGGTCCCCCAGTAGAGGTCACAGGAGGGGGCGAGGCGCGAGAGCAACAGCCCGGTGCCGCAGCCGATCTCCAGGATCCGCCGGGCGCCGAAGGCGGCGATGCGCTCGACGCTCTCTTCGACCGACGCGAAGATCTCGTCCTCCGGCAGCGGCGCGTCGGTGTAGCTACTGGTCCACAGGGCCAGGCTCACGCCGGCGTCGCGCTCCGAGTAGTGCTCCGTGCCGTACGTCTCGTCGAACACCTGGCGCCACTGGTCGATCGCTCCGGCCCCCACCTCTCCGGAGCCGGTACCGGCGGTCGCCTCCCGGGACGGGACGACCCAGGCGACCAGGCGCCGCTCCCCTTCCCCACGCTGGCGCACGGCGACCACTGCCTGCTCCACCGCCGGGTGGCTCTCGAGCACCGTTTCGATCTCCCCCGGCTCGATCCGGAAGCCGCGAACCTTGACCTGGTGGTCGAGGCGCCCGAGAAACTCCAGGCGGCCGTCGGTCGACCATCGCACCAGGTCGCCGGTGCGGTAGAGACGTCCACCGGCCCCCCCTTCCGAGTCAGAGCCCCCGTCCGGATCCGGGATGAAGACCTCCGCGGTGAGGGCGGGCTGCCCCTGGTAGCCGCGGCCGACGCCGACGCCCGCCACGCAGAGCTCCCCGGGCACGCCCAGGGCGACCGGCCGCGCCGCACGGTCCAGCACCTGGAGCCGCAGGCCGGGCAGGGTCCGGCCGATCGCCACCGACGCCGTCCCCACCTCCGGCGCCCGGCGGATCACCTCGTGGGTCACGTCGTCGGAGCACTCGGTCGGGCCGTAGGCGTTGAGCAGCGGGACCCTCGGCAGGGCCTCCAACCAGCGGCGGGCGAGCTCCGGCGGCAGGGCCTCTCCGGTGGCCAGAACCCAGCGCAAGCGCGGCAGCGGAGGCGACTCTTCGAGCGGCTCCAGCATCGCGCGGAGCATGGACGGCACCGCCTCGAAGACCGTCACGCCGTCCCTCTCCAGGGCGGCGAGCAGCCGGGTACCGTCGAACGCGACCTCGTCCGGCACCACGTCGACCGCGGCGCCCACCAGAAGCGGCGCGAACATCTGCCAGATCGAGATGTCGAAGCACTGGGAAGCGTTCTGGGCCACCACGTCCTCGGCCACCAGGTCGAGGGCCGCCACCTTGTCCCACAGGTGGTTGGTCATGCCGGCGCGATGGACCATGGCCCCCTTGGGCGCACCGGTGGAGCCCGAGGTGTAGATGACGTAGGCCAGGCCGTCAGGCGGGACGGCCCGCGGCCGGAACGACGGGGCGTCCGAGGTGCTCCCCGCATGCGCCATCGGCTCCAACGCAGCCACCTCCGGGCCATCCGGGTCGGCCCCGTCAGATCGCCCGGAGCGCGACGCCGCGTCCACCGCGACGTCGAAGAACGCCTCCCCGGCCAGGACCAGCTCCGCACCGCTGCGTTCCAAGATGCCGGCGTGACGCTCCACCGGGTGATACGGGTCGAGGGGCAGGAAGGCCGCGCCGGCACCCAGGATGCCGAGCAGTGCGGCCATCAGGTCGGGACCGCGCCAGGCGAGCACCGCGACCACCGCCTCCGGGCCGGCTCCCCGGGCTCCGAGCTCCCTCGCGACCCGCGCCGCGCGTCGACGGAGCTCCCGGTAGGAGACCGGCAGGCCGTCGAACCGCACCGCCTCCCGCTCCGGCGTCCGCCGGGCGTGCTCGTCGAGCAGCTCCCACAGGTCGCCGGCGCCTTGGGGAATGGGGGCGTCGTTCCACTCCACCATCACCTGGTGCCGCTCCGGCGGGGCGAGCATGGGCACCGCGTCGAGGCTCCGGTCCGCATCCTCGGCCACCGCCGTCAGCAGGGTCTCCAGGTGACCGGCCATGCGGGCGATCGTGGTGCCGTCGAAGAGATCGGTGCTGTAGGCGATGGCACCGGCGAGGCCGCCGGGGCTGTCGACCAGCCCGAGGGTCACGTCGACCTTGGAGGTGCCGGTGTCGACCGGCAGCGACGCCACGTCCAACCCGGGGAGGGCGATGGCCGGCACGCCCATCTGGAGGGCGAAGACCACCTGGAAGAGCGGGTTGCGCCGCACGTCGCGCTCGAGGTCGAGCCCGTCGACGAGGCGCTCGAACGGCAGGTCCTGGTAGAGGTGGGCCTCCAGAGCCACGTCGCGGACCGCGCCGACCAGCCGGCGGAAGCTCCACTCGCCGTCGAGCACGGTGCGCAGGGCGAGCTGGTTGACGAAGAAGCCGACCAGTCCCTCCAGCTCAGGCCGCGACCGGTTGGCGACGTCGCTCCCCACGACCAGGTCGGGCTGACCGGTGGAGCGATACAGGAGCAGCTCGAACCCGGCCAGGAGCGTCATGAAGAGCGACGCCCCCTCACGGGCCGCGAGGGCCCGGAGCCGGCGGGCCGTCTCCGCCGGCAGGGAGACGTCACAGGTGGCCCCGTGCAGGCTGGGGACCGGCGGCCGGGGGCGGTCGGTCGGCAGGTCGAGGACCGGGGCGCCCTCCAGCCGGTGCCGCCAGGCCGCCAGATGGGCGTCGAGCGCCTCACCGGCCAGCCAGCTCCGCTGCCAGCGGGCGTAGTCGCCGTACTGGACCGGCAGCCCCGCGAGTGGAGATGGCCGGCCCTCCGAGTATGCGCTGTAGAGGGCCGAGAGCTCCCGCACCAGCACCTCGAGCGACCAGCCGTCGCTGACGATGTGGTGGACCGCCAACAGCACCGCGTGCTCCTCGTCGCCAAGCCGTGCCAGGGCGAGGCGCAGGAGCGGGCCGCGGTCGAGCACGAACGGCCGGCGCACGAACCTCCGGCCGGCGGCCACCAGGGCCCCGCTCCGCACCCGGTCGGGCAGGCTCCGCAGGTCGATCGCAGGCAGCGGCGACGGCACGAACGGGGCGATCACCTGGACCGGCCCGTCGGCCCGCTCAGGGAACGAAGCCCGGAGCACCTCGTGGCGCCGGCGGATGGCGTCGAACGCCCGCGACAGGGCGACGGCGTCGAGGGGGCCGCTCAGCCGGAGGGTGGCGTGAATGATGTAGGCCGGCGACGCGGTCTCGAGGCGGTCGAGGAACCAGAGCCGCTCCTGGGCGAACGACAGGGGTGCTTCGGCCCCCGGCTCGCCGCGCTCGAGGGGCGGCGGCTCCGGACCGGCCTGCCGCCCCATGCGCTCCGCTACCCGCTGGGCCAGACCGGCCACGGTCGGCCGCTCGAACAGGTCGCGCAGCGGCAGCTCGACCCCGCAGGCGGTGCGCACCCGGGAGATCACCCGGGTGGCGAGCAGCGAGTGGCCGCCCAGGGCGAAGAAGTCGTCGTCGCGGCCCAGGGTGGACGGGTCGATCTCCAGGATGTCGGCCCAGGTCCCCAGGATCACCTCCTCGAGCGCGGTGCGCGGCGCCGCGGACGGGCCCGCCCCCTTCCGGTCGGCCCGGGCGGCCAGGTCCGGCACCGGCAGTGCCTCCCGGTCGAGCTTGCCGTTGGCGTTGATCGGCAGCTCGTCCAGGACGACGAACGCGGCCGGCTGCATGTACTCCGGCAGCTTCTCCCGCAGGAGCTCTCGGAGCGCGTCGAGGATCTCGTCGCCACCCGAGGACAGGACCAGGTAGGCCACGAGGGAGGGGTCGTCGGGCGACCCCTGGGGCACCACCGCGGCGTCGCGCACCGCCGGATGCTCGGCGAGCAGGGTGTCGATCTCGCCCGGCTCGACCCGGAACCCGCGCACCTTGATCTGGGTGTCGTTCCTGCCGTGGTACTCGATGCGACCATCGGCGAGATAGCGGCCTACATCGCCGGTACGGTAGAGCCGCGCCCCGGGGTTGGCGGAGAACGGATCCGGGATCATCTTCTCAGCCGTCGTCACGGGATCGTCCAGGTAGCCGCGGGCGACGCTCGCGCCGCCGGCGTAGAGGTCCCCTGCCACCCCCACCGGCACCGGCCGCAGCCCGCCGTCGAGCAGGTAGAGGGGGACGTGGTCCACCGGCCTCCCGACCGAGGGGATCGCCGGCCAGCCGTCCGGCCGGCCCGAGAGCGTCAGGGCGCTCACCACGTGGGTCTCCGAGGCGCCGTATTGGTTGTGGAGCGAGCAGCCGGGCAGGCGCCGGAAGAGCTCCCGCACCGCCGGCCCCACCTGGAGCTGCTCGCCGGCGGTCACCACCTCGCGCAGGTGCCGCGGCAGGCGGCTCCGGCTGGAGGCTGCCTCGGCGAGGTGCTTGAGGGCGGCGAACGGCAGGTGCAGCCGCTCCACGCGCCACCGGTCGAGGAAGTCGGGCAGGGCGTCGATGTCGCGGCGGGCGTCCTCGTCCGCCACCACCAGGGTGCCGCCGGCGCACCAGGCGGAGAAGATCTCCTGGAACGAGACGCAGAAACCGAAGGTCGAGAACTGGACCGTGCGGTCGGGGCCGGCCAGGTCGGGTCGGCCGCGTTGCCAGGCCATGAGGTTGGCGAACGCCCGGTGGGTGACGACGATCCCCTTGGGCCGGCCGGTGGAGCCGGAGGTGTAGATGGCGTAGATCGGGTGGTCCGGAAGCGCACCGCCGTCGACCGGCTCGGCCGACTCCTCGGGGAACGGCTCCCGACCAGCTTCCATGCAGAGGCTCTGCTCCCGGTGACCGGGGTAGAGCGGCAGGAACGTCTCCGAGGTGAGGAGCACCCGGAGTCCTGCGTCGTCGATGATGGTGGCGAGCCGCTCCCGGGGATAGGCCGGGTCGAGGGCGACGCCGGCGCCTCCGGCCTTGAGCACCGCCAGCAGGGCGATCTCCATCTCGAGCGAGCGCTCCAGGCAGATCCCCACCAGCGCCTCCGGGCCGACCCCGCGGCGCTGGAGGACCCGGGCCAGCCGGTTGGCCCGGCGGTCGAGCTCCCCGTAGCTCAGGGAGTGGCCGTGGAAGACCGCGGCGATCGCGTCCGGCGCGCGATCCACCTGCCGCTCGACCAGGCGATGGACACACTCGGCCCGCTCCGGGTCCCTGGCGGCCGGGGTGCGCGGCAGCGCCGGGTCGTTCCACTCGCGCAGCACGGCCTGGCGCTCCCCCGGGCCGAGCAGCTCGAGCTCGCCGAGCCGGCGCCCCGGGTCGGCCGCGGCCGACCGGAGCGCCCCTTCGTAGGCCCCCAGCAAGCGGCGGGTGGTGGTGGCGTCGAAGAGATCGGTGTTGTACTCGAACGCCCCGTACAGCCGGCCCCCGTCCTCGCGCCAGAAGAAGGTCAGGTCGAACTTGGCCGTGCGGTTCTCGAGCCGGATCGAGCTCATCTCAAGGCCCTCGACCTCCACCGGCGGGCGGGGCTGGTTCTGGAGCACGCACATCACCTGGAAGAGCGGGTTGCGGCTCATGTCCCGCTCGGGCTGGATCTCCTCCACCAGCTTCTCGAACGGCAGCTCCTGGCGGGCGTACGCCTCGAGCGCCGTCTCCCGCACCCGGCCCAGGAAGCGCTCGAACGGCGGGTCGTCGCCCATCGGGGTCCGGAAGACGAGGGTGTTGGCGAAGAATCCGATCAGCCCCTCCACCTCGCGCCGGTTCCGGTTGGCGATCGGCGAGCCCACCGGCACGTCGCCGCTCCGGGAGACCCGCCCGATGACCGCCTGGAAGGTCGCCATCAACACCATGTAGAGGGTCACTCCGCTGGACCGGGCCAGGCCGTGGAGAGCGCCCGTGAGCTCCTCGGAGAGGGCGATGTCGTGGCGCGCCCCACGGAAGGTCTCGACCGGCGGACGCGGCCGGTCGGTGGGAAGCTCGAGGCCGGTCACGCCGTCGAGGGCACGGCGCCAGTAGTCGAGCTGCTCCTCCAGCACCTCGCCCCGGAGCCAGCTTCGCTGCCAGACGGCGTAGTCGGCGTACTGAACCGGCAGCTCGGGCAGCTCGGCGGGGCGGTCCTCGACCAGGGCCCGGTAGAGCTCCATCAGCTCGCCGGTGAGGACACCGGTCGACCAGCCATCCGAAATGATGTGGTGGAGGTTCAGGACCAGCACGTGATCGCCGGTCGCCAGGCGCAGAACCGTGCTCCGGAAGAGCGGCGCGCGGGTCAGGTCGAACGGGCTCCGGGCGTCCTGGTTGCCCAGGGCCGCCAGCTCCCGCTCCCGCGCTCCGGCGGACAGGCCGGAGAGGTCGATCACCGGCACGGCGACCGCCACCTCCGGCACGATCTCCTGGACCGCCTCGCCGTCCCGGTCGACGAACCGGGTCCTCAGCGAGTCGTGGCGCGCCGCCACCCCGCCGAGGGCGGCTGCCAGGGCCGGCAAGTCGAGCCGGCCGGTCAGCCGGACGGCGGCGGGGATGTTGTAGAACGGCGAGCCCGGCTCGAGCTGCTCCAGGAACCAGAGCCGCTGCTGGGCGAACGACAGGGGCAGGTCGCGCTCCCGGTCTATCGACACCAGCGGCGGAGCGCCCCGCTCCGGCCCGACCCGGCGCACGCTCTCGGCGAGGGCGGCGACCGTCGGCGCCTCGAAAACGGCCCGGAGCGGCAGGCCGACGCCGAATGCGTCGCGAATCCGGGAGACGAGCTGGGTCGCGAGGAGCGAGTGGCCGCCGAGGCTGAAGAAGTCGTCGAACGCCCCCACCTCCGGCGCTCCCAGCACCTCCTCGAAGAGGCCCGCCAGCACCTCCTCCTGGGGTGACCGCGGAGCCACCCGCTGCCCCCGCTCCTCGGCCGCCGGCTCGGGCAGGGCCCGGCGGTCCAGCTTGCCGTGGGCGGTCTGGGGGAGCTCGTCCAGGAGCACCCAGGACCCGGGCACCATCGGCCCGGGGAGCCGCGCCGCCAGATGGCGCTTGAGCTCGTCCAGCGCCTCCTGACCGGCGCCGTCGTCGAGCACGAGGTAGGCGACCAGCCGGCGTCCCGCACCGCCGGCCGCCACGCCGCCCCCACCGGACGGCTCGAGCACCACCACCGCCGCCTGGCGCACCGCCGGATGGCTCTTCAAGACCTCCTCGATCTCGCCGAGCTCGATCCGCAGGCCCTGGATCTTGACCTGGTGGTCGAAACGGCCGAGGAACTCCACCTCCCCGTCCGCCAGGAATCGAGCGAGGTCGCCGGTCCGGTAGAGCCGACCGCCCGGCTCAGACGACCAGGGGTCGGGGACGAACCGGGCGGCGGTCTCCGCCGCCTTGCCGTGGTAGCCGTGGGCGAGGCCGACGCCACCGATCAGCAGCTCGCCGGGCACGCCCGTCGGCACCGGCTGCTGGTACCGGTCGCACAGGTAGACCCGGTCGTTGCGCACCGGGCGACCGATCGGCGCCACGCCCTCTCCCGCCTCGCCCCGGGGCACATGGTGGTAGGTGGCGAAGATGGTCGCCTCGGTCGGCCCGTAGCCGTTGACGATCTCGGTGTCGGGCAGGAGCCGGCGCAGCGAGCCCAGGAGACCGCGGGGCAGGGGCTCGACGCCCACCAGCAGCCGGGTGAGGGCGAAATCCCCCGGCCGCTCCTCGGCCGCCCGGTGGAGGTCCCCCACCATCGACGGCGGGACGTAGGCGCTCTCGATCCGGCGCTCGACGAGCCAGCCGACGAACCGGCGCCCCTCGGCGTGCACCGGAACCGGGGGCACCCGCACGGTACCGCCGTCGGCCAGGGCACCGAACACCTCGCACACCGAAACGTCGAACCCCGGGCTGGTCCACCAGCTCGTCACCGCGCCACCCCTCCCCCACTGGCGGTAGTCCTCCACGAGGTTGACGGCGCTCCGGTGGGTGCAGACGACCCCCTTGGGTACGCCGGTGGAACCCGAGGTGTAGATGACGTAAGCCGGCGCCTCGCCCCGCAGGCGCCGCCCCGCGCCGGCCCCCTCGTCCAGGTCCGCGTGGCCGACCGTGGCATCCAGCTCCAGCACCGGCAGGTCCGAGGCGGGCATGTCGGTGCCGCCCCCCACCGCCGCCACCACGACGCGCGCTCCCGAGTCCTCCGCCAGATGGCGGAGCCGCTCCGGCGGGTAGGCCGGGTCGAGCGGCACGTAGACCGCCCCCGCCTCCAGCACCCCGAGCATCGCCGCCACCACCGCCGGCGAGCGCTCGAGATAGAGGGCCACCCGGTCCCCCGGTCGGACCCCGTGGGCGGCCAGTCGCCGCGCCAGCCGGCCCGCCCGCCGAGCGACGGCGCCGTAGGTCCAGGCCTCGCCGTCGGTGGCCACGGCCACCCGGTCCGGCATCTCCTCCACGACCCGCATCACCAGCTCGTGGAGCCCTGCGCTCCCCTCGGCACCCTCCGAGTCGTTCCACTCCCGGAGGATCTGGGCCGTCTGGGCGGCCGACAGCAGCGGCACCCGGGAGAGCCGCGTTTCCGGCGCCTCGACCACCGTCTCGAGGACGGTCCGGTACTGGTCCACCAGGCGCTGGATGGTGGTCCGGTCGAACAGGTCCGCGTCGTACTCCACGTGGGCGCCCAGAGCTCCGGCCTCCGGGTCGCCGTCCCCCCGGTCGGGGGTCGGGGTAGCGATCAGCACGAGGTCGAACTTCGACGACCGGTTGTGGTGGGTCACCGAGTGGAGCTCGAGCCCCGGCAGCCGCACGGTCGGGAACTCCGCGTCGTGGAAGGCGAACAGGATCTGGAAGATCGGCGAATGGCTGAGGCTCCGTTCCGGCTTCAGCGCCTCGACCACGGCACCGAACGGCAGATCCTGGTGGGTGTAGGCGTCGAGGCAGGTCTCCCGCATCCGCGGCAGCAGACCGGTGAACGTGGGGTCGCCCGACAGGTCGGTGCGGAGCGCCAGGGTGTTGATGATCATCCCCAACATGCCCTCCGTCTCCTTGCGCCGACGATTGGCGATGCCGGTACCGACCACCAGGTCGTCCTGGCCGGTCAGGCGAAGGAGCAGGAGCTCGAACGCGGCGAGGGTGACCATGAAGAGGGTCGCCCCCTCGCGCCGGCCGAGGGCGGTCAGGGCCCGGCCGAGGGCAGGCGGTACCTCGAGCTCCACCGCACCGCCGCGGGAGCGCTGAACCGGTGGCCGTGGCCGGTCGCTCGGCAGCTCGAGCAGCGGCGGCGCCCCTTCCAGGTGGTCGCGCCAATAGCCGAGCTGGCGCTCGAGCGCCTCGCCCCGGAGCCAGTCGCGCTGCCAGCAGGCGAAGTCCGCGTACTGGATCGGCAGCTCGGGGAGCGCCGGCACCCGCTCCTCCGCATGGGCCCGGTAGAGCTCCAGCAGGTCGCCGATCAGTACCGCCTCGGCCCAGCCGTCGTGGACCAGGTGGTGCTCGGTCTGGAGCGCCACGTGCTCCCGCTCGCCGCAGCGCAGGAGGGTGGCCCGGAGCAGCGGCCCACGCTCCAGGTCGAACGTGCGGGCGCCGTCGGCCACCGCCAGCCGCTCCACCTCCCGCTCGCGATCCTCCTCGGAGAGCCCGGCCAGATCGACGATGGGGACCGGCACCGGGGCCGGCGGGTGGATCCGCTGCACAGGCCGGCCGCCCACTGCCGGGAAGGTCGTGCGCAGGATCTCGTGGCGCTCCATGAGCGAGGCGTAGGCACGGCGCAGGGCGTTGCGGTCCAGATCCCCCAGGATGCGCAGGGCCCGCGGCACGTGGTACGACGCGCTCGCCGGATCGAGCTCGGTCAAGAACCAGATCCGCTCCTGCGAGAAGGAGAGCGGAATCTCCCGGTCCCGGGCGGCTTTGACCAGCGGCGGGGCCTGGGCCGGGCCCGCCCCTTCCACGCGCGCCGCCATCGCCTCCAGGGTCGGCGCCTCGAACACCGTGCGCAGAGGCAGCTCCACCCCCAGGGTCGACTCGACCCGGGCGATCGCCTGGGTCGCCAGCAGCGAGTGGCCTCCCAGGTCGAAGAAGTCGTCCCGGGCGCCGACCTGCTCCACCCCGAGGACGGAGCTCCAGATCCCGGCCAGCACCTCCTCGGTCGGGTTGCGCGGCGCCACGTACGGGGTGCCCAGCCCGCTCCGCCCTCCCTGAGGCGCGGGGAGCGCCGCCCGGTCGACCTTGCCGGCGGTGGTTCGGGGCAGGCTCTCCACCGACACGAAAGCGGTCGGGTGCATGTACTCCGGCAGATGCTTCGCCAGGTGAGCCCGGAGATCCTCGACCGCCGGCTCCTCCCCCGCCGGCGCGGTCCAGGCCACCAGCCGGGCGCCCTCCGGCCCGTCCAGGGCGTCCACCAGGACCTCGGCGATGGCCGGATGGGCCGCCAGCACCGACTCCACCTCACCCGGCTCCACCCGGAATCCCCGCACCTTGACCTGATGATCGAGGCGGCCGACGAACTCCAGCTCGCCGCTCCGTCCCCAACGGACCAGGTCGCCGGTGCGGTAGAGGCGGCCGCCACCGCCGGCTTCGCCGATCGGGTCGGGAACGAACCGCTCGGCGGTCTTGGCCGGGTCCCCCAGGTAACCGCGGGCCAACCCGGTGCCGCCCAGGGTCAGCTCGCCGGGCACCCCCGGCGGCACCGGCCGACCGGCCGTGTCGAGGACCACCGCCCGCACCCCGGAGAGGGGGCGGCCGATCGGCGCCTCCCGCCAGCCCCATGGCTCGTGCACCGGTGTACCCAGGTCGGCCGCGGTGGCGACGACGGTCGCCTCGGTCGGCCCGTAGCTGTTGACCAGGCGGGGCCGTCTGCTGAAGCCGCCGCTGCTGTCCGCGCCGCCCGTGGCCTTGAACCAGCCCGCCCAGTGAGCGGCGGAGGCCTTCTCCCCGCCCAGAATCACCAGCCGCACCGTGCTCGGAACGCAGAGGCTGGCCGCGGCCACGTCGCCGGCGAGCTGATGCCAGTAGGCGGTCGGGAGGTCGAGGACGGTCACGCGCCGGTCCCCGCAGGCCTCCAGGAACCGCTCGGAGGTGGCGAGCATGGCGTCGGTCCGGAGGACCAGGGTGGCGCCGACGGCGAGGGCACCCCAGATCTCCTCGGCGCTGGCGTCGAACGAGAGGGAGGCGAACTGGAGGACCCGGTCGTCGGCCTCGAAACCGTAGCGGCGGCGGGCGGCGTCGACGAAGGACGCAAGCGCCCCCCGGGAAACGGCGACCCCTTTCGGCCGGCCGGTGGAGCCGGAGGTGAAGACCACGTAGGCCGTCGCTCCGGGCGGAGCGGCGACGGGCGCCGCCTCTGGCGAGACCCGCTCCGTCGCTTCGCTCCCGTCCACGGACGGCTCGAGCGCCACCGTCGGCAGATCCCCCGCCGGCACCAGCTCCCGCACCTGCTCCCGGAGGCTGGGCTCGACGAGCACCGCCACGACCCCCGCGTCCCCCAGCATGAGGGCGAGGCGGTCGGCCGGGTAGTCGGGATCGAGGGCCACGGAACCGGCCCCGGCGTAGAGCGCGGCCAGGAGACCCACCACCGCCTCGGGGCCGCGCCGGGCCAACACCGCCACCCGGCGGTCGAGCATCGTCCCCGTCGGCCCCGCGGCGTCTGTCAGTCGGGCCGCGACCCGGCGGGCCCGCCGGTCCAGCTCACCGTAGGTCAGGGCGCGGTCGGCGAACACCAGGGCCACGGCCTCCGGGCGCTCCGCCGCCTGCCGGGCCACCAGCTCCTCGACCGCCGGCCGGGCCTCAGATGCACCCGTCCCGCCCCACTCGTGCAGCACCTGGTGACGCTCGGCCGGACCGAGGACCGGCAGCCGGCCGACGCTCCGCTCCGGGTCGGCCACCGCCGCCTCCAGCAGGTGCTCGAGCTGGCGAACGAAGCGGCGGGCGGTGGTCCGGTCGAAGAGATCCGCGGCGTAGTGGAGCGACCCCTCCAGCCCGTCGTCGCCATGCCACATCCAGAGGGTGAGGTCGAAGTTGGAGCGGTTCGACTCCACCCCCACCTGGCGCAGCTCGAGCCCGGGCAGCCGCCGCTCCAGCCGCATCGGCGCGTTCTGGAACACGAACATCACCTGGAAGAGCGGCGTATGGTCGAGGGCCCGTTCCGGGCGGATCTCCTCCAACAGCCGCTCGAACGGCAGGTCCTGATGGGCATAGGCCGCCAGGGCCGACTCCCGGACCCCTTCCACGAGGCCGCGGAAGGGTGTGTCCGGCTCCGGGCGTGTTCGGAGCACCAGAGTGTTGACGAAAAAGCCGATCAAGGGCTCGATCTCGGCCCGGCTGCGGTTGGCGATGAAGGTGCCGACGTTGACGTCCGCCTCGCCGGTCACCCGCTCGATCCAGGCGGCGAACGCACCGAGCAGGACCATGAAGGGGGAGCTCGCCGTCTCCCCGGCCAGGGCCGCCACCCCCTGCGACAGGCTCCGGGGAGGCCGCACCGGCACCACCCCGCCGCGGAAGCTCTGGACCGCCGGCCGGGGCCGGTCGGCCGGCAGGGCGAGCGGCGGGCGGTCACCGCCCAGGTAGTCACGCCAGAAGCCCAGGTGCCGCTCGAGGGTCGGCCCCTGGAGATGGCGCCGCTGCCACAGGGCGAAGTCGGCGTACTGGACCGGCAGCTCGGGGAGCTCCGGGCGGCGGCCCTCGACCAGGGCCGCGTAGGTGGTGCCCATCTCGCGGATCATCACGCCCACCGACCAGCCGTCGGAGACCACGTGGTGGGTGTCGACCATCAACAGGTGGTCCTCCGGGCGCACACGCACCAGGAGCAGGCGCAGGAGCGGCCCCCGGGCCAGGTCGAACGAGCAGGACGCCTCGCGCCGGGCGACCCGCTCCGCCTCCGCTTCTGCCGCACCCTCTGGAAGAGCGCCCAGATCGACCACCGGCAGGCGGAGGCGCCGGTGGGGCGCGATCGCCTGCCGCGGCGTGCCGTCGACCGCCGGGAAGCTGGTGCGGAGCGACTCATGACGGGCCACCAATCGGTCGAGAGCCTCGGCGAGCGCCGCCAGCTCCAGGCGTCCCTCGAGCCGCACCGCCGCCGGGACGTTGTAGGCGCTGGTGCCCGGCTCCAGGCGGTCGAGGATCCAGAGGCGCTCCTGGGAGAACGACAGGGGCAGGACCTCGGGGCGCGGCGAGGCGGCGACGATCCGCTCCGCCCCATCACCGGCGCCGCCCGTTCCGGGCCGCTCCCGGCGGCGCTCCACCAGGGCCGCCAGCCGGGCCACGGTCGGCGCTTCGAACAGGCTCCGCACCGGGATCTCGACGCCGAACGCCTCGCGGATGCGCGACACCACCTGGGTGGCGAGCAGGGAGTGCCCGCCCAGGTGGAAGAAGTCGTCCTCGACCCCTGCCCGCTCGACCCCGAGGACGCCGGCCCAGATCGCCGCCAGCACCTCCTCCACCGGGGTCCGGGGCGGCGTGTACGTCTCCTCGCCGCTCCACTCCGGCTCCGGCAGCGCCCTCCGGTCGACCTTGCCGCTCGGCGTCAGCGGGAGGGACTCCAGAGCGACGAACGTCCGCGGCACCATGGCGTCGGGCAGCCGCCGGCCGAGGAAGGCCGCCAGC
>Ga0210122_1000186_pt1 | contig 19727 bp, 15 predicted proteins | sample Muzzi_CordB_D2_FD_185530 | JGI IMG/M metagenome (GOLD analysis project Ga0210122, IMG submission 185530) | Wetland microbial communities from San Francisco Bay, California, USA, that impact long-term carbon sequestration - Muzzi_CordB_D2 (SPAdes) | ecosystem: Environmental > Aquatic > Marine >... | reverse complement strand
TCGTGATACCGGCTTCTTTAATAATTTCAGCAGCGATCTTGGCTTTTAGTATTTCATTGGTCGGTTGGGAGGGTTTGACTTTTTCTTTTTTATCATCCGAATCCTCGTGTTTGATATGCTTGACAATATCTTTTTGAAGCATCGCAAGCGTTTCATTTTTATCTTCACTGACCTTTTCGGTCCAAGCAGCGATTTCCAAAGGCTGTTTATCCTGCATGGCAAGAATATTTTCGGCAGGAATGGCGAAATTTAAATTCTGCCCGCTTACCAGCTGAAAGGTTGCCACACCGACAACTTTCCCATCCATATCAATAACGGGGCTGCCGCTCGATCCTCTGGATATCGGTGCCGTCATCTGAAAAGCAGTCCCGATGTCCGGAATTTCCCGAATGGCTGAAATGATTCCATCGCTGACGGTTCGCCCCAGCCCCATGGGGGTTCCGATCACGATAATTTTGTCGGCAATATTGGGCTGAGCGGGGTCAATTTCCAGCCATGCTCCGGGTTTAAGCGCACCTCCCGGAACCCTTATGGCCAGCTTGACAAGATCTTTTTTTTCGTTTGCCGCCAATACGAATTCCGCTTTGTATTCTACATCGTCGTGGAATTTAACGACGGCGGAATAAGCGCCCTTGACGACATGGTAATTGGTAATAAAATCGCCGTCCTGGCTGATAAAAAAACCGCTTCCCTGCTTGAACGGATTATTTCCGCTGTCATAGGTTAATACCGTAGCCACTGCCGGGTTAACCTTATTAAACAGGTCGCCGATGCTGATATCCGCATTATCTGCAGCTGAATCATCCTCATTGCCGGCGGAAATGTCGACTGCAGGCTGAGCGACTGCAGAAGGTTCGACGGGATCCGGTGCAGCTTCGTTTGTCATAGGCGTATCGTCGCTCTTGGCCGTGACCTGAAAGTTGTATTTTTGCATGAGAAAAAATACAGCCCCGACACCAATCAGCAGCATTAATGCTGCGAAACTGCCGACAAGCAAAAAATTCTTTTTCTTACCCGCTTTTGTTGGTTGAGTTTCATGTGCTTTATCGGCCGGGGTGCTATTGGCAGGGACTGATTTTTGGCCGGTTGTTTTTTTGACAGGCGCTGTTTTTCGTTCCGGCTTTCTGCCGGCGGCGGCTGCTTTTTTGGGTGGCTTGACGGCTGGTTTGGGGCCAACTTTTTTAGGCGGGCTTGAGGCCGGCGAACCGGCAGGGGTCGGCGGCCTTGCGACAAAAAACGGTTTTTTACATATTTTGCAGGTTGCTTGACATCCCTTTTCAGGAATTTTAGAGATATCGACTTTAAATATGGTTTTACATGCCGGGCATTGTATATCTGTTATGCTTTCCAAAAGTTACTCCTCTGGAGTAGAAAATTGTAATCGATTGTAAAACTATCGATGTCAAAAGGAACCCAAATCGAATTCTGTCTATTGGGTTTATCAGCTAATTGCCAGAAACCTTTAGCAAAAATTTAATAATTAGATGTTAAAAGGGGAGCACCCAATGAAGGGCGAATAAAAGATAGGAGCGGCTTGTAGCTCAGATAGTCAATTTAAAGGGATCAGGCTTTCGGAACACCGTGAACAGCCAGCAGGGTGATGTCATCATTCTGGGTGGCGTTTTCAGTGTAAACCGATAGACTGGTTTTGATGCGCTCCAGCAACTCAGTTGCGGAGGCTGCCGGCTTCTCAAGGATTGATCGCAACCGTTTCTTGCCGAAAAATTCACCGCCGGGAGAGAGCGCTTCCGTAACGCCATCGGTAAATCCGATTAAGATGTCTCCCGGCTCAAGTCGGACTTCCTTAATGCTAAACTTTGCATCGAGCATCATTCCGACTGCCGGCCCCGTTGGTCGGAGCTCCTCTTTGACGCCGCTTGAGCCAACGACGATCGGCGGTTCATGGCCGGCATTAATGTAGGCGAGTATTCCGGTCTCGGGGTCCAAAACCCCGAAAAAAAGTGTGGCAAACATACTCATCAGGCTGTGGTTCTGTTCGATGTAATCATTGGTGAGGGCAACGGCAATCAGGGCATTGGTCGGATCGATAATGTTTGTATCCCGGGGTGTGATGATTCCCTCGACTCGGTCCTGGTTGTCGGCAATGTAAGTATCACACAAATGGGTTTGTCCGGAAAAGACTCGAATCAGGCTTCGGATGAGCGCCATGAACAAAGCAGAACCCACGCCCTTGTCGCATACGTCGGCAATCACCAGCCCCACCGCCTTGCGGTTGGAGAGAAAAAAAGCATCGTAGAAATCACCTGCCACCTGGTTGGCAGCCTGGAAGTAACTCGCGATTTCCCATCCGGGAAGAGTCGGTAACAGCTCCGGAAAAAAGCTGCTTTGAATCTTGCGTCCGACCTCCAGCTGGTTTTCCATGCTTTGGGCATAGAGCCGCTCGACATCCCGCAGGCGCTTCTTTTCCAGACTGGCAGTGACACGCGCTCTTAAAAGCACCGGATTAAAAGGCTTAGCCAAATAGTCTTCGGCTCCCATTTCGATACATCGCACCACACTTTCGATCTCATCAAGCGCTGATATCATAATAACCGGGATATCACGCAGGGAGCTGTCGGCCTTTAACCGATCGAGCACTTCGTAACCATTCATCTCCGGCATCATCACATCGAGCAGTACCAGGTCAACCGGCTGGGATTGGATCACCTCCAGGGCGTTGCGTCCATTTTCGGCCGTTTCGACAGTATACCCTTCATGCCTGAGTCGCCGCGAAAGCATGTCCCGATTGCTAGGATTGTCATCAACCACGAGCAGGCGGCTCACCGGACGTTGAGCGCGACCCTGGTCGTCAAATGCCAACCGCGGTTTTGGCTGTTTTATGTCATGAAAAAGGGCCGAAGGATTAGCTGTTTTTAAGCCGGGCCGGGCAGCCGCGGGTCGAAACAGCGCCGGATCGAGCAGATCGTTGATCATTTGCAAGAGCTGCTGGCCGGCCGTGTTAATTTTGGTCAGATCGGCGGCAAAGCTTTCCAGTTGCTGCTCGCCGGCTTCTTCCAGCAGCATTTCGCTATAGCCGATGATATGGTTTAAGGGCGTGCGCAGCTGATGGCGAATGTTGCCAAGGGCGCCGGAGCGGTCCTGACCGTCCGCCGACTTGAGATCATCCTCGTCCGTCTCAGGCATTTCTGCATTCCGGGGCTTAGGGCTGGAGCCACCGTGTTCTTGATCAATCACGGGATCAATCCTTTGCCAGGGCAGCCTCAATTTTGTCCAGCAGGCGCTTGAACTCAATCGGCTTGGTATCGTAATCGTCACATCCGGCGGCCATTGCTTTTTCCCTGTCGCCCACCATGGCATGGGCTGTCAGCGCAATAACGGGGATCGCCCTGGTTTCGGGTGCCGCTTTAATCTGTCGGGTTGCTTCCCAGCCATCCAGGATCGGCAGACTCATATCCATCAAAATCAGGTCCGGCCCTTCCGAACGAGACATCGTGACGCCTTTTTCGCCATCGACAGCAACGACCACCTCATACCCGCGCCGCCCAAGCCTTCGCGATAACATATCCCAGTTCATCTCGTTATCTTCAACCAGCAATATCTTCGCCATTTGAGCTCTCCTTCATTCTAGTGATGCTAATACAGGGCAAGGGGTTGTCAAATTAAAATAGACGACTCGCATCCGGATCGACATCAATCACGGTTCGATGTCGCTATGGCCATGTTCGACGGCGCAGGAGAAGAAAGCAGGAGCAAGGCCAGATGTGCTTGACATCCGTTTAAATCTACTTATGCTAAACTCGTAAACACCATGTAATCAATCAACAACCTCCAGCGTCCGGCCGGAGCGGATAAATTTCAAAGCTCCCCTTGCCTCCTGAAAATCAAAGGGGGTCAACTTCAATTATAGTTCTATTTCAAACCGATGAAAGTAAATTTCTTTAAAGCGCGTTTATCGCGCCACATTGGATTTTGGGTTATTGTCAGCGTTCTGCTAATTGAAGCCATCATCCTGATTCCCTCTTATATGACCCAGAAAAAGTGGCAATTGGCACAACTGGAATATTTTGGCTTTATTACGATTTTGCCGATTGTGCGTCTGTCTGATTCGGCAACCGCGGCCAGTGAGATACTGTCCACGGCGGAACGCGTAACGGCTGATTCGCGTGTCATCGGCGGGGCAATCTACCGGGCTGAGGATGGCCAATTACTCGGCAATTTCGGCGAACCGCCCGCATTGACCCTGTCTGCCATGCAAGGCCGTGAGGTTGTCCGGGCTATCAGCCGGGATGGTCTCAGATACGATGTGGGCTGGTCGGCCGCCAAATCTAAGAGCGCCTATCATGTGATCGGGAGGCTTGACGCGTCATTGGTCCAAAAAGAGTTGTGGGCTTACGTCGGCCGTATAATTTTATTTGTCATTTTAATCGTGGCTTTCGTGACGGCCGGCACCATGTTGGCGGTGGGGACAACCGTCATTACGCCCATCCTGCGCTTGCGAAATGACATGTTAACCGCCGGCAGCGAGGGCAGCAGCAAGAATTTCTATTCCCGTTCAGTCAAGCGCAACGATGAACTGGGTGACGTGATGGCGGCTTTTAATTCGATGTATGACCAGATCGGCAGCCGCACGGCCAAACTCTTTGCTGCCAATGAGCAACTCCAGCGGGAAATTGCTGAGCGCAAGCGGGCGGAAGAGGCCGCCGAAGCCGCCAACAAGTCCAAGAGCGCGTTTCTGGCCAACATGAGCCACGAATTGCGAACCCCGCTAAACGCCATTATCGGCTACAGCGAGATATTGATAGAAGAGGCCGAAGAACTGAGCCACGAAGATTTTATCCCCGACGTACAGAAGATTCATACTTCGGGCAAACATCTGCTGGAGCTGATCAACAACATCCTCGACCTCTCCAAGGTCGAAGCCGGCAAGATGGAGCTGTACCTGGAGACCTTCCACCTTCCCGATATGATCGAAGACGTCGCCAACACCATCAAACCGCTGGTGGATAAAAATGCCAATACCCTTAAAGTCCACTGTGACGCCGATCTGGGCAATGTGCACACCGACCTGACCAAGCTTCGACAGGTATTATTCAACCTGCTGAGCAACGCCTGCAAATTCACCGAGCAGGGGACCATATATTTTGATGTCGCCCATGAGATGAAGGATGGCGATCGGTGGTTCACCTATAGCGTTCGCGACACGGGCATCGGTATGACACCGGAGCAGATGGCAAAGCTTTTCCAGGCCTTTTCCCAGGTGCATGATCCATCAGGATCCAGCTACGGCGGCACCGGGTTGGGCCTGGTTATCAGCAAGCGTTTCTGTCAGATGATGGGCGGGGATATCGGTGTTGACAGTGAATATGGAAACGGCAGTACGTTCACCGTTCGGCTGCCTGCGGATTTTCAGTTGCGCGGGGCGCAGCCGGCTGCTCCGGCAACGCATCACGTCGAGCCGATTCCGGAGCAGGCGAACACGGTGCTGGTCATTGATGACGACCCCAACGTGCAGGACCTGATGCGACGCTTGCTGAGCAAAGAAGGGTTTCGGGTGGAAACCGCCTCGGCGGGTGAGGACGGTTTGAAGCTCGCCGCAGAGCTGCACCCGGAAGTCATCACGCTGGATGTGATGATGCCCAGCATGGATGGCTGGGCCGTGCTGTCTGCCCTCAAGGCCGACCCCGGGCTGGCCGATATACCGGTGATCATGCTCACCATTTTAGACAGCAAGAATCTGGGCTACACGCTGGGGGCTTCGGATTACCTGACTAAACCCATCGATCGGGACCGCCTGGTAACCATACTGAAAAAATACCGCTGCGATCTTCCCGACTTCAACGTGCTGCTGGTTGAGGATGATGCCGAAACGCGTGAGATCTTGCGGCACACGTTGGAAAAAACCGGATGCAGCGTGACCGAGGCTGAAAACGGGCGCGAAGCGCTGCAACATGTCGCTGACAACCAGCCGGCATTGATCCTGCTGGATCTGATGATGCCGGAAATGGACGGATTCGAATTTGTCAACGAGCTGCGCAAACGCGAAAAGTGGCATTCGATTCCGGTGGTCGTGATCACGGCCAAAGACATAACACCGCAAGACCGCCTGCGGCTCAATGGTTGCGTCGAAAAGATCCTTCAAAAGGGGACGTACACCAGTGAAAAGCTGCTTGCAGAGGTCCGTGACCTAGTGGTGGCCAGTGTTAACCAGTAACCCAGCAGGCCGCGCGCCTTAACAGCCTGGATTCTTCTATCTTTGCCCTCTCAACGAAAAACGACCCCTAACCCCTAAACCGCCACCGGCGCCCGAATGCCGGGATACGGATCGTAGGCAATTATCTCGAAGTCCTCTAATTTGAAATCAAAGAGAGAGGTCACCTCAGGGTTGATTAACATCTGCGGCAACGGGCGCGGCTTTCGTGTAAGCTGAAGATCCGCCTGTTCCAGGTGATTGAGATAAAGGTGGGCATCGCCGAGCGTGTGCACGAAATCCCCCGGTTTCAGCCCCACAACTTGCGCAATCATCATGGTCAGCAAGGAATAGGAAGCAATGTTGAAGGGAACGCCGAGGAAGATATCCGCGCTGCGCTGATACAGCTGGCAGGACAGGCGGCCGTCGACCACATAAAATTGAAACAGCGTATGGCACGGCGGCAGCGCCATTTTTTCGATCTCACCCACATTCCAGCCCGACACGATATGACGACGAGAACTGGGATTCGATTTGATCTGCTCCAGCACTTTCGTGATCTGATCGACGTGCCGTCCGTCAGCAGTTGGCCAGGAGCGCCACTGGTAGCCGTAAATGGGACCCAGGTCGCCGTCTTCGTCGGCCCATTCATCCCAGATCGACACACCATATTCGTGGAGCGAATTGATGTTCGTGTTACCACTTAAAAACCAGAGCAATTCGCCGATAATAGATCGAAAATGCAGTTTTTTGGTCGTGATTGCCGGAAATCCTTCGGACAGATCATAGCGCGCCTGGTAGCCGAAAACACTGATAGTTCCGGTTCCCGTGCGATCGTCTTTGTGTACGCCGTGCGTTCTAACATGATTTAGTAATTCCAGGTATTGTTTCATAGTTTACCATCCAATTTTCATGACTGCTGAATGGATAGTCTCGTTTCCATCAGCAGGTTCGGGTTTGGGCGAAGAAACCGCGTTGGCTGATGCATTTTTCATATGCAGGAATGTTGAGAATACTGTTTCCGGACGCAAAACAGGATTGCCATCGCCGCTCGGATAGCTTGCGATGATTTCAAATGATTTCTAACAGTTAAATTTTTATCGAGTTTTGCAGCGGATTCTACATAAGTGGTTACAACTTCCCAAAATGTAAATCATAAATCTTGTATGTCAATCCCCTTGCAAACACATGATATTGTGGTTGTGCGGGAGAAACTCGGGAACTACGCGATGGCATTGGATTGCCATACGGTCGATTAAATGTAAAAATATCTATATATGGTGGTTGATTTTTTCTAAACACTATATATAGTATATAAACACCATTTTTAATCCGGTGCGTTGTGAAAATTCAACCTGTATGACGACTGACTCATCGGGCAACGGTTCCTTTTGCACGTGGATTCGGTTGCCCCTCTACGTTGAATACACCCGCCCCAGGGCCTTTGAAATATCCAAGGCACGGCCCCAATCACAACGTTATTCACATACTCAGTCTAGATTTAGATAAAGGATACGAGCTATGGCGCATTACTATGTAACCAAGAGAAACGGTGAGAAAGTTTTATTTGATTCCGAACGAATCAAAATGGCTGTCGAAAAGGCCTGGAAAGCAGCTGATTATCAGGGCGAATTAGACCAATTTGAGCGGGTTAATGCAGATATAATTAATGAAGTCCAGGCCATCTTCACAGATTCATCCATCGGTGTTGAGGACATTCAGGATGTTGTTGAAAAAAAATTGGTAAAGCATGGTTTGTATGAAATTTCGAAAAGATACATTCTGTACCGGGAGAATCGAGCCAAGATACGTGATGAAAAGAAAAAGACGGTCGCCGAAAAAGCTGAACAGGGCAGCTTAAAGCTTCGGAAAAAAAGCGGTGCTTTGGTGTCTTTTGATAAAGATAAGGTGCTGAACACATTAACCCGGGCAGGGGCAGATAGTGAAATCGGCATTGATATTCATCTGATCTATCAGGAATTTATAAAAAATCTTTATGATGAAATTACCACGACGGAATTAGAAAAGCTGTTGCTGCTTTCCACCGTTGCATTTATTGAAAGAGACCCCCAGCTGAGTTTTGTTGCGGCCAGATTGTTGCTTCAAAGAATATATAAAAACGTTATCGTAAAGTCGGTACAGCGCGATAATTCCGAATTAGAAGCCAGAAAAGCCTTTGTTCGAGGCATTCAGCGCGGCGTGGAAAACAAAATTTATGATGAACGCCTCTTATCGTTTGATCTTGATTTTCTGGCCTCGAAACTGGATTTCAGCAAGGACGCAATCTTCAAATATATCGGCCTGCAAACGCTTTATGAGCGCTATTTGGTCAAATGTCAGCAGCAACTAATCGAGACCCCGCAGGCCTTTTGGATGCGGGTCGCCATGGGATTGGCCATTCTGGAAAAAGATCGAGAGCAAAAGTCAGTGGCGTTTTATGAACTGATGTCCTCGCTCTCCTTTATCCCTTCCACGCCGACACTTTTTCATGCCGGCTTATCTCACCCACAGCTATCTTCCTGCTATTTAAGCATTGTCAATGATGATCTGTATCATATATTTAAAGTCATTGGGGATAATGCGCAATTATCTAAATGGTCCGGCGGCATCGGCAACGATTGGACGCGTGTGCGCGCCACCAATTCGCACATATCAAGTACCAACGTACAAAGCCAGGGGGTTGTTCCTTTTTTGAAGATTGCCAACGATACCACCGTTGCGATTAACCGCAGTGGTAAACGCAGGGGGGCAACATGTGCCTACCTTGAAACGTGGCATCTTGATATTGAAGATTTTCTCGATTTGCGCAAAAACACCGGTGATGACCGCCGCCGAACCCACGACATGAATACAGCCAACTGGATTCCCGATTTATTTATGCAACGGGTTCAAAGCAACGCCACCTGGACCTTATTTTCACCGGATGAGGTGCCGGATTTACACGATTTGTATGGCAAAAAATTTAATGCACGCTATGAATATTACGAGCGTGAAGCTGACGCCGGCCGAATAAAGCTCTATAAAAAGGTTGATGCGGTAACGCTTTGGCGAAAAATGCTCACGCGATTGTTCGAGACCGGGCATCCCTGGATTACGTTTAAAGATCCCTGCAATATTCGCTCACCCCAAAAACATGTTGGAGTGATTCATAATTCCAATCTATGCACCGAGATTACGCTGAATAACTCAACGGATGAAACCGCCGTCTGCAACCTGGGCTCCTTAAACCTTTTGAACCATATTCAAAACAACGCCATCGACCAACAGCGGTTGGCGGCTACCATCAAAACGGCTGTCAGAATGTTGGACAACACGATTGATCTAAATTTTTATCCGACGCCTGAGGCTGAAAACGCCAACTTAAAGCATCGTCCCATCGCGCTGGGTTTAATGGGGTTGCAGGATGCGCTGTTCACACTGCGGCTGCCGTTTGAAGATGAAAATGCCCTTGAATTTGTGGATGCAACCATGGAGTTCATCTCATATCATGCCATTGAAGCTTCCTGCGGTCTGGCCAGGGAACGCGGGGCCTATAAAAGCTTTGACGGTTCGCTGTGGGATCAGGGTATTTTTCCATTGGATACCCTTGCTGAGCTTGAAAAAGAAAGGGGCGCTGTCCTGAATGTCGATCGCAAAAAACGGATGGACTGGAATGCGCTTAAAGAATCCGTTGCAACCTGGGGGATGAGAAACTCGAATGTGATGGCCATCGCACCAACGGCAACGATTTCAAATATTGCCGGGTGCTTTCCGAGCATTGAACCCATCTATAAAAACATTTATGTCAAGGCCAACATGAGTGGAGAATTTACGGTGGTGAATCACTATCTGGTCCAGGATTTAAAACGGATGGGCTTGTGGACTGAGGATATGCTGGAAAAATTGAAATATTATGATGGCAACATCGATAAAATCCAATCGATTCCCATAGAATTGAAAGCACTCTATAAGGAGGTCTTTGAAATCGATCCAATTTTGCTGCTAAAAATGACCGCGTTACGATCGAAATGGATCGACCAGAGTCAGTCGCATAATGTTTTCATGCAGGGAACCAGCGGAAAAAAGATGCATGAAATCTACACCGCTGCCTGGGAACTGGGACTGAAAACAACTTATTACCTGAGAACCATGGCGGCTAGCCAGATCGAAAAATCGACTCTGGACGCCATGAAATACTACTTTACCCAAAAAAGAAGTTACCTGAATGAACCGGTCTCATCGATACCAACGGCGCTGGGGCAAAACAACGGAAATTTAATCTCCGGGGATAAAACACCTGCAAGACCCGTAACTAATTATAAAGACCTTTTGGAGTCTGACTGCGAAGCGTGTACATAAATATTGCCCAATTGAGTTAAAACCAATTGGGAGTTGCCTGTCATTCGTTATTGGTTAATAATTTAGTAATAAATTAAAAGGAGCAAAAACGCATGCCGATTATCAATAGCTCTAAAACGGATCCAAACAAAATACTGCCCATGACCTACACTTGGGCCAGAGAATACTATAAAAACGGAATTGCTAATACCTGGACGCCTGAGGAAGTCCCCATGCAGGATGATATCGAGCAATGGAAGTCGTCATCCTTTTTGAGTCCCAAGGAGAAGCGATTGATTTTATGGAATCTCGGTTTCTTCTCAACGGCAGAGTCACTTACAGCAAACAACATCGTCCTGGCCGTGTATAATCATGTTACGAACCCGGAATGCCGCCAATACCTGCTTAGACAGGCGTTTGAGGAAGCTATCCATACCGACACGTTTATTTATTGTTGTGACTCTTTAGGGCTGGATCCGGATGAGATTTACACCATGTATGAAACCATTCCTTCGATCAAGGATAAGGATCAGTTCGTCGTTGACCTGACCCAAAGTGTCGACAATCCGGAATTTACAACCCTGGGCGAAGAGAATATCCAAAAATTGCTGCATGATCTAATCGGCTTTTATGTCATCATGGAGGGTATCTTTTTTTACGCCGGTTTTGCGATGATGCTGGCACTCAAACGGCAAAATAAAATGGTCGGAATCGGGCAGCAATTTGAATATATCATGCGAGATGAGAGTCTGCACCTGGCCTTCGGTTGCGATTTGATCAACACCATTATCGATGAGAATCCATCGGTATGGTCATTAGATTTTCAGGCCGAAATTACGGAATTGATAATTCAGGCCGTTAAATTGGAAAAAATATATGCCCGGGACGCTTGCCCGGAAGATACCTTGGGAATTAATTCGAACTTATTTGGTGAATATGTGGAATATGTTGCTGACCGAAGGCTTGAGCGCATAAGACTTAAAAAAGTTTTTGAGACGAATAATCCCTTTCCATGGATGAGTCAGTCTACTGATCTTAACAAGGAGAAAAACTTTTTTGAAACGCGGGTCACCGAATATCAAACCGGCGGCGCCTTGGATTGGAACTAGGTGTCTGGCCCAATTGGTCGCATTGTGGAAAGCATTCTTTGAATTACCGGCACCATTTTGCCGGAGTAATGTTGAAAACGGTCTATCAAGAAAAAAAAATAAGGAGTAGACGGTATGCTAAAATCATTAATTGTTGCGATGGCTTCCAACCGGGTTATTGGTAACAAGGGAGAAATCCCCTGGAAAATTCCGGGGGAGCAGAAAATGTTTAAAGATATAACCATGGGTCATGCAATGATAATGGGCCGAAAAACATACGAATCCATTGGCCGGGCGCTGCCCGGAAGGACTAGCATCATTGTAACCCGACAACCTGATTATACGGCCCCGGACTGCATCGTTGCACCCGACCTAAAAAGGGCTCTCCAATCCTGTCCTTCCGATGAAAGTGAGGCCTTTATCATTGGTGGGAGTCAAATTTTTCAGGAGACCGTGTCTTCTGCCGATCGTATTTATCAGACCGTGCTGCCAAGAGAGGTGCCCGGTGACACTTACTTCCCCGAGTTTTCCAAGTCAGACTTTGAGGTTATAAAGTCCGACTTCATCGAGGCGGTCGTGCCATACCATTTCTACATATATGAGCGGAAACGTAATAATAGAAGGGTTGAATCACTGGTGTTTAAAAGGGATTCAGGGGATATCCCAAAAACGTATAACTTACAAGCGCCCGACAAGCGAGCAGTTCTAGCAAGGCGTCGCTAAGGTCCTATTGCCAGACCGGGTCCCGCTTCTCCCGGTAAGCCCGCTTGCCTTCCTCGGCGTCCAGGCTGTATTGGGTCCGCTCCTGCAATTCAAAGTAGTAATTCATGAATTCGTCGTAATTCATATCAAAGGCGCTGTTGGTCAGCAGCTTGCTCATTCTAGATCCCGCCGAACATGATTTTAAGTAGTTTGCAGCAATTTGATCGAGATGACCGAAAAAATCTTCGGCAGGTGCCAGATGATCCACCAGCCCGATGTTTAATGCTTCTTCACCGGAGATGTTCTCGCCCCCCAGAATCAACTTCTTGGCACGCCCCCAGCCGACATAGCGGGGCAGGCGCCAGGTGCCAAGGCCCGGGATCAGTGATTCGCGAATGGCCGGCAGCCCGATTTGACAATCCGGGGTGCTGACGCGGATGTCGCATGCCATTGCAAGCTGAAGTGCCCCGCCCAGACAGTATCCGTGCATACCGACAACAATTACTTTTTCCATCTTCTCCAATATGCTCAGGGCCTTTTCCCAGCGCTCGTGGTAACTCATATCGATGCGGTCGGCGGCAAGCTCCTTTAAATCAATTCCAGTGCAAAAGGCCCGCCCCTGTCCCCGGATGACCACGACCCGGATATCCGGATCTTCTCTCAGCGCCATGACCAGCCGATTGATCTGCCTGGTACTGTCGTTGTTTACGGAATTTAAGTGGGACTCGCGCGTGAAATTTATCCAGGCCAGTTTATCGTCTTTTTCCAGACGCATGTTGTCAAACTCAAGCAAAGTTTCCATGTCACCTCCTTTTGCAGTTTAAAACGGATAGTCTATTGAGGCCCTGACGCCAATTTGATTTCACCTCAGAGCAGCGGATATAGCGGAAAAATGCTTAGTTTATAAGCAGCACAGCGATCACAAGAATAAAAATTGATTTGTTTTACCTGAGAATAGTCAACTATCAAAAGAAAGCATTGCTGTCTTGCCCAAACACCTCATATTCAATAGACAAACGGGCCAGTTGATTGGATATATAGCCAAAAGCGGGGTGTGGAAGACCATTGAAAAATTTGGCATAATTTTGGATTTGGCTATACCACAATGCCGGGGATCTGACGATAAACCCTATATATCCGGTTGGATCGACGATGCCCTGGACATATTCGGTTACATCAATTTCCAGGTCCCAGTCGGCTAAAACCGTCCCGATTTCGTTGTCCACCTCAAAATCAGCGAGTTCAGCAAATCCATCTGCCAAATATGCATGAATTGACATATCCCGCCTGCCGGAAGGCGGACTCTCCAGATTAAGCTGAAGCGTCGCTGATATTATGACCACATCGGGCTCGTAGAGTGTAATAGGAAGTTCATATTCATAAAGTCCGCGCAATTCATAAGAACGTGTGAAATCAAAGCTCAGATAACGCGCCACAATCAACATTTTAGTGTATTGATCGCAAATTTCCATGGCATCAAAAACACCATCGGCTTTTGGGTTCTGATCGGAGTTGCCGTCAACCGCATAAGCGGCGATGGTTGGCATTACGTCTTTTAGATGCTTTTTATACTTCATCCCATAACGGTCGGCAAATTCTGCTAACTCTGTACCTGTCATATCACCGTCAGCATATTTTCGCTGAAAAATTGATAGATCCTGACCATCCAAATCCTTATCATCGTCTAAATCAAGCGAAAATGCATGTACGATTTGCCCCATCATCAGCAATACAGTGATCAATGGCAATATAGCAAAGCAGGGTCTTTTCATTAGTTGTTTCCTCTAAATGGTTAGAAATTGTCCAATGGGAAGCATCTTAATTTTTGTACCGGTTATTGTCACAGTTGGTATATAGATATATGGAAACAAATGAAATTGTCAACAGTCAAGAAAGAGAACCAGGCGGGTGCTTGCGGATGGCTATGAAATTATAAATAAAAGTGATCCGGTTTTTTTAAGGACTCGTTTTGACGGAAACCTGAGTTAAGTTCAAACTGCGGCCTGCTAATTTCAATTTTAGTGCTGCCGCATAGCGTTCAAGTGCAGTTCGCACTGCTTCACGGTCTTCAGAGTTCACCTTGTCGGCCATGTTCCCTTCGAACAAAATTGAAAGCACGTTGAGTTTATGAACCTTCCAATCAGCCTTCAGGTCGACTCGCCCCACAAGTCTATCCCCTGCCAGCACCGGCAGGCAGTAGTAGCCATATTTTCGTTGGGGTGCAGGTTTAAAAATCTCCAGGACCTGGTCGAAGGCAAACAGCTGTTGGACACGCCGGCGATCCCAGAGCACCGGGTCAAAGGGTGAAAGCAGAACACCTTTGTCAGCCGGCGGACGCACGCGCTTGAGGCGTGCTGCGAGCTCAAGATCGCAGGAGCGGATCCAGCCGGGACTTTTCTTTTTGTCATCGACCGCGAGGGTGCAGGCAACAATTTCGCCCTTTTTAACCAGGCGGTTTAGCGCAGCTGAGATGCTCTTTTTTTGGTTGGTAAGCCGCCAGGTTTGAGCAAGGGTGCCGGTCGAGGCCCAACCATGTCCCTTTAAAGCCTGAAGTAGCAGCTGCTCGATGGCCTGCGCTTCGGACAAGCTGTTTTGCCGCCATTGCTCGGGAATAACACGTTCGGTCAGATCATAGATCCTTTGAAAATTGCGCCGTTCACGAATCGCAAGCTTCCCCGCGGACCACAGCGCGGTGGCCACCCGTTTAACCAGCTTCAAATCCCACCAGCCGCGGCTCCCACTGCCTTCCATCTCCAGGGAGCGAATGGGGCCTTCGTCTCGAATACGTCGACACAGGTCTTCTGCAATTTTGGGGTGCTGCCCGATTAGATCTCCCCACCAGGGATGATGGCGAAAAGCCTTGCGGCGAAATTCGAAAACCGAATAAAGCTCGATAGGCATCCAGCTGGCTTCATGCCCCCAGTACTCGAAAAGTGGCTCGTTGGGCTGCAGCAACTCCTCTGCCAGTTCATGATTGAAACCGTCGAGGCGTGAAAGCAGCACGATTGCATGACTTCGAGCGCCGGCAATCGACACGGTGTCGAGTTGCAGGTAACCAAATCGGCTGATAATTCGATGAGCCGCCTGGCGAACCCGAAGCGTTCGACCCGTTGCGCGTTTAGGGAGCCCGGTCCACTCTGGTTTGAGAAGTCCGGCCCGGGCCAGGGCCAGTCGCCGGGCTTCTGAAATGGTTATTGTTTCCATAAAAAAAGTGTCAGAATAACGTGAAACGGCAAAACGTCTAACACAAATGGCGCTGCGGGCCAAAATAATCAATAATTTTTCTTGACAGTATTATATTGGGATGTGCTTAATGGTTCAATTTCACATAACAAATATGGAAGGAGGCAGCAATGGTCGATTCAAAAGACAGCGTGGATTTTTACTGGGATCCGGTTTGACCCTGGTGTTGGATTACATCCAGGTGGATGATCGATGTTGGACGGCAAAAACGAATTCAGGTAAATTGGAAATTTTTCAGCCTCAAGCTGATCAATAAAGACCGTGAAATACCACAGGACTATAAAATACTGCATGGCGTCGGTTTGAAGGCGCTGCGGGTGGCGGCAGCGGTCCGGCGCGAATTCGGCAACGACGGCGTCGGAAAAATCTACACCGCCATGGGAACAATTTATCATCACGATGAAGGGGACATCGATGAACCTTCGACTATAAAGAAAATCCTGCAAGCCTGCGGGTTGCCGACCAGGCTGGCGGCAGAAGCCGAAAACGAATCGCTGGACAAAGACATTCAGGCCGATATGGATTTGGCCATAGCAAAATCCGGCACCAATGTCGGTGTACCGCAGATCGTGCTCGACGGCGGCAGGGGTCCCGGCTTTTTCGGCCCCGTGATGAGCCCGGCCCCCACCGGCGTAGCTGCCGTTAAATTCTGGGATGCCATTATTGCGGCAGGCAGCGTACCGGGGTTTTTCGAGCTCAAACGAACCCGCGAGGTCGGACCGATCTTTGGAGATCGACCGGAAGTTTAAGACTGGTCTGCCTTCATTAACATGCCGGTAAGATATCAAAACGAGGGATTTAAACACCATGTTACCCGATATTCAGCAACAACATGAAAGTTTAAGAAAAAAGCATGAGCAATTGTTGCAGCAACTCGGTAGCCTGTCAAGCGAGGTGCTGTCCTTTAAGGCCGCTCCGGACAAGTGGTCAATTGTTGAAGTTGTTGAACATCTTGTAATAGCCGAAAAAGAATTATTAAAACAGCTATCGACCAATGTCCCGACTTCAACACTCGGTCCTGAATCAAAAACACCCGAAAAATATCAGACCGTCATCAAGGTAATGGTGCGCGATATTCCGGTTGATGTTCCGGATGAAAGTTTGCAACCACAAGGCCGCTTACCATTGGACGAACTTCTTAGCCAGTGGGATGCCATGCGAAAAAAGCTGGCAGAGTTGCTTGCTGAGATAAAGTCAGAAAACAAAGACGATCCAATCTTTCGGCATCCTTATGGTGGCCCGCTTGACATATCCGAGACCCTGCAATTTTTCGAAGTTCACTTTGACAATCACATGCGTCATATCGATAGAATTTTAGCGGAAACGAAACGATAAACGTTGTAAGATGTGAAGCATAAACAGCGTCCCAGAGATCAAAATTCTTTCAAATCATCATCCAGCGGAATGACCTGGTCGGGTCTAAGGCCGCCGGCTAGCATAGGAATAGGATGCTGCTTCAAAGCTTCACCTCTGCCGGCAAACGGTTTCTTAATTTTGTTTCGGGCAGCACCGGATATCTTTTTTAGGGGGGTGTCGTAACCTTTTTCAATTCGATGACCATTGCCGTTGCCGCCTACCAGTGCACCCAGATCATGGACAAAGGTTTTCATATGCACGGCCTGGGTGTTCATTTCCTCGGAAGCGGAAGCCGACTCCTCGGCATTGGCTGCATTTTGCTGGGTCAACTTGTCCATTTCGGTGACCGCTCTGTTGACCTGATCAATACCATGGGCCTGCTCATTGGAAGCCGCCGAAATTTCAGCGACCAACTCGCCGACCTTTGATGAACGTTCAGACACTTCCTTAAATGCCTCGTTGGTTTTAGTTACCAGATCCGAACCATCTTTGATTTTTTTGATGGTGCCTTCAATCAGGCCCGCCGTATTTTTAGCGGCATCAGCGGCTCGCATGGCGAGATTTCGAACTTCATCGGCGACCACTGCGAATCCGGCACCGGCCTCACCGGCCCGGGCGGCCTCAACGGCTGCATTGAGTGCCAGAAGGTTGGTTTGAAAAGCAATTTCATCGATGGTTTTGATAATCTTGGAGGTCTCTTCACTTGCACTGGATATGTCTCCCATGGAACCCGTCAACTGGGCCATGGAGCTGTTGGCGGTTTTTACCACCTGATTGGCTTCCTGCATGAGGCTGTCAGCCTGGGAAGAATTTTCAGCGTTTTGTTTGGTCATTGAAGCCATCTCTTCCAGGGAAGAAGAAGTTTCTTCCAGGGAAGCTGCCTGTTCGGATGAACCTTCGGCCAGGGACTGGCTGGCCTGGGCAACCTGCCCGGCGGCAGAAGCAACCTGATCAGAGCCTTCGGTAAGTCCTAAAATCACCGCTTTCAGAGGTTTGGTAATTCCCCGTCCCAATAGCCACATTAGAAATATTCCAACCAACAGGCCAATGCCGGTTATTGCAAACATACTGATCACAGTTGAGCGATAGGTTTCCGCTGCATCTGCATGAGCGTTCTTGGCGATTGTTAAATTAATTTCGGTCAGTTGATCCAGGTAGCCGCGCATTTCCTCAAATTTTTCCAGCGCCAGGCCAAGTGTCAGATCCAGCGCCTCCCGGCGGCCCTCTCTCGTATCGGCAACCCGGCCATCCACAACCTTTAGAGAAATGACCTTCCACGCTTCTCTGGCTTGATCGTATTTGGGAATAATGCCCGTTTCCTCAGCTGTGGCCGAAAGCGCTTTGTATTTTTCCCACCGCGTCTGTGACTGCTCCAGATTTTCATGATAATCATTGACCAGCTGTTTGAACACTTCCGATTTAACATTGGCAAAAATCATGGAGCGCTCTGCCACCAACAATTGCTGCAAGTCACGATCGGCTTGAATAAGATAGTTGATGCTGGGCAGTCGGACCTCAAAAATATCCTTTAAATTGCTATTTATCTTAGCCGTGCTCCGATAGCCGGAAAATCCGATAATGCCCATTAACGCTATCATTATCGCAAAGCCCAGTATCAATTTGGCACCGATTTTAAGTTTCCCAAACCACTTCATAGCTAAATGGCCTCCTGCAGATAGGTATTTTGAATCACAGTACGGGAACCGGCACCATCCGGCTCCCGCGTATTCAATTATTCGACTTTGTCTATATCAATTCCGAAGGTGATGGCACCGATGACCGTGTCGCCGTCCTTAACCGGAACAGAAACTTGCACCAAATAGGCCTGGGTGCTGTCATCGAATTCCACATCGTCTACAAACACGGCTCCGCTGCCGCCGCTAAATGACTTTTGGAACTTGGCTTCATCTCCCTGCCAGTAGTCGGAAGTCTTATCAGTCATGGCCACATTTGCCCCCTGATTATCCATGACGAATATTTCGGCAAAGTACTCGGCCGAACTCTGAATTCCCGCGATGTGCTTGCCGCACTCCGAGTCCATCAGCGCTTTCATATAATCAACAATACCGGCGGTGGCCTTCCATTTTTTGTCCTGTTCCTTGATTTGATCCAGGGTCTTGCCTTTGGCATTTTCCGCGTTGACCGCTTTGACGATAACCGGATCAGAGCCGACTTTCGCCAGTTTTCCATTGGCCAGGTCGATCACTTTCTGTGGAGCCTTTTCAGCAAAAGCCAGGTTACACCCCATTACCAAAAACAGTCCAGCAAGTAATAATGTCAGTGTTTTTTTCATCCTTTTTCTCCCTTTATAGTTTTATTATAGCGCGTCGCTTTTGGATGCACGGGTTATGGTGTATTCGATGCACCATTAATTGTTGTGGGGCAATCGTTTTTGTGTTGCCAATTTTGCGGACTTGAAATTATTTTCAGCGTTCAAGCTGGTTGGGAAGCAGGCAAGAATCGGCGATACCTTCCGCACAAATATTGAAACGCATTATCCCTATTATCGTCCGCAAACGGCGAAACTTTACCGAATCTCAAAAAAAATTTGCGGCCGGCATGACGGCAACCTTTCACCGCCAACACGGCAATATTTTCCGCTTGCGACTAAAAGCATCAGGATAGTGATCTATCAAACCATCTGATAATACTATTAATATTTAATTTTTTAGGATCTGGAATGAATATTGCTTTAAAAAGCTTAAATAAACTGAAAGGAAAAATAAGGACATATGACGACGGGAAATCATCTGACTGTCAGAGATTATTTCGATCAGGTGCTGGTGGGCAGGACAATGAACGGGAAGGCTTATTCATCTCAGACGGCAAATAAATCCGGCAGCCGGACTTTTCACCAGATACTAACTTCACAG
>Ga0210122_1000183_pt1 | contig 19827 bp, 16 predicted proteins | sample Muzzi_CordB_D2_FD_185530 | JGI IMG/M metagenome (GOLD analysis project Ga0210122, IMG submission 185530) | Wetland microbial communities from San Francisco Bay, California, USA, that impact long-term carbon sequestration - Muzzi_CordB_D2 (SPAdes) | ecosystem: Environmental > Aquatic > Marine >... | reverse complement strand
TCGGCTCAAAATGCTCATGTACTGGCGTGTACACTGCGCTTTTTCGCCGCTTTGCGCCTTGTCTTGTACTCGCCTGAAACTTTTTCAACAGCCTGTTAAAGGGACGCAACTCGCCGGCTGGGCGGCGCTCGTCCATGCACTCGGTCTCCAGGCGCCCGTCCGGCAACCCAGCTGTGTTTCGGAGAAACATATCGGAGGCAGTCAGCGAGAGGAAGACGGTTTTCGTGTCTTCAACAAGCACTACCAGCCCGGCGACGATGTGGCCGATCAACTGACCTTCGCACTGCGCCACGAAAATAATGATACCGCCGACCTGTACCGATATCTTGATTGAACAGAAGCTTCGGAATTTCTCTACGCCTGTGTCCAGCGTACTGTTGAGCACGATCTACCCAAAGAAATCGATTATCTTCGTCGGCACGATGAAGCCATGGCCAGAATCATGGAGATGATCGAGATGCCGGATCGACTGGCGCAGAACCTCATTCTGTTTATACGCCAGAATGATGGCGCACTCTCGAAGAGGAACCGCGAAAAGGAGTTCTCCGCCCTGACAGACGAGGAAGTTCAGGGATTGGAAAACATTGTTCAGGGTGCCTTCGACGGTTTCGACGAAACAGTAACTAAAGGGTAAGTAACGAGAAAGGACAACATAAGGACTATGCCACAACTCGACACATTGAAGCCATCGAAAAGCGCCTGTGGACCGCGGCCGACACCCTGCGCGCCAATTCCAACTTCGCCAGTAACGAGTATTTCCTGCCGGTCATGGGGCTGGTATTCCTGCGCCACGCCTACGCCAGGATGGCCTATATCCGTTTATGGGCAAGCTCGGCCTGGATATGCAACAGATCCTGCACCTGCTGCAACTCAATTTGTTCGAACGTCGCGACCTGATTGCACAGCTGCCGGGTGATCCACCGGAACCACGGATCTCGCCTCTACAAAACCGCTTGCTGCTCGCATAATGTTTATGGGACAAAAGTGCTTGTGAACATACGCAAAAATATCACCGGGTAATGGACGATAACCGATATGCAGACCCTTGAGGTGGCTGACATAGCCTGATCATCAGGCTGATCAATCTTGTAAGCGCAATCTTTTCAAGCTAGGGTCTCAACATGCGTCCGACCTATAGCCATTCGATCATACAGGCGGATCGCAATTGCTGGCGTACGGAAAAAGCAGGGCGGGTCGCTATTGCAATTGATGGTGAGTCCTATTTCCGTGCTGTTCGCGAAGCGATTCTCTCCGCCAGGCGCACAGTATTCATCCTGGGCTGGGACATCCATAGCAAGTTGCGGCTGGTCCGTGACACTGATGATGATGGTTATCCCCGGGAACTCGGGCCGCTGCTTGATTTTGTTGCAAAAAAGCGGGCTGTGGATGTCTATGTGCTGAGCTGGGACTTCGCCATGATTTACCTGCTCGAGCGCGAACCCCTTCCACTGTACGTGCTGAACTGGAAAACCCATGCACGGGTGCATTTTTATATGGACGACAGACACCCGCCAGGTGCCTCCCAGCACCAGAAGATCGTAGTCATCGACGATGCCGTTGCGTTCAGCGGTGGGCTTGATCTCAGCAAGTGGCGCTGGGATACCCCGGAACACCGTATCGATGATGAGCGACGCATCGACCCTGATGGCAAGTCCTATCCACCATTTCACGATGTCCAGATGCTGGTAGACGGCGTGGCGGCTGTGGCGCTGGGAGAGCTGGCTCGGGAACGCTGGCAGCGCGCGACAGGTGACGAGATCCCCGCAGTGGACGGCACACTGGTGGAGCAAGATCCGTGGCCGGACTCACTGCAACCTGTCATACACAACGTGCCGGTGGCGATTGCGCGTACCACGGCACACTATGACGGACTCGATGGCGTACGGGAGGTGGAGCGCCTGTACCTTGACAGCATTGCGGCAGCCAAACGTCATATTTATATAGAAAACCAGTATTTGACTGCACACTGTATCGGCGAGGCTCTGGGCCGGCGTTTACAGGAAAGTGACGGGCCGGAGGTGGTTATCGTTTTACCGGAGGAGACCGGCGGCTGGCTGGAGCGGCAGACCATGGATGTGTTGCGCTCACGCCTGGCGAAACAGTTGTTCGAGGCCGACACTGGCAAGCGGCTGCGCCTGTACTATCCGCAGCTGTCATCGTCCTCAAAAGTCTCGCTGATGGTGCATGCCAAGGTGATGGTCATCGACGACAGGCTACTCCGGGTGGCATCTTCCAACCTGAGTAACCGCTCCATGGGACTGGACTGCGAATGTGACCTGGCAATCGAGGCCGAGCCCGGCACGGATACAGAACAGGTGATCTGTCAGGTGCGGGCGCGGTTACTGTCGGAGCACCTCGGAGTCGAACCCGAACAGATCAACGAGGCCATGCAACGCGAGCGGTCACTGATCAAGGCGATCGAAAAGCTCTGCGGTGGCGAGCGCACGCTGCAGCCACTGGATACGACTATCGCCCCGGAAGTCGATCAACTGGTGCCTGAATCTGCATTGATCGATCCGGAACAGCCTATTGATGCCGAAGGTTTCTTCTCGCATTTCGTTCCTGATGAACGCAAACCGTATGCCATGCGGCGGGTTATCCTGGGAGTGCTGACGCTGGCTGCCTTGCTGGGGCTGGCCGCCGCCTGGCGTTGGAGTGCGCTGGGTGAATGGCTGGACATCGACCAATTGATCCGCCAGGCACGAACACTGAACGCACATCCCGCCACGCCACTGCTGGTAATTGCCGGTTTCGCCGTCGCAGGTTCGCTGGCGGTACCGCTGACGCTGTTGGTGGTGGCAGCTGTACTTGCCTTCGGTTCTCTCAGCGGCTTTTTCTACTCGCTGGTCGGTGCGGAACTCAGTGCTCTGCTGACCTATGCGGCCGGGCAAGGCGCGGGTCGTGACCTGGTGCGACGTTATGCCGGGAAAGGTCTGAACAGCATTAGCAAGCAGTTGTCCCGGCGCGGCTTACTGACCATGATAACGCTGCGCATCGTGCCGGTGGCGCCGTTTACCATTATCAACCTGGTGGCAGGGGCCTCGCATATCCGCTTGCGCGATTTCGCGCTCGGTACGCTGATTGGTCTGTTGCCCGGCCTGACGGCCATTGCGTTGTTTGCCGACAGCCTGGTGCATTCCATCAAAAATCCTGACGTCGACAGTTTTACCTGGCTGACTGCCGTGGTGCTGGTGATCATGCTGGCGACACTCTGGTTACGCAAGCTCCTGCGCCGCTGGCAATCATCGGCGAAAAGTCACGCGGGATCCTGAGTCATCGCTTTGCAGCTCAAACTCGCGACCTGGAACATCCATCGATGTATCGGCCGGGATGGCGTGCTGTCGCCCGGGCGTTGCGCGGAGGTGATAAAGGAAATCAATGCCGATGTGGTCGCACTCCAGGAAGTTGAATTCCGTCCCGGACACGCGCAGGATGTGCTGGCTTACCTGGCACGGGAAACAGGCAGCCATGCCATCGCTGGCATGACGCTGCTGGGAGAGGATGCACACTACGGTAATGCATTGCTGACACGCCTGCCGGTGCAGTCAGAACGTCGCCATGACCTGAGCGTGCCGGGTCGTGAGCCGCGTGCCGCGCTGGAGGTGGAGTTTGCAGCAGGCGGTTGCGGGGTGCAATTCATTGCCACGCACCTGGGCCTGCGTCCAGCGGAACGGCGTGCGCAGGTGCGCCGCTTGTTACCCCTGTTTGATATCGAGGGTCGTGATCTGGTGGTACTCGCCGGGGATCTGAACGAATGGTTTCTGTGGGGACGCCCGTTGCGAATGTTACGCACGATTTTCCCGGATACACCGCACCGACGCGGCTGGCCGGCGTGGGTGCCGCTACTTTCACTGGACCGTATCTGGGTGCATCCGCGCCAGGCTCTGTGCCGTTTGACGGCGCATCGCAGTGCGCTAACGCGACTCGCCTCCGACCATTTGCCGTTGGTCGCGGAAATTGGCATCGAGTGATGCATGGTCATACTTTACTTATTGAAGTCCGCATACAATTAACGGTTGAACATTCAATAAAACAGGAGGTTGTATGATCTTCAGGCAGTTGTTCGAGCCCGACTCAAGCACTTATACCTATCTGGTCAGTTGTCCGGATACCGGAAAAACGGCGCTGATTGACCCGGTACTCGATACCGCAAAGCGCGATGCGGGCATCTTGCAGGAGATGGGCTTGAAGCTCGATTTCACTATTGACACCCATATCCATGCCGATCATCTCACGGGCGCACGGCGCCTTCAGGAACTGACCGGGAGTCGTATGGTGTTTCCGGCCATTGATGAGCTGCCCTGTGCCGATATCGGTGTCAGAGAGGGCGAGCCCTTCCGCATTGGCAATATTGAGCTGCATCCGCTGTTCACCCCCGGTCATACCAGCCATCACCATGCATACCTGATTGTCAATGCCACACATAAAATGTTGTTCAGCGGTGACGCCTTGTTGATCGACGGCTGCGGGCGCACGGACTTTCAGTCCGGTGATGCCGCAACCCTGTACCATAGTATTCAACAGAAGGTCTTTAGTCTGCCGGACGACACGCTGGTCTATCCCTGCCACGATTACGAGGGACGCTTCTTATCCAGCATCGCGCAGGAAAAGACGCGTAATCCGCGTCTGGGCAAGGGCAAGACCCTGCAGGAGTTTGTCGAGATCATGGATAACATGGATCTGCCTTATCCGCGCAAGATCGATTTTGCCGTGCCTGGCAATGAACGCTGCGGCGAATGCCCGGACAATGTGCCGGAGCAGTATCGCATGCCATGCGGGCGCGGAGACCAGGGCTGATAAAAAGGGGCAGGCTTTACTCTGATCTGAATGCATGCGACCAGCGGTGGTTAATACGTCAATCCACTCACGCAAGCAACACCATGGTGTCTGAATCAGGATCAAGCCGGGTCGCGAGACAGATACCGGATCGCTGCCCTGCACCGGGCATAAAAAACGTCCGGAGGTGCCGCGTGCGAGCTGGCAGACCTGTTTTGCACCAGCTCAGTGACCCCACTGTCTGGCATGTCTTCTGGTCGCGGATAAACTCCTGGAAGGGTGTTACGACACTCGCAAATCCCTTATCCAGTGCGCTGGTTGCTTAACCCCGTAGTCTGGAACTGGATTTATTCATGAGGTTCGCATTTTAGCAAATGAAAATGGTATTGAAGCCGGATTAGCCAGGCGCCGGATTATGGTATTGGCGAAGAATCCGTTTTGGCCTGTCAGCGTGCCGGGTTTGAGGCATTTTGTATGTTAGCGATAGTCAGTGCAGAAACGGTCTGCCAATGCCACCATTTTCCCGTCCTTGCCCGCGTTTCTATTGAATAGCGAATTGTGTTTGTTGTTTAATGGATCGCAATACACGCAACAGTGAGCAAAATCCTACTGCTATAAAAGGAGAATGATGGAATGTGTCCAGAGCGAACATTGAAGCGCAGGAACGTTGACAAGATTACCACAAAAAGTGTCACTCTAGATGAGATCGGTGCTCAACAAAAAGAGCTTTCAGCCGCCGAGCGTATACTTAAACAAACGGGTAATCGTGTAATAAAGAGTAAGGAAAAAGTGACCCTGGAAATCCAGCGGTTAGCCGATGCACGGAATCAATACAGGTCACGAAATACAAAACAAACCCAACGCGTATTCAATACTGCTGCAACCAGATTGCAGAAGGCGCGACAAGAACGTGACAAGTTGATATCGGAGTATCGTGAACTGAAACTCATTGTTCGTGACCAAAGGAATATGCTTAGAAGCCTCGAAAAGAAAGAAACTGCCAAACAGGAGGCCGTGGCGAGTTTTCTGAAGGAGTGGGAGCGCAACTATGATAGAAAGATGCGCATGAAACAAAAGACTATCCGGAAGCGGAAGCATTTAGTGTAGCCTTGAGGGCTATCCAGTGAAAGTAGTCCCATCCGGCGTGCCGGAGTATTCAGTGAGATCGTAAACGGCTGGTGCCAGGACCCCTGACAAGCTTCCGGGCAGCACCTTTCTTCAGTTGATGATGAATCGCCCAGGGCTTGCTGGTAATTGTTGCCGGGTTTGCTGCCAGCGTCTGTGAAAAACGTCGGATCTGATGTTTTCAATACATCATTTCACCGAAACCGCACTAACGCGGCAATGGAACAGATGCGTGGTGAAAGGTAGCAGGTACCCGGAGGGTGTACCGTCCGGAGGTTCAACCGGATGCGGCCGGGTCAGCCTGTGCTCCAGGCGTGGGGCCGGCATGCTAAGTTGTTGAAAACAGTCAGTCCAGAAAACGCCACCGGGGTCTGAAAAGGGCGGTATGCCTGCCAAGCCGTTGCGTGTCATCGCAAAGACCATCGGGAACCAGCCTCCCCGGGGCGCCGTGTTCCTGTTGCAGTGGCCCCCCGCCTGCGCGCGGGCAGGCCTGTACACGCACCCGCACTTTATATCCATACCTGTATCGGGTGGAAGGCCCGGATCAGTTTTCGACTGCACCATTTTCGATCCAGACCCGTATAGTCTCGATCTCATCTGCACCGAGGGGATCCTTGCCGTGCGGCATATCGATTGTCAGCTTGCCTTTACCGGAAACCAGGAGATACAGCGAACTGCTCAGAGCGGCACCCGGATCTACGACCGGTCCGAATCGTGTGCCTTGCATTATCGATTCGTAGGAATCCATCAGAAAGCCGCTTGCCTCGGCGCCTCGCCGTCCGGCCAGATGACATTCGGCGCAATGCTTTTGCATGATGGGGTCCACATTATCCGCATAGGTCACCTTCTGAAGCTGCTGCTCTGCTTTTTTCTCACAGGCAGCCAGACCCGCAGCGATTACCAGTAACACAGCAAGCGGCATGGTTCGAATGCTCATTGGGGTGCCCTCTCCGGAAACATTGGCCGGCCGTCATTTTATCACTCTGATGTTTGACCGCACCTCTTTCATTTGATGCCGATTTCGATGTCGATAGTAGACGATGTCCGATCGCCGCTGCCGGCTATACTGGTATAGCGCGCCAGTTCGCAGGCCGGGAGCCTACTGTCATCCGGAGCCTCCCTGGCAGGGTTCCGCCAGTTCTGCCGCCTGAACCGGTTGCGTACTGCTGCGATCGTTTTCCGGATATTCGATCGCTTCATACCGGCTTTGCGCGCCTGTTGGTCAACTATGGCGATAACTGTATTATATAAAAAATACATAAGGTTGCAGGCGCCAACTGGATGACGGGACCACGGATACAATGGATATACTCTGGATACCATTAATTACCGCCATAACACAGGCACGACATGATCTTGTGGACGTCCTGAAAATAATCAAAAAGCCGGCAATCATTATCGCCTGCGTGCCGGGTCTGCTGCTGCCCGGGTTTGCGAACGCATCCTATACTCTGTTTGAGAGCGGACACTCCCGCCCGCTGGCCCTGTCGCCCGACGGTACCCGCCTGTTTGCAACCAATACGCCCGACGGGGTGCTGGAGGTTTTCGACATCACCGGCTTCGGACTGTCCCATGCCGTCTCGGTGCCGGTCGGCCTCGAACCCATTGCCGTTGCCGCGCGCAACAACAATGAAGTCTGGGTGGTCAATCACCTCTCCGACTCGGTCAGTATTGTCGATGTGTCCTCGACACCGCCCCGCGTGATACGCACCCTGCTGGTGGGCGACGAACCGGGGGATATCGTGTTTGCAGGTGCCGGCGGGAACCGTGCCTTTATTACCGCCGCCCACCGCGGCCAGAACAGCCCCCATAACGATGATCCCGGCAATCCCGGCGAGCTGATTACGCCCGGCATCGGCCGTGCCGATGTCTGGGTGTTCGATGCCACCAATATCGGTGCGTCGCTGGGAGGTGACCCGATTAGTGTCGTGACGTTGTTCGGGGACACGCCGCGGGCACTGGCCGTCAGCCCGGACGGCAATACGGTGTATGCGGCGGTATTCAAGTCCGGTAACCGTACCACGACGCTGAACGAGGGTATTGTCTGCGATGGTGGCTCGACTGCGTCACCGTGTACCCCGGCACCCGGCGAACAAACGGCGGTGGGCGGCCTGCCGGAGCCCTCCAACCAGACCATCGGCGGCATCCCGCAGCCGGAGACCGGCCTGATCGTCAGGCATGATGGTACACAATGGACCGACGAACTCGGGCGTGACTGGTCGAACATGGTGCGTTTCGATCTGCCGGATCTGGATGTTTTTGCGATCGACGCCACGGCAACACCACCGGTGGAAACGGCAAATTATGCCGGGGTCGGGACCGTACTTTTCAATATGGCCACGAATCCGGTGACGGGAAAGCTGTACGTGGCCAATACCGAGGCTGTCAACGAGGTGCGTTTCGAGGGTACGCGACCGGCACCGCCCGCTCCGGGCAGTGATACGACAACCGTGAACGGTCACCTGCACGAGGCACGGATCACGGTGATCGATCCCGCCGGCAGCACCGTGACACCCCGTCATCTGAACAAGCACATCGATTACAGCGTCATTCCTGCCCCGGCCGGTGTCCGGGATGACAGCCTGGCAACCCCGCAGGGCATGGCGGTCTCCGCTGACGGAACAACGCTGTATCTGGCGGCAAAGGGCTCCGGCAAGGTGGGCGTATTCGCTACCTCCGAACTCGAGAATGATTCTTTTGTCCCTGACGGCAATGATCATGTGCCGGTAACCGGCGGCGGTCCTTCCGGGCTGGTGCTGGATGAAACCCGGGGCCGGTTGTATGTGGCGACGCGCTTCGACAACGGCATCTCGATTATCGATACCGGTACCCGGACGGAAACGGGGCACCTGTTGCTGCACAATCCGGAGCCACCCGCGGTCGTCAACGGACGGCCATTTCTCTACGATGCCTTCCTCACTTCCAGCAACGGCGAGGCGTCCTGTTCCAGTTGCCATGTCAATGCCGACAAGGACGAGCTCGCCTGGGATCTGGGTAATCCCGAAGGCAGCGTACTCAATAACCCGAACCCGTTTATAGTGGGACCCGGTGGAGACCCCGACTTCCATCCCATGAAGGGCCCCATGACGACCCAGACCCTGCGGGGCATGGATACCCATGGTCCCATGCACTGGCGCGGGGACCGCACCGGGGGCAATGACCCCGGCGGCAGTTCATTTGACGAGGATGCGGCCTTCAAGAAGTTCAACGTGGCCTTTCCGGGATTGCTGGGCAGGACCACAGAGCTGACACTTGCGGAGATGCAGGCGTATACGGATTTTATCCTGCAGGTGACCCCGCCCCCCAATCCCGTACGTAACCTGGATGATTCACTGACGGCGTCACAGCAGGCCGGCCATGATTTCTACCTGAATACCCCCGTTGACGCCGGATTCGTGTGCAACTTCTGCCATGTGCTGGCACCGGGATCGGGATTCTTCGGCACCAGCGGCGGTTCCAGCTTCGAGCTGGAGCCGCAGCATTTCAAGATCCCCCACCTGAGAAACCTCTATGAAAAGGTCGGCATGTTCGGTATGCCGGATGTTCCGTTCTTCAACAGCGGAGATAACGGGGACCAGGGTGACCAGATCCGGGGTTTCGGTTTTCTCCACGATGGCAGCACCGATACCCTGTTTCGCTTCCTCAATGCCGGCGCTTTCACATTTCCGGGCGATACCGAGCGCAGGGACGTCGAGCAGTTCCTGTTTGCCTTCGACTCCAACCTGAAACCGGTTGTTGGGCAGCAGGTCACGCTGAACGATACGAATACTCCCGAGAACAACGCCACCGTCGCCAATCCGCGCATTAACCTGTTGCTCGCGCGGGCGGCGGCCGGCGACTGCGATGTGGTGATCAAGGGGGTCTTCAATGGCAATGCCAGGGGGGGGTACTGGCTGCCAGGTGACAATGTCCAGGTCGACGGGATCGACTTTAGTGTCATTCCCGAAGGCGTGGCACGTGATCAGGCCAAGATACCGGGCCAGGAACTGACCTACCTGGCCGTGCCGCCCGGCAGTGGCGAACGCATCGGTGTCGACCGGGATGAGGATGCCGTCTTCAATTTCGATGACAATTGCCCCGCCGTTTCCAATACGGGCCAGACGAATTCGGATACCGACGCGGCGGGTGATGCCTGTGACAACTGCCCTTTGGTGGCAAACCCGGACCAGCAAGATACCGACCTTGACGGGGAGGGGGATGCCTGTGATGCGGACGACGACAACGACGGGCTGGATGACAGCGTGGAGGGTTTTCTTGAAACCGACCCGCGGGACGCGGATACCGATGATGACGGCCTGACCGACTTTGACGAAGTCAACATGGATGAAAATCCGGATGATTTCAATCCTGTCCGGGATACCGATCCCAATGATGCAGATACCGACAATGACGGCACCAATGACGGTGATGAGGTGGCGCTCGGTACCGATCCGCTGCGTGCGGCAAGCTATCCACACAACGGCGATATCAATGATGACGGTACCGTTGATGTGGCCGATGTACTGCGTGGCCAGCAGGCGTTGCTGGGGGACGGCTTGACGCCAGAGGAACTGAATCGTGCCGACGTCGCACCGTTATCCGGCGGTAGTCCGGACCCCGACGGGCAGTTTACGCCCGGGGACCTGCTGGTGATCCTGCAAAAGTCACTGGGCCAGGCCAGTTACTGAGATGCCCCCTGCGGGCATCCCTGGCCGCCATCCTTGCCAGCACGACAAACGTTTCCCGCTGTTAATCCCCGGGTTGCGCGCTACACTTCCGGTTCACCTGAACCGGAAGTTGTTGTGGGACCATGATGCAGGCACCTTCGAACACCTGGAAGACGTTCATCCACAGGCGCGTATGTCCGGCGAGCGTCAAGGCATTGCGCCCCGGGAATAACAGGGTGCGTGGCGTGATCAAATCACCGGCACGCCGGCAGATGAGTACGCATCAGCGCAGCGTGCGGCTACGTGGGACGAAGCCCGGTCCGGCCCGCATCGTAGCGCTCACCCGCACAACGGCCAGGGTCTTATGCACGGCTCCAGGCAGCCCCCGGGCGTTGATTCCGATGTTCCGCGGTTCTGCTACTACCCTTTCCGCCGGTTGTCTGACGGGGCCGGTTCGATGAGCCCGGGTTCGGATGGAGCGGCAGTCGCGGTAGCGATTCACATATTGATCGAGCTGGCACTTATCGTCAGGGTTCTGCTGCGACCGCACCGGCAGCCTGCCTCGCGGGTCGCCTGGGTCGTCGTTATTGCCGCGCTGCCGGTGATCGGTATCCTTGCCTATATCCTGTTCGGTGAAGTGAGCATCGGTCGTCGCCGCATGGAGCGGTTGCACAATGTCCTCAAGGCAATGCCCGAGTTTCCCCGGGCCGTGCCCGGGGATGAAATGAACCTCGAGGTGGACGTAGCGGGGCGCTACCGGCATCTCTTCCGCGTCGGGCGGTCGATCAGCGGGTTTGATCCCGTCGGTGGCAACTCGGCGCGCCTGCTGGCCGATTCCAATGCAACGATCGATGCAATGGTGGCGGACATCGACGCCGCCCGGCAGCACGTCCACGTTCTGTTTTACATCTGGCTGCCGGACGGCAACGGCAGCAAGGTCGTCGCGGCGCTGAAGCGAGCTGCAGGCCGCGGCGTGACATGCCGCGCGCTGGCCGATGATCTCGGCTCGCGCAGCATGATTCATTCGGAGCACTGGAAGGCCCTGCAGGACGCCGGGGTACAGGTGGCAGCGGCGCTGCCGATCGGTAATCCTCTGCTGCGACCGTTCCGGGGTCGTATCGACCTGCGGAACCACCGCAAGATCGTCGTCATCGACGGGCACATTACATACTGCGGTAGCCAGAACTGCGCCGACCCGGAGTTTCGCATCAAACCGAAGTATGCCCCGTGGGTGGATGTCATGATGCGCTTCGAGGGCCCCATCGCCACCCAGAACCAGTACCTGTTCGCCAGCGACTGGGAGACCTGTGTGGATGAGAATCTCGCTGACCTGCTGCGTGGTCCGGTCCCGGCGCCCCGGCCGGGTATTCCTGCACAGGTCATCGGTACCGGCCCGACGGTGCGCTACTCGGCCATGCCCGAGATGTTCGTGTCACTCATGTTCGCCGCCTGCCGCGAACTTGTCATCACCACCCCCTATTACGTACCCGACGAGTCCATACAGAACGCACTGTGTGCGGCAGCCAGTCGCGGCGTGGACGCGAGCATCGTGTTCCCCGCCAGAAACGACTCGTGGGTCGTGAGTGCAGCGAGCCGCAGCTACTACGCCGAGCTGCTCGCGGCGGGGGTGAGGGTATACGAATATACGGGAGGCCTGCTGCATAGCAAGTCGCTCACGCTGGACGGGGAGCTGACGCTGATCGGCTCCGCCAACATGGATCGTCGCAGCTTCGATCTCAACTACGAGAACAACATCCTGTTCTGCGATTCCGGGCTGACCGCTGATGTGCGGCAACGCCAGCAGGAATACATCGCCGGTTCGCGCCCGGTCGATCCGGCTGCGGCGGCCGCCTGGCCCGTGCTCCGCCGCCTCTGGAACAACACCATCGCGATGCTCGGTCCACTTCTCTGACGACGGCTATACGCCCTCCGGCCGGGAGTTACCGGAGTGTGACCGCCACGCCGGCGAAGCACAACACGAATACCACGCTGAAAACTACCCGGCCGTGGGGAATCAAGGTGCAGGCAGTAAATGTCCTACGGTGTCCGGTAAAGCCAGTTGCGCAGCAATACCGGAACGACAAGGGTCGTAACCAGGCTCATCAAGACCAGTGCGACATAAGCGGGTTGCTCGATGATGCCCCGGTTCAGTGCCAGCAGTGCAATGACCATGGCGACCTCGCCGCGCGGCGCCATGCCAACCCCGATGATCATACTGTCCCTCGTGGCGATGCCCAGCGCGCGGGCACTCAGGCCGCAACCGGCAAATTTGCTCAGGAAGGCGACCACCGACAGGGCGCCGGCAAACACCAGCGTGTCAACGCCCAGTACGCGCAGATCGGCAAGCACACCGAGCGAGACAAAGAAGACTGCCCCGAATGCCGCGCGCACATATTCCGCGCCGATATGTACGGACCGGCTTTTGTTGACATGAATACCCTCGAATACGATGCCGGCCACAAAGGCGCCGACGATTGCGGAGAGTCCCAGATATTCCGCAACCAGGGCATAGACGAATGCCGTCAGCAGTCCCAGTATGAACACGAACTCCGGTGAGCGATCCGGGATTTGTGAACGGTCGATCCTCGCGGACAGACGAGCGAGCAGCTTCTGGCCAAGCCATGCGCCGACGCTGATGAAAACCACGGCTTTTACAGACATCAGCGCAATGGCAAGCGGGTCGATATCACCGCTACCAAGCTGTTCCGCCAGGGACAGAACCAGCAGGGCCAGGATGTCGTCGATCACCGCTGCACCGATAATCAGTTTGGCTTCCGGTGACTGCAGTCGCCCCAGTTCACGCAGTGCATCGGCGGTTATGGCAATGCTGGTGGCAGTCAGGGCCACACCGATCAGCAGGGCGCGGGTCGTCTCGAATCCGAATCCCAGGGCCAGCAGATATCCCGCGAACCATGGCACGATTACGCCGGCTACAGCAATCACAAAGGGTCGCACGGCCGCCAGATCCCGGGCGCGAAATTCCAGGCCTACGACGAATAACAGGACAATAGCGCCGAGATGGGCGATATTGGCGACGAAAGTCGTGTAGGTAATCCAGCCAAGAAAGCTTGGTCCGACAAGCAGGCCGGCCAGAATCTGTCCGACCACGGCTGGTTGCCGGACCAGCGCCGACAGCAGATGGCCGGCCAGGGCGACGGCCAGTAACAGGCTCATCTGGAGTTCGATCGATTCATGCATTGATCGTGTTTCCTTCCGAAGTTGATTGCAGCGCGTGCAAAACTGAAAGAATCGTATCAATAAAGATCAGCCACCAGTAGTACTCATTTCTTTATAAGCGAGTTGCCGGCCCGGGCACCCGAGGTTCCCTCAGTGGCTGATTCCGGAAATCAAAAGACAAGCCAACGGATGATGCAGGTATCCGCATCATTGTCGCGATGGCGGCAGCCGGTATCAGGTGGCAGTGTTTCCCTGTCCCGGCTTGCAGGGCGGCTGTTGCACGGGTTCAATTTCCTGCTGTCGACTTGGTGGCGATGATCTCGACCGGCGAGACGCGTCCGGCGGCGATATTGTCCACCATGTTGCTGATCTTGGCAGGTGCGGAATCCCCCATGGCGATGTGCACACCCAACGATGGAGTGCCGCCGGTTTCCTCCATGCGCCTGCGGGCCGCGGCAAAAAACCCGATCGCAAATTCGCGGCGATCACGCATTCTGATGAGGTTGAAACCGGCCAGTTCGAGTGCCTCCAGGTATTGTTCCCGGGTGGACAGTGCGCTGTCTTCAGCTACGGTGGCCCATGGAACCGGGTAAGCCAGTGCTTCGTTACCGGTCTGCATTACGTCGTAGACACCAAACAGGGCGCCCGGCTTTATCAAGCGGTAGACCTCCGCAAACAATCCGGCCTTGTCGGCGATATTCATGCCGACGTGCAGCATGAAGGCCGCGTCAAAACTTTCATCGGTAAATGGCATCGCTGTGGCATCCCCCTGGTAAAGCTCGACCCGACCGGAAAGACCTACCCAGTCGCACAGGGACTGTCCGGTTGACACGAATTCGGGGGTCAGGTCGATGCCGGTGACCCGACAGCCGAAGCGGCTGGCGACGAACCGGGATGTGCCGCCAATGCCACAACCGACATCCAGCGTGTGATCGTCTGTCGTTAATTCCAGCTGACTGATAAAGTCCTCTGATGCCTGGCGGCCACCGATATGAAATTCATCTACCGGTGCCAGCTCATCCACGGTGACCGTGTCGGGTGTCTTGCCAATGGCTCGCACACCGCTGAGAATCCGGTCGAGCAATCGCCCGTGTGTATAGTGTGCGGTGACGCTGTCTTCCATTTTTATCGCTCCAGGCCCTTAAACTTCGCTCCTCGCGCCTTGCCTTGCCTGGCCTGATTTCAGACAGCAACGCGGCGATCATGCAAGTTAGAGTATAGGCGACTCCGTCACGGACCGGTTGCGCGCACGTAGGCGGGCCGTGCCGTGAGGCGTTGGGTATAGGCCGGCAGGGACGGGTATTCCTCCAGCAGGTCCGGCAACCAGGTGAGTGTGGTGCCGAGCATGATATCGGCACATGTGAACCGGTCGCCCAGCAGGTAGCCGTCGTGGTCCAGTTCTTTTGCCAGCATTCGCAATATACGCCGGTACCCCTTGCGCGCGAATGGCACGATGGCACCGATCCGCTGGCTCTCCGGCAGTAACCGGGTATGCAGCAGGATCTCGAAGGCCGGTGGCTCCAGCGTGCCCGGTACAAAAAACATCCACTGCTCGTACCGGGGACGTATGGCCTCATCCACCCCAGGAGCCAGCCCACGATCCGGGTAACGGTCCGCCAGCCAGTGGCAGATGGCGCCGGATTCGAACAGGGTCTCACCGTCGAGACGCACGGCCGGGACACTGCCCAGCGGGTGGAGCGGGTTCCGTTCACCGCCGAACAGGTCGACCGGTTTCAGGGTGTAGGGAATGTCCAGTTCCTCCAGTAGCCAACGTGGCCGGACGGCGCGGGTGTATGGGGTGTAGTACAGCTCGATTTCCATGTGCTGGGCTCCTGTATGGGTTGACTTTTGTTGCTTTTGAATTGCAAGTGACTAGAGTCTAGTCCAGTTACTTTTGATTTACAAGTAACTGGGTGAGTGCTATGCTAAGCGCATGATTGACAGCAGAAAATCCGGTGCGACCGCAAGCACGACCGGCCGCTCGCCGTGTCCGGTAGCCTGTACGCTCGATCTGCTGGGGGATAAGTGGACCTTGCTGGTGGTGCGTGACCTGTTGCTGGGCAAGACCACCTACACCGAGTTCCAGCGATCGCCGGAGGGGATTCCGACCAACATCCTCGCGGAGCGCCTCAAGCGCCTGGAGGCGGCCGGGATTATCGATAAATCGGGCTACCAGGAGCGGCCGGTGCGCTATGCGTATCGTCTGACCCGCAAAGGCCGGGACTTGCGATCGGTGTTGTCCGCAATGATCGATTGGGGCAACAAATATATTCCCGGTACGCTGTCGCGCGAGCAAGTCGAGTCCCTGACAGGGCGCGGACGTTAACCGGCCCCGGCAACGCTCGCTGCCCGGGCGAAACCACGCGGGCTGCGTTCAGTTGACACATCCAGGCCGGAACGGAACATTTCCCGGCATCCCCTGCTATTCTTTGAAATAGGGGTTAACTGACACTGATAACCTGTTTAAGCGGTTCCTGCAGAGGCGTATTACCCGGTGGGAGCCGGAAACCTGCCCGGGATGCCGGCGGAGCAGGAGGGCTAGACATGAAGGCAAAACTTGTTTATTTCGGTGAGATTAATATCGAAGGCCGGCGCTACAACCATGACGTGGTAATCGAGCAAGGTGAGGTGCGCGAGCGCCGCAAGAAGCCCTCGAAGGCATATCGTGCCCGTTTCGGCCATACGCCGCTGTCTGAAGAGGAACACATCCCGTGGCACAGGGGAAAGCTGTTCATCGGCACCGGTGCCTATGGCAGTCTGCCCGTCATGCCCGGGGTTTACGAGGCGGCGCGGCGCAAGGGCGTGGAAGTGATCGCGAAGCCGACTATCGAGGTCTGCAAACTGCTGGAGGACTGCAACCCCCGGGACATCAACGCCATACTGCATGTGACCTGCTGAAAGTGGTGCGTTCCCGTCCCGGTCGTGCACGGGTGCCGGTCTACGACGCGGTCTGCAACCCGGTTGCTCCTGCAATGATGATCCAGTATCGCGGTAGCGAACCGATTGGCGCAAGGATGCGCTACCTTGCGTGCGCCCACCTTCTGGTTATCCTGGCGTGTATTCTGCCAGCAGCGTCAGGTGCGAATGTAACCCGCCCGTTATCTTTGTCGATTGATCTCGGCGACATACCCGGGCGTCCGCCGGCCCCCGAGTTCCCGTTTGAACGCTTTTTTCAGACCAGCACTTTGCGCCAGTTGCGATTTGCGCCGGACGATCGCGTCCTCTATTTCATCAGGAATGACGGGCGGGTGGATAATATTTTCGAACTGGACCTGGAGAGCCGTGCCGTGCGCCAGGTTACCCGTCTGGCTGAGCCGGTCTCCGGATTCGGAGTTGATCACCAGGGCCGGTTTCTGATTATCCAGCAGGATGTGGCAGGAAACGAGAATCATGATCTCTATCGCTTCGACCTGGCAGCGGGGAACCTGCGGCGGCTCACCACGGCCGGCGAGGGCGATAGCACGCTGGCCTGCGGGCTCTCGCCGGACGATACGCTGCTGTACTATGCCCAGACCCGCCAGCAGCGACGTGAAGCCGGCTTGTGGCAGCTGGAAATCAGCAGCGGCAAGCCCCGCCAGCTGTTGCCTGGCAACGGACACACCTTCGACTGCGACGCGGTCAGTGCAGATGGCCGTTATCTCCTGTTCGGTGAACTGATCGGGTTCGACGAACGGCGCCTCGGGCTGCTGGATCTGGAGACCGGCAAGACGCGTTCTATCAATGCCGCGCCCGGTATCAACAACCTCGATGGTAACTTTGCCGGGGAGCAGGTCTACTTTCGCAGTGCCCTGGATGCCGACAGGTTCCGCTTGTGGCGCTACCGGATTGCGGACGGTACGCTGGAACCGGTCGAGTTGCCTGTCGGGCAAGATCTGGAAGCACTCTCGATGTATGCGGATGGTCGGGTAGCGGTTATTTCCTATCGCGGTGCGCTTGCGGGTCGCACCGTGGTGTTCAGCGATGGCTTCGACGCACCGGTCGGGTTCGGGCTGCCGCCGGAGACGGTTACGGAGGCCGTTTTCAGCGACACCAATCCGGCCCTGGGTGTTGTGCTTACCGAGGCGGCGAGTATGCCGGGCCGCTATTATCTGATTGGTAGCGGCGTGCCCGTGCTGCTGTATGACGCCAACCGCTCGGGCATTGACAGCAGCTATTTCAGTGTGGCGCGGTCGGTGCGCATTCCGGGCTTCGCCGGCCTCGAGATCCCGGTGCACCTGTTCATCCCCAACGGCACCTCGGCCAGCAACCCGCGGCCGGTAATCCTGCTGGTTCACGGCGGCCCGGAGGACCATGTTGACCCGTTCTACAGCAGTACCATCCAGTTTCTCGCCAACCGCGGGTTTATCGTGGTCATACCCAATGTGCGCGGCAGCGGCGGCTTCGGCAAGCACTATGCAAGCCTGGATAACAATGACTGGGGTGGCGGGCATATTCGCGATCTGGTGGCCGTTGCGGCAGCCGTGCGTGACATGGATTTTGTCTATCCGGATGGTCTGTTTATCGTTGGTATGAGCTTTGGCGGATTCAGCGTGATGTCCTTGATCACGCAGTATCCGGACATCTTCCGGGCCGCGGTGGAGTTCTTCGGTTTTACCGAACTGGCCACCTTCGTCGACAGCTGGCCGCGGTACCTGCAGCGGCATCTGTTCGCGGAACTCGGATTCGACCCGCGTCGTGACCGGATCCGCAACCGGAGGTTGTCACCCCTGTATCACGTTGACCGGATAAGGATTCCCCTGCAGATCCATCAGGGCGCCAACGACATTCGCGTTCCCCGGGTACAGTCCGACTGGCTGGTGCAAAAGTTGCGCGGGATGGGCCGCGCGGTGGAGTATTTCGTCTATCCGGATGAAGGGCACGGTTTCACCCGCTACGGCAACGAGCGACTGGCCTACCAGCGCCTGGTGGCTTTTTTAAGGCGTCAGTTACCGGGTGATGCGGCGGAATCCGATTGCTGTTCCAGTAACCCGGTAGCTCCAGCTGATTACAGTCGGGCGCAGGCAGGCGACCCGCGGGCCCGGATTACTCAATCGGGAGTGTCCGGTTCCTTTGCCGCATTGTGCGCCTTACGGGTGTGTGAATTTCCAAACCGGTCTCGTATCATCTCGCTCCGACTGACCTCCCGGCCGAGGTGATAATCAAAGGAAAACAGCCCTACGCCAACCAAATATAAGTATTATAATATTCATGGCTATTCCGTCGCGCTGCTACACAGATACATTCATTATAGCTCCGATAAATGAGTCCGAAGCACTGCTTGCCTGCAGCAGGCTTGTGGCGTGATTAATAGCGCCGGTCCGGATGGATACAGGATCCTGCCCTGCCCGGCAGGCAGGATACACCGTGGATACCTGAATGATCACAACCTGGTTTTATTTTCTGCTGTGTGTAGCAACTATCGGAGTTGCGGGAGTAAAACTCACGCACTACGGGGATGCGATAGCGGATAAAACCGGTATTGGCGGCACCTGGATTGGCGTGCTGCTGCTTGCCACGGTGACCTCCCTGCCGGAACTGGCTACCGGGATCAGTTCCGTTGCCCTGGCAAATGTGCCGAACGTGGCGGCAGGCGATGTATTCGGCAGTTGTGCATACAACCTGCTGATCCTGGTCCTGCTGGACTATCTTGATCGCGATACCCCCTTGTATGCGCATGCTCGACGCGGGCACATCCTCACGGCCGGGTTCGGTATTGTCATGCTTGGCTTTGTGTGCTGGAACCTGGTGCTGGCCCGGTTCGGACTGCAGTGGTCGTTCTGGAACATCGGCCTCTACAGCCCGCTGATCCTGTTGCTCTACGTCATGGCCATGCGCATCATATTCCTGTTCGAGAAAGCCCAGGTCGCCGAATTCACCGACAAGGAGCCAGACAAGTACCCTGAGCAGTCATTACGGGAACTGGTGGCGCGCTACAGTATTGCGGCCGCGTTCGTGGTTGCGGCCGGTATCTGGCTGCCATACATCGCCGCCGATATTGCCGCGCACATGGGCTGGTCGCACAGCTTCGTGGGAACGATGTTTGCCGCGCTGGTGACTTCGTTACCGGAACTGGTCGTCACATTCACCGCCGTCCGCATCGGCGCCGTGGATATGGCCATCGGGG
>Ga0210122_1000182_pt1 | contig 19877 bp, 15 predicted proteins | sample Muzzi_CordB_D2_FD_185530 | JGI IMG/M metagenome (GOLD analysis project Ga0210122, IMG submission 185530) | Wetland microbial communities from San Francisco Bay, California, USA, that impact long-term carbon sequestration - Muzzi_CordB_D2 (SPAdes) | ecosystem: Environmental > Aquatic > Marine >... | reverse complement strand
ATGTGCTTGAGCGACCCGGCGGGGGACAGGAGTTCGGGTGTGGGCATGGGTATCGTGGCGTTGTCCAAAAATACAGTTTACAGGAATCCGCAACTGCAGCGGTTGCGGCCCGGCCACGTCACCGCCATCCGGGGCAGGGCCGGGCCGGCGGCATTCAGGCTCTCTCCGAGCGCGTAGCGCCGGCCTGATTCCGACCGCGCTTGACAATGCCGTGAAAAGACGTGATGTTGGTTCTATCATTAAGTCTGAGTCACCGCGGCCACTCGGTGGTGTCTTGATAAAAAAATAATGATGACAAGGGGTTAGGGTATTTTATTAGAGAAAGAACAGGATTTTCGGGTTCTGCTCATCGATGATTCCGCCACGGATCAGGAGATGTTCGAGCAGGAACTCAGCAAGTGCTGGTCCCCACTGCATGTCAAGCGGGTATGGACCGACGAGGCCATACGCACCGTGCTCAAGCAGGAACGCTGGGATTGCATAATGTGCGGTATGAATGTCCCTGGTGTGAGTGCTTATCAAGTTCTCGACCTTGTGCGCGAGAGCGGCCTGCACGTGCCCTTTATCAGCGGTTCCAGCGTGTTCGAGGCGCAAGATGCGATCGACATCATCAGGGCCGGGGCAAACGATTTCGTCTCCCTGGACAATTTCGAGCGACTGAACCCCGCGATCCAGAAGGCCATCCAGGATATCGAAATTCAACTCGGGCGCAAGGAGGCGGAAAGCAATCTGAGACGCAGCGAGGAACGTTACCGCGGGCTTTTTGAGAACTCCGAAATCGCGATTTGGAACGTCGACCTGTCGGAGGTGTTCGAATCCCTGGAGCAAATGCCCGCGGACAACGCCGAAGATCTACGCTCGCTGCTGCAAGAGGATGACTACAAAGTCGTTAACGAGTTTCGGCGCAAGATGAAGTTCGTGGCGGTCAACCGCGCAGCCCTGAAGCTTTTCGGGGCAAGGACACAAGAAGAATTCATTGAAAACTTCTCAGATGTGCGTGGCCCCGGTTCCCTCGACATGTGGATGGCAGCGCTTTGTGCGCTGACTGAACATCGCTCCGAATTTCGTACTGAAGTTATCTTGCGAAGCCTGGACGGCAAACCCATCAATGCCGTTATTTCCTTCCCGTTCCCGAAGTCGAAGGAAGGCTTCGCCAGCGTGCCGATCAGCATCGTCGACATGACGGAACGGGAACAAAGTATCGCCGCGCTCGAAGCCAGCGAAAAAATGCTCTACGAATCGCAACAGGCGGCGCAACTGGGCAGTTACTCCCTGGATATCCGGGCGGGCAGGTTTACCAGCACGGCAATCATGGACGATATTTTTGGTCTGCCGAAGGGGCAGCAGCACACCGTCGATGACTGGAAGGCCTGTCTGCATCCGAAGTCGCGCCAGGAGATGACACGCTATTTTGTAGAGGAGGTGCTCGAGAAACGCGGTAAGTTCGACCGTGACTACAGGATTATCCGGCGTACCGACGGCAAGGTGCGCTGGGTCCGCGGCCTGGGTACGCTGGAGCTCGACAAAAGCGGTGAGCCGGTGCGGATGACGGGGGTCATCCAGGACATCACCGAGCGCAAGGAGGCGGAGATCGCGATGCGCAACCTGGCCAGTACCTTTTCGGCGATGACGGGTGAGGAGTTTTACGAAATCGTCGCCGAACACCTGGTGCTGGCCTTGGATGTCGATCACGCTTTTGTCGGGGTGGCGGCGGCGAACGAGTCCGTCATAAAAGTGGTCGGCGGCTATTCGAAAGGCCAACCCATCGGTCAAGGGGTCGAATTCCAGCTCGAGGCTTCACCCTGCGAAAGTACGCTCGCCATGAATCCCAGCTCGTTTCCCGCCGGCGTCAGGGGGCTGTTCCCGGACAACCGACTGCTTGCCGAATGGGGCGTTGAGGGCTATATAGCGAGGCCGTTGCTGGACCTGAGCGGTGAGGCCATCGGCGTGCTGGCGGTTATGCATGGTCAGGCCATTGCCAATACCGAGCGCGTGGAAACCCTGCTGCAGATTTTTGCAGACCGCGTCGCGTTGGAACTCGAACGCACACGCACCGAGGAAGAACTGCGCCGTTACGAGTCCATGGTGTCGAGCTCGACCGACCTGTTTGCGCTGGTCGACCGGGATTACCGGTTCCAGGCCGTGAACGAGGCCTTCGCCGACGCATTCGAGTTGCAACGGGATGAGTTGCTTGGACACACGGTGGACACGGTTTACGGCAAGAAGCGGTTTGAAAATGTCATCAAGCCGTGGGCCGACCGGTGTCTGGCTGGAGAAGTGGTGCACAACCAGTTCTGGTACACGTTCCCGTCGGGCCGCAGGCGTTACATGGATGTCGTTTATTATCCCTACATTACTGCTGACGGGTCTGTCGACGGCTACGTGGTGACCGCGCGGGATATGACGGCGCAACGGGCCATCGAGGAAAGATTGCACGTCAGCGAAGAGAAGTTTTCGAAGGCCTTTCATTCCCATACCACGCCGATGCAGATTCTGAACCTGGAAACCGGTGAACGGCTCGATATCAATCAGAAATGCCTCGAGTTGTACGAGGTCGAGAGCCGCGAGGCGCTGAATGACAGCATTTTCAGCGACAACAAATGGATCGAATCGCAGCGGCAGTCAGAATCTGTCCAGCAGTTGCTGCGGGACGGGTTTCTGCACAATTACCCGTTCGATGTCCTCGACCGGTCGGGCTGCCCCATGCACCTGCTCGCGAATGCGGCGTTGTTGGACATGGGGGACGGAAAGTCGGCCATTATTTCCTACAGCGACGTGACGGCACAAAGGCAGAGTGAAGTCTTGCTGGAGTACCAGGCGCGCCTCGCGGACGGATTGCGCGATCTGGTGCAGGCGACACACGAGCCCGACGAGAATGCATGGTTGCAGCGCAGTCTGAGCCTGGCCGAAGAACTGACTGGCAGCCGTGTATCCTTTGTCCATTTCGTCGAAGCCGACCAGCAGACACCGGAGCTGGTGACCTGGTCGGAAAACACGCTCGAGAACTTTTGCGAAGCAGACTACCAAAAGCACGACCCGCTGTCGGAGGCGGGGGTCTGGGTCGATGCGCTTCGCCAAAGGGCGCCTGTCATTATCAATGACTACGGGGCATGCGAAAACACACGCGCACTGCCGGAAGGGCACGCTCGTATCGAGCGCCTGATCAGTCTGCCGGTCGTTGACGGCGACAAGGTGTCCCTGCTGATCGGCGTTGGCAACAAGCCCGATCCGTATACGGACCAGGACGTGGAAACCCTGCACGCGATCGCCAAGGAAACCTGGCACATCTTCAAGCACCGTCGCGCCGAGGCCGAAATCCACCGCTACAGCAGGGTACTCGAGGAGTCGCTGAACGAGATCTACATCTTCGACAGCAAATCCTACCGCTTCACCAAGGTCAACCGCGGCGCGCGGGCCAACCTCGGTTACAGCATGCAAGAGCTGGCGGGCATGACGCCCATGGATATCTCCACGAGGCAAAGCCTGGAAAGCTTTCAAGCCACGTTGGAACCGTTGCTTTCCGGCGCGCGGAAGCAAATTACGATAACGTCGCGGCACCGGAGAAAGGACGGGAGCACGTACAACGTCGAAATCAAGCTGCAGTTGATGGATGATGAACCGCCGGTTTTCGTGGCGATGGCGCAGGACATCGACGAACGCCTGGCCATCCAGAACGAAGTGTACAAACTGGCCCAGGCCGTCGAGCAGAGCCCGGAGAGCATTATCATTACCAATACCGAAGCCGAGATCGAGTACATCAACCAGGCCTATGTCCAGGCATCCGGGTACAGGAAGGAGGAGTTGCTGGGCCAGAACCCGAAGATCCTCAAATCGGGCAAGACACCCGCCGCAACCTATAAGGAACTGTGGGCGACACTGTCGGCTGGCCGTCCCTGGGAGGGCGAGTTCATCAACCGCCGCAAGGACGGCAGCGAGTATGTCGAACGTGCGCATATCGTGCCCCTTGCGCAACCCGATGGTGTGGTCACGCACTACGTCGAAATCAAGCAGGACGTCACGGAGAAGAAGCAGCTCAGGGCCGAGCTCGAGGCGCACCGTCATCACCTGGAGGAACTGGTGGAGGCGCGCACGGCGGAGTTGGCGGAGGCGCGGGAGCGAGCGGAGGAGGCGAACCGGGCGAAGAGTGCGTTTTTGGCGAACATGAGCCACGAGATCCGCACGCCGATGAACGCGATCGTGGGTTTGACGCATTTGCTGCAGCGGAGCCGGCCGAGCGTGGAGCAGGCGGTGCGGCTGGGCAAGATCGAGACCTCGGCGACGCACTTGTTGTCGATCATCAACGACGTGCTGGACCTGTCGAAGATCGAGGCGGGCAAGCTGGCGCTGGAGCGCGTGGATTTTCATTTGGCGGGGGTGTTCGACCAGATCCAGTCGTTGTTCCGGGAGCAGTTGTCGGGCAAGGGTTTGACGCTGGAGGTGGACTGGGAGGGGGCGCCGACGTGGTTGCGTGGGGACGTGACGCGGTTGCGCCAGGCGCTGATCAACTACGTGGGCAATGCGGTCAAGTTTACGCACGAAGGCGGGATCCGGCTGCGGGTGAAGCGGTTGCGGGAGCGTGACGGGAAGGTGGAGCTGAGGTTCGAGGTGGAGGACAGCGGTATCGGGATCGAGGCGGAGAAGCAGAGGCATTTGTTCCGGGCGTTCGAGCAGGCGGACGTATCGACGACGCGGGAGTATGGGGGCACGGGTCTGGGGCTGGCGATCACGCGGCGGTTGGTGGAGTTGATGGGTGGCGAGGTTGGAGCGCAGAGCCGGCCCGGGGAAGGCAGCCGGTTCTGGTTCAATGTGTGGTTGGAGCGGGGTCACGGTGAGCCGGGAGCGGTGGTGCGGGAGCGGGCGGAAGATGCGGAGGCGCGGTTACGGGCTGAGCATGAAGGCACGCGGGTGTTGCTGGTGGAGGACAATGCGATCAACCGGGAGGTGGCGGTGTCGTTGTTGAGTGCGGTGGGTCTGGCGGTGGACACGGCGAGCGACGGGGTGGAGGCGCTGGAGCGGATCACGAGGGGGGATTACGCGCTGGTGCTGATGGATGTGCAGATGCCGCGCAAGGACGGATTGCAGGTGACGCGGGAGTTGCGGGCGTTGGGGGGTTACGAGGATTTGCCGGTGCTGGCGATGACGGCGAACGTGTTCGCGGAGGACCGCGAGGCGTGCATGGCGGCGGGGATGAATGGATTTGTGGCCAAGCCGGTGGAGCCGGACAGTTTGTTTGCGACGATACTGAAGTGGTTGTCGGCGGCGGGGTCAGGTGAGGGGCAGGGGGTTGACCGGCGCGAGCCGGACGTAGATATGGAAGCAAGGGAGAAAGAGGGTATGAGTGAAAGGGTACAAGGGGAAGCGGGCGCCGCGGTGGACGTGACGGCGCTGGAGGCGGTGTTTGGGGACGACGAGGCGTCGAAGCTGGCGATATTGCGGAAGTTTGCGTGCCAGGCGGAGGCGATCGTGGACGAATTCGAGGCGGCGTGCGGGGCGCGCGATGCGGAGGGGGTGACGTTTCAGAGTCACAAGCTGAAGTCGTCGTCGCGGACGGTGGGGGCGAATGACCTGGCGGATGTATGTTATACGCTGGAGAAGGCGGGGCGGGTATCGGACTGGGCGGAGATCGAGGGGCTGGCGCCGCGGATGCGCGAGGAGATGCGGCGCGTCAAGGGTTATGTGGATGCCCTTTGACGGAGGTTTCATGAAGGGCCGGGTGCAGCACCAGTGAAAATGATCGAAACCTACCGGGGTATCGTTTACCCCCACCAGCTCGACCACATGGACCACATGAACGTGCAGTGGTACACCTCGAAGTTCGATGAGGCCACCTGGCACCTGATGTCTGCCATCGGGGTCACCCAGGACTACCTGCGTAAGCACAACAAGGGGCTTGCCGCACTGGAGCAGAAAACACTCTACAAGATCGAGGTCCGGGCGGGCGAATTGCTCGTGGTCCGCTCCAGGGTCAACCAGATACGCAACAAGATCGTCAGGTTCGAACACAGGATGTTCAACACCGAAAGCAACGAGGAGGTGGCGAACATGGAACTCGTCGGCGTACACATGGACCGGGATGTACGCAAGTCCAGCCCGTTTCCGGATCAAGTCATCAGGAAATGTTCGGCCCTGTTCCAGCTCGCTTCGTAAGCTGCGGACCCGCGGGACGGCATAGCGCATCCACGCCGCGCTCATGGAGGCCGGGCGTGACATGAAACCGCTGTCGGAGGCATCACTGGCGCAGGCGGCGTACGAGTTGGCAGCAAAGCACGCGGACCTGGCGGGCCTGTACGAGCTGAATGGCGTGCCGCCGCTTTGGCGCCGGCCCCGGGGTTTCCAGACCCTGCTCCGGATCATACTGGAACAGCAGGTTTCACTGACTTCCGCCGCAGCGGTTTACGCGCGTCTGGGCGGCCACGTCACCCCGTTGACGCCGCGCAACATACTGGACACGGGAACGGCAGGGCTGAGACGGCTGGGTCTGACACGGCAAAAGTCCGCCTACGTCGTCAACCTGGCCGCCGCGGTCCGGGAACGGCGCCTCGATTTCGAACTTATCGACGCCGCGGATGACGCGGAAGCGCTGGACATGCTCATGTCGGTCAAGGGGATCGGTCCCTGGAGTGCGGGGATCTACCTGCTGATGGCCTTGTGCCGGCCGGACGTCTGGCCAGCGGGCGATATTGCGCTGGCGACGGCCGTCAAGGATATGCGCAGCCTGGCGCAGAGACCCGCGGCACCCGAGTTGCAGACGATCGCGAAAAGCTGGCGGCCCTACCGGGCCGTCGCGGCGAGGATGTTATGGCACGATTATTTGCGCCGCCGGGACTCGAAGCAGACGAAGGCCGGCAGCAAGGCAGTGGCGGGAGCGTCATAAGCGATGAGAACGGCGCTGGATACCGGGGTACTGCAATCGGTCTATGACCGCGTCGCCGGCCGTTATGACCTGCAACATGCCATACTGACCGGCGGTTCCGACCAACGCGGGCGGCGGCTGGTCGTCGATGCAACGGTCAAGCCCGGTGACGCGGTTCTGGACTGCGGCAGCGGGACCGGTTCGACCGCCCTGCTGGCGGCGCGGGCCGCCGGCCCCGGCGGCCGCATCACGCTGATCGATTTGAGTGCGGGCATGTTGGACCAGGCCAAGACAAGGGCGCGCCGGGTCGAGGGTGGTGCGCCGATGGAGTTGTGTACCGGGGACATGCTCGAGCTGCCATTCGTGGACGACAGTTTCGATTGCGCGCTCTCCACCTACAGCATTTGCCCGGTGTACGATCCCGCAAAGGGCGTACTGGAACTGTACCGGGTGGTCAAACCGGGCGGGCGGATTGGAATTGCACATTCCGCAAAACCGGGCCGTGCGGGTGTAAAGTGGTTGGCGGACAGGGTCGAAGACCTCATCTGGCGCTGCCCGGCCCTGTCGCTGGGTTGCCGTTCGGTCTGGGTGCTGCCGGCACTGCAGCGTGCCGGCTGCAGAGTCCTGCTGCAGAAATACATCGGTGTGCCGCTGTGGCCATTTTTTGTGTTGGTGGTTGAAAAGCCCGCGGTTTTGGGTTCCGCCGGTAAGCAATGACTTCATCCGGTACGTATCTGTGCCGCCAGGGGGGTTCCGGCAATGGACGATGACGGATGCCCGTATTTTTTGCAGCGCGCTTGCCAGGCACGCTGGGCCGGAACAGCCAGGAAGCCGTCTGAGCCGTGAAATATCGCCCTTGTGTTCATTTTTTCGTTTTCATGCCGGAAAACAGGTATCCGGCCGGTATAGTATGCAGGCCAAACTTTTTGAGGAAATAAACCATGAAGGAACAGCATGCACGCGGCAGTTGCTTTTGCGGCGCCGTCAGCTACGAAATCACGGGCAATCTCGGGGTTTTTCAATACTGCCATTGTTCCCGTTGCCGCAAGGTGAGCGGCAGCGCGCACGCGGCAAACCTGTTCGTGGCCAGGCCGGACTTCAGGTGGCTGCGCGGAGAGGAACTTGTCGGCCGGTTCGAGCCTGCCGACACCAGGCATTTCGTCACCTCCTTTTGCCGCCGCTGCGGTTCTTCGTTGCCCTGGCTGGAAAAGACCGGGCGAACCTTCATCGTACCGGCCGGCTCCCTCGACGATGACCCGGGCATCAGGCCATCACAAAACGTTTTCTACGGCTCCAGGGCGGTCTGGTATACCGAGGCGGGTTCACTGCCGCAGCACGAGGAACTGCCCAAGCGGGCCGGTTAGGCAGGAGCGTCGCGGGTGAATACCGCCGAAGAGGTGCTCAACTTCTGGTTCGAGGACACGGATCAGGCGCAGTGGTGGCGAAAGGACGAAGCCTTCGACGCATCGCTCGCTCGGCGGTTTGCAGACCTCCACAAGCGCGCAACACGCTGCGAGTTGTATACGTGGCGGGAAACTCCGCAAGGACGGCTCGCTGAAATCATCGTCCTCGACCAGTTTTCACGGAACATGTTCAGGGACTCCGCGCTGGCCTTTGCCAACGACCCGATGGCGCTGGCGCTGGCACAGGAGGCCATCGCCGCCGGGGCGGACAAACCGCTGACCGCGGTGGAGAGGAGTTTTCTCTACATGCCGTTCATGCACAGCGAGTCCGCGGCTATGCACGAGATCGCGGTCGAGCTTTTCACAAGGAACGGTATCGCCACAAACCTGGATTTCGAGCTCAGACACCAGAAAATCATTACCCGCTTCGGCCGTTATCCGCACCGCAACCGGGTGCTGGGGAGGGAATCGACAGCCGAGGAACTGGAGTACCTGGCGACCCCGGGCGCTGGATTCTGACGGGAATTTTCCGGCCGCACAAAAAAACGCAGGATGCCGAAGCATCCTGCGTTTCTTTTCGAGGCTCCGTAAAGAGCCGTTTTACGACCTCTCCCTAGCGGGCGTGGACCTTATCCACCGCGAACTCCGCGTCGGGGCCGTGGCAGGCCGCGCAAGCTTCACCAAAGAACACGGTGTTGCTTTCCGCGTGGGCCGCCGCGTCGTCACTGTCATGACAACTCAGGCAGGCTGCGGCGGTCGGCTGCAGCGGGTCGACCAGCGTCTGCGGCGACATGGTCGGCAGTACACCCGAGGGCAACGGCAACTGGTAAGAGTCGTCGACGTGGCAGGTCTCACAATCCCGCAGGTCACCCGGGAAGGCGACGTCGCTGAAGTCGTGGAAACTGCCGCGGTAGCCGTAGACCGTATAGCCGTTCGCCAGGTTCTCACCACGGTGGATCTTGTGGATCATGAACTTGAAGTGGATGCTCTGCGGCGTGGCGCCCGCAGGGGCCACTTCTTCGTCGCTCGCGTCGGGCCGGTGACAGGTCACGCAGTACTGCGGGTTGTTGCGGTTGCTGCCGTGCAGACTCAGGTTGGAGTGGCAGCTTTCGCACTTGGCGTCGCTAACGACCATGCGCCGCGGTTCCGCGGCCGGGTCGGTGACGGCGAAGGCGAAGGTGGCGTTTTGCGCCTGGTCTTCCACTTCCTCGATACCCTCGCGGCCCTCGATGTCGATCATGTTACGCGCTTCGAAACCGACGGTATATGAGCCGGTGGCGTTCCAGGGCAGCGGTGTGGCGAAGGTGTAGTCCCAGTTGTCGCCATTCTTGACAGCCTTGCTGCCGACGGTCTCCTGCGCGTAGAAGCTGAAGTCGTCGTTCGGGCCGGTAATCGCGAGCCGCATGCGGTTCAGGCTGGCCGGGTTGAGCATGGCGTTCTTGCTCTTCAAGGAGAACGTCACGGTCGGGCGGTCACCCGGGTCGGTATTGGCCACGCTCATGATCTCGACGATCACGCCGGGCAGTTGCCGCGACTTGTACTCGGGCTTGTGTGCACCGCTGACCGAGGCGTCGAACTCCTTGGTGCCGGTGGGTGCCGGCTGGTGGCAGAAGCCGCACAGCGAATCGTCGATCTGCGGGCCGCCCGGGTGGTGCTCACCCGTGACGAAGTTCACGCTCTTGTGGCAGGAACCGCAGGCCGCCCGCGAGGGACGCGTCATCCAGTAACTGCCCTGCGTGCCGGCGACGCCCCTGTATATACCGGGCTGTTCACCGACGCAACCCAGCGCCGTGGTATCGACTTGGAGGTTTTCAACGAGGACACCGCTCGCCCTGTCGACCAGGAAGAAACGGGTGCCGTCCCTGACCCACTTGCCGGTGGCCTTGGTGCCGGCGCCTTTGCTGATGCCGAACAACGGGCCGTCGACCGCGTTCACGTGGATTTCGAACGGCGAGAGATCGCCCCAGGTCAGATCGGTCACACCGAGACCGGACGCGTCACACACCGGGACCGGGTTCGGGGTCGCGACCAGCGGCCGGTCATCGGTCGGGACGCCGCCGGTATGGCAGACCTCGCAATCGGGGATTCCGTTGAACGTTGCCGGAAATTCGACATCCGTGAAATCATGGCGGCCTACGACGAGATCGCCCACGTGCAGCTGGTGGATAAAGACGTCGAAGCTGAAGCTTTGGCCGTCGTCTACCAGTCCGGGATTGTGGCACTGCTCGCAGGCAGTGACCGAGAGCCAGCGACCGTGCTCCATGAGTGGATTGTGACAGCGGTTACAGCTTTCGACCCTGACCACGTCCCTGGGTGTCGGGTCGAACATGCCGGAGGGAACCCAATTTTTCACGGCGTTGGCCGCATAACGATCCAGCTCGAATTCCTGCAGGTCGCGACGCCCGCCCAATACGAGCGTGTGCGTGGTGTCCGGGTCCGTCGATACGGCCGTCTCGAATTTGTACTTGTAGACACCGTCCCCCATCGATGTCAGCGTACCATTGCCACGGTCAATACGCTCATACGCCAAGCGGACCTTTTTGTCCTGATCTGCCGGGATATTGGCCAGTGTAAAGCGCATATCCACTGGGCCTGGCGTGGCGATACCATCGTGATCCAGCGGCAAACCGGCGGGGTCGGTAATGGAATAGGTGACTTCCAGCTGTCCGTCACTCGGAAGGACAACATCGAGTATCGTGATTACCAGGCCAGGCCTGATAAAGGCGATTTGCTCGTCCGTCAGGTAGTACTCCTTGTCCTTGGCGGTATAGTTGCCGCCGTTCGATGCGTCTGACCTGGCGGCCAGGTTGGTGGCGGAACATAAGATAACCAATCCTAGAAGGATTGATCGAACCAGTCGTATCTTCATAACACACTCCTCGGGGTCGTCTCCCCTAAAACGAATGACACATGTCGGGTGAAATGAACGCTCAACTTATAGGTAGGAATAATGCTCTCGATGTCGTTATCATTTAATGACGTAGATCAATATTAGTGTAAACGATGTGTAATTCGCATGTAATTGGACGTGAAAACGTTGTCGAAACCTGAAAAATGTCACGCGCTGGTCGGGTTGCTTTCAGACACCCGCGTCAGGCTGTTTCCTGGCCTGGTCGTTTCGGGCAGGTGATCGGGCAGGAATACACGGACAGAGAGGCCGCTTCACGCGCGGCCGCGCTCGTCGTCGCGTCGGCCCTGCAGCGCCGTATGCGCCGGCAGGAGCGGGCCGCGGCGGTCATTGCCGGCGGCTCGACACCGCGTGCCTGTTACCGGCACCTGTCCGGCATGCGGCTGGATTTTTCGAGGATTCACTTTGTGCCCAGCGATGAGCGCTGGCTGCCCCGCGACGCCGAAGACAGTAACGAGCACATGATCCGCACGTCGCTGCTGGGGGGCGCCGCGGCGGCAGCGGATTTCATGTCGTTCTACCAGGCATCCACGAGCGCTTCCGCTGTCTGCGAATTACTGGAACAGCGTTTCAGAGCGCTGCCGCTGCCTTTGGCGGTGACCTTGCTCGGCATCGGTGATGACGGTCATTTTGCCTCCCTGTTCCCGGATCTGCCGGCTATCGCGGATGCCCTCGATCCGCAAGGCGGCAGGTGCTGCGTGAGCGGGGCCACGGCCGCCGGCCCGCATACGCGTGTCAGCCTGACATTGAGCGCCCTGACCAATAGCGATGAAGTACTGGTGCTGGCTTTCGGTGACCGGAAGAAACGCGTGATCGACGAGGCGCGGGCGGGCGACGAAAGATACCCGCTGTCCGCGTTGTTTGCGCAAACTCGTGCCCCGGTGCGTGTAATATGGGCGCCCTGACCCGAATTGACGGTGCACCGCCCCGTCTTCGACCCGGAGGTTACAGTGATCAATGACATAGGCGAGGGGAGCAAGGTCATACACGTCACCTGCGTGGCCCTGTCCTTTTGCGGTTTCTTTGTGCGCGGCGTGTGGATGCTCAGGGATTCGGCCATGCTGCGGCAACGCTGGGTCAAGATCTTTCCCCACATCGTCGACACGGCGCTGTTGGCCAGCGCGGTGGTGTTGGCGGTTGCGTGGCACGTCTCGCCGCTGCAGCAACACTGGCTGATGGCAAAAATCGTCGCCCTGGTGTTCTATGTCTGGCTCGGCGTGGTTGCGCTGCGTTCGGGCCGCACGAAAACGGTGCGGTTGAGTGCCTGGCTGTTGGGGCTCGTCACTTTCGTCTATATCGTTTCGGTGGCCGTGACCAAGTCCGTGCTGGGCTTCCTGGTCCTGCTGCAGTCCGCCTGAAGGCGTGGCTGCGGCGGCAGATAGCACGATGGCGCGGGAAATTATCCACCCCCCGATTTACCTGTTGATGAGCCTGGCGGCGATGGCTTTGCTGCATGGGTGCCTGCCCGTACACCCGCTGCTGGCCCCGCCGCTGTCCTACGCCGGCGTTCCGCTGGGGCTTGGCGGGATCGGCGTGGCTGCCTTCAGCGCCGCGGCCTTCGACAGGGCCTCCACCGGGATCGTCCCGTTCTCACCGGCGACCACGCTCGTAACCGGTGGATTTTACCGGTTCAGCCGCAACCCGATGTACGTGGGCATGGCAGTGACGTTGCTGGGAACGGCATTGCTGCTCGGAAGCATCACGGCCTTGCTGCCCGTGATGGCGTTTGTCCTTGTCATCCATGCACGTTTCATACTGCCGGAGGAGGCATTTCTCGAGAGCGTATTCGGGCAAAGGTACCGCGATTACAAATCGCGTGTCAGGCGCTGGCTCTGATGTCGGCCGCGGAACGCAAGCAGTCCGCGGCCTGGCGCGTGGAGACGGCGCGTCTCGTCCTGCGGTGCTGGCGCATTGACGACGCCCCGTGTCTAAGAGCAGCGTTGGATGAATGTGACCAGCACTTGCGCCCCTGGATTCCCTTCATGAAGGACGAGCCGCGAAGCCTGCAGCAGACCGCCGAATGGCTGGAGGTGCACCGTAACGCCTTTGCCCGCGGCGAGTATTTTCGCTATGCCGTATACGACGCCGCGAAAGAGAGGCTGCTGGGTGAAAATATGCTGTTGACACGGGTCGGGCCGGGCGCGCTCGAGATCGGGTACTGGACCCACAAGGACGCCGTCGGCAGGGGCATCGCGAGCGAGGCGACCTGCGCCATGGTTCGGGTCGCCTTCGACATCGAGGGCGTGCGGCGTGTCGAGATCCGGTGTGTACCGGAAAACGCCGCCAGCGCGGGCATCCCGGCCAGGCTGGGGTTCCGGCATACTGAAACGCTGAAGGACCACGTCGAAGACACCGCGGGCGGGGTGCACGACCTGATGGTTTGGAAGTTGTACGCCGGAGACACGCCCGGCACAGCTGTCAAAAGCTTGCGCTATCGCGCGTATGACGAACGGGGCAGACTGATTCCACCTGCCGGCGGGTCAGGCTGATCTTCGGCCGTTTTCAGCGACTTCGGGTCGTCGGGAGCCCGGAGTCTGTGAAAACCGGCGTGTATGCGGAAGCGGGAAAATCTTTCTTTTGCGCGGAATTTCCGGCGCTCAGGGATGGAAAACCAACCGTCATGCACTATATGATACGGGGTCAGGCAGATTTGGCTGAACACTGGAACGGTGAAAAATGTCCGGATGACCGCGGGTCGCCGTGAATTAACATTCACCTACATCAACGAACAGAACAGGTTTTGATCAATGAATAAATTCCTTTTAGTCACGCTGATGCTCGTAGTCGCAACGCCGGTATTGGCGGAGGATCAGCAGGTTATGGACGACGGCAGCCTCGTGGTGCTGCCGCTGGAAGCGCAGCAGTGCAACTATCCCTCCGCGCCGCCGCCCATTCCGGATGACGCGGAAAAAAGCGACTTGCTCACCGCCAAGAAGAACGTCAAGGATTTCCAGACGAAGCTCGCTGAATACCGGGCATGTATCAACAAGGACATCGACAGCCCCGATCTCTCAACGGGCAACCGCCAGGCCATCAACAACGCATACAACGATTCAGTGGAAATGGAAGAGCGTGTGGCGGGCATCTTCAATGAGGCGGTAAGGGCATACAAGGCCAGGCAGGCCGGCAACTGACCCGCATACTGCCAGGCCAATCATTCGCCCAGCAGATATTTCCGCAAAAACAGAACCGTGGCCTCCTGGTAGAGGTCACGGTTTTCTTTACGGGCATAGCCATGCCCCTCGTTCAGCGCGTTCAGGTACCAGACCGTTTGGCCGCGTTCGCGCAGCGCCCTGACCAGTTGTTCGGATTCTGACGCCGGCACGATCGGGTCGTTGTCTCCCTGCACCACGAACAGCGGTATATGGATCTTGTCGACGTTGTTCAATGGGCTGATGCGCTCGAGGAATTTGCGCATTTCGGGATCGCGCTCGTCACCGTACTCGAGACGCCGCAGGTCCCTCCTGTAGCCCTGGGTGTTTTCCAGGAACGTGACAAAGTTGGAGATGCCCACGCGGTCGACGGCTGCGCTCAGGCGGTCGCTGTAATGCACGGCGGCGGCCAGCGCCATGTACCCGCCGTAACTGGCGCCGAACACGGCCACCCTGCTCGCATCGAGGCTCGGCTGGGCGGCGATCCAGTCCAGCAGCGCGCCGATATCCCTGACGGCGTCCTCGCGCCGGTAGCCGTCGTCCATCGCCATGAACCGAAAGCCGTACCCCAGCGAACCGCGTACGTTCGGCGCGATGACCGCCACGCCCAGATGCTCGATCCATAACTGGAACTCGCTGTTGAAGCCGGGCCGGAACTGGGACTCGGGCCCGCCATGGATATAGATGATCACCGGGAAAGGCCCTTTGCCGGGTGGCAGGTACACGAATGCAGGAATACCGATCACGCGTGTCTCGGCGTCTTCGCCGCTGCCGTAATGAAGGGGGGTCGGGTATTGGACCGGGATCGGCCGGGAAAAACCGGCCGTGTCGAGCCCGCCCACTTCGCTGAAGGTCCAGCGTGTGAGGCTCCTGTACGACAGGGGCTTGCGGCCCAGGGTCAGCACATAGGCGTCATTCGGGCTGTCGGCCGAATTGAGCGTCATGCCCAGCTTGCGGTTGTCCGGGCTGAAAACCAGGCCGCCGATCAAACCCACGGGCAATTTGTCGACCCGTTTGTACCTGAGCCGTTCGGGATCGAACAGGTACAGGCGGCTGATACCGTTTTCATTGGTGATGAAGGCGCCGCGCCTACGGTCGGGGCTGAGGGCGAATTGCGTGATATCCCAGTTCGCGATGCTGGGAACGTAGCGGGTGACGGGTGGATCGTCCAGCGTGACGGTGGCGAGTTCCGCGGCCCCGTCACGCTGGTTGCTGACAAACAGGACGCTTTTTCCGTCCCGGCTGAAACCGGTTGCGATGTTGGTCGACGGATTTGCGGCGCTGCCGGCCAGCAGGCGCGGCTCGCCGTCCGGCAGCCGCTGAACATAGATGCGCGAGTCCGCGACGCTGAGGAACTGCTGGATCAACAGGTATTGCCCATCCCTGCTGAAATCAATGGGTTTCCACAACGCTCCGTCCGGGGCCTTGCAGGCGAGCCAGGCCTTGTCGCCGGGACCGGTACCGCGGATCCATATGTCGTTCGAGTGGCCGTTGCGCCGCGTCGAGCGATAGGCCAGGCGTTTGCCGCCGCGGTCCCAGATCATGCGGTTGTTCAGGGATTTGCCGTCCGAGACCAGCCGCAGCAGACCGTTTCCGGGGTCGAGCAGGAAAATCTGGTCGAATTCGTCACCGCCGTGGTCGAGCGTCAGCGCCAGCAAACCGCCGCCCGGCTGTCCCTCGACCTCTCCGACAGGGTCGTGCTCGAAGGTCAGCTGGGTCCTTGCGCCGCCCGGAAAGTCCACCCGGTGCAACTGCTTGACGTCGGCAAAACGGGTCTTGACGTAAATGCTGCGGGAATCTTCGGACCAGCCGGCGAAACTGGCCGAGCGGATGTTCTGGTAACGGTTCAGCGACTGTGTCAGCGAATTGGGGATTGGCGGTATCCCCTGCATCAGGAGCTGTCCGTCGTTGGCGAGCTTCTGCGGCACGGCGGCCGCGCCGGCAGGCGTGACGAGCGGCTGCAGCAACAAGACGCACAGCAGCGCGCGTGTCAGCCCTGTAGCGAACATCGTCCCCGGTCCGGCTTTTGGATAAGAATTGTCATCGCATATTCTAAGGACCCGAAAAATGCCGGGAAGCGAACAGGGCCCCGGCAGATTGTTGTTGGATCATGCAGTACACTAGGTTGACGGTATAATCCCTGTTCAAACTCGGCACAAAACAGTATGTCAGACAGCCTTCATATCATAATACTGGCGGCAGGCGCCGGCACCCGCATGCGCTCGCGGCTGCCGAAGGTTCTGCATCGGGTTGCCGGCCGCCCCATGATACTGCATGTGCTGGCCGCTGCCACGCAGCTCGAGCCCGAGACGATACACGTGGTGTTCAACCCGCGGACGCCTGAAATCAAGCAGGCATGTGAAAACTTCGCCGTCAACTGGGTGCCCCAGGCCGAGCAGCTCGGGACCGGTCATGCGTTGCAGCAGGCCATGCCGCATGTGCCTGCCGCCGCCGAAGTGTTGGTGTTGTACGGGGACACGCCGCTGGTCCGGGCCGAAGATTTAAAACCGCTGCTGGACGGGCCGCGTGCCGCGATCAGAATGCTGAGCATGGAGTTGACCGAGCCGGCCGGCTACGGTCGTATCGTGCGTGACAACAGGGGCCGTCTCGCCGCGATCGTGGAAGAACGGGACGCCACCACCGCGCAAAGAGCCATTACGGAAGTCAACAGCGGAATCGTCATGGGACCCGCGTCCGCATTGCACGACTGTCTTCACGCGCTCGACAACCGAAATGACCAGCGGGAGTATTACCTGACCGACATCGTTGCCATCGCCCGTGCCGGCGGAATTGCAACGGCGGCCGTGCGGGCGCCGCTCGGCGCCGACCTGGAAGGCGCCAACGACCTGGCACAGCTGGCGGTTCTGGAACGGCGCTTCCAGGCCAGGGCGGCAGCGCGTTTGATGACCGCTGGCGCACAACTCGCCGACCCTGCGCGGGTGGATGTGCGGGGCGATATCCGCACGGGCAGCGATGTCTTCATCGATGTCAACGTGGTCCTCGAAGGCGATTGCGATCTCGGCGACAACGTGCGCCTGGGTCCCGGCTGTGTATTGAAGGACTGCCGGCTGGCCGCGGGCACGCGCGTGCATGCCCACAGCGTGCTGGAGGGTGTTCAAACTCTGGGCGCCTGTGACATCGGGCCTTTCGCGCGTGTGCGGCCCGGCAGTACGCTGGAGACCGGTAGCAAGATCGGAAATTTCGTCGAGGTCAAGAACACCAGCCTCGGCAAAAACAGCAAGGCCAGCCACCTGACCTACCTCGGTGACAGCAGCATCGGCGACCGGGTCAATATCGGCGCCGGCACGATCACCTGCAATTACGACGGTGTCAACAAGCACCGCACAGTGATCGGGGATGACGTTTTTATCGGTTCCGACACACAACTGATCGCGCCGGTCAGTATCGGCGACGGCGCCGACATCGCGGCGGGCACGACCGTGACGCGGGACGCGCCAGCCGGCAAGCTGACCATCGGCCGCTGCAAACAGGTCACGGTTCCGGGCTGGAAACGGCCGCAGAAAAAGTAGGGAACGAAATATGTGTGGAATCGTTGCGGCCGCGGCCAGGCGGGATATCCGGGATCTCCTGATCGGGGGTCTGCGCTCGCTCGAATACCGCGGCTATGACTCCGCGGGCATCGCGCTGCAACAGGACGGGCAGCTGGCGAGGCAACGCACGGCCGGCAAAGTCAGGGACCTCGAAAAGCTGCTGCGGTCCAGCACCCTCAATGGACACTGCGGTATCGCCCACACCCGCTGGGCGACCCACGGTATTCCGACCACCGAGAACGCCCACCCGCATGTCTCCGGCGGCCAATTGGCGCTGGTTCACAACGGTATCATCGAAAACCACGATGAATTGCGGCGCGAATTGCAACAGGCCGGTTTTGAATTCAGTTCCGCGACCGACACCGAGGTCATGGTGCACCTCATCGCTCACCTGATGGACTCGGGTTACGACCTCTTCGCAGCCGTGCGCAAGGCCGTCACCCGTCTGCACGGCGCCTACGCCATTGCCGTCATCAGCACCGCCGAGCCCGGTGTCGTCGTCGGAGCGCGCAAGGGCAGCCCACTGGTGCTGGCCGCGGGGGACGGCGAAAATTTTCTCGCTTCGGACATTTACCCTCTGCTCGGGGTCACACACCGCTTTGTCTTCCTGCACGAAGGCGACGTGGTCCGGCTCGACGCGGATTCCTTTGAGGTCCGTGACGGCGATGACGCGGTGGCCGAGCGTCCCGTCAAGACCGTGGAGACCTCCGCCGACGCGGTGCAGCGCGGTGAATACGCACACTATATGCTCAAGGAGATTTTCGAACAGCCCCAGGCGGTGGCCGCGACATTGGAGGGCCGTATCAGCGCAAACCGGGTCCTGCCAAATATCTTCGGTGTCGAAGCGGAGGCTGTGTTGAACAGGGTCCGGCACGTGCAGATCGTCGCCTGCGGCACTTCCTACCACGCCGGGCTGGTGGCCAGTTACCAGTTGGAGCAGTTGGCCGGTATTCCGTGCAAGACCGAAATCGCCAGTGAGTATCGCTACCGCAGGGCCGTCGTCGACGAGGACAGCCTGTTTGTCGCGATTTCCCAATCGGGCGAGACCGCCGACACGCTGGCGGCGCTCAAACACGCCAGGGAGGCGGGCTACATCGCCACACTGGCGATCTGTAACGTGGCCGAAAGTTCGATCGTACGCGAGGCCGGGCTGGTGTTGATGACCCGCGCCGGCCCGGAAATCGGCGTCGCTTCCACCAAGGCGTTTACCACCCAGCTCGTCGCGCTGCAATTGCTGGTCCTGGAACTTGCCCGCCTCAACGGTCTCGACCGGGAGGCGTACTCTGCCAGCGTGGCCGACCTCAACCGGCTGCCCGGACTGCTGAACCAGGCACTGGCCCTGGACAGCGAGTTCGCGGCCTTGTCAAGGGCGTTCGTTGCCAAGGATCACGCGCTTTTCCTCGGGCGCGGCAGTCATTACCCGATCGCCATGGAGGGCGCGCTCAAGCTCAAGGAAATCTCCTATATCCACGCGGAAGCCTACGCCGCCGGCGAACTCAAGCATGGCCCGCTGGCGCTGGTGGATGCGCAGATGCCGGTGTTCGCGGTGGCGCCGAACAACGACCTGCTGGAAAAGCTCATCAGTAATATCGAGGAGGTCAGCGCCAGGGGCGGCGAGCTCTACGTGATCGCGGATTCCGATGTCGTGGCGAATTTCCAGCAACACCACGGCCATATCATCGGCCTCGACAGCGGCGGACCGCTGCTGGCGCCGGTGGTCATGACGATCCCGTTGCAGTTGCTCGCCTACCATGTGGCCCTGCAGCGCGGCACCGACGTCGATCAGCCGCGCAACCTGGCCAAGTCCGTGACCGTCGAATAAGGCGGGGCAGTGAACGACCGGTTCCTGCAACAGCGTACGCCCGTTAACAGCGGCTAGACCGGAGCCGTGGCCAACTGGATCGTTCGCTCGAAACTCAGCCCCTCCGTGCCCATGCACGGCCTGGTGAGCCGCGAATCGCTGCTGGCGCGGCTCGACGATGTGCTCGATGCGCGTGCGGCGATCGTCCA
>Ga0210122_1000181_pt1 | contig 19889 bp, 22 predicted proteins | sample Muzzi_CordB_D2_FD_185530 | JGI IMG/M metagenome (GOLD analysis project Ga0210122, IMG submission 185530) | Wetland microbial communities from San Francisco Bay, California, USA, that impact long-term carbon sequestration - Muzzi_CordB_D2 (SPAdes) | ecosystem: Environmental > Aquatic > Marine >... | reverse complement strand
CCTTGCCCGCCGTGAGCATCGGCTGGTCCCCGAAGCCGGGGGGGTTGGAGAGGCTGACGTCGCTGAGATCAAGCCCGATCCACGGGAACACGCTCCACTCGATCTCGCCGGCAATGCCCAGGTCACGGCCGGTCTGGGCGTGCACCACGGAGCCGATTTCCTGCTTGTAATCGTTCGGGTCGATCAACAGCGGCAGCACCAGGGCGGTGATCGCGACTACGAGCACAACGACTCCAAGTCCAGCCAGCAACCATTTGATCATTCTCTTCACGACCTGCGACTCCATTCAATGATGCTCAAAACGTGCATAATTCTGGTTGACCGGGTGCGACAGCCGGTATCATGGTACCAAGTGACAGGGGGCTTGGGGAAACAGCAGGTCGGTTGTAGGATTGCAATGATGTCAAATCAGTTGGGCCCGAATACGAAGCCAAGCGCCTCTCGGGCTTACATGGCGCTGCTGGTTTTGGCGCTGGCATGTTTCGGTGCGAACGCGCAAGCAGGCGGCTGGCTGGACAAACTCCGGGAAAAGGTAATCGGCGGACAGGCCACCGAACAGTCTCCCGGGCCCGCCGAAATTGGCAGAGGCCTTAAGGAAGCGCTCAGGGTCGGCTCAGAGAGGGTGGTCAAACAGCTCGGTGTCGCCGGCGGATTCGAGCTGGATCCGCAGATCCATATACCGTTGCCGGGCAAACTGGAAAAGGTCAAAGGCCTGTTGGCCAAGGTCGGCATGGAGTCGGTAATGACCGATCTCGAGGCCAGGCTCAACCGCGCTGCCGAAATCGCGACGCCAAGGGCGCAGCAGTTGTTTCTCGATGCCATCGATGCCATGACGGTCGAAGACGTCATGGGGATTTACAAGGGGCCCGACGATGCGGCAACGCAGTATTTCCGAGAAAAAATGTCAGACCAACTGGCGCTCGAAATGAAACCGGTCGTGGAGCAGGGACTTGCCGATTCCGGTGCGGCGAAGACCTATGAAAACGCGATGGCACGATACAACGCGCTGCCGCTGGTGCCGAAAGTCGAGGAAGACTTGAGCGATTACGTCGTGCAGGAGGGCATGGACGCAATTTTCCATTACCTTGCGAAGGAGGAGGCGGCCATCCGCCGGGATCCTTTGAAACGGACCACGAAATTACTTAAACGTGTGTTTGGGAATTGAAATTTTCGGTAGGAGAATGATCCATTCCGGGGATGGTTGCCATGTACGCCGCTGGGCCCCGAACGGGCGCCACCGGTGCCTGAGCGGGTTGACTGTCATTTCTGACAGGGTGAATTCGGCGGGAAAAGCGCTATAATCATTATCCTAAAGGGAGTTCTATAAATCTGCTAACTGATTGGCCCGCGGCGCAGCATGTCGCCGGTGTGGTTGTTTTCAGTATGGTTGCGCCGCCGCAAGCGGATGGCGCTCAATCGGAAATGGGGTATGGTCAAGATACTGGTAGTTGATGATTCCGCTTTCGCGCGGCGGCGCCTCAAGTCGATTTTCGAAAGCCTTGGTTATGAAGTTGCCGGGCTCGCGGAAAACGGCACCCGTGCGCTGGAGTTGTATCGCTCGCTGCGCCCTGACATCGTCACGCTCGACCACCTGATGACCGGCAAGAGCGGTGAGCAGGTCCTGATAGAGATGCTTGAAATCGATCCCGATGCAAAGGTTATCGTCATTTCAGGCTCGGGCGATCATGCCATCGAGGACAGGGTGCTCAAGGCAGGGGCCAAGGAGTTTGTTCCGAAATTCAACACCCAGAACGATTTTGGCAGGGTTATCGAGCGTGTGATCAATGCCTGAGGGGCTCACCGGCAATGCCATTGCCGCGGCGACGCGGTTGCTTGAATGCGTCTGACGGAACGCCAAAACAGGTCGCTGGAACGGTTGGTGCTGCACGTAACCGACGACACGCTGAAGTCACTGGAAAACGTGTTTTCGCTCGACGTCAGCAGTTCGGACTCCAGCATCGAACTGATTACCGTGCTCGACAATGAAGTGCTCAAACCCCTGGGCAGCGGTACGCTCTACACCGTGCTGACGAGCCTTGAAGGCGAGGTCGAGGGGCAGGTGCTGGTGCTGATGCGGGCGTCCGACTTCGGCTATCTCAGCCGCCTGATGAAGCCCGTCCTGGACACCTATTTTGACGGAGACCCCGACACCGGGGACGCCAGTCCCAGCGCCGGTGGCAACGCGCCGGTCCCCATTGCCGGCGGCAAGGACGCCAGCCGGAGTGCCCAGATGCTGGAATTACTGGCGGAATTGGGCAACATACTGTGCGGCGTGTATTCGCGCGCCATCTTCAAGGCTTGCGCGCTCAATTCACACCACTGTCTGCCAAGCGTGACGATGGACAAGCAGCAACTCGCCCTGCAAAAGCTGTTCGCGGAACCCGGGGCCGGGCTGCAGCCCTTGCTGGTGCTGGAGAACGAGTATTTCGTGTTGGATAACCCGGTCAGGTTCTGGTGTCTGATCTCACCCACCAAGGCATCTTTCATGAAGATGCTGTTGCGTCTCGAGGAGAACGGCGAAGACGCCCCTGCGGCATACCAGTTCGCACAATACGCGCCAACCACCAAGCACTAGGAAATGGGTGCGGGACAGCTGCCGGCTGACGCAGTATGCGGGCTGGGGCAAATCCCTTCCCTGGCAGCGGGAAGTGCGGGCGGTTCGGTCTCAGGTCGGCGGATCGCTCAGGTCGAGCGGATTGTTTCGATGATGTCGCGAAGTTCTTTGTCCCGGGGCTCGGTGCGGCCCAGCAGCCAATCCAGCAGTTCGGTGTCCTGGCAGTCCAGCAGGTGCTCCAGGACGCGGACGGCATCTTCATCCGCATTGACCAGGTGCCGATCCAGATAGCGCGCGAGCAGGTCGTCCAGTTCTTTCATGCCGCGCCGTCCCCGCCAGCGCAGACGGCCTATCCTGGCCTGCAGCGTCGTCATGGCCGCGGACCCCTGTCCGGCCGCTTCACCGTGCGAGCTTATAGCTCGCGCTCCAGCAGCATTTTTTTGATTTCTTTAATGGCCAGCGCCGGGTTCAGCCCCTTCGGGCAGACACGAGTGCAATTCAAAATGGTGTCGCAACGGAACAGACGATAGGCGTCATCCAGTTCGTCGAGCCGTTCACCGGCGTTTTCGTCACGGCTGTCGGCCAACCAGCGGTAGGCCTGCAGCAGAATCGCCGGGCCCAGGTAGCGTTCCCCGTTCCACCAGTAGCTGGGGCAGGAGGTCGTGCAACAGGCGCAGAGGATGCACTCGTACAGGCCGTCGAGTTTTTTCCGGTCTTCCGGTGACTGCAGGCGTTCCTTGTCCGGCGGCGGCGGGGACTGCGTCTCGATCCATGGCTTGATCGATGCATACTGTGCATAGAAGTGGGTCAGGTCCGGCACCAGGTCCTTGACCACCGGCATATGCGGCAGCGGATAGATATTCACATCCCCGGCCGGCAGGTCGCTCATGTTAAGCGTGCAGGCGAGGGTGTTGGTGCCGTTGATGTTCATCGCGCAGGAGCCGCAGATTCCTTCCCGGCAGGAACGCCTGAACGTCAGCGTCTGGTCGATTTCGTCCTTGATCTTGATCAGTGCGTGCAGCAGCATCGGACCGCAGTCGTCCATGTCCAGCGCATAGCTGTCCACGCGCGGCTGTTCGGCGGTATCCGGGTCCCAGCGGTAGATGTTGAACTTGCGTACGTTGCCGGCACCCTCGGCCGGTCCCCAGTCCTTGCCTTTGACGACGCGGGAATTCAGCGGAAGCGAAAATTTCATCATTGGATTCTCGTGCCTCTTGATTAATAAACGCGTTTCTTGGGTTCGATGTACTCGACTTCATCGGTGAGCGTGTAGGTGTGTACCGGCCGATAGCTCAGTTCCGGCGACGTACCGGGCTCACGCAGCCAGGACAGCGTGTGCTTCATCCACTCCGCGTCATTGCGCTCGCTGTGGTCCTCGCGGGCGTGTGCGCCGCGGGTTTCCGTGCGGTGCACGGCTCCGGTGATCAACGCGCTGGCGCAAACCAGGAGGTTTTCCAGTTCGAGGGCCTCGGCGAGGTCCGAGTTCCAGATCATGCCGCGATCACTGAGCGCTACGTTCTCGAAGTCGGCGTGGCATGCGTTGATCAGCCGTTCGCCCTCGAGCAGGGTTTCCTCGGTGCGGAATACCGCGGCGTGCTTCTGCATGTCGCGCTGCATTCTGAGCCGCAGCTCCGCCGTTGTCGTGCCGCCCTTGTTGTGGCGCACACGGTCGAAATGGTCGAGTGCGGGGTCCAGCGCGCTTGTTGACAGGGGCTTGTGCGGCGTACCCGGTTTGATCAACTCGCCGCAGCGCAGTGCCGCGGCGCGGCCGAAGACCACCAGGTCCAGCAACGAATTGCAGCCGAGCCGGTTGGCGCCGTGTACGGAAACGCAGGCAGCCTCGCCGATGGACATCAGTCCGGGCGCGACGGCATCGGGGTCGTCCGAGGTGGGCCGCAATACCTCGCCCATGTAATTGGTGGGTATGCCGCCCATGCTGTAATGCGCGGTCGGCAGGACGGGGATCGGGTCCCGCGTGACGTCCACGTCCGCGAAAATCTTCGAGGTTTCGGCGATACCCGGCAGACGCTCGTAAATGACATCGGCACCGAGATGCTCGAGGTGCAGGTGGATGTGGTCCTTCCTCGGACCGACGCCGCGGCCTTCATTGATCTCGATCGTCATCGCGCGGCTGACGACGTCCCGCGAGGCGAGATCCTTGGCGTTGGGGGCGTACCGCTCCATGAAGCGCTCGCCCTCGGAATTGGTCAGGTAACCACCTTCGCCACGCACGCCCTCGGTGATAAGCATGCCGGCACCATATACACCGGTGGGATGGAATTGCATGAACTCCATGTCCTGCAACGGCAGCCCGGCGCGTGCAATCAGGCCGTGTCCGTCGCCGGTACAGATGTGGGCCGACGTGGCGGAGAAGTAAGTACGTCCGTAGCCGCCGGTCGCCAGCACGACCATGTGGGCCTGGAATCGGTGCAACGTGCCGTTGTTCAGGTCCCAGGCCAACAGGCCCCGGCAGACGCCCTCGTCGTCCATGATCAGGTCGGTTGCGAAAAACTCCACGTAGAATTCCGCCTGGTGTTTCAATGCCTGCTGGTAGAGGGTGTGCAGCATCGCGTGGCCGGTACGGTCGGCGGCCGCGCAGGCCCTGGGAACAGGCGTTTCACCGTAATTGCTCATGTGGCCGCCGAAGGGCCGTTGGTAAATCCGACCATCTTCGGTGCGCGAGAATGGCAGCCCGGCGTGTTCGAGTTCGTAGACGGCTTGCGCGGCTTCACGGCACATGTACTCGATGGCGTCCTGGTCTCCCAGCCAGTCTGAACCCTTGACCGTGTCGTACATGTGCCAGCGCCAGTTGTCTTCACCCAGGTTACCGAGCGACGCGGCGATGCCGCCCTGGGCCGCGACGGTGTGGCTGCGGGTCGGGAAGACCTTGGTGACACAGGCCGTTTTGAGTCCCTGTTCGGCCATGCCGAAGGTGGCGCGGAGGCCGGCGCCGCCAGCGCCCAGAACGACCACATCATAGTTGTGTTCGATGATTTCGTATGCTTGGCTCATTATCAATTCCCGAATGCCAGACCCAAAAGGGAGAAAACGCCGGCGAACCCCAGCAGCACGGCGGCAAAGCCCGCGACGATCCGGGCAGCCAGTTGCAGCCAGCGAGCCTGTACGTAGTCTTCGAAGATCTTCTGCAGACCCAGGTTGGAATGGTACAGCGTGACGATGAGAAACAGACTCAGCAAAACGCTGTGGTGGGGTGATTTCATCCACTCGATAACCTCGGCGTGGCTTTGTCCGGATATCGAGATGATGGAGACCACGAACCAGATGACGAGCGGCAACAGGCCGATCGCCGACAGACGCTGCATCCACCAGTGGTGGAGGCCGTCCTTGGATGAACCAAGCCCGCGCGCGCGGGATAAGGGGCTGCGGTATTTCATGCGCCACCTCCCGGGTAGCCGCCGGCCAGGAACCAGGCGACCAGCGTCAGCAAGATGCTCAGCGCCAGCACGACGACGCTGCTGCGTTTAATCTGCTCGACTTCGAGCAATTTGCCCGTATCCCAGATCAAATGACGGATGCCGCTGACGGTGTGAAAAATCAGCGAAAAGGACCAGCCGAACAGCACGAACTGGCCGACGAAGCTGCCGAGGAAGCGGCTCATGCCGGCGTAGGCTTCGGCCGAGTGCGCGGCGCACACGATCCAGCTCACCAGCAGGATCGAGCCGCCGGCCAGGGCCAGCCCCGTAATCCGGTGCAGTCCCGAAAGCACCATGGGCAGTTCGAGCTTGTATACCGATAAATGAGGGGACAGTGGTCGCTCATTTGTTGACATGGAAATATCCCTTGATCAGTTTTTAAAGGTCATTCAGCAAAACAAAACACGGGTACTGCGGGGCATGCAAACACGGCACAGATCAACCGGTCGTGGTTGGACATCCTAGAAATCACTGCAACGGCCCTTGTGCTCCCAGTCCCCGAAACGGGTCGGCTCCGGACCCTTCGGGCCGTTGATTTCCTTCGGGGCGGTTTCGGCCGGGGAGGGCTGTGAGCCTGCTGCCGGACGTGGTTCGGAATCTGGTTCTTTTTGCTTGTTCGTCATGGTTGCCGGTGATATGAAGTCGGGCATAAACAGGGTGTTTGCCGTCACCGGTTATTATCCCGCCGTCACCCGTTCAGAGCAAGGAAAAACGCCGGATTTCAGGATATTTGCCGGTGAAATTGGGGCGGTCTGCGCGCCTCCCTCCAAGCGCTTTTGAACGAATCCGATTATTTGCCGGGATATCTGTTATAGTGCCTGCCGTTCTGGCGCACATCGGTCTGCGCCAACCACTTTCGCCTGACAATGATGTCGGTGAAGGAATCCAACAAACCATCCAGCCTGGACCGGCCCGCTACTATGCATGATTAGCGTTGGCAGGGCAGGATGATCCCGGAGTAAGCAATCCAATGGAATTTTCACAACTCGGCCTTTCGGCCGAATTGCTGCGTGCGGTCGAAGAGCAGGGTTACATCAAGGTCACGCCCATCCAGCAGCGGGCAATCCCGCTCATTCTCGAAGGCCGCGATCTGCTCGCGGGTGCTCAAACCGGCACCGGCAAAACCGCCGGTTTCACGCTGCCGTTATTGCAACGGCTGCAATTATCGGAGCAGCATTCCCGGCAGCACGCCGTTCGTGCACTGATCCTCGTGCCGACACGCGAACTCGCAGCCCAGGTCGCTGACAGCGTAGCCAATTACGGGCGTCACCTGCCTTACAAGTCCGCCGTCATTTTCGGTGGCGTCAATATCAAACCGCAGATTTCCAAACTGCGCAACGGTGTGGATATCGTGGTTGCTACACCGGGCCGCCTGCTCGATCACATGCAGCGCGGCTCGATCAGGCTCGATGCCGTTGAAACACTGGTGCTCGATGAAGCAGACCGCATGCTCGATATGGGGTTTATCCATGATATCCGCAAAATCATGCGGGCCTTGCCTGCGAAGCGGCAAAACCTGCTGTTTTCGGCGACGGTTTCAAGAGAAATCAGCAAACTGGCCAAGGATTGGCTGAACAGCCCGGCTGAAGTTCAGGTTGCGCCTCCGAACACCACGGCCGAGCAGGTTGCACAAGTGATCCACCCGGTCGACAAGGGCCGCAAACGCGAATTACTTGTACACCTGGTCGGCACCGGCAACTGGAGACAGGTGCTGGTATTCACCCGGACCAAGCACCTGGCCAACCGGCTCAGCCGGCAACTGCAGCAAGATGGACTCTCATCCGCGGCCATCCATGGTAACAAGACGCAGGGTGCCCGCACGCGGGCGCTGGCCGACTTCAAACGGGGCACGATCCGCGTCCTGGTAGCAACCGACATCGCTGCTCGCGGACTGGATATCGATTTGTTGCCGCACGTGGTCAATTATGAACTGCCCAATGTCCCGGAAGACTATATTCACCGTATTGGCCGCACCGGCCGTGCCGGCCAGGACGGCCAGGCGGTGTCACTGGTCTGTGCCGCTGAAGCGCAGTTGCTGGCCGATATCGAGGGCTTGCTCGAGCGTGATCTGGAAAGGGTCGTGGTCGCAGGTTACGAGCCGGACGAGCTTGTGCCGCCCGCGGCGCTCAGGAAAGTACGGAACAAACCTCAGCAGTCTCGGCGCAAGCGCGGCGGCCGACGTTCGAGCAGCCAGCCGACCGGTCGTGCTTCCGCTCAGCGGTCCGTGGCCAATGGCGGCGGCCGTCGCCGCAAAAACCCGGACGTGAAGCCCCGGCTTGTGGCCTGAAGCGGCCAAACGACCGGTAAATACCAATCCGGGATCGAGCTTGAGCATTGGCCCCGAGCTGACGAAGGCGGCCGTCAGACGCTGTGGGGTCCGGCGCGATCAGGAAAGTCCGGGGCGGGTTTCGGGCTTCCAGGCGTCCCATGCGGTCAACGGCACTTGAACGAATCCCGGAACTTGAGATTCTGTGTCCAGACATCGATGTAAAAGTGGTTGTCCTCCGGCAATATGCGCCAGATACCCTCGGACTTTCGCGGGCAGATCAGTTGCAGGTTGGCTTGCCGCCGGTCCTTGTCGGGATGCAGAGGCGCCGGCACCATGAATCCGACCCGCAGTGTGCCGTCAATGTCCTTTGCTCCCCTGAACATCCAGCCGCCCGCCGTGTGGTTCAGTGTTTCGACCGGGTGGGTAATGTAGTACCGGTTGGTCCAGGTGATGCTGTCGTAGGGTACGGGTTCTGTTTTGCCGCAGCCGGCTAACAGCAGCAGGCATACGAGGCTGCCCAGAAAAAGCCCTTTCATCGATCGTGCTTCCGTGCATCAGGCGCCGGCGTACGGTATGCAAGAGCCCCGTCACCCGCGCTGGTTACCCCCACTGCAAACCGGAGTCTACACGAATTGCGGGTCAATTCAATCCGCTTTTTGGCCAGCGCAGCGTCCGCGGCGGCCGAAGCCGCCGTGTGGGCAAGGGATAATATGACGTATATCAAGAGAACGGCGATCAATACTTGAGCCGTCTGTGCAAGCGGCGCATAGTGATCTCAATTGGGTCATAAAGGAGTATGGGTAATGCGTCGCGGATTGATTATTGGCTCGCTTATCGCCTTGTTGCTGACGCCCTTTCAGGCCGAGGCAGGCGGTAACTACGAAAACGGCGCCGACCTGTCAGCAGATTGCGTGAGTTGCCACGGCGCCAAAGGCAAGGGCAGTTTCGAGACGCCTCCGCTGGCCGGCCTGGACGAGGCGGTCATCCTGAAACGACTGAGGGCTTTCAACAGCGGCAAACGGAAGTCGGTGGACGGTATCATGCATACCTACACGCAGGACCTCACCGACCAGCAGTTGCAGGACCTTGCGGCGTACTGGGGGAACCGCAAGGACCAGTAACCGCCCGCCCGCCAAGGCGCCTTTTGTGTCCGACGCCACCGCGGATCACGCGGCGGTGTTCGCATCGATAGCAATTCCGGGTTGAATCTGCGCGGGCGCAGCCGCGTCTTTGCTGCCGTTCAGCCGTTTTCTCATCCGCTACCGCGTATCGGTCCACCGCCACGCGGCGTCCACGTTTCTTGACTCAGGTCAAGTCTCTTCTTTTAAGCTTCAACTAAAATCACTCGGAGTTATCTTGGCCCTAACTTGTCGGGCGGACTAAAAAAATGCCTAAATACATCGTCAGACTGCTACTGATCCTCATCGCCGGTTCGCTGCTGGCGTACGCGGCCAAAGTCCATTTCACCGACCCTTCGTTTTACCGCTTCGGTCATTACCGGGCTGATGCCGTGACTGAAATCGCGGGCTTGAAACCGGTGATTCAGGGGGCCGGGCAGTGCCTCAAATGTCACGAAAAGCGTGAGCAGGACTGGGCTGCGGGATCACATCGCACCGTGCAGTGTGAGGTATGTCACGGCATGGGCAAGACAGGGCATCCAGACGACGGCGTGTCCCTGGTGCCCAAGGATACGATCAGGCTGTGCACAATGTGCCACGCGGCGATGCCGTCAAGACCGGCCAGGCAGCCACAAATCGTGGTCGGTGAGCATCCCTTCGCCGGCGAGGAGAAATCGCAATGCATCTCCTGTCACGACCCGCATATGCCGGGCGGCGGAGAGGCCGATGCGGGCCAACCCCCGACCGGACCGGGGGCGGTGCCGGCGGTAGTATCCAAGTGCGCCAAGTGTCACGGCTCAATGGGTGAAGGGCACAAGAAGAACCCGGCCCTGGCCGGCAGACCGGCGGGTGAACTGGCCGATCGGCTCAACAAGTACAGGTCGGGAGACATCAGCAACAAGATCATGAAGAAATATGCCAGCGCCCTCAGCGACGAGGAGATCAGGCAACTCGCCGAGTACTACGCGGCTTTACCGGCGCCCCGACCCAGGATTGATCCCTGATTCCGCACGAGCAAAGGAGCGATATCGTGAAAACTGAAGACAACAAAACCGGGCGGCGAAATTTTCTGCGCACCTCCGGTGCTGCGCTCGCGGGTTTGGGCGCCGTTGTCGGCGGCACGCTGCTGGGCGAAGCGGTGGCCGGGACGGACAAAGGCAACAACCCCGAATCGTCCTCGCCGGTACCAGGGTATGACTGGAAAAAACACCGTTGGGCCTATGGTATCGACGCGACCAAGTGCATTGGTTGCCTGCGCTGCGTCAAGGCCTGCAAGGAAGAGAACGACGTCGCCCGCGACGCCAACCATTTCCGCACCTGGGTGGAGCGGTATGTTTACCTGGAAGGCGAGGAAAAGCCGTTGGTCGACAGCCAGGCCGACCCGCAGAACATCGCCGCGGCGGGGACGGAAGCGGACTACCGCTTCGACAACCGCTACAAGGACAAAAAAGTCACCAAGTCCTTTTTTATTCCAAAGATGTGCAATCACTGCGAACACCCGGCCTGTGTCCAGGTCTGCCCGGTGGGTGCGACCTTCAAATCCGAAGACGGCGTGGTGCTGATCGATCACGAGTATTGCATCGGTTGCCGCTATTGCATTCAGGCCTGCCCTTACGGTGCACGTCTGTTTATCGAGGACATGGGCGTTTCCGACAAGTGCACCTGGTGCTACCACCGTATCACCAAGGGTCTGCAACCGGCCTGCGTCGAAGTGTGCCCGACCCATACTCGCGTATTCGGTGACCTGAACGATGCTTCGAGCCCGGTCAGCAAGTTTATTCGCGAAAACCGTGTGCAGGTACTCAAACCGGAAAGCGGTAATGCGCCCATGTGCTTCTACGTTGGTCTCGACAAGGACGTATCATGATTGAAATCGCGCCTTTCACAGGTTATGTGTATCCCAACGAAACGATCATCCCGTGGAGCGTGATGATCGTAATCTACCCCTACCTGACCGGCCTGGTTGCCGGTGCATTTACGGTGTCGAGTTTCTACCACGTATTCGGCATGCAAAGATTCAAGCCGGTCGCGCGTCTGGCCCTGTTGACCTCACTGAGCGTCATGCTGTTCGTGCCCACACCGTTGTTGCTGCACCTGGGCCATCCCGAGCGGGCCATGAATTCCATGCTCACGCCGCATCTGACATCGGCCTTTGCCATGTTCGGCTTTTTCGCCGCTTTTTATACCGTGCTGCTGGTGATGGAAGTCTGGTTCGTGTTCAGGGCCGACAACGTGGCGCGGGCGCTGAGTTCGACCGGGCTGAAGCGCTTTTTTTACCGCGCGGTGACACTGTGGTCCGACGATCTCTCACCGAGGGCCCGCGCCATTGACGCGAATTGGCTGTTGACGCTCGCAATTGTCGGTATACCGTCGGCTCACGGCCTGCACGGGTACATCGGCTTTGTCTACGGCTCTCTGAAGGCGCGCATGTGGTGGGAGTCGGATCTGATGCCTGTGATCTTCCTGTTTTCGGCGATCGTGTCCGGCATGGCGCTGTTGATGGTCCTGTACGTGGTGACCTGCAGGTGGCGCCGCGTCGAGATCGACCAGGCGTGCCTGAAAGGTATGATGGCGGCCTTGTGGGGCTTTTTGATGTTCACCGTCGTCCTCGAGGGACTCGAGTTCGCAAACATGGTCTACAAGGGGAAGGAAGGCATCGACGTCATCATGGAGTACGTGAAGGGGCCGTTGTTCATCCGTTATTTCGTGCTGCAGTTCGGCCTCGGGGCGATCGTGCCCATCCTGACCATGAGCATCATGATGGCACGCGGCACAAAGGGCAGGGCGCTGGTTATCGGCTCCACCTTCTGTGCCCTGCTGGTGCTGATGAACGTGCTGCTGATGCGTTGGAATGTCGTCATCGGCGGGCAGGAGATATCCAAGACGGGCAAGGGTATACTGACTTATGTGCTGCCTTTCTGGGGCCGGGAGAGCTTTGTGTCGGCGGCCGCCCTGACATTGGCGCCGATGGGCCTGTTGTGGATTCTGACCCGACTTTTTCCACCCTGGGTGGAGCGGCCGCTGGCTCGGTAGGCCCGGTAATCTCGGTTTCGGTTCAGAGGAGGGTTTGGCATGAAAAACTCGTTAAAATGTGTCGTAACGCTCGTGTTTCTGCTGTTGGCGCAGGCGGGGCTGGCGGATGAGGTCGCGCTGCCGGCACCGGTTCTCAAGTGGTCCATTTACATACTGCTGATCTTCGCACTGTGCGTGATGGTCGGCATCTTTTTTTTCCGCAAAGGGAAAACGGTGGAATTCGAAACCCTCGACAGTCTGCTCAGCCGGAAACACGGGGCCATACGCGCAGCCGGTCCGGAGACTTCGGTAACGGATTGCGTGCGCCAGATGAACGACCACAGGGTCGGTGCCTTGCTGGTCATGGAGGACGAGAGGCTGTTGGGCATATTCACCGAGCGGGACGCGCTCACGCGGGTCCTGGGGGCGGGGCTCGACCCGTTGCAAACCCCGGTACACGAGGTGATGTCGAAGAACCCGCTCTGCGTTCCGCCATCGACCACGCTGGAGGAGGCGATGAGCATTATCACCAACCAGCGCATCCGGCACCTGCCCGTGGTATTGGATGACAGGGTCCTGGGCGTGGTATCGAGTGGCGACCTGACGCACAAACTGGTCGAGGACCAGGCCGGCGAAATCAGGGAACTGGTGAATATCGCAGGAAGAAGAGGCGCGTCGCAATAAGGTTTTGTCCGCAACCAAACACCCCCGCACCGATGAAAACGTTGTACTGCGGGTCGGGTGATGTCAACATTGGAATTTGGGCTCATGCTGACCATAGCTGGAGATATTATTGATGACTAAAGCCATACAGCTTTTGCTTCTGGCGCTGATTACGTTGTTGGGGACGGCCGTTGCCGTGGCGCAGCACGGTGCCGCGACAAAACCCATCCAGGAGCAGGAGCGAGCGGCGTTGTTCCCATCGGCGCATATGCTGGATACGGGTCGGAGCGTTGCCGAGACCGCCTGCCAGAAATGCCATGGCCTCGATGGCATGGGCAAGGGGGGGAACGTGCCGTACCTCGCGGGCCAGCGCGCCGTGTACCTCTACCGCGTATTGAAGTCCTACCAGGAACATGATCGCCAGAACGACACGATGCAGCACATCAGCAGCCTGCTGAACGAAGATGCATTGCTCTCGGTGTCGGCCTATTACGCCAGCCTGACGCTTGCGCCGCCCGCGCGGAAAGCCTCTCCTGATACGGCCGACAGCACGATCATGGAGGATGATCCGTTCACCGGGATACGCCCGACGATCAGGAAATGCAGCAAGTGTCACGGCGATACGGGAAACAGCACGGCGTCCGGTGTACCGAACCTGACCACGCAATCCGCCGAATACTTCGATCTGGCCATGCAGGCTTACGCGGACGGCAGTCGCGGTCACAGGCTGATGGGCCGGTTCGCATCCAAGCTGGACAAGCAGACCATTGAGGAGTTGGGTGTGTATTACGCGGTGCAAAAACCGGTCATGACTGAAGTTGTCGGTGACGGAGATGCCGCGGCGGGCAAGAAGCTTGCAGCGGACTGTGCCCAGTGTCACGGCGAGGACGGCAATGCCAGTTCCGCCAAAACCCCGTCGCTTGCCGGACAGGATGCGCGTTATTTTGGCAAGGCTATCGCGGCTTACCAGGATGAAAGCCGACAGCACGAAGGGATGCACAAGGCGGTCACCGGTCTGACCGAGTCACAGGTCAGCGACCTGGCCGCGTTCTATGCCGGCCAGGAACCGCTGCAGCGAAAAGTCCGCGCGCCGTTGACGACCCGGCAATGGCTCAAGCGCTGTGAGCGTTGCCACGGCGATAACGGCAACAGCACCGACCCGCGCTTCCCGGTGCTGGCCGGTCAGAATGAACAGTACCTCAGGGCAACCCTGAAGTCCTACGAAGAGGGTACGAGGCAGGCTCCCACCATGCATGTCATGACCGAGTCCCTGACCGCGACGGACATCGAACGCATCGCGAAGCATTATGCGTCGCTGCAGCCCAAGTCCGTTTTGTACATCCGCCTGCCCTGTCCGCAGTCGACTACGGACTGAGCCGGATTGAGTGCGGGGGGTAAGGACGGGTATCATAGGATATATTTTTTAAGTTGAGACCAACACAAAGGAGCGAGAAATGTTGATCAAGAATGTAGTTGCTACCGCAATGTTTTCACTGTTGCTGATGGCCGGCAGCGCCTGGGCCGGCGGAGATGTCGCTAAAGGCAAGGAACTGGCCGCCGATTGTGCCGATTGCCACGGTGAAGACTTCAAAGGTGATGAGGACGTGACCGGGTTGGCAGGCCAGGACGCAGCGTACCTGGTGGCCGAAATGAAGAAATTCAAAACCGGTGAACGCGTGGACGAGGACGAAATGATGAAGGACTATGTCGCTGATCTCAGTGATCAGGACATGGAAGACCTCGCGGCCTACTTCGCCTCGCTGCCCAAATAATATCCGCAGCCAACAATGGAATCCGCCCAGTCCCCGCCCGCCGGGTGGGACTGGGCGGGTGCCGTGTGAACATGACACCGGGCGCAGACGACCCCGGACGCAGGAATACAGAAAATGAGCGACCGCCCCATCCATCGACTTTACCGGCATTTCCAGGAATTGCCCTTCAGCATGCGCGTCCTGTTTACCAGCGCACTGCTGGTGCTTGGCCTGGGTTACCTGTTTGCCCTGACATACGTTTATACGGCGCACGCGGGCAAGGACGGTAAACCCGGCCTGTCGGTGGATGATCTCATCATCACCTATAGCGGCAACTCCGAGGCCACGAAAATGGAAACCGCCTTGCGCGGGCCGATGTCCAGCATGGTCGGGCAAAAGGATATGACGAAGCTGCTGGACTGGCTGAGGGCCGGCGCGAAAAAGGACGAGTACGACAAGGAAATCAAGCAGATACTTGATGACAACTGCATGGATTGCCACGATGGGAGCAACCCCCACCTGGTCAATTTCGATGGCTACGAAAGGCTACAGGACGTTGTGGCGAAGGACACCGGCGCCGACATTCCGACGCTGGTGCGCGTGTCGCACATTCACCTGTTCGGCATTACCTTCATTTTCTTTATCCTGGGCTTTATCTTCAGCCACGCCTGGCTGCGCCCCATCTGGTTCAAGAGCCTGATCATGGCCACGCCCTTCGCCTGCGTGATGGCGGACGTCAGTTCCTGGTACTTCACCAAGCTTTACCATCCCTTTGCCTGGGTGGTCATCGTGGCGGGCGCTTTCATGGGCATGTCTTTTGCCATCATGTGGACCGTGTCGATGTACCAGATGTGGTTCTACGAGATACCTGACCGGGTGAGCGACCGCACTTTTTCATAGGCTGCCCGGATCTGTGGCGTATACGGATCGGTATTACGGTTCACAAATCAGGCGTCTGCACCAACGCGGCTGGTTGGGTTCTGTGACGCTCAACCCTGCATGCCGTGGATTTGGGGTAGCAGGAAGTCGACGCCGACATAGGTGAACAGCACCGCGGCGAAGCCGATTATCGCCAAAACCGCTGCCCGCCGGCCCCTCCAATCAAGCGTGTAGCGCGCATGCAGATAGGCCAGGAATATCAGCCAGGTGATGAATGACCAGGTTTCCTTCGGGTCCCAGAACCAGAGTTGGCCGAAGACCCGGTCGGCCCACAAAGCGCCGCTGATAATCCCCAGTGTCAGGAAACAGAATGCATAAAATGCACCGCGGTAGGCCATCAGGTCGAACATGCGTGGGTTGGTCTTTTGTTTTCCTTCCAGATAGAGGTAGGACACGGAGGCGGCAAACGTGATCGCCCAGGCGGCATAGCCGATCAATGTGGTCAAGACGTGGAATTTCAGCAGCAGGCTGCTGAAAATGGGGATTTCCGGTTCGATGCGCTTTGACATGAACGCGGCGTAAAGCATCAGACCCAAACCAACCGGCAGAAGAAAAACACCAAGCATCCGGTTGTGCTCCCGACGGGCAAAAAGCAAGAAGACCAGGATGACAAGAAAAGCGAAAGAGTTAACGAACTCAAAAGCGGTCAGCAGCGGTACGTGACCGGCCCTGCCAGTGCGTAAAAACAACAACAAAAAATGCAATAAAAAACCTGTCCACAGAACACGGTTGGCCGCGCGCGTCCAGGTGTTGGAGTTGCGCCGCCAGCCCTGCAGGTGAGTAAGCCAGGCGCCCAGGTATATACCCAGTACCGAGTAGAAAAGCACCAATTCGAATTGTTCAGCCATACCGGGTTCCGGGCTTTATCTTGTCCTTGTGGCGGTGATAAAAATGCCAGATCAAGCCTGCCAGCATCAGGAAGCACCCCGCTACCAGCACTGGCGTCTGCGGTCTGTTGTAAATCATCAAACCGGTGTAGCGTTTGGATGCACCCAGCCTGATCGAATAGTCCCCCATTTTCAGCGGGCTTCCCTCGTGTAGGATGCCAAGAGGCTTGACTTGCTTATCTCTAATAGTAAACAACTTTACTGACACATGGTCCTCGCCAAGCAGGTTATGGGCCATCAGTCTTTGGTCACCTGCCTTGATCACGGGTGGTGCCCAGGGCTTCACCGGGATGGTCTTCTCTCTTCCCAGCGGGTCGGTTATGATCAACTCGAAATACCATCCGACTTCCGAAAGGCTTGGCAGTATATGAATGTTCCCGGCTTTCGCCGGACGTCCCGGACTGGTCACAATCGAAGCCCATGGCTCGCCATCTTTGAAAAGGGTGATATGGCTTTGTTGTTTTTTCTTAGGGACTGATTTCGGCGTGACGTAGATGAAAGAATTCGCGGGGTATTCTTCAACCTCGAGTTTATCGAGGCGGATTACGAACGGCAGCCCGGGTACCACCGTCATTTCCTGTTCAATGGCATATACGGAGTACCTGAAGCTGTGCATGCCGCCGTAAATTGCGCCCGCGATTAACAGCAGTATCCCGGCGTGCGTGGCGACCACACCGATCATGGCGTTACGTCCCCTGCGCTGCCGCAGGGACGGAATGTGCAGGATGGTCACAAACAGCAGGCTGACGCCGAGCGCACCCAGCAAACCCAGGTATAACCAGGATTTAAACAGTTCCGGTTGGGGAAACAGGCTGCCGACGACCGTTGCCAGTGTCAGCAATACCAGCAGCGGAATGGCCGTTTTTAGGGATGCCAGGAAATGAAAACAGAACCCCAGCATGCGCTTGATTGTGAGCTTGCCTGCCATGGGTTATGGTTGGTTGTTCCCGGGTTCAGTTTCGTTGGCGGAAGAATATCGTTCCAGTTTCGCCATAACATCCATCAGACCCTTGGCTTGCTCGTTGTCGGGGTTGATCTCCAGGACCGAGGCGAAATAACCCTTTGACAGGCTGATATTACCCAGCTTGTAGTAAGCCACGCCCAGCGCGAAGAGAATATGTTCATCGTGTTTAAGTGACAATGCGGTTTCCAGCCGCGGAGCTGCGGCCTTGTAGTCCTTCAATTTGATCAAGGTCGAGCCGGCGTAGTAAGGAATCCGCCAGTCTTCGACTGCGTCGTCCGGGATACTGTCAAGGGTTTGCAGGGCCGCTTGGTATTTCTCTTCCCGGAATTCCTTGATGCCTTGATCGAGCAATACGCCGGCCTGACGCAGTTGCCGTTGGTGGTCGATGCGATCCTTATAGATACCGCCAGCAATGGCCGTGACCACTATCAGGCCAACGATTGCAAAGATAAATTTGCGGGTGCTGTTCATGCGGTACGCTCCAGCGCATCGATTGGAATGTGGCGAGGGACAACGATTCTCACCAAAAGCAAGATAGCCTATTGTCTGACGATCTATTCTAGCAGCTTGCCAATGGTGCTTGCTGCGCTATCGGTGGTCACTTTCTCGAGGCCCAATTCTGACATTGTTAGCAGCGAGACAACGCAAGCGGGGGTATTCATTTTGTCTCAGTCATGCAGATGCGGTGCTACTCAAATTCGTCTCGCCTAGTATGCCTGGCGAATCCAACCGCAGGACGGGCGGCACCCTGGAGCAGTTGCCCATGCTTTCCTTTAGAGCGCTGCGCTATTTGCTGGCTTGCAGGCGTTCAGGCGCTTTTTCCTTGTCAAGAAATTGCAGGAACAAGCGCGGAGACTCACTTGACTGGTCCAGGCGTTCAACGTGGTTGAATACCTGCAGTGAAAACTGCGTCAGCCGGTCAAATTGAACATCCCATGCCGTACCGCCCTCGGTGATTCGCTTTCTGCGCAATTCCACGGTCCAGTAACCGTTCTCCCAGTGACCCTTGGCCTGCACATCGCCCGCGTTGCCGCTGAGTTTCAAGGGTTCAAACTGCGGAGCAAGGTTGACTGGGCTGGACGGGAGTCTTTTGGGGACAGGTAACTGTCGGGTAAATTCCCTGCCGCGCGTTCCGTCAATGAAGGCATGGAAAAATACCGTGTCCCTGGCGGGCCAGATCATATATTGGCGATCCAATTCATCCCACGGCTTGTGCAGAATGCCTTCGCTGCGGTCGATGAATTTCAAATTCCACTCGTCTGTGCCATACCTGCTTTTATAGCGGGTATTCATCGAGAGTTGCTGGTCTTTAATCGAGCCGCTCAGGTCAAGCGCCTGGCCGAGCGGATCGGTCCTGTTCGCCAGCCATTGCCAGGCATCGAAATCGAATGCGTAGCCGGAAAGGAAAGACGGGAACCACTCACAACCGGCTTCAAAACTCAGCATCAGCGAGTCTTCAATCTGAGGGCCGATTTTGTACTTATCCAGTTCCTCGTCCCATACCCAGGGGTGTTGAAGTCGGTCCTCGCTGGCATCTGCCCAACGGATTCGCAGCAATACGTCTTGGTCGGTGTACAAGGCCTTGAGCCCGGCCGACTTTACTGTTCCGAAGGACAACGGGACATCTACTTCCTTGGCAGCGGTCCAGGCGGGTTCATTGTCGATTCCATCGACGAAAATTTCGGCATTTGCAGCATAAGTGGCGGGGATGATGGTGCCCTGTTTGAAGTTCTCGGGTTGCCAGGGGTCTTTGCTGACCAGTACCTTGGTTACATTGCCCGGTATTTCCTGTCGCACGATATCGGCCTGGATATCCGAGGAAGACAGCAGGGCCGCCGTCAGCAGGATTCCAATGGCTGAATTAAATGAAAGTCGCATACCTTACTCCTAGAAATTACCGCCGCCATGACGGTGACCGGACTGACAACCCGTCCCGTCACGCGTGTCATGACTGGGTTCGTGACAGAACGTGCACCAGGCGCCCCAGGCGAACTGCTCCTGCGCTGGCAGAGTGTACGTCGGGCCACTTTCGTTCGGAAAGGCGTTAACACCACCCACGGTCATCGCTTGCCCCGCGACCGTGATCGAAGTGCGCAAATTGTAAATATTTCCAGAACCATGGGGTCCGTGGCACAGAGTGCAATTCAGCGCCGCGTAGGGATCCGGTTGTGTGCCGCTAGAGTGTTGGGCCGCGGTTGCCCACGGCTGTTTCAGATAACCCCTGCTCGCGGAACTATTGCCCGTTAATCGGCCGTGCTGGTCATCCAGACGGTAAGTGTCGGCGATGTTGAGCATGCC
>Ga0210122_1000180_pt1 | contig 19934 bp, 14 predicted proteins | sample Muzzi_CordB_D2_FD_185530 | JGI IMG/M metagenome (GOLD analysis project Ga0210122, IMG submission 185530) | Wetland microbial communities from San Francisco Bay, California, USA, that impact long-term carbon sequestration - Muzzi_CordB_D2 (SPAdes) | ecosystem: Environmental > Aquatic > Marine >... | reverse complement strand
GCCGTCGGGCTGGACCGAGATTCGTAGCCAACGCTACGGATCGAGGGAAGCTCAAGGCCAGGTGCGGCTGAACCAGCCAGGGCCGCAATACTGGTGCAAGCTGCAGGCTAAAACTTCCACCGCTTCCGTTTGGGCTCGAGGCCGCGGATTTCGTCCTCGGCCACGCCCGTGTGCCATATGACCGGGTAGAAGGCGATGGCCGTCAGGACCAGGATGAAAAGCACCTGGAAACCCATCACCGCCCAGGCCGGGAGCCAGCCGATCGCCATCCGCTGATAGAGTTCGCCGTAGTGCGACACGTGCGTCGGATGCATCGTCAGCTTCAGCCACCAGGCGCAGAAAATCATGATGAAAATGAACAGGTAGTTGCGCCGCAGCCGAAAGCCGACCGCCTCGAGCAAGGTGGTCTTGAACCGCGGTTGGTGCAGGTCCCTGGAAACCATGTAGCGCCAGCGGCTCATCGGCGAGTCGAGTTGCCGGGTCACGATCGGCGCCAGGAAGTTTTCTTCCAGCATGCGTACCCGCGCCCGGTACACCTCGAAATAGCGGTACCGGCGCGCCTCGATCAGAAGAAAGAACAGCAGCACGACGTTCGACAGGATGATCAGCACGTGCTCGTGCCTGGGGTTGGAAAAGGTGAACGACAGGATACCCGCCGAGGTAAACACCGCCCAGTTGGTCGTCGTGTCGAGACGTTCACGCCAAGTGGTCGCCCGCGCCGATTCGCCGCGGTAGAAATGCGTCATTACGTTCAGGTATTCCTGCCGGGTCAGCGAGTATCCCTCGAACGATGGCTGCTCGCCGCGCGGTGTGTTCTTGTCCGGCTTCATGCAAGCAGTTTACCCCAAAGGGTCGGCATCCCGCTGGAACGGCAATTCGTGCCGTATCCTGGCGACGTCGTCGAGATCGATCACGGCGACCCCGTCTTTCTCCCGGTCTCCCAAGTCGAGAACGGTGTCCCCGAGGGGGTCGTAGACCGCACTGCCACCCTTGTAGACGAGCCCGCGCGGGTCCCGGCCGCTGCGGTTGACGCCGATGACGTAACACTGGTTTTCGATCGCGCGAGCACGCAGCAGCGCGGTCCAGGCCGCGGTGCGCGGCTCCGGCCAGTTGGCGACGAAGACCAGCGCGTCGTAGTCGCCCCGGTTACGGCACCAAACCGGGAAGCGCAGGTCGTAACAAACCTGCGGACAGACCCGCCAGCCGGCGTAGGCGAATACCTTGCGCTCCGAGCCCGCGACATAGCGCTCATCCTCGCCACCGAAGGAAAACAGGTGGCGCTTGTCGTAGAACTGGACCTCGGCATCGGGCGCGGCCCACAAAAAGCGGTTGGCCGTGCCCGCACCGGTGGCGACCGCGGCGCTGCCGCACAGCACGCTGCCCAACTCCGCCGCCAGTTGCCGCATCCAGGCAACGGTCGCCCCCTGCATGTCTTCCGCGGCGGCCCGCGTGTCGCCGAGAAAGCCGCTGGTAAAGGTTTCCGGGAAAACCGCGAGGTCGAAAGAACCCTCCCGCTCGCGCAGGATCGTTTCGAGGTGCCGCCGGTTGGCCTCCGCATCGGCCCAGAACAATTGCGTCTGGATCAGCAGGCAGCGCAGTTTCGGTTGTCTTTCCATGGCTGGCGGTCCGCCCCCTTCAGGCTTCCGGCCGCATGTAGGGGAAAAGCAGCACATCGCGGATCGACGGCGAGTCGGTGAACAGCATCACCAACCTGTCGATACCGACGCCCTCGCCCGCCGTCGGCGGCATACCGTACTCCAGCGCACGAATGTAATCGGCGTCGTAGTGCATGGCTTCCAGGTCGCCGGCGTCCTTCTGCTGCACCTGCGCCCTGAAACGGGCGGCCTGGTCTTCCGGGTCGTTCAGCTCGGAAAAGCCGTTGGCAATTTCGCGCGCCGCGACGAACAGTTCGAAACGATCGGTGACTTCCGGTTTCTGGTCGTTGCGTCTCGAGAGCGGCGACACCTCGGTCGGGTAGGCAGTGACGAAGGTCGGTGTGACCAGGTGCGGCTCCGCCGTCGCTTCGAACAGTTCGGTCAGCAGCTTGCCGCTGCCCCAACTCTCGTCCACGTGGATGTCACGCCCGGCGCAGGCCTTTTTCAGTGTCGCTGTGTCCCACAGGTCGGCCGCGGCCAGTTCCGGGTTGTATTTGCGCACGGCCTCCTCGACGCTGATGCGCGCGAACGGCTTGCCGAAATCGATGGTCTGCCCCTGGTACTCGATGACAGCACCGCCCGTAACCGCCTCAGACAATTCCCGCAACAAGGTCTCGGTCAAGTCGATCAGGTCCGTGTAATCGGCGTAGGCCCAGTAGAACTCGAGCATTGTGAACTCGGGGTTGTGCCGGGTCGAGACGCCCTCGTTGCGGAAATTGCGGTTGATCTCGTAGACACGTTCCAGCCCGCCGACGACCAATCGCTTCAGGTACAACTCCGGGGCGACCCTCAGGTACATCGTAAGATCGAGGGCGTTGTGGTGAGTCACGAACGGCCGCGCCGTCGCCCCGCCCGGTATCGGGTGCATCATCGGGGTTTCGACCTCGAGAAACTCCCTGCCCTGCGCTTCCATGAACTCGCGGATGAAGCGGATGATTTTCGAGCGCACACGGAAAACCTGCTTCGTGTCCTCGTTCATGATCAGGTCGACGTAACGCTGGCGATAGCGGGTTTCGGTGTCGGTCAGGCCGTGCCATTTCTCCGGCAACGGGCGCAGCGACTTTACCAGAAGACGTATTTCCGACGGCTTGACCGACAGTTCGCCTCTCTGCGTACGCATAATCTCACCGCTGGCGCCGACGATGTCGCCGATGTCCCATTGCTTGAACTGCCGGTACAGCCCTTCGGGCAGGTGGTCGCGCTGTACCACCAACTGGATGTCACCGCTGCCGTCGCGCAGCTTGACGAATGCGATCTTGCCCATAACGCGCTTGGCCATCATGCGGCCGGCCAGCACAAAGGTTTCCGGCACGGCCCCGAGGGTGTCCGCGTCGTCGTCGCCAAAACGCCGGTGCAGCTCCGCCGCGCTGGTGTTGGGACGAAAATCGTTCGGGTAGGCGGCGCGCTCCGCTTTCAGCGCGTGCAGCTTGTCGCGCCGCTCCGCGATCAGGCGGTTCTCATCCCGTTCGTCTTGCCGTTCCGGCGCTTCGTTGCCGCCGTCTATCGATTCCTGCTTGCTCACACTGCTTATCCTTCAACGGGGCCGGCCGTCATTCGGCCGAAAGCCCGAGTTTCAACGACGCCTCGACGAACTGATCGAGGTCGCCATCGAGTACTGCCTGGGTATTGCCGGTTTCAACGCCGGTGCGCAGATCCTTGATCCTCGATGCGTCGAGCACGTACGAGCGAATCTGGCTGCCCCAGCCGATGTCCGACTTCGAGTCCTCCAGTTGCTGGTTCTCGGCATTACGCCTACTCACTTCCAGCTCGTATAGTTTAGCCCGTAATTGCTTCATCGCGTGGTCTTTGTTCTTGTGCTGGGAGCGGTCGTTCTGGCACTGCACCACGGTGTTGGTGGGCAGGTGGGTGATACGCACCGCCGACTCGGTGCGGTTGACGTGCTGCCCGCCGGCGCCGGAAGCACGGTACACGTCGATACGCAAATCCGCCGGGTTGATCTCGATATCGATATCTTCATCCACCTCGGGCGAGACGAAAACCGCCGCGAAGGACGTGTGCCGCCGGTTACCCGAATCGAACGGCGATTTACGGACCAGGCGGTGCACACCCGTCTCCGTCTTGCACCAGCCGAAGGCGTAATCGCCGCTGATGTGGATGGTGGCGCTCTTGATCCCGGCGACCTCGCCGGCCGACACCTCCACCAGCTCCGTCTTCCAGCCGCGCCGCTCGGCCCAACGCAGGTACATGCGCAACAGCATCTCGGCCCAGTCCTGCGCCTCGGTGCCGCCCGAGCCGGCCTGGATATCCAGGTAGCAGGCATTGGCGTCCATTTCACCACTGAACATGCGCTCGAACTCGAGCCGGGCAATCCGCTTCTCGATGCCGCCGAGGTCCTCGGCGACGGACGCGATCACACCCTCGTCGTCTTCATCGATCGCCAGCGCCAGCATTTCTGCGTTGTCCGACAGCGTTTGCCCCACGTCGTCCAGCGTGCCGACGATGTCCTCGAGACGCGCGCGCTCGCGGCCCAGTGCCTGGGCGCGCGCCGGGTCGTTCCAGATATCCGGGTTTTCTAATTCGCGGCTGACTTCTTCCAGTTGGTCACGCTTGCCGGCATAGTCAAAGATACCCCCTGAGCGCCGTCGAGCGCTGTTGCAGGTCTTCGAGTTGGTTACTGATCTGGTTGGTTTCCAAAATATTCGCCTAAAACGCTCTTGTTTCCAAATACCCGCCGCGACACGTTTGCCGGGCCGGTACGAAATGCAGCTTGAAATTCACGCCGCATTTTACACCATCGGGCGTCAAAGAAAGCGGCCCGGCGGCAATCAATTTCGCCCGCTTCGGCGTTCGCCCAGGATCTGCTCGACCACGAGTTGGCAGGTCTTGCGGCCGCGGAAATGATTGATGTCCAGCCGGTAGGCGAGGTCCACCGTGTCGGTAGGCGGCAGGTCCTCCGGCAACCTGCCGAACGCGATTGCGTCCATGGACCGCCTGCTGCCCGCCGGTCTCAACTGCATCTTCAGGTGCGCGCCGCCGACGATTCTTTGCTCCTCGACGACGAACCGGCCCGTGAACAGCGGCTCCGGAAACCGCTGTCCCCAGGGACCGAGGCCGCGTAACATTTCTGCAAACTCCTCGCTGATGTCCGCGGCCTGCAATTCACCGTCCGTGAGCAGGTGGTTCTCCAGCGTCGCGCCGTCGAGAAATGCGTCGATGACACCGGCGAAGGCCTGTTCGAAATCCGGCAGGCGGACCTGCGGCAATGTCAGCCCGGCGGCCATGGCATGTCCGCCGAAGGCGCTGATCATGCCCGGGTGCAGCGTATCCACCCGTGCCAGTACGTCGCGAATGTGCAGACCCCTGACCGAGCGCGCCGAGCCTTTCAGCACATCGGAACCCTCCGCTTCCGGGGCAAAAGCCACCACCGGCCGGTGCACGGCGTCCTTGATCCGAGACGCCACGAGCCCGACGATCCCCTGGTGCCAGCCCGCGTCGAACAGACACAGTCCGGACGGAAGCGTGGCGCCACTCAGTTCCTGCAGCATGTCGCGCAACTGTGTCAAAGCCTCGCCCTGCATCTGTGCCTGGCGCGCACGGCGCTCGTGGTTCAACTCGTCGAGCTCGGCTGCAAGGACGTCGGCCTCGTCACGGTCGTCGCTCAACAGACAGCGGATGCCGACCCCCATGTCTTCGAGACGACCGGCCGCGTTCAGACGCGGCGCCACGGCAAAACCGAGGTCCGAGGCCACCAGGTGACGGTAATCCCGCTTACCCAGGCGCAGCAGTGCCAACAGGCCCGGCGCGCACAGGCCGCGCCGGATACGTTCCATGCCCTGTTTCACGAGAATACGGTTGTTGTGGTCGAGCGGCACCAGGTCAGCCACCGTGCCCAGCGCCACCAGGTCCAGCAGGCTCGCCAGGTTGGGTTCGCGGCGCGGAACGGTGAACCAGTCGCGCTCACGCAGCGCGCCCCGAACCGCGCTCATCAGGTAGAACACGACGCCGACGCCCGCCAGCGACTTACTCGGGAAGGCGTCGCCGGGGCTGTTCGGGTTGACGATGGCGTGGGCGTCCGGCAGGCGCTCACCCGGGAGGTGGTGATCGGTAATCACGACCTTGCAGCCCAGTTCGCGGGCACGGGCCACTCCCTCCAGGGAGCTGATGCCCGAATCGACCGTGACCAGCACCCGCGGCGGCGCCGAAGCGAGGGTCTCGACCAGCGCCACGCTGAGCCCGTAGCCGAATTCGAACCGATCCGGCACGCGGAAGGCAACGTTCTGCGCACCCATCATTTTCAGGGCCCTCAGCGCGACGGCCGTGCCGGTCGCACCGTCGGCGTCGAAGTCGCCCACCACGAGGATGCTCTGGTCCGCCGCCACCGCGTCGGCGAGGATGTCGGCGGCCTCCCGGAGGCCGGACAGGCTGCCGGGCGCCTGCAGACCCTCGAGGCCCAGTTCGAGTTGACCTTTCTCGGTGACATTGCGCGCCAGCAGGATACGGCGCACCACCGGGTGCAGGTCCGCGGGCAGCGCGTCCGGCTGCTCGCTGAAGTCCCGTTGCCTGACCTGGCGACTAGCCTGCATATCGCACCGGTATCCTGGAAGGTGACGCCGGACAGCCGCGCCCGAACGCGGGGCCGGAGCGGGAGCCACGACCATGGACCGGTGGAGGCCCAAGGTCAGTCACGAGCGAACGTTTCGGGACCAGGAAAGGCCGCGGGCGCGGCAGGAGCGGCACGGTTGGGTGGACCATGGACTTGTGCTTTGATGTTCGCCTTGTCATGTGCATGCCAGCGAGGTTGCGGCCAACGGGTGCGCGGTGCGGGCAGACGATCCTGGATATGGCTTTATACGACCTCGCCCGAACATGGACGCTGGTTGTCAGAGGTATTCTACCTTTATGATTTCGTAGTACTTCTCACCGCCGGGTGCATTGACCGTGACCTCGTCTCCCTCGGTGCGGCCGATCAGGGCGCGCGCGATCGGCGACGACACGGCGATGCGGTTGGCGCTGATGTCGGCCTCGATATCGCCGACGATCTGGTAGGTGGTGTGCCTTTCGCCGTCGTCGTCGTAGAGGGTTACCGTTGCGCCGAACACGACCTTGCCGCCGTGGTTGACCTTGGTGGTATCGATGACCCTGGCCGATGACAGTTCGGCTTCCAGGTGCCTGATACGGCCTTCGATAAAGCCCTGTTGTTCTCTCGCCGCGTGGTACTCGGCGTTTTCCCGCAAGTCCCCGTGCGCCCGCGCTTCCGCGATCGCAGCAATGACCTTGGGCCGCTCGGTCTTTTTCAGCCGTGCCAGTTCCTCGCGCAAGCGTTCGGCGCCGTGGTGCGTGATTGTCGGTCTTGTCATGTGCTTGGCTCTTGCCTGTCGCCCCTCCGGTGCGCAGCGGCGTGTAATTGCTGCAAACTGCGGACTTCGGGGTCGAATTCGTGATCGATCGCCTGCAATGTGGCCCAGCCCCGGGCTATCGTGGTCGTATAACTTACCTTGTATTGTAACGCCTCGCGCCGGATTGAATAGGAATCGTGGATCGCCTGCCGGCCTTCCGTCGTATTGACGATGAAAACGATCTCTCCGTTCTTGATCTTGTCGACGATGTGCGGACGGCCCTCGATAACCTTGTTGACCCGCTCGCATTCATAACCGTGATCCCGCAGGTACTGGCAGGTTCCGCCGGTGGCAATCAGCGTATACCCCCTCGTCAGCAGGTCCGCCGCGATCGGCAGCAGCGGCGCCTTGTCGGCATCGCGTACGCTGAGGAAAGCACGGCCGGGCTTGGGAATAGCGTACTGCGCGGCCTTCATGGCCCTGGCGCAGGCGCCGCCGAAACTCTTGCCGACACCCATGACCTCGCCGGTGGAACGCATTTCCGGCCCCAGGATCGGGTCCACGCCGGGAAACTTGATGAACGGCAGTATGGCTTCTTTCATGGAATAGAAATCAGGTACGATTTCATCTGTAACACCCTGTTCTTCCAATGTTTTTCCTGCCATGCAAAGTGCCGCGATCGAGGCCAGCGGCCGTCCGGTCGCCTTGCTGACGAACGGCACCGTGCGCGATGCCCGCGGGTTCACCTCCAGGATATAGATGTCCTCGCCGCGAATGGCGAATTGAGCGTTCATCAGACCGATCACGCCCAGTTCCAGCCCGAGCATGGTCATCTGCTTGCGCAACTCGTCCTGGATGTCCGTCGACAGCGAATGCGGCGGGATGCAACAAGCCGAATCGCCGGAATGGACACCGGCCTGCTCGATGTGCTCCATGATCCCGCCGATCAGGACCTGGCGCCCGTCACAGATGGCGTCGACGTCGACCTCGATGGCGTGATCCAGGAAACGGTCCAACAGCACCGGCGAATCGTTGGAAACGCTGACCGCGTCCCGCATGTAGCGGCGCAGTTCCTGCTCGCTGTGGACCACGTCCATGGCGCGCCCGCCCAGCACGTAGGAAGGCCGCACCACCAGGGGGTAGCCGATTTCCGCGGCCAGTTCCACCGCGTGCTCGACATCACTCGCGGTGCGGTTCGGCGGCTGCCTCAATCCCAGCTTGTGCAACAACTGCTGAAAACGCTCGCGGTCCTCGGCCAGGTCGATCGAATCGGGCGAGGTGCCGATTATCGGGACGCCCGCCGCCTGCAACGGGCGCGCCAGGTTCAGCGGTGTCTGGCCGCCATATTGCACGATGACGCCCTCCGGTTGTTCGCGGTGGACGACCTCCAGCACGTCTTCGAGCGTCAGCGGCTCGAAATAGAGCCGGTCGGAAGTATCGTAGTCGGTCGATACCGTTTCCGGGTTGCAGTTGACCATGATGGTCTCGAAACCGTCCTCGTGCAGCGCCAGCGCCGCGTGCACACAGCAATAGTCGAATTCGATGCCCTGGCCGATCCGGTTCGGCCCGCCGCCCAGCACCATGATCTTGCGCCGGTCGGTGGGTTCGGCCTCGCACTCCTCCTCGTAGGTCGAATAGAGGTAGGCCGTCGCGGTCGCGAATTCCGCGGCGCAGGTATCGACGCGTTTGAACACCGGGCGTATGCCCCGTTCGTAACGCAGTTCACGTATCCGCTGCTCGCTGCAGCCCAGCAATCTGGCCAGGCGGGCATCGGAAAACCCTTTGCGCTTGAGCCCGCGCAGACGCACCGCGTCCAGCGCACCGAGACCCTCGCTCGCCACGACTGCCTCGTCCAGTACCAAGTCCTCGACCTGGGCGAGGAACCACGGATCGATCTTCGTCAGGGTATAGACCTCCTCCCGGGTCAGCCCCTCCCTGAAAGCCTCGGCCACGTACCAGAGACGCTCGGCCCCGGCCTCCCGCAATTCCCGCAGCAGTTCCGCACGGCGCTCTTCCGGGTCGGTGCACTTGAGCACCGGGTCCAGCCCGTCGCGGCCCGTTTCCAGGCTGCGCAGCGCCTTTTGCAGCGACTCCTGGAAGGTGCGGCCGATCGACATCGCCTCGCCGACCGATTTCATCTGCGTCGTCAGGCGGTCGTTCGCGGCCGGAAATTTTTCAAAAGCGAAACGTGGCATCTTGGTGACGACGTAGTCGATGGCGGGCTCGAACGACGCGGGTGTCGCACCGCCCGTGATCTCGTTGCGCAGCTCATCCAGCGTGAAGCCGACCGCCAGTTTGGCGGCGACCTTTGCGATCGGAAAACCGGTGGCCTTCGACGCCAGCGCGGACGAGCGCGACACCCTCGGATTCATCTCGATGATGATGACCTTGCCGTCATCCGGGTTGACCGCGAACTGCACGTTGGAACCGCCGGTATCGACACCGATCTTGCGCAGTACGGCGATGGACGCATCCCGCAAGCGCTGGTATTCCTTGTCCGTCAGCGTCAGCGCCGGCGCCACTGTGATCGAGTCGCCGGTGTGGATACCCATCGGATCGAGGTTTTCGATCGAACAGACGATGATGCAGTTGTCGCGCTGGTCACGCACGACCTCCATCTCGTACTCTTTCCAGCCGAGCACCGAAGTCTCCAGCAGCACCTCCGTGGTCGGTGACTGCTCGAGGCCGTGGTTGACGATGTCGGCGAATTCTTCGCGGTTGTATGCAATGCCGCCGCCGGAGCCGCCCATCGTAAAAGACGGCCGGATAATGATCGGAAAACCGATGCGCTCGAGGCTGTCCAGTGCGTCGTCGAGGGTGTGCGCCAACTCCGAGTACGGTGTGTCGAGACCGATCTCGTGCATCGCACTGCGAAACAGTTCACGGTCTTCCGCCATGTCGATGGCCCCGCTCGAGGCGCCGATCATCTCCACGCCAAACTGTTTCAGAACACCTTCGCGGTTGAGGTCCAGGGCGCAGTTCAGCGCGGTCTGCCCGCCCATGGTCGGCAACAGCGCGTCGGGCCGTTCCTTCTCGATGATTTTGGCCAGCGTTCGCCATTCGATCGGCTCGATGTATATCGTGTCGGCCGTTTCCGGGTCGGTCATGATGGTCGCCGGGTTCGAGTTGACGAGCACCACCTTGTAACCTTCTTCGCGCAAAGCCTTGCAGGCCTGCGCCCCCGAATAGTCGAATTCGCAGGCCTGGCCGATCACGATCGGGCCGGCGCCGATGATCAGGATGGTCTTGATGTCAGTTCTTTTCGGCATGCCCTGCAACCATCATCGTGGCCCATCCATCATTGTCATGAACCGCTCGAACAGCGGCGCAGCATCGTGCGGACCCGGGCTGGCTTCCGGGTGTCCCTGGAAGCCGAAGGCCTGTCCGTCGGTCAGCTCGATGCCCTGCAGACTGCCATCGAACAACGAGCGATGGGTCGTGCGGACATTGGCAGGCAAGGTTTTCTCGTCGATGGCGAATCCATGGTTCTGGCTCGTGATCATCACCCGCCCGCTATCGAGATCCTGGACCGGGTGGTTGGCGCCGTGGTGGCCGAACTTCATCTTGATCGTTGACGCACCCACCGCCAGCCCCAGCAACTGCATCCCCAGGCAAATGCCGAAGGCGGGTATCCGCGCCTGCAGGACTTCCCGTATCGCGGCAATGGCGTAATCGCAGGGTTCGGGGTCACCCGGCCCGTTCGACAGGAAAACGCCATCGGGCCCCAGGGCGATCACGTCCCGCGCCGGTGTCGCGGCCGGCACCACGGTGACACTGCAGCCGCGGTCGGCAAGCATGCGCAGGATGTTGCGCTTGATGCCAAAATCATAGGCCACCACGTGCAGACGGGCTTCCGGGTTTCTGAAACCACGGGCATCGAGGTCGTAGCCGCCGGTGGTCCATTCGTAGCGCTCGCCGCAGCTAACCTCCCGCGCGAGGTCTTTGCCTTTCATCCCGGGAAACGTACGGGCCTTGCCCAGCGCCTCTTTGGCGTCGCTGTCCGCGCCCGCCATGATGCAGCCGCCAAGGGAGCCTTTTTCCCGCAGAATCCGGGTCAGGCGGCGCGTATCGATATCCGCGATGGCGACGATGCCGTGACGCTCAAGGTAGTCGCGCAGCGAGAATTCGCTGCGCCAATTGCTGTGGAGCGCCGGCAGGTCACGGACGATCAGCCCCGCCGCCATGGGCCGCGCGGACTCCTCGTCCACCTCGTTGCAGCCGGTGTTGCCGATGTGCGGAAAGGTCAGGTTGACCAGTTGCCCGGCATAGGAAGGGTCGGTGAGGATCTCCTGGTAGCCGGTCATGGCCGTGTTGAACACCACTTCCCCGACAGTTGAACCGGCGGCCCCGGCAGCCTGCCCATAAAACATACTGCCGTCTTCGAGTGCCAGCACTGCCTGCCGCGTCAAATCCCTGCCTCCGGATACGCAAAACGGGAACGCTGTCAGCAGCCATTCCCGCTTAGATTGGGTGTTCTTTACAAGACTATTCTAAGCACTCAGATTCTACTGGAACGACATGCGACTGTCTAACACAATTGCCAAACGGGCGCGCTGAGCGACCCTGCGGCGGGACTGACGCCATGCCGAAGCTGCCCTGGCGGGAAAACTTCGGCGTCCGTGCGCTAGGCGAGCCAATCGGCGGTGGTGTAGAACCCGGGTGGCTGTCCGACCAGCCAGGCCCCGGCCCGCAGGGCGCCGGCTGCAAAAATATCGCGGTCGAGCGCCTTGTGGGTGACCTCGACCACTTCGCCGCCCAGGCTGAACGCGACCGTATGCTCGCCAATGACCTCGCCCTCGCGCACGCTGGTAAATGCCAATTGTCCGCCACCGCCATCGAGCAGCGCATCGAGACGCCCCGGTTCCAGCAGCTGCTGCAACTCCTCGGAACGGCCTTCCATGACGGCAGCGGCCAACGCCAGTGCAGTGCCCGACGGTGCGTCGACCTTGTGCTCGTGGTGGATGTCTGTGATCGTGATATCGGCCTGCGTGCCGAGCACGCCGGCCGCGTGGCGCACCAGCGACGTCATCAGCGCGACGCCCTGGCTGAGGTTCGGCGCCGCCAGCACGGGCGCTTGCCGGGCAGCCTCCTCGAGCACCCTGGTCTCAGTCTCTTTCAGACCGGTCGTACCGCTCAGAAAGGGTACGGAATGGCTTCCGGCCCAGGCCGCCGCGGCCCTGGTCCCGCCCGGCAGCGTGAAATCGATCAACAGGTCGGCAGGCTCCACGACGTCCTCCAGCGAGGCGCGCCATGGGAAACCGCCGAGGTCATCCGGCTGCGACCTCGAGACCAGGCCCACGATCTCGAATCCCGGGTCTTGCTGCGCCAGTGCCAGGACCCTGCGGGCCATGCGGCCGCTGCCGTGTATCAGCAATCGTATCAAGACGTCATCCGTTCGAAGAATTCCTTGACGCCATCCAGCCAGGAGCTGGATTTCGGATTGTTTTCGGTATTGCTGCTGGCATACATTTCGGAAAACTGGCGCAGCAGTTCCTTCTGCTCGCTGGAGAGGTTCACCGGAGTTTCGATGATGACCTTGCAAAGGAGGTCGCCCTGGCGGTGGCTGCGTACCGACTTGACACCCTTGCCGCGCAGCCGGAACAACCGCCCGGTCTGGGTTTCCGCCGGGATCTTCAGCTTGACCTGTCCGTTGAGCGTTGGAATATCCATATCTCCGCCCAGCGCCGCGGTCGTGAAATGGATCGGAACCTCGCAGTAAAGATCGTCACCGTCGCGTTCGAACAGGCGGTGCGGTTTGACCCGCATCTCGACGTAAAGGTCGCCCGCCGGCGCCCCGTACATACCGGCCTCGCCTTCGCCGGCCAGCCGGATCCGATCGCCCGTGTCCACCCCTGCCGGAATCTTCACCGACAGGGTCCGCGTTTCCCTGACGCGGCCCTGGCCCTGGCAGGACGGACAGGGATTCTTGATGACCTGGCCCTTGCCCTTACAGGCCGGGCAGGTCTGCTGGACGGAAAAAATGCCTTGCTGCATACGCACCTGGCCGACACCGCCGCAGGTCGTACAGGTGACCCGGTCGCCGTCCTCCGCGCCACTGCCGTTGCACTGCTTGCATTGGCCCAGCGTCGGGATCCGGATTTCGCGATTGACGCCGGTGACCGCCTCTTCCAGATCCAGTTCCAGCGAATAGCGCAGATCGGAACCGCGCTGCTGCTGCGGCCGGCTCGAGCGCCCCCTGCCGCCGAAGATGTCTCCGAAGATGTCCCCGAATATATCGCCGACGTCACCCTCGAAACCGGAAGGACCGCGGCCGGCCGAGCCATTGACCGCGGCGTGGCCGAATTGATCGTAGGCTGCCCGCTTCCTGTCATCCTTGAGGACTTCGTAGGCTTCCTGGGCTTCCTTGAATTTCTCCTGCGCGCTCGTATCCTCCGGATTGCGGTCCGGATGGTACTTCATGGCCAGCTTACGATAGGCCCTTTTCAGCTCAACGGCATCGACGCTGCGCTGCACCCCGAGCACTTCGTAATAGTCACGTTTGTTTTGCATGCACCAAATTTGCGGTCATTCGCCTTTCAATTCAAGCAAAACGTGCAAAACCGATGGCCGGGTCCTCCGCCTGCCGCGCGCGCTCCAGCCCCGCGAGCAGGTCCTCGACCAGGTCGGAGGCTGACTCAATGCCGATGGACAGCCGCAGCAGCGTTGCCCCGATGCCTGCGCATCGCTGTGCTTCGGCCGTCATTGCCGCATGTGTCATGCTGGCCGGGTGGCAGACCAGGCTCTCGACACCGCCGAGCGACTCCGCCAGCGTAAAATGCTCCAGATTGTTGACGAAGGCCGCCAACTCCGCCTCGCCCCCTGCCAGTTCAAAGCTGACGATGGCGCCGAACCCCCGCTGCTGCCGCAGGGCCAGCCCGTGCTCGGGGTGTGATTCCAGACCCGGGAAGTGAACACGGCGGACGGCCGGGTGCGACTCGAGCGCGGCGACCACCTCGAGCGTATTCTCCTGGTGACAGCGCAGACGCGCGGCCAGCGTGCGTAAACCGCGCAGCGTCTGGTAGCTGTCAAAGGCCGAACCGGTCGAGCCGACGCAATTCGCCCACCACGCCAACTCCTCGGCCACGGCTGCGTCGCGGGCGACGACCGCGCCGCCGATGACGTCGCTGTGGCCGTTGATGTACTTGGTGGTCGAGTGCACGACGATGTCCGCACCCAGGCTCAGCGGCTGCTGCAACAACGGCGTCAGGAAGGTGTTGTCCACCACCAGCAGCGCGCCGGCGTCCCGCGCCCTGGCCGCCACCGCGGCGATGTCCGTGATGCGCAGCAACGGGTTACTCGGTGTTTCTACCCAGATCATGCTGGGACGGTATTCCTCGCAGGCCTTCTGCAGCGCGGCGGCGTCGTTGAAATCGACGAAGCGCGCCGTGAAATGCCCGGCCCTGGAGAGAGAATCGAAGGCGCGGTAACAACCGCCGTAGCAATTGTGCGGCACGATCACCGTGTCACCGGCCTTGAGCAGGTGACTGACGAGTACCACCGCGGCCATGCCGCTGTTGGTGACGACGGCGCCCTGACCGCCTTCGAGTTCGCTCAGCGCTGCGCCGAGCTGGTCGCGCGTGGGGTTGCCGGTGCGCGCATAATCATACTCGCGCTTGCCGCCCAGCCCCTCGAAACTGTAATTCGCAGACAGGTACAACGGCGGGATGACCGAGCCATGTGCCGCGTCGCGGTCGACGCCGGCCCGAACCGTTGCTGTAACTTTACTGTGTGTCATGTCGCTTGCCCTGTTTCCGTCAAAATGGCCTGAACCACTCATTGGAAACTCCGGCGAAGCATTCGCAGGTGAAGGGCCCATCACAGATTCTGTGCCGCCATTCGCTCATTTCCCGGAAATCCGGCTGGACTTCCGCAGGAGTTGGCACCTTTACGGGTTGGTTAAGCCCGAAGGTTGCCCCGGCTTCAAAGGGCCTGTCCCTCTGCCGGTCTCAATGAGTTCAAGGGGCCAGTCTAGCCGAGCCGGGCAGGAAAAAACAAGGGGATGACGCAAAAAAATATATGGGCTCACGAAATATGGGGCCAGGTTCAATTTTCATCCGAAAAATGGACCTGGCCCCATAAAAGCGAACAGCTTACTTGTCTTTGTCGTCGACTTCCTCGAACTCGGCGTCGACCACGTCATCCGCTGCGGCCTCCGCGGACCCTTCGGGCTGCTCCCCGCCCGCCTGCGGCTGCTCGGCAGCTGCCTGCTGGTAGATCACCTGCGCGGCTTCCGTCAGGCGGTTGACCGCCGCGTCGATGGCGTCCTTGTCGTCGGACTTCATCGCTTCCTCGACAGCCTCGATGGCCGCCTCGATGTTCTTGCGGTCTTCCTCGGCCAGTTTCTCGCCCATTTCGTTCAGGCTCGAGCGCGTGGCGTGAACCATCGCATCGGCGTTGTTGCGCGCGGTGACCGTCTCGTGGAACTTGCGGTCTTCCTCGGCGTGCGCCTCGGCGTCCTGCACCATCTTCTCGATTTCTTCCTCGGTGAGACCGGAGCCGGCCTTGATTTCAATCCGCTGCTCCTTGCCGGTGGCCTTGTCCTTGGCGCTGACGTGCATGATGCCGTTGGCGTCGATGTCGAAGGTCACCTCGATCTGCGGCATGCCCCGCCGGGCGGGCGCAATTCCGGCCAGGTCGAAGCGCGCCAGCGACTTGTTGGCGCTGGCCATCTCGCGCTCACCCTGCAACACGTGCACGGTGACCGCCGTCTGGTTGTCCTCGGCGGTCGAGAAGATCTGCGCCGCCTTGGTCGGGATCGTCGTGTTCTTTTCGATCAGCTTGGTCATGACGCCGCCCATCGTTTCGATACCCAGCGACAGCGGGGTAACGTCCAGCAGCAACACGTCCTTGACGTCGCCGGAAAGCACGCCGCCCTGCACCGCCGCACCCAGTGCGACCGCCTCGTCGGGGTTGATGTCACGGCGCGGTGTGCGGCCGAAGAATTCGCTGACCGTCGCCTGCACCATCGGCATACGGGTCTGGCCGCCGACCAGGATCACGTCGGCGATGTCGGCTATCTTCAGACCGGCATCGTCCAGCGCTGTGCGGCACGGGCCGACGGTCTTCTTGACCAGGTCTTCCACCAGCGACTCCAGCTTGGCGCGGGTGAGCTTGATGTTCAGATGCTTCGGACCGCTGGCATCGGCCGTGATATACGGCAGGTTGATCTCGGTCTGCTGCGATGTGGAAAGTTCGATCTTGGCACGCTCCGCACCCTCCTTCAGACGCTGCAGCGCCAGCGGGTCGTTGCGCAGGTTGACACCCTGGTCCTTCTTGAACTCGGACACCAGGTAATCGATCACGCGCTTGTCGAAGTCCTCGCCACCCAGGAAGGTATCGCCGGAGGTCGAAAGCACCTCGATCTGGTGCTCGCCGTCGACATCGGCGATCTCGATGATCGACACGTCGAAGGTGCCGCCGCCGAGGTCATACACCGCGACCTTGCGCTCACCGCCCTTCTTGTCCACGCCGAACGCCAGCGCCGCCGCGGTCGGCTCGGAGATGACGCGGCGGACCTTCAGGCCGGCGATCTTGCCGGCGTCTTCGGTCGCCTGACGCTGATGATTGTTGAAATAGGCCGGCACGGTAATGACCGCCTCGGTGACCTCTTCGCCAAGATAGTCCTCGGCGGTCTTCTTCATTTTCATCAGCACCCTGGCCGAGACTTCGGGCGGCGCCATTTTTTTGCCGCCCGCCTGCACCCAGGCGTCGCCGTTGTCGGCTTTGATGATCTCGTACGGCACCAGGTCGGCGTCCTTCTGCACCACGTCCTCGCTGAACTTGCGTCCGATCAGGCGCTTGATGGCGAACAAGGTGTTTTCCGGGTTGGTGACCGCCTGGCGCTTCGCCGGCTGGCCGACCAGTACTTCACCGTCTTTGGTGAAAGCCACGATGGACGGCGTGGTACGGTCGCCCTCGGCATTTTCGATGACCCGCGGCTCGCCACCTTCCATTACCGCGACGCAGCTATTGGTGGTTCCGAGGTCGATTCCAATAATCTTGCTCATTTGATTTCTCCAGAAACAGGCTGAATATTTGATGCTTCTAACATGGGGCTTGAGCCGATGAATTCAATAACCCCTTGTCGCTCCTCAGGGTTTGCGCGTGACCACGACCTTGGCGGGCCGGATCAGGCGATCGTGCAACTTGTAGCCTTTCTCGATGACATCGATGACGGTGTTTTCCTCGTGCTCCGCCGACGGCACGGTGCTCATGGCCTCGTGCAATTCCGGGTCGAAGTTCTCGCCCTGCGGGTCGATCGTTTCGAGTCCGTGGTCATGCATGACCTTGGTCAGCATCTTCATGATCAGTTGCTTGCCCTCCTTGAGTGCCTCCACGGTGGTGGCCTGGTCCGCGGCCTGCAGACCGCGCTCGAGGCTGTCGCGCACGGGCAAAAGGTCACTCATGAAACGCTCCAGCGTGCGTTTGCGTGACTTTTCGTGTTCACGCAGCAAACGTTTACGCAGGTTTTCCACGTCGGCCTGCATCCGCAGCATCGCTTCTTCGGCCGCCTCGACATCCTGCCGTGCGGTTGCCAGCTCGGTTTCGAGTTCCTGCACCGGGTCATCGGACTCCGCTTCGGTTCCGGCTTGCGTCCCGGCCCCGCCGGCTTGCGCCTGCGCGTCGCCTTCCGTTTCGGCCTGATGTTCGATGTCGTTGTCGTGTGCGGTCAAGGTCATTACTCCCTAGTGGCTTTCACGGCCTGATATGGGGTTGCCGGCGTTGGATTCAAGCCAAATTTGCCGCACCGATTGCCGCGATGCAGCCGCCATGCTAGCCTGCATATTGCACCGGCATCACGGGTGATGGCGCCGCACGGCCGGGCATGGGCGCGGGACTGGGCGGAGACCCATCGCCACGGGTCGAGGGAAACCCGGCACCAGGCTGGACTGAACCAGCCAGGGTCCTTGGGCGGGAAACGGCGTAAACCCCCAATTCAACAAGAATGTAAATCGTATTATGGTAACTCATGTAAAGCCCGGGCCTGGCTGGTGCAATATGCAGGCCTTTTCGCACTTTCCGTCGACGTCGATTGCCCATGCTGAAGCACCTTCACATCAGTAACTTTGCCATCGTGCCAAGCCTCGAGCTTGATTTTCTGCCCGGTTTCACCGCCGTCACCGGCGAAACCGGTGCGGGCAAATCGATCCTCATCGACGCGCTCGGCCTGTTGCTGGGCGAACGCTCGGACGCCAACTGGGTGCGGCCCGGCGAGGAGCGCGCCGAACTGACCGCCGAATTCGACATCGGCGGCAACGTTGCGGCGCAGGCGTGGCTGACGGACGCCGACCTGGAGGCCGGCGAGCGCTGCCTGCTGCGCCGGACGATCAACAACAGCGGGCGCTCGCGGGCATTTATCAACGGCTCACCGGTCACCGTGGCCCAACTGCAGACCCTCGGCGGCCTGCTGGTGGAAATCCACGGTCAGAATGAACACCTGCAACTGACGAGTGCAGCGGCGCTTTTCCGCCTCTTGGACGACAGTGGCGACTATCGGGACGAACTCGACGCGGTCGGGAAGCGCCACGCGGAGTGGAAGGCTGCGCAGGACGAATTGGACACACTCGAGGGGCAAACCGCCGTGCCGGCCGCGGAACTGGAATTCCTGAAGTTCCAGCTCGACGAACTCGGACAATTCGATCTCGGCACGGAAGCGATCGCCGAGCTACAGACCGAACACGAGCGCCTCGCAGCCGGCGACGCCCTGCTCGACGCCGTCAGCGACAGCATGGAGCGGCTGGACCCGGAGTCCGGCGGCGACGCAGACGGCGTCCACGGCGGCCTGAACCAGGTGCTCGCCAAGCTGCGCTCATTCGAGCACCTCGACAAAGACATTGCCGCCTCGTGCCAGATGCTTGCGGAAGCCTCCGTCAACACCATCGAAGCCGTGACCGCCCTGCGCGCCGCCCGTGAGCGGATCGACATCGACCCCGCGCGTTTTGCCGCGGTGGACGACAGCCTCGCCCGGCTTAGTGGCCTCGCGCGCAAACACGGCGTGGCAATGGAGTCCCTGGCCGCTGTCAGGGACGCGCTGGCGGCGCGGGTCGAAGCTGCCGGCAGCGCCGCCGAGCGCCGCGACGAGGTCGAGACCTGCTTGCGTGTCGAGCCCCGACTGAATGTCGAGAGTGTCGCCGACGTTGGCCGCCAGCACGGCCGTTGCCTCGGGCGGGGCTTCCAGGGCCGGCGGCACGCGCGGCGGGGTCCAGGCGCGCAAGGCAGCGATGGCGTCGGCGCAGGCCTCGGGCGCGGCGAAGGCGGCGATGCCGGCCTGGGCGAGCCGCGCGACGGTCTCGGGCGCATGGGGGACGACGAAGGCGGCGACGGGCTTGTCCGCGTTCGCATAGCCGGCGACGGCCTCGGCGGCGAGCTCGGGATGGAATTGCGCCGATGAGCCGATGACCGCGAGGACGAGACCGATCGCGTCTTCGGCCAGTGCGGCATCGAGGGCGGCGCGCATGATCTCCGGCCGGGTGCCGGCCAATGTCACGTCAATGATCCGGCCCTCCTTCACCGGCACGCCGGCCTCGCGAAGCCGGGCAATCGTGGGCGCGCCGAGGCCTTCAACGGGCACGCCGGCGAGACCCAGACGGTCGGCCACCATCGCGCCGCCGCCGCCGGTGGGCGACGCGGACATCACGGTCACGAAGACCGGGACCGGCAGCGGCACCGTGACCAGCGACCCCGCAGGGCTCGACTGTGGCGCGGTGTGCACGGCCACCTTCCCGGCCTTCACCAACGTCAACCTGACCGCCACGCCGGACCCGGGCTCGGAGTTCGTGGCCTGGGGCGGCGATCCGGACTGCGCCGACGCGGTGGTCGGCACGGACGCCGACAAGAGCTGCATCGCCATCTTCGACCTGCTGCCCACGGACACCTTCGAGCTGACGGTGACCAAGGCGGGGGCCGGCGACGGCGCAGTGACCAGCAGCCCGTCCGGCATCTTCTGTGGCGGCACCTGTTCGGCGGAGTTCGAGGACGGTAC
>Ga0210122_1000179_pt1 | contig 19937 bp, 17 predicted proteins | sample Muzzi_CordB_D2_FD_185530 | JGI IMG/M metagenome (GOLD analysis project Ga0210122, IMG submission 185530) | Wetland microbial communities from San Francisco Bay, California, USA, that impact long-term carbon sequestration - Muzzi_CordB_D2 (SPAdes) | ecosystem: Environmental > Aquatic > Marine >... | reverse complement strand
CCCGCCGCAACCTGAAACAGTCGGTGCGCGGACCGATCACCGACCTGACGGCGATGCTGCTCACCGCCTGGAGCATGTACGGCTCCGGCGAGGCGGAAGGTGCGGTGGCGCTGATCGACAAGCTCACCGGCCCGGAATGGTACAAGATTTTCAAGAACTTGCACGTCGGCATGATCCTCGATCTGGCCGGCAAAAGCGATGAAGCCGGCAAGCGGCTGGAACAGGCCTACAAGCTTGACCCTTCGGCGCTCCGCGTCGTCGAGGCCTATGGCAGCTGGCTGTCGCGCAACGGCAAAATCGACGCCGCGCGCACGGTGTTTGCCGACTTCAACAAGGTCCTGCCCAATCATCCGCTGGTGACCGCGGCCATCAAGAAGCTGGCAATGGCCGGGAGCGTCGCCGAGCCCGCGCCACCGCAAATGCAGGACGTGACATTGCCGGATGGCGACGTGCTGTCGCCCGGCTCTCAGGGCGAACAGGTCAAGCGCCTGCAAAAAAGGCTTGGCGTCGCCGAAAGCGGCGATTTCGATCGCGCCACCCTGCAGGCGGTGAAAAAATTCCAGTCGCAACACGGAATGGCGGCGGACGGGATCGTCGGCGCCAAGACGGTCGCTAAATTGAACGTGGCCGCAAACAACTCGCAGAAGAATATCGGCGCGCTGCCGCGTCTCATCGTTTCTGCACAAGCCGGTGCGGCGGAATCTCTCTACGGCCTCGGCGCTTCGCTTGGCCGCCGCGGCGGCGAGGACCTCGGGCTGGTCTATCTGCAACTGTCGCTTTACCTCGAGCCCAGCCATCCGCTGGCGCTGCTGTCGCTCGCCGATCTCTATGAATCGCTCAAGAAGCCGGAGCTGGCGATCGAGACCTACAGGCGGGTGCCCGCCAACTCGCCGCTGCACCGCAACGCCGCCATCCAGATGGCCTCCGACCTCGACGCGCTCGACCGGCCGGAGGAGGCGCAGAAGCAACTCGAAGAACTGATCAACAGCGACCCGAACGATCTGGAAGCGATCATGGCGCTCGGCAACGTGCTGCGCGCGCACAAGAAGTTCGCCGAATGCGCCGACGCCTATTCCAAGGGCGTCGCGACCCTCGACCATCCGCAAAAGGCGAATTGGGTGATCTACTATTTCCGCGGCATCTGCTACGAGCGCGCCAAGCAATGGCCGAAGGCGGAAGCCGATCTCAAGGAAGCGCTCAAGCTGTTTCCCGAGCAGCCGCACGTGCTCAACTATCTCGGCTATTCCTGGATCGACCAGGGCGAGCATCTCGACGAAGGCATGGCGATGATCAAGCGCGCCGTGCAGCAGCGGCCGGACGACGGTTACATCGTCGACTCGCTGGGCTGGGCCTATTATCAGCTCGGCAATTACGACGAAGCGGTCAAGCAGCTGGAGCGCGCCATCGAGCTCAAGCCGGAAGACCCGACCATCAACGATCATCTCGGCGATGCCTATTGGCGCGTCGGGCGCGAGCGCGAGGCCCACTTCCAATGGGCGCACGCGCGCGACCTCAAGCCGGAGCCCGAAATTCTGATCAAGATCGAGGCCAAGCTGAAGTCCGGGCTGCCCGAGGAGGCCTCATCGCAAGCCAAGGCCGGCGCGAAGTCGGAAAAGAAGGACGACGGCGGCGGCTAAGGGCGTGAGCGATTCGCTGGTCGAAAAGGCGCCTGCCAAGATCAATCTCACCTTGCGCGTGCTCGGCCGCCGTGAGGACGGCTATCATGAGCTGGAAAGCCTGGTGGCCTTCGCCGGCGTTGGCGACACGCTCAGCCTTGCGCCGGGCGGCAAGCCCGCACTGGCGATCAGTGGCCCATTCGCCGCCGCCTGCGGGCCGGTCGATGACAATCTCGTGCTCAAGGCGATGCGCGCTCTGAGCGAGCGCGTCGGCGGGCTGAAGACCGGCCGCTTCCAGCTTGAGAAAAATCTTCCCGTTGCCGCCGGCATCGGCGGCGGTTCGGCCGACGCCGGCGCTGCCCTGCGGCTGCTGGCGCGCGCCAATGGCCTTGCCCTCGACGACGCGCGGCTGGCCTCTGCGGCGCTGGCCTCCGGCGCCGACGTGCCGGTCTGTCTCGATCCGCGCGCGCGCATCATGCGAGGCGTCGGCGACCTGCTGTCGGATCCGGTCGTCATCCCCAGGCTGGACGCGGTGCTGGCCAATCCCGGCGTGCCGCTGTCGACCCGCGACGTGTTTGCGCGCTTTGCCGGCGGCAAAGGCAGCGAGAAGTATCTCAGCCACGTTCCCAGCCAGACTGACGCGCTGATCGCCTTCCTGAGCGAGCACGGCAACGATCTGACGCAACCTGCGATCGCGTGCGCGCGGGCGGTGTCCGATCTGCTGATCGCGCTGCGTGCGCTGCCGGGAGTGCGCTTCACCCGCATGTCCGGCTCGGGGCCGACCTGCTTTGCGCTGTTTGCCAGTGCCGGCGAGGCGACCGCGGCGGCGCACCAGCTGGCGGCGGCGAACAGGGACTGGTGGGTCTGCGCCACCACAATCGGCTGACCTGCCCTTGAAAATGTCGCCTTTTTAAGAGAACTGTCGGGCGCCGGTAATTTGCCGTTCAAGCGGCGCCGGCAATGGAGGTGGATATGACGTTGCGATGGTTTGTCGTCGCACTGGCCGGTCTGGCCGTCGTCGTCGCCGATCCCGCGCTGGCGCGTAGCCGCCACAAGGCCAGGGCGCACTGCGACCCGCGCCCGGTGCAGTTTTCCTGGAGCGGGATTTGGTTCAATCCGCGTCCGCAGCCGAACGGCTGCGCGCCGCCGGTCTACGAATTTGGCTACTACATCGGGCAGGATCCCGATCCCCGCATCCGCCAGCAGCTCAGGCAGGATCCGACGACCGGCTATGCCTACGAGATGGCCTACTAGTAGGCCCGCCCGATGCAGAACTCGACCGCCTCTTCCAGCGCGGTCTTGACCTCGGACGGCGGCACCAGCGCCAGCGCGTCGGTGGCGATGGCGCCATAGTGGCGGGCGCGCCCGACGGTGTCCTCGATGGCATTGTGCTTGGCCATCAGCGCCACCGCAGCATCGAGGTCGTCGTCGCGCACATTGCCGTCGGCGAGCGTCCGGTTCCAGAATTCGCGTTCGCCCTCGGTGCCGCGGCGGAACGACAGCACCACCGGCAGCGTGATCTTGCCCTCGCGGAAATCATCGCCCACGTTCTTGCCCAGCTTGGCGGACTTGCCGCCATAGTCGAGCGCGTCGTCGATGAGCTGGAAGGCGATGCCAAGATTCATGCCGAAGGAGCGGCAGGCGGCCAGCTCGGCCTTCTGTTTGTTGGCCAGCGCCGGTCCTACCTCGCAAGCGGCTGCGAACAGTTCGGCGGTCTTGGCGCGGATCACCGCCAGATACTCGTCCTCGTTGGTGGCCGTATTCTTGGCGGCGCCGAGCTGCATCACTTCGCCTTCCGCGATCACCGCGGCGGCGGAGGAAAGAATATCGAGCGCGGGCAGGCTGCCCACCTCGACCATCATCTTGAAAGCCTGGCCGAGCAGGAAGTCGCCGACCAGAACGCTCGCCTCATTGCCCCAGAGCATGCGGGCGGCGAGCTTGCCGCGGCGCATGTCGCTTTCATCGACCACGTCGTCGTGCAGCAAGGTGGCGGTGTGCATGAACTCGACGGCGGCGGCGAGCTTGATATGGCCGTCGCCGCTGTAGCCGGAGAGCTTGGCCATCGCCAAAGTGAGCATCGGGCGCAGCCGCTTGCCGCCGGACGCGATCAGGTGATTGGCGACCTCCGGGATCATCGCGACCTCGGAACCGGTGCGCGAGACGATGGTGGCGTTCACCCGCTCCATGTCGGCGGCGACGAGTTCGGTAAGACGGGCAAGCGAGCCTGCACCCGGACTTTCGAAGGGAACAATGACGGCCACGATGACTTCTCCGGGCTCACAAAACGCGCGACATTAGAAACGCTACACTAAAGCGGCAAGTGCGGTAGATTGGCACGGTCGCAGGGAATAGATACGGCAGTCGCAGGGGCTCCCATTGACCGAAGCAGTTTCAAAATCGGCCAAGTGCATTTTCGGTCAGCTCGGCCGCGGCGAGGCCGGGGAGCTGGTACTTTGCTACAACGAAGGGGCGGCGGTGGGCAAGGTCGCCCCAGGCGGCGCCCCCGCCGGGTTCCGGAGCTGAACCGGTGCGCGAACTCGTTCGCACCAACAATGCGGTGCTGGTTTCCGCGATTGGCGCTTTGCTCGATGGTGCCGGGATTCCGCACGTGGTGCTCGACCAGAACATGAGCGTGCTGGAAGGCTCGCTCGGCATTCTGCCACGCCGCGTTTTGGTGGCGGACGAAGATATAACGGCCGCCCGCAGGCTGCTCACCGACGCCGGTCTGGCGCACGAATTGCGTCCCGATGATCGCTGACCGCGATCTTCCCGCCACCAGCGAAGACGCCGTGCTCGGCGGCCGCCTGCGTCTGCGCCAGCCGCTGGCCGGCCATCGCGTCGGCCACGATGCCATCCTGCTTGCCGCGGCGACCGAAGCGCGCACCGGCGAGCATGCGGTCGATCTCGGCGCCGGCGTCGGCGGCGCCGGTCTCGCGCTGGCGCGGCGGGTCGCCGGGCTCAAAATCACCATGGTCGAGATCGATGCTGCGCTCGCTGCGCTTGCCGCCTGTAATGCGAAGCTTAACGGCCTGGAGTCGCGGGTTGATGTGCGCACCTGCGACGCCGAGGACCGCCAAGCGCTCGCCGCTGCCGGCCTCGCCGCGGCCAGCGCCGACCGCGTGCTGATGAACCCGCCATTCCGCGACGCCGCGCGGCAGCACCTGTCGCCCGATGCTGCGCGCCGGTTGGCGCACGCGGCGGCGCCCGGCCTGTTGCCGCGCTGGATCGCAACGGCGGCCTGGCTGCTGCGGCCGGGCGGAGTGCTGACGCTAATCTGGCGGGCCGATGCGCGGGACGACGTGCTTGCGGCGCTCGGCAGCGCATGGGGCGCCGCGGCCGTGCTGCCGGTCTATCCGCGCCCGGGGCGGCCCGCGATCCGCGTGCTGGTGCGGGCCGAGAAAGGCGGGCAGGGCGCAGTCATGCATCTGGACGGCCTCACGCTGAATGACGCGCAGGGGCGGCCGTCGGTGGCGGCGGAAGCGGTGCTGCGCGACGCGGAGCCGCTCGCATTCGTGGCGCGCTGATACGGCTGTGTCGCGTTGACGGGAGCGGCGGCCTTTGACTTGGCTTGCGATGACTGCCTAACTGACCGCATGACAAACCAGGCAACCCGGCCGATGCCCGACATCCTCAATTCCGCGCTCGACTCCCTGCGCGGGCTGATACCTGCGCGTTTTCGCCCGGACATTCCGGTGGTGCCGGTGGTGCGCCTTACCGGCGTGATCGGGGTGGTGACGCCGCTGCGCCCGGGCCTGCTGCTGTCGACCGTCGCCCGCTCGCTCGAGCGCGCCTTCTCGGTACGCCATGCGCGGGCGGTGGCGCTGATGATCAACTCGCCGGGCGGCTCGCCTTCGCAATCGCACCTGATTTTCCGCCGCATCCGCCACTTGTCGGAGGAGAAGAAGATTCCGGTGCTCGCCTTTGTCGAGGACATCGGCGCCTCCGGCGGCTACATGCTGGCCTGTGCTGCCGACGAGATAGTCTGCGATCAATATTCGATTGTCGGTTCGATTGGCGTGGTCGGCGGCTCGTTCGGCTTTCCCAAGCTGATGGACAAGCTCGGCGTCGAGCGCCGCATCTATTCGTCCGGCGACCGCAAGGTGATGCTCGATCCGTTCCAGCCGGAGAAGCCGGAGGACGTCAAACGCATCAAGACGATCCAGAAGGACATCCACGATCACTTCATCGCGCTGGTCAAGGAACGGCGCGGTGCGCGGCTCAGAGGCGCTGACAAGATGCTGTTCTCCGGCGAGTTCTGGACCGCGCAACGTGCGCTGGAACTCGGTCTTGCCGACGGCATCGGGGATCTGCGTTCCACCTTGCGCGAGCGTTATGGCGAGAAGGTGCGCACGCCGCTGATTATGGCCGAGCGCGGTCTGTTCGGCCGGCGGATGCCGGGTGTGAATCTCGCCGACGCGCTCGCAGGCAAGGCCAGTCTCACCGACGACCTGGTATCAACGCTGGAAGCGCGCGCATTGTGGTCGCGCTACGGGCTATAGGTGATGGACGAGGGGAGGCCGCGAAATTGCCCAGATTGAGCGGAACACTTCGCACACTGACGACAAGGAGCCGCCAATGCCGTCTTTTCTGGTCTCGCCGCTGGTAAAATGGACGCTCGCCGCCGCCGGCGGTGCCATGGTCGTGCATTGGGTGGTGCGCGAAGTCCGCCGCGTCAACGAGGAGCTTGATGCTGCCCGTGCAAGGGCACGTATTCGTGACGACGAGCGGCGTCCGACCTTGCGGCGCGATCCGTCGAGCGGCGAATACCGCCTGTGAACGGTAACCGCGCTAGCGGTTTTGCGTCCGCTGGTTGCCGCTGATCATGGCGCCGAAGAACAAGCTGAGCAGCGCCAGTCCAATCAGTTCAAAAGCCACCATCGCAATTGCCTCCCGCGATCGTTCATTTGTTCTGGTTGGTCGCGTGCTTAGTCCATCAGGTTCAATATCGAGTAAATTTCACCCTGGCTTGACCCTTCTTGGGGGCGCCGATAGGGTCCCGCCGTTCTCCGTGCTTAACAAATCGTATTTTCACGATGGCCGAAGCGAATCTTCTCGCCAGCGACCGGGCGCGCCAGGATAATCTCGATCCGGCGCGCTCGTTTCAGGGGCTGATTCTTGCGCTGCAGCAGTACTGGGCGAGGTTGGGCTGCGTAATATTGCAGCCCTACGACATGGAGGTGGGGGCGGGCACCTTTCATCCGGCCACCACGCTGCGCTCGCTTGGCCCCAAGCCCTGGCGCGCCGCTTACGTGCAGCCGTCGCGCCGCCCCAAGGACGGCCGTTACGGAGAGAACCCGAACCGGCTGCAGCACTACTACCAGTTCCAGGTGACGCTGAAGCCGTCGCCGCCGGACATCCAGGAACTCTATCTCAATTCGCTGCGGACCATCGGCATCGATCCGGCGCTCCACGACATCCGCTTCGTCGAGGACGATTGGGAAAGCCCGACGCTGGGCGCCTGGGGGCTGGGCTGGGAGTGCTGGTGCGACGGCATGGAGGTGACGCAGTTCACCTACTTCCAGCAGGTCGCCGGCTTCGAATGCGCGCCGGTCACCGGCGAGATCACCTACGGGCTGGAGCGCCTCGCCATGTATGTGCAGGGCGTCGATAACGTCTACGCGCTTAATTTCAACGGCGGCGAGGGCGCGGAGAAGGTCACCTATGGCGACGTGTTCCTGCAGGCCGAGCAGGAATATTCGCGGCACAATTTCGAATTTGCCGACACCGTCATGCTGTTCGAGCAGTTCAAGATGGCGGAGGCGGCCTGCAAGAAGTATCTCGTCGACGGTTGGAGCGACGGCAAGAAGCGCCACCTGATGGCACTGCCGGCCTACGACCAGTGCATCAAGGCCAGCCACGTGTTCAATCTGCTCGACGCCCGCGGCGTGATCTCGGTCACCGAGCGGCAAAGCTACATCCTGCGCGTGCGCGAGCTGGCCAAGGCCTGCGGCGAGGCCTGGCTCAAGACCGAAGGTGGCGGACAATGAGCGACGCAAAAACCCTGTTGCAGATGGCCGGTGTCAATCCGGCGCCCGCGAACCTCTCGGATGCGGCCGTCGTCATCATCGACGCGCAGAACGAATACGTTTCCGGCAAGCTCCCGCTCACGGGTGTAGACGCGGCGCTGACCCAGATCGCCAATCTGCTCGCGGCCGCGCGCGCCGCCGGTGCGCCTGTCATCCACATCGCACAGCGCGGACGGCCGGGAGGGCTGTTCGATCCGGGTGGACCGGGTTTCAAGTTCGCCGCACAGGCCGCGCCGCGCGCCGGCGAAGCCGTGGTGGAAAAGCCGTTGCCGAACGCGTTCGCCAGGACCGATCTGGAGGCGAAGCTGCAGGCCATCGGCAGGAAGACACTCGTCATCGCCGGTTTCATGACGCACATGTGCGTCAGCGCCACAACGCGCTCGGCGCTTGACCACGGCTACAGCGTGACCGTCGCATCCGACGCGGCCGCGACGCGCGACTTGCCCGATCCGCTCGGCGGCGCCGATCTGCCGGCCGAGCAAATCCATCGCACCGCATTGGCGGAACTGGCCGACCGCTTTGCCACTGTGGCCCGCGTGGCCGATATCAAAGCCTAGTTTATGCCGAACCTTCTGTTCGAAGTTCCCTCCGAACAAATCTCCGCGCGCCTGCAGGTGCGTCTGGCGTGCCGATCCGCTCCCTCTCGAGGGAAGGCTGAAGAGGGCGATCGCAGATGCTGACCTGGATCATCCTCATCGTCGCTGCAGCCGCGCTGGTCTTCACAGTCGTCGTCTACAACCGGCTGGTGCGCATGCGGCAGATGGCCAACGAGGCCTGGAGCGGGATCGACGTCCAGCTCAAGCGGCGCTCCGAGCTGGTGCCCAATCTGGTCGAGACGGTGAAGGGCTATGCCGCGCACGAGCGCAAGCTGCTGGAAGAGGTCACCGAGCTGCGCGGGCAGGCTCGCGCGCTGCCGGGCGATGACGTTGCCCATCGCGCGCAAGCCGAAAGCGCGCTCTCCATCGCGCTCGGCCGGCTGATCGCGCTGGCGGAGAGCTATCCCGATCTGAAGGCGAGCCGCAATTTCCTCGAATTGCAGCAGGAGCTTGCGCGACTGGAAACCGAAATCCAGATGGCGCGACGCTATTACAATGGCGCGGTACGCAATCAGAATGTGCTGGTGCAGTCGTTCCCGTCCAATCTGATCGCCGGTATGTTCGGCTTCGGCACGCGCGACTATTTCGAGCTCTCGGCGGAAGCCGAGCGCGCGGTGCCGCAGGTCGCGCTCGGTCCGCAGGCATGAACGGGCCCATGACACGGCGCCTGTCGGGCGCGATCCTAACCGCACTCGTTCTGGCGTGCGGCAGTCAGGGCGCCGCGCCCGCTATCGCCGCCGAGGTCATCCACTCGTTCGATTCCGAGGTGCAGGTCGCAAAGAACGGCGAGCTTGCCGTCACCGAGACAATCGCCGTGCGCGCGGAGGGCCGCCGGATCAAGCGCGGCATTTTCCGCGACTTTCCGCTCACCTTTACCGATGCCGACGGCAACCTGCACGAGGTGAGCTTCGACCTCATCGATGTCAGCCGCGACGGCAAGCCGGAGCCGCATTTCACCCGGCGCAAGGGCGGCGTGCTGCGCATCTATGCCGGCGACAAGGACGTGATGATCCCGCGCGGCGATCATACCTACGTCTTCCGCTACCGCACCGGCCGGCAGATTCGCTGGTTCGACGGCAAGCCGGAGCTGAACTGGAACGTGACCGGCAATTTCTGGGACTTCCCGATTCGGGCGGCGCATTATCGCCTCCGTCTCATCGACAATCTGAGACCCACGCGCTGGACGGCATTCACCGGCGTGCGCGGCGCGCGCGGCACCGACTGGCGCGGCGCCATCGGCGACGATGGTGTGCTGACGGTGGAAACCACTAAACAGCTTGTACGGCGCGAGGGCTTCACCGTGGTGGCGGCGCTGCCGGATGGCGCGGTGGTGCCGCCGAGCCAAGCCACACTGTTCTGGTACGCGCTTAGCGACAACCGCCGCTGGATTCTCGGCGGGCTCGGCTTCGTGCTGGTACTCGGTTATTACCTCGCCGCCTGGAATGCAGTCGGGCGCGATCCGCGGCGCGGCACCATCATCCCGCTGTTTCACCCGCCCCAGGGCGTCTCCCCGGGGCTGGCCAATTACATCGAGAACTGGGGTTTCGGTCGCGAGAAATGGCGCGCCTTCACCGCGGCGGCACTGTCGCTTGCCGTGCGCGGACTCATCCGCTTCGAGGAAAGCGGCGGCACGCTGACGCTGAAGGCCACCGGCCGCCAGGCAGAGGGAAATGACGGATCATTACCGCCTGGCGAGCGCGCCATTCTTGCTTTCGTCAACGAACAGGGCGGCACCGCCAGGATCGACCGCGCCAACGGCAGCGCGGTGGCCAAGGTGGGCTCCGAGTTTACCAGCGCAATTGAAGGCGAGAGCCGCAACCGTTTTTTCCGCCGCAACTTTGGCTATGTCCTCGCCGGCGCGCTGATGACGGTCGGCGTGATCGTCGGCATCATCGTGTTCGGCAGGCTGCGTGACGAGGACATTCTCATCATCGTCGGCAGCGGCTTCGCCAGCTTCTGGCTCGGCATGCTCCTGGTGCCGATCGTGATGGCGCTGTTCCGCGCCAGCAGCTTCCCCTCGGTGGTGCGCGCGGTGCTGTCACTGGCTGTGTTCGGTGTATTCGTCTCGATTGCCTTTAGCATCGCGCAAAGCTTCTTCTCGAGCGACGTCGGCGACGTGCTGCCATTGCTGGGCTCATTGGTGGAGAATTATCCGTTCCCCATCGCACTGGTCATCGGCTTCGCCGCGCTCAACGGCCTGTTTGTCTATCTGATGCGCGCGCCGACCGCGCTCGGCCGTCCGATCATGGACCGCCTCGCCGGCTTCAAGCTCTATCTGGAGACGGCCGAATCCGCGCGACTCAACATGCAGGCGCCGGAGATCACCGCCGAACGCTTCGAGGCGCTGCTGCCCTATGCGGTGGCGCTGCGCGCGGAGAAGCCGTGGTCGCAGGCGTTCGAGGCGGCGCTTGCCCGTGCCCATCCAGGCGAGACCGAGCCCATGCAGCACTACCATGCGGCCTGGCATAGCGGCGCCTGGTCGACCGGCGCATTCAGCGGCGCGGCGGTGGCGGCGACGGTCGCGGGTGCAAGCAGCGCGCTCGCCAGCGCGGTGCCGGTCTCCTCCGGCTCCTCCGGCTTCTCCGGCGGGGGCGGCGGCTCCGGCGGCGGCGGAGGCGGTGGCGGCGGCGGCGGCTGGTAGAAGGCATTGCCGGGCCGGCACTGGTGACATCGGTCATGCCGCTTGCTAGGCAGACGCCGCGCCTTACCCTTGTCTGACCGGCCGACATGCCCGACCTGCTGCTCGAATTCCTGTCCGAAGAAATTCCCGCGCGCATGCAGGCGCGCGCTTCCGATGATCTCAAGAAGATGGTCACTGACCGGCTGGTGGCGGCCGGGCTCGTCTACGAGGGCGCCAGGGCCTTCGCCACGCCGCGGCGGCTGGCGCTCACGGTGCACGGCGTGCCGGCGCGTCAGCCTGACATCAAGGAGGAGCGCAAGGGCCCCAAGGTCGGCGCGCCCGAGCAGGCCATTGCCGGCTTCGTACGCGCGGCGGGGCTGTCTTCGATCAAGCAGGCCAAGGTGCAGCAGGACAAAAAGGGCGACTTCTACATTGCGGTCATCGAGAAGCCCGGCCGACCCGCCATCGACGTCATCGGCGAGATAATCCCCGAGGTGGTGCGTGCGTTTCCCTGGCCGAAGTCGATGCGCTGGGGCAGCGGGCGGCTCACCTGGGTGCGGCCGCTGCATTCCATCGTCGCCACCTTCGGGCCCGAAACGGAAGAGCCGGACATCGTGCCCTTCAGCGTCGACGACCTGGCAGCCGGCGACGAGACGCGCGGCCATCGCTTCATGGCGCCGGCCGCTTTCAAGGTGCGCCGCTTCGACGACTACGTGGCCAAACTGGAGCAGGCCAGGGTGGTGCTCGATCCGGCGCGGCGCGCCGACATGATCCACACCGACGCCAAGAATCTCGCCTTTGCGCAGGGCTACGAACTGGTGGCGGACGACGCGCTGCTGGCCGAGGTCGCCGGGCTGGTGGAATGGCCGGTGACGCTGATGGGCTCGTTCGACGAGGCCTTCCTGTCGATTCCCGACGAGGTGATCCGCGCCACCATCCGCACCAACCAGAAATGCTTCGTGCTGCGCGACCCGCAGACGGCCAAGCTGGTCAACCGTTTCATTCTCGTCGCCAACGAGGAGGCCAGCGACGGCGGCAAGGCGATCGTCGCCGGCAACGAGCGCGTCATCCGCGCGCGGCTGTCCGACGCCAAGTTCTTCTACGACAGCGACCTGAAGACGCGGCTGGAGGAGCGGCTGCCGAAATTCGAGCAGATCGTCTTTCATGAAAAACTGGGCACGCAGGCCGAGCGTATCGCCCGCATCGTTGCGCTCGCCGGCGAACTGGCGCCGATTGTCGGCGCAGACGTGGCCAAGGCCGAGCGCGCCGCGCAACTGTGCAAGGCCGACCTGCTCACCGAGGTGGTCGGCGAATTCCCCGAGCTGCAGGGCCTGATGGGCCGCTACTATGCCGAGACGCAGAACGAGGATGAGGCGGTCGCCCATGCCATCGAGGATCACTATAAGCCGAAGGGGCCGGACGATCTGGTGCCGGCGGATCCGGTGTCGATTGCGGTTGCGCTCGCCGACAAGATCGACACGCTGGTCGGCTTCTGGGCCACCGACGAGAAGCCGACGGGATCGAAGGACCCTTATGCGCTCAGGCGGGCGGCGCTCGGCGTAATTCGCATCGTGCTCGAGAACGAGCTCAGGCTGCCGCTGCGCGTGCAGTTCTGGCAACATTTCGGCGCCGTCGTTCGCGACGAGATGCTGACCGAAGCCATCGCGCTGCTGCATCCGCTGCACGAGCAGATCGTCGCTCTGAGCGCTGCCGACATCGAGCTGGCGGTGAAGCTGGAAGTGCTGGTGTCGGAAAAGAGCCGCAAGGTGGCAGGTCCCATGCTGGTGCAGGCCCATTCCTATCTGCACCAGAGCCACGATTTGCTGGCCTTCTTTGCAGACCGTCTGAAAGTGCAGCTGCGTGAGCAGGGTGCGCGCCACGATCTGGTCGACGCGGTGTTCGCCGTTGGCGGCCAGGACGATCTGCTCATGGTCGTGCGGCGCATTGAGGCGCTCGGAAAATTTCTCGATAGCGACGACGGCAAGAATCTGCTCGCCGGGTACAAGCGCGCCACCAACATCATCCGCATCGAGGAGAAGAAGGACAAGCGCACTTATACCGGCGCGCCCGATACGAAACTCTACAGCCAAGCCGAAGAAAAGGATCTGGCCAAGGCCATCGACGCCACCAAGAAGGACGCCGCTGCCGCAGTGGCCAAGGAGGACTTCGCCGCCGCCATGACCGCCATGGCGAGCCTGCGCCCCAAGGTCGATGCATTCTTCGACATGGTCACCGTCAATGTCGACGACAAGGCGCTGCGCGAGAACCGGCTCAGGCTGCTCAACGAAATCCGCGAGGCCACCCGTGCGGTGGCCGATTTCTCCAGGATCGAGGGGTAGATCTTCTTCGGTTCTCCCCGCAGTGCGGGGGATATCGGCTCACGCCTTGCCGGCGCTCGCCACCCTCTCCTCGTTGCAACGGGAGAGGGAAGAATCAGGGAACCCTTATCTCCGTCTCGCCGTTTTCACCACCGCACACCAACTGGGGAGCACGTCATGGCCTTCGGTATTGCCCATATCCAGCCCATCATCGCACTCATCGCCGGTATCCTCATTCTCGTCGTCCCGCGCCTGCTCAACTATATCGTGGCGGTCTATCTGATCCTGGTCGGTCTGTTCGGGCTGGGCCTGCTTCGTTAGGGGCTTCTCCGGGCTTGCGCCGCCGGCTCCGGCGGTGTTTTTAGGGGGCACCCTTCACGAGCACATTGCAGACGACTGACCGCAAGATGGCTAAACGCAAACCCGCCCGCGCCAAAAGCAAGCCCAGCACCAAGCCCAAATCCAAGACGACCAGGCGACCGGCCCGCAAGTCCGCCGCCGGCAAGGCCGGGCGCCCCGCCAAGGCCTCGACCAGGGCACCGGCCAAGGGCAAATGGGTCTACGCCTTCGGCGACGGCCGCGCCGAGGGCAAAGCCGATATGCGAGACCAGCTTGGCGGCAAGGGCGCCGGGCTTGCCGATATGGCCAATCTCGGCCTGCCGGTGCCGCCGGGCTTCACCATCACGACGGACGTCTGCACCTACTACTACGAGCACGACCAGAACTACCCGAAGAACCTGCAAGAGCAGGTCGAGAAGGCGCTTGACCGGGTCGGTCACATCACCGGAAAAAAATTCGGCGACAAACAAAACCCGCTCCTGGTCTCGGTGCGCTCGGGCGCGCGCGCTTCCATGCCCGGCATGATGGATACGGTGCTCAATTTGGGACTCAATGACGCGACGGTGGAGGCGCTGGCCCGGAAGTCCGGCGATCGCCGCTTCGCCTACGACAGCTATCGGCGCTTCATCACAATGTATTCCGACGTGGTGCTCGGCGTCGGTCACGAGCATTTCGAGGAACTGCTCGACCACCACAAGGAATTGCAGGGCTATCACCTCGATACCGATCTCGACGCCGAAGACTGGGCGGAGCTGGTCGAGCAGTACAAGAAACGCGTGCAGGACGAACTGGGCAAGCCGTTCCCGCAGGATCCGCATGAGCAACTCTGGGGCGCCATCGGCGCGGTGTTCGGCTCCTGGATGAACCAGCGCGCCAAAACCTATCGCCGCCTGCACAATATCCCGGAAAGCTGGGGTACAGCGGTCAACGTGCAGGCCATGGTGTTCGGCAATATGGGCGAGACCTCGGCCACTGGCGTTGCCTTCACCCGCAATCCGTCGACCGGCGAGAAGAAGCTCTATGGCGAATTCCTCGTCAACGCTCAGGGTGAGGACGTGGTCGCCGGCATTCGCACGCCGCAGGAAATCAGCGAATCGGCACGCGAAGAGTCGGGCTCCGACAAGCCGTCGATGGAAAAAACCATGCCCAAGCCCTACGCGGAGCTCGCCCGCATCTACAATGTGCTCGAGCGGCATTACCGCGACATGCAGGACCTCGAATTCACCGTCGAGCAGGGCAAGCTGTGGATGCTGCAGACGCGCAACGGCAAGCGCACCGCACGTGCCGCATTGCGCATCGCCGTCGAACTGGCCAATGAGAAGCTGATCAGCAGGGAAGAGGCGGTGCTGCGCGTCGACCCCATTACCCTCGATCAGCTGCTGCATCCGACCATCGATCCGCGCGCCCATCGCAAGGTGATCGCTACCGGGCTGCCGGCTTCGCCGGGTGCGGCCTCGGGCGAGATCGTGTTCAATTCTGACGAGGCGGCGGAGCTGCGCGCGGAAGGCCACAAGGTCATTCTGGTGCGGGTGGAGACATCGCCGGAGGACATTCACGGCATGCACGCCGCCGAAGGCATCCTCACCACCCGCGGCGGCATGACCTCGCATGCCGCCGTGGTCGCCCGCGGCATGGGCAAGCCCTGCGTCTCCGGCGCCGGCTCGGTTCGCGTCGACTACGCCGCCAAGACCATGACCGCCGATAGCCAGACCTTCAGACAGGGCGACCACATCACCGTCGACGGCTCGACCGGCCAGGTGCTGGCCGGCAAGGTGGAGATGATCGAGCCGCAGCTTTCCGGCGAGTTCGCCACCCTGATCGCCTGGGCCGACAAGGTGCGCAAGCTCGGGGTGCGCGCCAATGCCGACACGCCGGCCGACGCGCGCGCGGCGCTGCGTTTCGGTGCCGAGGGCATCGGGCTGTGCCGCACCGAGCACATGTTCTTTGACGAGGGTCGCATCCAGGCGGTGCGCGAAATGATACTCGCCGACGACGAGAAGTCGCGCCGTGCCGCACTGGCCAAGCTCTTGCCGATGCAACGCGCCGATTTTCTCGAATTATTCGAGATCATGGGCGACAAGCCGGTGACCATCCGCCTGCTCGACCCGCCGCTGCACGAGTTCCTGCCGCACGGTGCCGAGGAAATCGAGCACGTGGCCAACGCCATGGGCGCCGACCCCAGGAAGCTTGCCGACCGTGCCCGCGAGCTCTCCGAGTTCAATCCCATGCTCGGCTTCCGCGGCTGCCGCATCGCCATCGCCTATCCGGAAGTGGCCGAGATGCAGGCGCGCGCCATTTTCGAGGCGGCGGTGGAGGCGCAGAAGCGCACCGGCGCGCCGGTGAAACCGGAAGTCATGGTGCCGCTGATCGCCACCAAGGCCGAACTCGACCTGGTCAAGGCGTGCATCGACGCCATGGCGGAGGCGGTTGAAAAGGAAACCGGCGCCAAGCTCGATTACGACGTCGGCACCATGATCGAACTGCCGCGCGCTTCGCTGATGGCCGGCGAGATCGCCGAGAGCGCCGAATTCTTCTCCTTCGGCACTAACGATCTGACCCAGACCACATTCGGCATTTCGCGCGACGACGCCGCCAGCTTCCTCGGCATCTATACGCAACGCGGCATCCTGCCGGTCGATCCCTTCGTGTCGATCGATCAGCAGGGTGTCGGCGAACTGGTCCGCATCGGCGTCGAGCGCGGGCGCAAGGTGCGGCCGAAGCTGAAGGTCGGGATCTGCGGCGAGCACGGCGGCGACCCGGCGTCGGTCGCCTTCTGCCACGAGGCCAGGCTCGATTACGTGTCGTGCTCGCCGTTCCGCGTGCCGATCGCGCGGCTGGCCGCGGCGCAAGCAGCCCTCGGCAAGACCGCCGCCAGCCAAGCGTAACGTAACACCGCAGACTCGGCGTCAAGCCCGGCAATGACGACGGAGAGGCAGTGCCGGGGACCTATACCGCCACCCTGGCGAGGAAGTCCTCGACTTCGATCCGGAGATTGGACACTGCCTGCTTCACCGTCTCCGAGGCGTCGCGCACGACCTGCGCCGAAGCGCGCGTCTCGGTGGTGGCGCCTGTCACCTCCCCCAGCACCTCGACCACGTGGTCGGTGCCTTCCGCGGCGCTCGTCACGTTGTGCGAGATTTCGCCGGTCGCCGAGTTCTGCTGCTCGACCGAGGCCGCCACCGCGCCGGTGTATTGGTTGATCTCCTGCATGCGGGTGGCGATCTGGCGGATCGCATCGACCGCGCCGGAGGTCGAGTGTTGTACCGCCAGGATGTGGTTGGCGATGTCCTCAGTCGCCTTGGCGGTCTGCACCGCCAGCGATTTCACTTCCGAGGCTACCACCGCGAAGCCCCTGCCGGCTTCGCCCGCGCGCGCCGCCTCGATGGTGGCATTGAGCGCCAGCAGGTTGGTCTGCCCGGCGATGTTGCGGATCAGCATGACCACGTCGCCAATTTTCTGGGCGCCGTCGGCCAGTCCCGCTATCTCCTTGTCGGTGGCGCGCGCCTCGTCGGTCGCCAGGTTCACCACGGCGTTGGTGTGGGTAAGCTGACGGCTGATTTCGGCGATCGAGCGTGACAACTCGTCGGCGGCGGTTGCAGCCGAGGTCACATTGGTGGAGGCCTCGTTGAACGCCTGCACCGCGCTTTCCGCGCGCTGCGTGGTATAATCGGAAGAGCCGAACAACGTGGCCGCCGTCGAGCGCATGGCCGAGGCGCTGTCGCTCACGCTGGACAAGAGCCTTTCGACCAGCGGGCGGAACGAGGCGATCGCCATGTCGATGGCCGCGCGGCGCTGCTCCTGGTCGCGGATGGCCGCACGCTCTTCTTCGGCACGCCGCTGCTCGGTGACGTCTTCATGGGTGGAGACCCAGCCGCCGCCGGGCAAGATGTCATTCTTGGCCAGCACGACCCGGCCGTCGCTCGCCGCCACGTAGAAACTCTTGCTCTCGCCGCTGTGAACACCGTCGACAATATTCTTGCAGTAGGTGTCGACGTCGCCGGAAAAGAGGCCGGTATCCTTGCGGTGCTGGATGAGCTGGCGCAGCGTACAGCCCTGCCGCACGATCCGCGGCGAAAGCTTGTACATCTCGATATAACGACGGTTGCGTATGACGATGCGACTCTGCGCGTCGAACATGCACAGGCCCTGCGACATATTGTCGAGCGCATTGGCGAGGCGCCGGTTCCGCCCGCGCAGCCGTTGGTAGAGGAAGCCGGCAACGCCGAGCGCGGCACCACAGAGGGCGGTCAGCAGGAGAACTTCACCCGCGGCCGTCGATGGCAATATGGAAACCGGCATGCTGGCCCGTCGGTCGAATCCGAGCGGCGAGTGTGCGGTCCAGCACTTGCGATATGGTTAATCGGCGTTTCTGGAAATACTTATATTTTTCAATGGCATGCCTGCAGGGCTGGCGGCTGTCAGATCGTATCGGTGCGCACCCTGATCGTCGCTGCGCCCGCCTTCTCGCGCCTCAGCCACTTCATAACCGGCCGTTCGCACTCACGTTGACGAAGCGTTTACCGCCCGGCATCGCCCGGGTGCGGCGATTAACGCCGCGGCAAGGTTAACCGGACAATAAGAACACCTGTCGCATTGTCGCTACGCGGGCGACAGGCGCATGGCAATGACGTGACGGGTAGCGTTGAGCGTGGCGAGTGCAGTTTTACAGAAGGGGCGGGCGCGCAGGTTTGCGCGGATGGGATTCGGCGCGATCGTGCTCGCGCTGCTGCCGACGCAAATCGGCTTCCAGGATCTCGGTGCCGTGCTGGCGCGCCAGCCCGCCGTGGCCAAGCGTTGGCGTCAGCACGTGATCGCTTCGCCCTTCGGCACCATCCACGCTGCCACCTTCAGCATGCCACGGCCAATCGGCACTGCCATTCCACATGCGCCGGTCTATGCTCTGGCCAATTTCGATCCGGCCGACATCGCCGCCTCCATTGGCAGACAATTTCTCGGCGATCCGACCGCGCCGCTGCGTTTCCCAACCGTCAACCGCAAGGACAAACACGACTCCCTGCTGGCGCGTGCGCGCGATCCGATGCCGCCATTGCCGCCGCTGTTGCCGATCGATCCGGTTCGGCGGGCGGAGGCAGACGCGCCGTTCAATGAAGACCCGATCGTCGGCCGTATCGATCCCTATCAAGACTATGAATTTGCCGCGATCCCGGACGATGCGCCGACCGACCGCGATGCGTCCGACACCGGTAAGACGGGGGCTGCAAGATCGCCGATGCCGGCGGTCGTGTCTGCGCCGAAAGCGCATAAGGAGGCGGCGCGCATCTATTTCGGCGTCGATCCGCTGATCGCGGCGCAGCAAGCGATCAAGCCCTGGGCGCCTGGCCAGGCGCCGACGATCAAGACGATCAATCCGACCGGGGATCCCGATATCAAGCTCGCCGCCCTCGATCCCGCGGACAAGACCATCGATGGCGCAGGCGGCACTTCCATCGCCAACAAGGGTGAGGTAACCGGCGTCAATCAGCGGCCGATGTCGCCGGCCGGGCGCCTGGCACTCGCGGGCAAGACCTTCGACAAGGCGGAGAAATGTCTCGCCAACGCGGTCTATTTCGAAGCGCGCGGCGAAGCGGTGCGCGGCCAGATCGCAGTGGCCCAAGTCATCATGAATCGCGTGTTCTCGCCGTTTTACCCCAATGACGTCTGCGGCGTGGTCAACCAGCGCAACCGCCGCGGCTGTCAATTCAGCTACAATTGCGACGGCATCCCCAACGTCGTCGCCGAGCCAACCGCCTGGGCGCGTGCCAAGCACATCGCGCACGATATGCTGATCGGTAAGCTGTGGATGCCGGAGGTGGCGAAGGCCACCCACTATCATGCCTATTGGGTGCATCCGGACTGGGTCAACGAGATGAAGAAGATATCCCGGCTCGGCGTGCACACATTCTACCGCCCGCGCGCCTGGGGTGACGGCGCCGATGAGCCGGTCTGGGGCGATCCAAAGGTAACGAAAAAAGAAGCCGCGTTGTTCGAGCGAGAGTGGCCGGTGAGCCATAGCCGGGAATGGCTGCGCTCACCGGACGGGCAAGCCTGGGCGCGCAAAAACGCGCAGAACTGACGCCCGCCGCATTTCGAGCCATGCGTCCAGCAAATGGCTCTGATCAGCAATATTCGTTTTGGCGGCGTGCCGCGTCCCTATATGGTCCCGGTCCGTCGCGCCGTTTGGGGTGTGGCCGAGGATTCCAGCCGGAGGCATTTGAGGATGGCGGTGCAATCGATGGGCAGACCGACGGTCGCCGCATGGCGCACGCCTCTGGTGATCCTCATCTGCGGCTGTCTGGTGGGCGCCATCGGCTTCGGGCCGCGCGCCGCGCTCGGCCTGTTCCTCACCCCGATGTCGGCGGCCAACGGCTGGAGCCGCGAGGTTTTCTCGCTGGCGCTGGCCATCCAGGTCATCGTCTGGGGCA
>Ga0210122_1000178_pt1 | contig 19965 bp, 18 predicted proteins | sample Muzzi_CordB_D2_FD_185530 | JGI IMG/M metagenome (GOLD analysis project Ga0210122, IMG submission 185530) | Wetland microbial communities from San Francisco Bay, California, USA, that impact long-term carbon sequestration - Muzzi_CordB_D2 (SPAdes) | ecosystem: Environmental > Aquatic > Marine >... | reverse complement strand
GCGACGCCGAAAATACCGCCCAGGATGTGCCCCAACCCGCCGATAATACACATGGCCAGATAATCTATCGATTGAAGAATCGTAAACGATTCGTGGGTAATCACCTCCAGATATTGAGCCATCAAAGCACCGGCAACACCTGCGAAAAATGACGATACGGCAAATGACATTAAGCGATATTTGAAAACATTCACCCCGATCACTTCCGCTGCCAGATAGCGGTCACGAATGGCGACAAAGGCTCTTCCGGACCGGGAGCGAATAATATTTTTGATTGCCAGGGTAGCGGCCACCGCCAGAATGAAAGTCAGGTAATACAGCTGAATTCGATTATCAAAGTGAAAGGGCCCTAAACTGCCGGGCTCCACATACATTCCTTCCACACCGCCGGTCAGTTTATCCCAGCGGCGGATGGTAAACTCGATAATAAACTGGGCCGCGATGGTGGCCATGGCCAGGTACAATCCGCGCAGCCTGAGCGAAGGGATACCGAATATCATACCGATCAGGGCGGACATGGCACCGGCACAAACCAGCGATACCGCAAAGGGCACACCGGCCTGGCTCACAAGGATCGAGCTGGTGTAAGCACCGACTCCCATGAAAGCGGCATGGCCTAAAGAGATCTGTCCGGTAAAACCGGTCAAAAGATTTAAACCATGGCAGGCGATTATCGCAATGCCGACCTCGATCATCGTTGAAATCATATACTTGGAGGCAAAGATCGGAAACACGGCACACCCGATCAAAAAGGCAATCAGCCAGATCCGCACATACCAGGTCTGGAAGATGCGCTCATCCGTGCTATAATTTTCATGAAATAAACCGGCAGGCATAAGTTAAACTCTTTCTATCTCCTCGATACCAAACAACCCGTAAGGCTTGACCATTAAAACCACGACCATCACCATAAACGGGAAAACCTCGTTGATGGCGGGGATATAGGGGTCCAGGTAACCGGCAGAGAGAAATTCAAGGATGCCGACAATCAGACCGCCGATGATGGCACCCAGAATGCTGTCCAGTCCGCCGAATATAACCGCCGGCAATACCTTGAGGCCCAGGTGGCCGAGGCTCACCCCAACGCCCCCGATATTGCCGATCAGAATGCCGCCGATGGAGGAGACCACGGCCGCAATACACCAGCTGATGGCAAACACCCGTTTTACTGAAATTCCCATGCTCTGGGCCGCGGTTTGGTGGTCAGCCACGGCCCGCATGAAAATCCCGGTGCGGGCATATTTGAAAAATACGGCGAAAAATGTCAGCAGCACCATAGATATTCCCATACTCCACAGATACAGATAGGTGATTTTCACCCCCCACAGATCAATGGGCGCTTCGGGGAATATATTGAACTGGCGGATATCGTTGCCCCACAGCATAATAACCAGGCCGCGCAGAATATAAGTTAAGCCAAGGGTTACCATAATGATGGATATGATCGGCTCACCAATCAGGGGTCGCAGCACCAGTCGTTCAACGACCAGGCCCAGGATGACTGAAAAGACCATGGTAAGCAAAAACGATGCAAAAAAATTCAGTCCGAAATCCAGGGTCATCGACAGACAGAAGTAGGCGCCCACCATCATAAACTCGCCCTGGGCCAGGTTAAGGATGGAGGTGGATTTATATATCAATACAAAACCGAGGGCCACCAGGGCGTAGATCGAGCCCATGGAAAGTCCGGTCAATAAAAACTGCATGAAAATCAGAAATTCGCTTTGCACTTACATTCCTCCTTTAAACCTGGCCCAGAAACCTTTCTTGTGCAAAAGATCGCCATAGGCGTCTTTTGGTTTCATGGTCCGAATAATCAGGTTTGTCCGCAAGGTGGCTGTTTTCCCATCCTGGTAGCGAATAATGGTCTCGATGGGCAGTTCTTCGGTGTCACCGTAAAGAGCGGCGATCTCTTTGGCATATTTCTGGTTGATGAACTTGCGCCGTATTTTTTTGGTGCGGGTCAGTTCCTCATCGTCAGCATCCAGTTCCTTGTAGAGCAGCAAAAATTTGGCAATGCAGGCTTTTGCGGGTAACGTGGCATTTACCCGGACCACTTCCCGTTCAATCAAATTATAAACCTCGGCCTTGCCCGCCAGATCCGAGTAGGTGGTATAGTTGATCCGGTTTTCTTCGGCCCACTTGCCGACATGCTTGTAGTCGATGCAGATCATGGCCGTGACATAATCCCGTTCATGCCCCAGCACTACGGCTTCAACAATGTAAGGACAAAATTTTAATTTGTTTTCGATAAACATCGGTGAAAATTTGGCACCGCTCTTCAGGTGCATCAGATCTTTGACCCGATCGATGATAACCAGATGCCCGTCTTCGGTAAAATATCCGGCATCGCCGGAATGCAGCCAGCCGTCGATGATGGTATTTTTCGTCTCTTCCTCATTTTTCAGATATCCCTGAAACAGGCCGGGGCCCCGTGATATGACCTGCCCGACCCCTTCGGCATCGGGTTCAAAGATGGTGACCTCGGCCTGCGGCACGGGTATGCCGACCGAATCAAAGTTGATATCACCGTCTTTATGGATCGTTGAATAACCGGCCACCTCTGTCTGGCCGTATATTTGTTTGAGGTTAACGCCCAGGGCGTGAAAGAATCGGAAAACATCCGGACCGAGGGCTGCGCCGCCGGTCATGGCCGAACGGACTTTGGTAAACCCCAGACGGTCCCGCAAGGCCCTGAACATGGCGGCATAGGCCAGCCAGTAGAGAAGCTTCCAGCCCAGCGGCGGATTCTCTTTTTCAAATTTAAAATCCGCCCAGCGATAACCGATCGGAAGGCACAGATCATAGATCAGTTTTTTAAAAAATGAGGCGTCCAAATGTTTGACCATGACCTCGCGCGAAATGCCCTCCCACATGCGGGGCGAGGCCACGATCAGGCTGGGAGCAATCTCGTACAGGTCGGCCATGGCCGTATCCGATGCCTCCGGAAAATTGACCGTATAGCCGCCAAAAAGGGCGGAAAAGACACTCATGGTCTGCTCCACGATCCAGGGCAGCGGTATAAAGGATAAAAACTGATCATCGGGTTGCTTGGGGTCCACCTCGTTCAGCGAGGCCACCATGCTGAGGATATTTTTGTGGGTCAGCAGCGTCCCTTTAGGGTTGCCGGTGGTACCGGAGGTATAGCAGATAATTGCCAGGTCGTCTTTTTTGAGCGCCTGCACATTATTATTGAAACGTTCCGGATCTTCCTGGTGCAATTGCTTTCCGAGGCGCTCAATTTCGCTAAATTCAATTAATAGATCCGCCTCTTCATAATCCCACAACCCTTTGGGGTCGCTGTAAATAATTTTTTTTATGCGCGGCAATTGCTCCTTTAAATCCAGGATCTTGTCGACCTGCTCCTGATCCTCGGCCACGATCATGGTCGCTTCCGCATGATCAATGATATAAGCCACTTCGCTGAGAATCGAGTCCTGAAAGATACCAAATGGCATGGCACCGGCAGCCTGCACAGCCAGTTCGGCATAAATCCACTCCGGGCGGTTGCCGCCGATAATGCCGACCCTATCGCCGCTTTTCAGGCCCAGTGCCGTCAGCCCCAGCGAAAAGTCACGCACATGCGCCAGATATTGCTGCCAGGTAACGGACTGCCAGATGCCGTATTCTTTTTCACGCAAGGCCACCCGCTCGTCACCAAAGCGGGCGGCATTTCTGACCAGCAGTTCCGGCAGACTTTGGGCGGTTTTATTGCTATGGTCTTTCAGGTGATTCATTGTTTAGTATCGCAGCGTTATGTTAAGTTGCTTTCGCGGAGACCGGACTGATTTATTTTTTATTCGATTTCATCGAACCTTTGGTTTCAGGTGTCAGGTTTCAGGTGTCAGTGAGCAGATGACAAGTGAAAACTGCATAGGACATGGCGCATAGGGCCAAGCGTTTTATTCGGTGTGAAAGGCATTTATTTTTAAACGCTATGCGCCATGCTCTCTGCCCTTTGCCCTTTGCCTGCCACCGTTTACTCCCAACCTACTTAATTCTGACACCTGACACCTGAAACCAGTTACCTGATACTCGAAAAGATAATAACTTTGGGACTTAACTTATAAGCCCGATTACCAGACCCCGGTGCCACCGATCACAACCGCGAATAGGCTTTTTCATCTTCCCCCAGGTAGGCCCGAATAACCTGAGGATTTTGCTGAATCTCCCGGGGCGTGCCCTCGGCAATTTTTTGTCCGAATTCCAGCACACACACCCGGTCGGATATATCCATAACCACCCCCATATCATGCTCAACCAGAATGATGCTCACCTGCCACATCTGATTGACATTGAGGATAAAGCGGGCCATGTCTTCGGTTTCCTCAAGATTCATACCAGCCATCGGTTCATCTAACAGCAGGAGTTTCGGCCGCATGGCGAGCGCCCTGGCAAGCTCGACCCGTTTCTGAAGTCCGTAGGACAAGGTCCCCACCACTTTTTTGCGGATGGCCTCGATTTCCAACAAATCAATAATTTTTTCTTCAATCTCCCGACGCAGTTTCAACTCTTCGTTGCGGGTTCTGCCCCAGTAAAGCATATCCGAAAAAATTCCTGATTTTAGAAAAGCGTGTCTTCCGAGCTTGATGTTGTCCAGAACGGTCATGCCTTTGAAAAGTTCGATATTCTGAAAGGTGCGCGCAATGCCCAATTTGGCAATGGCGTGGGTGGGGACGCCGACGATGTCTTTTCCCTTGTAAAAGATCTGGCCTTCCTGGGGGGTGTAGAATCGGCTGATGCAGTTTAGCAGGCAAGTTTTACCGGCGCCATTGGGTCCGATCACTGCCAAAACTTCACCGCTCAGGGATTGGGTGCTGACATTATAAAGTGCCTGAACTCCGCCAAAGGCCAATGAGAGGTTTTCTACTTTTATGATGACGTCGTCGCTCAATCTGATCCACTTTTCGCTTTGATCTCTTTATTGCCAATGGGCCTTCATTCCGTCGCAGAAGAATTTATATATAAAGAATGATGTTTTGAATGTCAAGCCATTTAAATTATGAATTTCGTTCACCGTATGACACTATGTAGGGCTTACGGCAGGTATCGACCTCAAGGTGTTTTTGCCGGAGCATCCCAACCCGGCCAAGCCGGAATTGAAGATTGAAGATTGAAGATTTGTTGTATCGCTTCGCTCTGTCTTTTCAATTTAAATCGATAGCATTTCTAATATATTCAATCTGACTATGGCATAAATCATACGCAAACATGATGTGATTTAATTAATATAGTACTAAGTGCTATGAAGCAAGATGCTTTTTTTAATCAGTTAGTCGGTCGCTCATGCTTTACCTGCTTGACGATTCGCTGGCGGATGCGGTATGAAACGCTTATCGACTCAGGCACTCATCCGGTGCAATCTGTAAAAATCTGTGCCAACCTGCCAGCTCGTGCCTCTGGGTCTTGCCTGGCAGGCGGGTCCGTGTCCCATTTCTAATCGATGCTATGGAAGGGGGGGTTCAGATGAGGGTTATCCAGCAAACCATCGGTCAAATGCTCGATGATATTGCCAAAGAAAATGCGCCCCGCGATGCTCTGATTCATTGCGCAGACGGCGTCCGTTACACCTACGATCTTCTATCGCAAGCCGTCGACCGCGCTGCCTGCGGCTTTATCCATCGCGGCGTCGCCCAGGGCGATAAAGTGGCAATCTGGTCTCCGAACAGCGCCGAATGGCTGATTGCATTGCTCGGGCTGGCAAAAATTGGTGCAATTACGGTTCCGGTCGATCCGGCCGCCTCCCGCGACAACCTGCTGTACATTCTGGACCAGTCAGAATGCTGTGGCCTCATCGTAGCCGGCGGCATGGATGATAAAAAAAAGGTGGCTATGGCCGGTGAGATCAGAAATGATCTGCCTGCCTTGAGACATCTTTTTGTAATCAGCGAGTCAACCGACGCCGGTATGCTTGCCTGGAACGAGTTGATTGACGGGGGCACAGAAGTTTCGCCGAAAACGCTGGTCAATGCAGCCGCAGCGGTCCGACCCCAGGACCCGGTGGCAATCATGTATACCTCCGGCACCACCGGCCAGCCCAAGGGTGTGGTGCTCGACCACCTGGGATTGATCAATAAATCAATGGTGTCCACCGATCGTCAGGGAATTTCGGCTGATGACAGGCTCTGTCTGTTTTTCCCCCTCTTTCATATGTTCGGCAATACCTGTATCGCCCTGGCAGGACTTCTCAGAGGTGCGGCCCTGATCATGCCATGTCGGTCCTTTGATCCGACAAAGGTCCTGGCAGCCATACCCGGTGAAAAATGCACCGCGATTTACGGCTCACCATCCATGCTGATAGCCCTGGTCGACAATCCGAAATTTGCCAAAGACGATTGGACTACGCTGTCCAAGGGCATTATTGGGGGGGCTCCCTGCCCCATGGAATTGATGCGACGGATCGTGGAGGACATCGGGGTAACAGATATCACCGTGGCTTACGGCATCACCGAAACCGCCTCCTGGATTACCATGACCCATCCCGCTGACGCCCTTGAACTTCGTGTATCAACCATCGGCAGGCCATTGGCCTGCAACGAAGTTAAAATTGTGGACCCTGCATCCGGCCACGAACTGGCACCCGATCAGCAGGGCGAACTGTGCACGCGTGGTTTTTTAATGAAAGAATATTATAAAATGCCGGCAGCAACGTCCGCGGCTGTTGACCGGGAAAAATGGTTTCACACAGGTGATCTGGGCATGATGGACCAGGACGGTTATGTCAGAATTTCAGGTCGGGTAAAGGACGTAATCGTGCGCAATAATATTGAATTATATCCCGTTGAAATAGAGGAAGCCATCTATAAACTGCCCGATATCTCTGAGGTCCAGGTTTTCGGTTTTCCCGATCAGAACCTGGGCCAGGAGGTGGCCGCCTGGATAAAACTAAAGGATAACAGCACGTTATCCCTGGATGCAGTTGCAGCACATGTCCGGGACCAACTGCCGGTGGAGCATCATCCGAAATATTATAAAATTGTATCCGAATTTCCCATGACCGGCAGCGGCAAGGTACAAAAATTCAAAATGGCGCAAATGGCGGAAGAGGAATACCTTAAATTCGGAAGTGGGAAGTAATTGAAGTCGGAAGTGGGAATGCGGAAGTCGGAAAAAAAGCATAGCGCATAGGGCAAAGGACATAGGGCAGAAGATGGACGTTGGGAGGTGGGGAAGGTGGGAAGGTAGAGAATATCAGCGCTTAAATATCGAGCAAAGCACATAGTGGAAAAAGCGAATAGCGAAGGTTTTGGTCATTGATAATTGGCAATTGAAATTTATTTGTAATTTGATGCTTGGAATTTGGGATTTTATAAGGCTGGTCCCTGCGCCTCGGACAATGGTAAAACGCTTGACTGGAAGGAAGTCCACCAGTGGGTGATTTAAGCGAGTTTTCTTTTAAATATCGTTTGTATTTAAAGGCCTACCGCTGGCGACGCATTGATCCGGTACCCTGGACACCCTTGAAAAAACCCCTGCCGGACTGTCGCCTGGTGCTGATCTCGAGCGCCGCCATTGTCACAGCGGATCAGGATCCTTTTGACAATTTTATTCGCATTGGCGACACCGGCATAAGGGAAATCCCTTGGGACGTCGACATTGCGACTCTGCGCGAAACCCATCGCAGCAAGGCTTTTGATCACACCGGCATCCGCCGGGATCCAAATCTGGCTTTCCCGGTTGACCGTTTACGGGAAATGGCTGAAGCCGGATTTATCGGATCACTCAACCATAGATATTTGTCCATCATGGGATCGGTCACAGATCCGGCTCAACTGATAAAAACGACCATCCCACCGGTGGTGTCCAAATTGGTTGATGATAGAGTTGATATTGCCCTTCTAATTCCTGTCTGACCGCTATGCAACCAGACCGTGAGTCTGGTCGCAGCAGAGCTGGAGCGGCGGGGGATTTCAACAGTCGTCATCCAGCTGCTGCGTCTGGTAACCGAAAAGGTAAGGCCGCCCCGGGCGCTGGCGGTGCCGTTCCGGCACGGCTATCCGCTGGATTCACCCAATGATCCGGCCAAACAGCGCGCGGTGCTGGAAGCGGCCCTGTCCCTGTTGGCGGACAAAAGTCTGCAGCCGCCGGCGATTGTTGATTACGAGGTAAGATGACAACAAAAGGTTTCAGGTGTCAGATGACAGATGACAGAAGGCAGAAGGCAGAAGACAGAAGTGAAGGGAAGTGGGAAGTCGGACCCGTCTTCGCTCTTCGAGCTAGGCCGCGGCAAGATTCAGAAGTGGGAAATAGAGAGGACTGATGTAACTGCCAGTAATCAGCAAACGGTAGGCAGCGGACAGAGGATCGAAGAAAAGTCCCGATTAATTGTTATTGGCTATTGGTTGGAATGGATTCTATCTATTCTAATGCTATATCAACTAATAGCTATGAGCTATGAACTATGAGTTGGGCATCTCCGATGCCCCACTTTTATCCTTTGGCCTTTAACCTTTCACCGATGAACTATAACCTATCATAACTCAACTTAATCAACTAATTAAACCCAATCAACTCAATCAACTAAGGCCCTGCCATGCAGTTTAAAAAGCTTGAGTTCACCAATCCAACCGGTCAGAAACTTTCAGCCAGAATTGATCTTCCGGCAGACCGGGATCTAATTGCCTACGCACTTTTCGCCCATTGTTTTACCTGCTCGAAAAATATCAAGGCCATCAGCCATATCAGCCGAGCGCTGACCCGGCAAGGAATCGCCGTGCTGCGTTTCGATTTCACCGGACTCGGCGAAAGCGAGGGGGATTTTGCCGATACCAATTTTTCATCCAATGTTGAAGATCTCGTGATGGCCGCCGAATTTATGGCTGACAACTATCGCGCACCCAAAATTTTAATCGGCCATTCCCTGGGGGGAGCAGCAGTTCTGCAGGCCGCTGCCAAAATTCCTTCTGCCATCGCCGTGATCACGATTGCCGCACCGGCCGATCCCGGACATTTATCCCTCGCCCTGGGCGATTCCCAGGAAATCATCGAACGCCGGGGAGAAGCCAATGTTGACTTTGCCGGCAGAACTTTTAAAATAAAAAAACAATTTCTTGACGACATTGGGTCGGTTCGAATGGAAGAAACCATACGAAATTTGAATCGGGCGCTGCTGATTTTGCATTCACCCATGGATGATATCGTCGGTATCGAGAATGCGGCAAAAATTTTTAAAACCGCCCGCCACCCCAAGAGCTTTATTTCCCTGGACAAAGCCGATCACCTGTTGATGGATAAAAAAGACTCGTTGTATGTGGGATCCATCATTGCAACCTGGGCCCTGAGATATGTGGCGGCGGACTAGCTGATGCCGCTCACCCTGAGAGGGCCCAAGAATTAGCTTCGAACACTCACACGGCGGGGAAAACTAAAATGAGAAAAATGACCAAAATCCTCACTAATCCTCTCTTGTTTACAATTATTTTAGTCTGTTTTGGCCGGCTGCCGGCCCTGGCACAGGAACGCTTTATTGAAAACGGTGACGGCACCGTAACCGATGGTGTCGCGGGGCTCATGTGGTCCCAAACCGACAATAATGCCGATATTTTATGGAAAGAGGCCCAAAGCTGGATCAAAAACCGTTTTGCCAAATCCATCAGCGCCCGGTATGATAACTGGCGCCTGCCGACGGTCGACGAATTGGAGAGCCTCTACCTTGATCGTCCTGATTACCCCGGTTACCGGACAGCTTGCGGGTATGAGGTAAAAATGATCCCCCAGATTCAAATCAGCTGTATTCTGGTTTGGACATCAAATCTTGCGCTGGGCCTGCCGGTGGCATTTAATTTCAACCTTGGCAATGCCTTCACGGTGGAAGTCCATGAAAATAAAGGCTGCCGGGTGTTGGCAGTAAGGGAAATAAAGTAAATGAATGATAAAACTACAATCGACTACTCGGCCCTCGATCGACCGGAGATTCTCATGTATCTGTTTCATCCACGCGCCGAATCCGGCTCACCATTCCGGGCAGCCGGGTCGCAGCCATCCCCCGCGGGAAGCACGGATATGATGATACCGGTGGCAGATGATGTCGTTATCGGGGCCCGTTTTCATATGGCAGAAAAGACCGGTGGCAATATACTTTTTTTTCACGGCAACGGCGAAATCGTGGCTGATTACGATGAGCTGGGCGGCGTGTATAATCAAATGGGCATCAATTTTTTAGCCGTGGATTACCGTGGATATGGTCGCTCCACCGGAAAACCGACGGTCAGCGCCATGATGCTGGACTGTCATATCATCTTCGGATTTGTGCGCAACTGGCTGATGAAAAATGACTTTAAGGGCCCGATCATCCTGATGGGCAGGTCGCTGGGCAGCGCTTCGGTGCTGGAGCTGGCAGCGGCTCACCGTAAAGCAATCGACGGCCTCATTGTCGAAAGCGGCTTTGCCTATGCCGGACCATTGCTGCAACTTCTGGGCATCGATTTAACAGCACTGGGTTATAAAGAGGATCAGGGATTTGGCAATATTGATAAAATTAAGGAATTTCGTAAGCCGACCCTGATTATTCACGCCGAATACGATCACATTATTCCATTTTCGGATGGGCAGGCTCTGTATGAAGCCTGTCCGTCTGATGATAAGTCTATCTTAAAAATCCCCGGCGCAAACCACAATGACATTTTCATGCGCGGCTTGCAGCAATACCTGGCAGCAGTCAGAAAACTGGTGGAAACGGTAAGGGGAATGGCGAATAAAAGTATAAAAAATAGAAGTGGGGCCGGCGACTGCACTTTGCTATTTTTTTCCCACTTCGATTCGACTGCCTTCGATATGAGCTCAGGCCGAATGCAGCCCGTCTCAGACCTCCTTCCGACTGCCAACTTCTTTCAGTCTTGCCAAGCAGCCTGATATACACTGCGCTTTAAGTATTTCCCCATTAATTAATCCGCAACGGCCCCCAATTTCATTCTAAGATCGCATTTTAGCTCAAGTTTTTTACCGCCTAAGACGATAATATTAAAGAATCTTCATCCGGCTCCGCACGGGACGAACTGGAATTAAAAGTAAATAGAAAAAAATGCGCTATATAGAGGAATTAAGCCACTGGAGCTTCGATCTAATCGATTTATTCATTTTTAAAAGAACAATTTTCATACCGATACAGACTATTTTTCAGGGCGGATTAATAAATGAACATTTTATTAACTGGCAGTAATTAAATCGTATGAATGCCGTAAAGACTGATAAGTTGAAACCCGGTCAAATTTTAGCCGAGGAGGTTCGGGACATAAACGGCCGACTCCTGCTGGCGCGGGGCAATGAAATTCGACCAAACCATATTCGAATTTTTAAGATCTGGGGAATTTCAGAGGTCAATGTTGCAGGGGCTGCCAGCCGCAAGGATAACTTTGATCCCGAGCTTAATCCGGAGCTGGTCGAACAGGCTCAAAAAAGTATGATGGTTCTTTGTCGTCATACGGATATGGCGCATCCGGCTATCAGAGAAATATTCAAAATCGCGGTGCAATTCAGATGCAGGCATGACCTGGTTGAAGTCGAAAGCAATTTGCATATTGCCGAGCAGGAATTGCCGCGCAAAACCAAAAAACAGGATTTTATTGATGAACTGAATAAGAAAAAGATAATTTTGCCTGAAATTCCGGCTGTCGTTTTTGAGTTGAATGAAGTTATTGCCAATCCCATGTCTTCGGCCGAAAATATCGCCGAGGTGGTCAATAGAAGTCCGAGTTTAACAGCCCTGCTGCTAAAAATCGTCAATTCATCCTTTTACGCTTTTCCATCCAAAATAGACAAGGTGTCGCACGCGGTGACGCTTATTGGAACGCGTGAAATTTCAGGACTTGCTCTGGGGATCAGTATTCTCTCAATTTTTAAAAATATCCCCAAAGATATCATTGATATGTATTCTTTTCTAAAGCACAGTCTGGCATGCGGCATTTTATCAAGAATTTTGGCAGCCCATCTGAATTCTAATCAAACCGAGCAGTTGTTTGTCTCCGGATTGTTGCATGATCTCGGTCGGCTGATACTCTATATCCATTTTCCGAAAGAGTCGCATGATATCATTACCCGATCCCGAAATCGCTCAAAATTGCTGTTTAAAGAAGAATCAGACTACCTGGGCTGTGACCACGCCGAAGTCGGCAAGCAGCTCATGCTGCAGTGGAAACTGCCTGTAATTTTAGAAAATAACGTCTGTTACCATCACCATCCATCAAAGGCCCAGCAACCGGTTCCCGCGGCTATCGTACACCTGGCTGATATAATCGTAAACAGTCTGGGAATCGGCAGCAGCGGTGAGAAATTTGTACCGCCGCTGGACAGCGCAGCCTGGGAGGGTCTCGAGTTGCCAATCAGCAGTTTTGAAAAAGTTATCGGCCAGGCCATGCATCAATTCAAGGCCCTGGAAACAATATTGCATGTATAAAAAACGATGAATAAAAACGCAAATTTAGATCCTGAAATTCTCCTGGCCCGGATTGAGTATCTGGAGGAAAATAGACGCCTGATTCAAAATGCACTTGAAATGGCGCTTTCACTGGGAGACTTTCAGAAAAACGTTAATAACGGCTATGGGTCGGAGCATATTCTGAAGGAAGCTGAAAAAAAGCTGCGCTATTTGATTCCTTTCGAAGCCAATGCGTTTTACCTCGTAGATCAGGAAAAATCGGATTTCGCTTTATCCGTTTGTGAACCTCCGGACCAACAGAAATACATAGAAGACCAGGTCGGCTACATGATTGAAGAAGGCTTTTTCGCCTGGGCCATCCGTGAAAGACGCGGGGTGACTATTTCGTCTCATGATCATTCACGGCAACTCATACTGCATGTGATCGCCACTTATTCCCGTATCCGGGGTATGTTCATCGGTCTGCTGCCGGATAAAAAGAATGTTATCCCGGATAAATCCTTGACCCTGCTATCGATCATTCTGCTCAATACGGCCAATGCCCTGGAAAGTCTTGAATTTTATCGCCTGTTGCGTAACCAGAACACGATCCTGGAGAAGAAAATTGAAGAAAGAACCAAGGCATTAGCCCAATCTGAAAGACAGCTGCAACAGGTCATGAAACTGCAGGCTATCGGCACCCTGGCCGGTGGAATTGCACACGATTTTAACAATATTCTTTTTCCGATTGTCGGCTATACCGAATTGACCATGGACGACATTCCGGCAGACAGTCAGGCCAGAAAAAATCTGGAAGAAATTCTCAAAGCAACCCATCGGGCCAAGGGACTGGTTCAGCAAATTCTCACTTTCAGCCGACAGGGGGGCCAGGAACGTAAACCGCTCAAAGTCCAGTTCCTCATCAAAGAAGCCCTCAAATTATTGCGTGCCACCATCCCGTCATCCATCGAAATCGAATGCAACGTAAACGAAGAATGCGGCCACATTATGGGGGATCCGACCCAGATTCACCAGGTCGTTATGAATCTTTGCACCAATGCCTATCATGCCATGCAGGTAGCGGGCGGTAAACTTGAAGTCAGGTTAGAAGAGGTTGATATCAGCTATGAAAAATCGGTGGAACGGGTGGGCATGAAATCCGGCCGGCACCTCGAGCTGACGGTAAAAGATAGCGGACACGGAATGGAACCGGAAGTACTGGAACGCATCTTTGAGCCGTATTACACGACCAAAGAGCAGGGCAAAGGAACCGGTTTGGGGCTGTCCGTCATCCACGGCATCATCAAAAATCACGGGGGCGATATCAGCGTCAGCAGCCAGCCCGGCAAGGGCACAACATTTACCGTTTTACTGCCGGTTATCGATGATATTGATGTCGAGATCCAACCGGCTGCAGCGGCTGCCGCCACCCAGGGAAATGAGCACATTTTATTAATCGATGACGAAAAGCAGATTATTGACATTGAACAACAAATACTGGAACGTCTCGGTTACAAGGTAACGCCCAAAACCGACAGTGAGGAAGCACTTGAGGAGTTTGCGGCCCAGCCCGAAAAATTCGATCTGGTTATAACGGATATGACCATGCCCAAGATGACCGGTGATCAACTGGCACGCAAAATGATGGAAATCAAACGCAACATCCCGGTGATTCTTTGCACCGGATTTAATGAGTCCATCACCGAGGAAAAGGCTTTGGCGATGGGAATTGATAAGTTTATCATGAAGCCGATTGTCAAGGATGAACTGGCAAACGCCATCCGGACCGTATTGGACACCCCCAAGGCCCGCCCCAACTTCTCAGATTCAGCGTTCAAGGTTGGATGTTGAATGCCTGTCCGCGTCCGGCGGGTTTGATGTTCTTTTTTTTAAATCTTTTTTACCATCATCATTTAGCGACTCATCAATGCTTTCACTCAAGCTGTCGAGCAGACAGGCTACCGGATCGGCAAACTTTTTGACCACTGAAACTGCCTTGGATTGGGCGCTGCGGTAGCCGGCGCGATAGGCAAAAACATAAACTAGTGTCACCAGACTAAGCTGGGCCAAAATTAAGAAAAAGGATTTCATACGGGATTCTCCTTTATTTTTTCGGTTCAGTATTATAATTTCGGCCAGGCAGTCGAATAACTTTAATCTAAATATAGAAAATGACGATGCACACACACAATTTTGTCGAAACTTATCAGGGGCTTGTAGGATACGGCGCGGACCGGGAAACCGATGAGAATACGATCATATACTACCTGCAAAAATTTTCCGACGACCGTTTCATGGCGTTGATCACGAAACGAATGACCGATGAAGAAATGCTGGATTTATTCAATATGATCAATCGCCTCTTGAAGAACCATCTGAGCGAGGCCGAGTATCACAAGCAGTTTCTGAAAGAGGAGCACGGGGAGTAAGACTGGATGCTCGATGCTGGATGCTCGATGCTGGGATCAAGCAGGTAAAGGGTATCGGGTAGAAGGTGGCGCGCAAAGCGCAGAGAGCATAGTGCATAGCGTTTAAAAAAATTGCCGTTCACTCCGCCTAAAACGCTTTGCCTTAGGCATCATGCTCTATGCCATTTTTATCTGACCTCTGTCATCTGCCCTCTGACACCTGAAACCTATTCTTTAGCCAGAAGGGAGCAATGAACATGTTCACCGAAAAACAGCTGGAGCGCTATGCAGAGGTTTTGTGGTGGGGACTGACCACCGCCAGAAAGGCTCCATTTAAAAAAAATGATATCGTCCTGATTCGCTACAACAGCGCTGCCGTTCGGCTGGCCGAAATTCTCTATGCCGGTCTGTTATCCAGAGGCATGCAGCCCGTGCAGCGCATGAGTCCGACTGCTGCAATGGAAAGGGATTTCTACTTGCGGTCCTCCAGCCGGCAGCTCGTCTTTTTGCCCCCCGGCGACAAAGAGCTGATGTCACGCCTTAACGGCAGCATATACCTGCACGCGCCCGATTCCATTACCCATCTGAGCGGCGCTGACCCCCGAAAAATAGCTAAAACCGCGGTAGCCCAAAAAACATTGCGCGACATTCTCAATCGCAGAGAAGCCCGCGGCAGTTTCAGCTGGACGCTGTGTGTCTTGCCCACCACCGAATTGGCGGAGCAGGCCGGTATCAGCCTCAAGGAATATACCCGCCAGGTGGTCAAAGCCTGCTTTTTAAACAATTCAGACCCGATATCTGAATGGCGACATATTTACGAGAAGGCCCGGTCAATAAAAAAATGGCTGAATTCAATGAAGGTTAAATATTTACATATCGAATCCGACAACATCGACCTGGAGGTAACTCCGGGAGAAAAAAGGCAGTGGATCGGCATTTCCGGACGCAATATACCCAGTTTTGAGATTTTCGTTTCGCCCGACTGGCGCGGAACCCGGGGCAAATATTACGCCGATCAGCCCTCGTATCGAAGCGGCAATCGGGTTGAAGGCGTCAGCCTGGAATTTAACAAAGGCAAAGTTATAAAAGTTGCGGCCCAAACCGGGCTGGAATTTATAAAAAAACAGCTGCGGATGGATCAAGGGGCCGACAAATTAGGTGAGTTTTCCCTGACTGACCGGCGCTTTTCCAGAATAAATCGATTTATGGCCAATACCCTGTTTGACGAAAACTTTGGCGGGAGATTTGGAAATTGTCACATCGCCATAGGTTCTTCTTATTCGAACAGCTACGCCGGTGACAGCAAACGGTTAAACCCGGCCCTTAAACAACGACTCGGATTTAATGAGTCTGCCCTTCACTGGGACCTGGTAAATACTGAAAAAAAGCGCGTCACCGCCCACTTGCATACCGGCAAAACCGTGACGATTTATGAAAATGGCAGGTTTAGCAATTAATTGTCACATCCCAACAACAGCGCGGGGTGCCATGGTTCCAAAGGATCGAATGGAATCAACCAGCTTTTTCAGGGGAAAGGGTTTTGGTAAAACCATATCAAAATTTTGGGCTTCCAATTGCCACGGTGTTCCGGATATGGCAATCACCGGGATAGATTGTCGATTGGAATTACGGATATGTTTCACGACACCATTGCCGTCAACCCCCGGCATGCGGATGTCGGTAATCACGATGTCAAAGTTGCCATCATCAAATTTTTCGATTCCTTCCCGGCCGTCCACAGCAGTTTCAACTTGGTGACCGAATCTTGTTAATGCCTGGCAGATCAGCTGCAAAATGCCTTTTTCATCGTCAATAACCAGAATTGTGCTCATGGATTTTCTCCAAAACGCTGCGCTTTTTTCGATTGGTTCGATGAGTTAATGATAACCAAGTGACGCGGAATTGTCAACAATATATTGTGGGCAACAGGTATCTCAACCACAACATATAGAATTCCCTTCAACATTAAAGTTGAATCTAATACATTTTCAAGTCTTTATGGATCCGGGTATGTATTTTATGGTTGTTAAAGAATCTGGTGGGGTTATGAACAATTTCAAAAATCAAAGTGCAGGGGGCTATTTATAAAAAGTTGCGCTGCTGTGTCAAACCGGATTATCCATTGTTTTTCGAATCGGAGATAAAAGTTATAAACAATATCTATCGCCCTGATATCAATTAAAATAATCACAGCCTCCTTCTCAACCAGTTAAACTGAACCGCTTAAGAAGCCATAATTTTTTTTAAAGATATTAGATAGATCGATAGTTATTCACAAGTTATGAACAATCACGATATCTATTAATATCGTTTGAAATCTATTTTTTTCAAGGATTTTAAAAGTAATGCAATAAAAAAGCGCCTCTAACTTGAAAGGCGCTCTGGGTGTCAATAATTGTTGAAACGAAGATGCTCCGGGCGCTTCCTTCGATTGAAGAAATCCCGGACGCAATTCAGGCGGGCTAAACTTTATATTTTCCGAAATCATCCGGTGACAGATTCTCGAGGTAATCAGCCCATTTTTTGCCCTCTTCGCTGGTGTCCGATACCTCGGTTTCTCCGTCACTGATTTTGGACTTTTGCATGACGGCGTCCTCAACATAAATGGGCGCATTAAATCGCAGCGCCAGGGCAATGGCATCGCTGGGGCGAGCATCTATATCGAAATTGCCGTCTTTGGAGACAAAATAGATTTTAGCAAAAAAAGTGTTATCCTTTAAATCACAGACCTCAACTTTAGCAACCGAAATTTTCAATGTATCTGAAAAATTCTTGAACAGATCATGGGTCATTGGACGTTCATATTGAATATCCTGTAACGCCGAAGCGATGGAGGTGGCTTCGAGCAGTCCGATCCAGATGGGCATCGCCTGCTCATTTTCTTCAGATTTTAGAATAATTATGGGAGTGTTCGACGCTGGATCCATCGTCAGACCTGCTATGCTTACTTTATGCAGCATAACTTTTTTCTCCTTTCGAGCCTTTGGCTGTAGATTCAATTTCGACGGGCTTTCCCCACAGTGAATGCGCATAGGCTTTTTCAATCTTTACCTGGACCAGTTTACCCGGAGAAATATCGTCACAGCTCCCGGAAAAATCGTTATGGTAAAAGTTAACGATTTTGTTCGTGGTGGTGCGTCCGGTCCACTGTGCACCCGGATTCGGTTGGTCAGGTCCGCCGGACGATTGTCTTTTGCTGAATCCCTCGGCAATAATCGTTTGAATTGAACCGATCGAAGCCTCATTTTTCTTTTTAGTATAAGTTTCCTGCAGATCTAAGAGAATTTGCAGTCTCTCACGCTTTTGCTGCTCGGAGATCTTAGCCTTAAATTGGGTGGCGGGTGCATTCGGACGATCGGAATATATAAAGGCGAAAAGACCATCAAACTCTACTTTTTTCATCAAATCCAGGGTTTCATCAAATTCAGCTTCTGATTCACCCGGAAACCCGACGATCATGTCGGAGGTTATCGCGATCTCAGGACAAGTATCTCTAAGTTTGGCAACTTTGTCAAGGTACAGCTCCTTAGTGTATTTACGGTTCATCCGTTTCAGCATGCGGTTGGATCCCGACTGAACCGGCAAATGAATGTGGTTGCATAATTTCTCATTGGCCTGAAAGGCGTTGATCAAATCCTGATCGAGATCCTTGGGATGGGAGGTGGTAAATCGGATGCGCAATAGTCCTTCGATGGTTTGGACGCGGGCCAGCAATTCCGGGAAACCGAACAGGCCCTCTTTTTTTCCATAACTGTTCACGTTTTGCCCAAGCAGGATCACCTCCTTAACCCCCAACCCAACCAACGATCTGATTTCTTTTATTATACTGTCGGGATGGCGGCTGGTTTCTCTTCCCCGCACGTAGGGTACGACGCAATAAGTACAAAAATTATCGCAGCCCCGCATGATGGTGACAAAGCGGGATACCTGGTTATGGTCCTGGGCAGCAGGAGCCGCATCGAACGGATCCGGCTTGTCGGTCATTGCAACATCGACAATGCGGCAACGCCGGTTTTCAATTTTGCGGATTAAACCCGGCAGACGATCAACAGCCTGGGTGCCGAATACAAGATCGATGTGCGGTACCCGTTCAAGAATTTTAGCCCCTTCCTGCTGAGCAACACAGCCGCCGACCCCAACGATGAGGCGAGGGTTCTTTTTTTTCAATTTAGCGAGTCGTCCCAGAAAACTAAAGGCTTTTTGCTCGGCTTTGGCCCGCACCGAACAGGTATTGAGGATAACCAGATCGGCCTTTTCCAAGGACGATGTCTGCTGATAGCCCATCGCCACCAGTTGAAATGCGATCTGCTCGGAGTCATAGACATTCATCTGGCATCCGATGGTGTTTATGTAGAGATACTTATTCGTCATAATAACAATATTTTCTGACTCGCATCTTAACCCGTACAATCCTGAACCAAACAGGTTTAAATAGCCATTTTGCTTCGAATTAGCCGCTTGGGTTTTCCAACAAATGCCTAAAATGACTAAAGTGTCTAAAATGCCTAAAATTAAGGTGTTCCGTCTATTGAATAAAAAGTTTTTGCATTAAATGCAAAGAATGCACAATTTAGACCCATCCGGGGCAAGTGGGAATTGATTGCTAATTTTCCCTCCTGCTAAATGGATAAAAGTACTTAAAATAATAACGACAGTATTCCATAAATATTCAATCTTCAATCATCAATATTCAATTGGATGTTGCGCCGGTTCCATCATGATATCGCGCTTCAGATCCTGCAATAGCAGCGCCACGTCGCGCTCACAGCCCGGTGCGATTTGAAACTCAATCAGTCCGGCTTCAGGGTCCAGAGTTTTAATAATTGCGAGTCCATCGTAGGCCTCTAATATAAACCGGATAAAAGCAATCTTGCGCCGGTCAACACGATAATGTTGTTTAATGGTTTCGGAAAAGCCGTACGTGGTCGACATCGCAATAATTCCAAGGGTCGCTAAAGTTTGGGACATCATTTACTATAATCATATCCAGTGTTTTTTCAATAAAAAAGACCTTTCGAGAAACTAACTTATGAACATCGAACATCGAACGTCCAACATAGACGTTCGATGTTCGATGCTGAACTTATTAACTATCTCAGGCGGTCTAAAATCCGTTTCGGTTTGATCTTACCATTGTCTCTTCATTTTAGCCGACTTCCGCATTCTCCCTTCCGAATTCCGCTTAATTTACCCTTGTCCGTAAGC
>Ga0210122_1000175_pt1 | contig 20005 bp, 18 predicted proteins | sample Muzzi_CordB_D2_FD_185530 | JGI IMG/M metagenome (GOLD analysis project Ga0210122, IMG submission 185530) | Wetland microbial communities from San Francisco Bay, California, USA, that impact long-term carbon sequestration - Muzzi_CordB_D2 (SPAdes) | ecosystem: Environmental > Aquatic > Marine >... | reverse complement strand
GCGTAGCGTCCGCAAGTGGCTCGAGCCCGGCAGCGGCACGGCGATCCTCTACTTCAACACCACGAGCCCGGCGCTCGCCGACCCGAAGGTGCGCGAGGCACTGGCCCAGGCGATCGACCGGAGCGAGGTGGCGAAGACCTGCTACCCCAACCCGGTGGCCTTCACCGCTACCGGCTTGGTGCCTCCGATGATGGGCTCGTTCCGGGACGGGATCGCCTGCGATCCCAAGCACGCCGCGACCCGTCTGCGCCAGCTCGACGGCGAGCGCCCCCGGCGGCTGACCATGCTCCTCATCCACGGTCCGCGCCCCTACCTGCCCCAGCCGCGAGCCGTCGCCGACAATCTGACCGAGCAGCTCGGAAAGCTCGGGATCGAGGTCGAGGTCCGCGAAGCGGCGACGCTCGAGGGCTACTTCCGGGAGGCGGCCCGGGGCGAGTACGACCTGGCGCTCTCGGGCTGGCTCGCCGACTCCATGGACCCGGTGGACTTCCTGGACACCATCCTCGGTCCGGAGTCGGTGCCCGGAGACGACACGCGCCACGTCATCGACGGTAACCTGAGCCACTGGCGGAGCGACGAGATCAAGCAGGCTCTCGAGCGCTTCGCCGAGGACCCGAGCGAGGGGAGCAAGCAGGCGATCCTCGAGATCCTGCGGCGCGAGACTCCCAACCTGCCGCTCCTCTACGGTCCGACCATCTACGTCTACTCGCCCAAGGTCGCCGGCTTCAAGCCGTCGCCGCTCGGCATCCCCGAGTTCGGCAAGCTGAAGCTCCTCGAGTGACCGGGGCGGCCTACCCGAGCTGCTTCTGGAAGAGGCGAGCGGCGGCGGCGAAGCCGACCGCGGTGAAGAGCGCCATCGCCAGGAGCTCGATCGGCTGGTCGAGGAGCGACGAGCCGCGCAGCAGGATGCCCCGGCTGAGGCGGATGAAGTGGGTGAGGGGCAGAAGCTCCCCCAGCCAGCGCGCCGGCGCCGGCATCGACTCGAACGGGAACATGAACCCGGAGAGCAGGACCGAGGGCAGGAAGAAGAAGAACGACACCTGGGTCGCCTGGAACTGGGACGAGGTGGTCGCCGAGATCACCAGCCCCAGGGTCAGGTTGGCGGCGATGAAGACGAGCGACGCCACCGCCAGATCGACGAGGCGCCCCTCGATCGGTACCCGGAAGAGCACCAGCCCGGTCACCACCACGATCAGCACCTGGATGAAGCCGATGACGATGTAGGGCAGGATCTTGCCCGCCATCAGCTCCATGCGCCCCACCGGCGTGGCGATCAGGAACTCGAACGTGCCCCGCTCGCGCTCGCGCACCAGTGCCAGGGCGGTCATCATGATCATGGTGGTGGTGAGGATGACGCCCAAGAGCGCCGGCACCACGAAGAGCGCGGTCCGGAGCTCCGGGTTGTAGAGGTCGAGCACGGCGATCTCGAGGAACTGCGGATGGATCAGCTCCGGCTGGACGCCGAAGCGGTTGCGCCTGGGCGGTGCCCGGAGTGACCCCTCTCCGGCGCCCGCGGTGAAGCGCTCGAGGCGCTGGTTGTGGCGCTCGGCGAGCCCCTCGGCCGAGGCCGCCACCGCCCGGGCGAGGGTCGGGTCCGTGGCGTCGACCAGGATCGAGACCTCGGCGCCGCGGCCCCGGTGGTAGGCGCGGGTGAAGTCGGCAGGGATGACCACCACGGCGCGCACCTCGCCCCGCTCGAGGAGCGCGCGGGCGGAGGCCTCATCCGCGGGCCGGCGCACGAAGTCGAAGGTCTGGGTCGCCTCGAGCTGGCCCGCCAGATGCCGTGTGACGACGGTGTTCGACTGGTCGACCAGAGCGCACGGCACGTGGCGCACGTCCTGCTCGATGGCATAGCCGAAGAGCAGGAGCTGGACCGCCGGCACCCCGACGATGAACCCCATGGTCAAGCGGTCCCGGCGGAGCTGGCGGACCTCCTTGCGCGCCACCGAGCGGGCCCGGCGCGACGCCGCGATCAGCCGGGGCCCCCCCTTCGTGGCCTCGATCCGGACGATCAACCAGCCGACGAGGCGTTGATACGCCGTCCAGGCCCGGCGCAGGAAGCGGGTGGGCAGACGGCTGGGCCTCGCGGGCAGCTCCACCGTGCGCAGTGGATCGTTCACGACGCGCTCTCCGGCGCTCCCAGCGCCTCGCCTTCGAGCAGGGCCACGAAGACATCCTCCAGGTTGGGGTCGGCCGGCTCGGCGAGGGTGCAGGCGAGGCCCGCGCGCCGCAAGCGGGCGGCGAGCTCGGGGGCCTGCGTCTCGGCTCCGCCCTCGGCGTCGGGGGCGAGGAGCACGTGGACCATGTGGCCGAGCTGGGTGACGCTCACCACCGAGTCCAGGGTCCGGAGCTCGGCGATCGCGTCGTCGACCGGCTCGGCGACGAGCTGGACCACCCGGCCTTCGAGCTCCCGCGTCAGGTCCTCCGGCGCGCCGACGGCGGCGGTCCTGCCCTGGCGCATGACGCACAGCCGGTGGCAGCGGACCGCCTCGTCCATGTAGTGGGTCGACACGAGCACGGTGGCGCCGTCGCCCGCCAGCTCGAAGATCTTCTCCCAGAACCGGCGACGGTTGTCCGGGTCGACCCCGGCGGTGGGCTCGTCCAGGAACAGGATCTCCGGCCGGTGGATGGTGGCGACGGCCAGGGCCAGGCGCTGCTTCCAGCCGCCGGAGAGGGTGGCCGGCCGCTGCTGCCGGCGCTCGTGGAGCCCGTACTCGGCGAGGCTCCGCTCGACCCGTTCGCTCCGGGTGCGCCGCGGCAGGCCGAAGATCTCGGCCGCGAACTCCAGGTTCTCCTCCACCGACAGGTCCTCGTAGAGGGAGAAGCGCTGGGTCATGTAGCCGAGCCGGGCACGGAGGCTCTCGGCCTGGCCCGGGATGGTGAAACCGAGGACCCGGGCCGAGCCCTCCGTCGGTGCCAGGAGGCCCACGAGCATGCGGATGAGGGTCGACTTGCCAGCGCCGTTCGGCCCCAGGAAGCCGAACACCTCGCCCCGGCTGACCTCGAGGTCGAGGTCGTCGACCGCGGTCAGGCTGCCGAAGCGCCGGGTGAGCCCGCGGGCCTCGATGACCGTCTCCGGCGTGTTGCTCACGAGCCGGCGCGCTCCAGCCGTAGGCGGACCCGGGCCGGTAGCCCCGGCCGGAGCTCAGGGGGCGCGTCCTCGATCTCGACGCGGGTCTCGTAGACGAGGTGCGCGCTCTCGCGTTCGGTGAGGGCGTAGTGGGGCGTGAACTCGGGCTCCCGGGAGATGTCGAGCACCCGGCCCTCGAGCCGGCCCCGGAGGCCTTCGATCTCCACCTGGGCCACGCTCCCGGGGCTGGTGCGGGCGACCGCTCTGGCCGGCAGCCAGACCCGCACCCAGGGCTTCTCGTCCGCCAGCACCACCGCGACCACGCCGCCGGCCGGCACCCGCTCACCCTCCTCGAAGGCGACCTGGTCGACGACGCCGGCGAGATGGGCGCGGAGCGTCAGCTCGTCGAGGCGCTTCTCGGCCTGGGCGATGCGCGCGTCCTTCTCGGCCACGAGGGCCAGGGCCTCATCGCGGCGGCGTACGGCGCTGTCCAGGTCCTGCTGGGTGCTCACCCGGGCCTTGCGCAGGTCGGCCGCCCGCTTGTGAGCCCCTTCGGCCTCCTTGAGGGCGGCCTCGGCGGCGGCTCGGGCGGCCTCGTGGGCTCGAAGCTCGGCCTCGGCGACTTCGGTGTCGAGCTGCACCACCACCTCACCGGCGGCCACGCGGGAGCCCACCTGGGCCGGGATGTCGACGATCTCCGCCGACACCGGTGCGGCCAGCTCCAGGGCCTTGCGCTCCACGGTCCCGGCGAGGTCCAGGGTTTCGCCGCCGCAGCCGGCGAGGGTGGCCGTGGCCGTCACGGTCAGGGCCAGGGCGAGGGCCAGGGTGAGAGGTCGGTCGAAGGGGGTGGGCCGCCGGCCGGGTCGGCGGCCGGTGGGGCCGGACAGGGCTTCCATCACACCTCCTCGGCCCCGGTGCGAGTCGTCCCGATCGGTGGAGTCGGGTGGCCCGCGCGCGGGGGACGGTCAGGGTTCGGTCAGGGTCCGGTCGATGGCCGGAGGTCAGGTGGCGAAAAACGTATCATGGTGCCCAGGTGGTGAGGCGCGCCTGCGGGGCGACCACGGTTTGCCTGGCACCGCGAGAAGGCGGCGGATCTTCTGCTCCGACCACGGTTTGCCTGGCACCGCGAGAAGGCGGCGGATCTTCTGCTCTGATCCGCTCTTTTCGGAGCTGATCGGCCCGTCGGCACGGCCCTTGCGACATGAGCATGCCGGCAGGCGAGAAACGACCGGGAAAAGGAGAACGAAGATGTCGAGATTCCGCCGTACCACTGGGTTGCCAGCTCTCGGGCTGGTCCTTCCACTTGTTGTTCTGGCGTGCATCCTCATGGCTCCGGCGGCGTCCTCTCAAGAGGCCACCGGTAGAGCGTTCGGCGAGAGCGTCGACGTCGTCGTCGTGGGAGTGGAAGCCGTGGTCACCGATGGCCAGGGGCACCGCGTTCCCGGCCTCACGCCGGAGGACTTCCGGTTGCTGGTCGACGGCCGGGAGGTCCCGGTCGAGTACTTCGCCGAGGTACGCGATGGTCTGGCGCAGGCAGACCGGCGGGCTCCGGGAGCCGCGGGCGCGGTGGACCGGGTCGAGCCGGTTCCCACCAATTACCTGGTGTTCATCGATGACTACTTCAACAAGGGGTCCCGGCGTGACTGGATGCTCGATCGGATGCTCGAGCGGTTGAGTGAGCTACCGGCCCAGGACCGGATGGCCGTCGTCGCCTTCGACGGCGACGGAATCGAGGTGCTCGCCCAATGGTCGGACTCCCGTGCCACCCTGCGCTCGGCCCTCCTCGCCGCCAAGAACAGGCCCGCCAAGGGGCTCTATCGATCTCACGAGTGGGAGCGCCGCGCCGCCGAGCGTTCGAGCGCGCCCTTCGCCTCCAACTGGTCCTGGTCCAACTCGAGGCCGCCGATCGTGTCGGTCGACGCCAACGGCACGGTGCGGAGCGTGGGACCGGTGACCACGGCCGGCGAGGCGTTCTACGAGGACAACAACTCACACACGCGGACGGTTCTCGGAACGATCGGGGACACCGACGACCGGCTGCTCGATCCGTTCCACGACATCTGGTCCCAGGATCTGGAGCTCCACCGGGTGTTGACCGCCGTCCAGTCCACCATGACCGTCGTGCCGCGGCCCGAGGGGCGCAACGTGCTCTTCCTGCTCGCCGGCGCCTGGCCCTTCGGCTCGCCGACCACGGTGCTGCGGCCTCACGAGGAGAGCATCCTGCACTCTCTGCCGACGGGCTACGGCCGGCAGGCTCCGCTCGACGACCTGACCATGGTCCTGCCGGTGATCGACACCGCGAACCTCCTCGGTTACACGATCTACCCGGTCGACGTCGACGGCTACCGTGCGTCCGTCGGATCGCCCGACGCGTTCCGCCAGGGGACGCTCCGCGAGCTCGCCGGGTCGACCGGCGGCCGAGCGCTCCTCTTCGGCGCACGCAAGGCGGCCCTCGAGACGGTCGTCGAGGACACCAGGACCTACTACTCCCTCGGGTTCACACCGGAGCTCAGCCAGGACAACGCCTACCACGACATCCAGGTCGAGGTGCGGCGTCCGGACCTCGACATCCGGGCCCGGGCCGGCTACCGGGACTTCGCCCTCGAGACCGAGCTCGACGCGGTCGCCGAGAGCGTGCTCCAGTTCGGTCGCGACGACGGCAGGGCGCCCGGCGCCGGGACGCTTTCGGTCTCCCTGGGCACCCCGCAACGGCGCCCCAAGAACACGATGAAAGTACCCCTCACGGTGGAGGTGCCCTGGAGCCAGATCACCGTGCTGCCCGAGGGCGCGCAGTCGGTTGGGCATCTGGAGATCCGGCTCGCCGCGCGGGACCGGGATGGCGCGCTGTCCGAGGTGGCGACGGTGCCGGTGCGGGTCGTTCGTGCCGGCGAGCAGGCCCCGGCGGAGCCGCTCCGCTGGGAGACCGACCTGCTGCTGCGCCGGACGCGCCACAACCTGGTGGTCTCGGTCTACGACGCTCCTTCCGGCCGGGTTCTGACCCAGGTCGTCTCGGTCGGTCCCTGATCGAGGCAACCTGGCCTGGCAGGCCGGCTCACCCGTCGCCCACTCCTCCAGGCGGCGGGTGAGCCGGGCGACGGGGCGTGACCTCCTCTCGCCCCGATCACCCCCTCAGCCGTTGACCAGCTCCATCATCGGCTCCGGGTAGCGGGTGCCGACCACCATCTCCCGCGGCAGCACCGCCTCGATCCGGGCCAGCTCTTCGGCCGAGAGCGCCACCCGGGCCGCCCCCGCGTTTTCGTCGAGCCGGTGAGGCTTGGTCGTGCCGGGAATCGGCACCACGTCCCGCCCCTGGAGGAGCACCCACGCGAGCGCCAGTTGCGCCGGGGTGCACCCCTTCTCGGCTGCCAGGGCACCGAGGTGCTCGACCATCTCGAGATTCTTCTCGAAGTTGCCCGGCGCGAAACGCGGGTTGTTGCGCCGCCAGTCGTCGGGGTCGAGGTCATCGATGCTCTGGATCTGCCCGCTCAGGAAGCCCCGGCCCAGAGGGCTGTAGGCCACCAGGCCGATGCCCAGCTCCCGACAGGTGGGGAGGATCTCCTCCTCCAGGTCCCGTGACCAGAGCGAGTACTCCGTCTGGAGCGCGGTGATCGGGTGCACCTGGGCGGCCCGCCGAATCGTTCCGGCCGCCGCCTCGGAGAGCCCGAGGTGGCGCACCTTGCCGGCCTGGACCAGCGCGGCCATGGCGCCCACGGTCTCCTCGATCGGCACCTCCGGGTCGACCCGGTGCTGGTAGTAGAGGTCGATGTGGTCGACGCCGAGGCGCCGGAGGCTCGCGTCGCATGCCTGGTGGACGTAGTCCGGCTTGCCGCTGATCCCGAGAAAAGCGCCGTCCTCACCCCGCACGAGCCCGAACTTGGTGGCGAGCACCACCTCGCCGCGGCGCTCGCGAAGCACCTTGGCGAGGAGCTCTTCGTTGCGGCCCGTGCCGTACATGTCCGCCGTGTCCCAGAAGTCGACGCCGATCTCCAGGGCGTGGTGAAGGGTCTCGAGGGACCGTGCCTCGTCGCTCGTGCCGTAGAACTCCGACATGCCCATGCAGCCCAGCCCCACCATGGAGACTTCGAGCTCGCTCGTGCCCAGCTCCCGTCGTTGCATTGGTTCTCTCTCCTGTCCGTTGTCTTGGTCCTTCGATCGTCGTGAAGGATCGATGGTTTCCATGGGACCCATCGTAGGGCCCGGAAGCGCGGAGCCGTTAGGCCGATGCTGCGCGTCTCTTGCACGATCGTGCAGAGATCGGGCGGAGAAGGGGGTGTTCGAGCCTCTCCAGTGCATTATCCTGCCATGGAACCCAAGCGGAACGGACGAGCTGGCCTCGGCGGTCGTGCGTTTCCTCGGCGCCCTGGAGGATCCAGGCGACCGGCGGATCGTCGCGCCGCTCGCCCGGCGCGAGATCCTCTACCGTCTCCTCACCGGAGAGCAGGGCTACCTGCTCCGGAGCTTCGCCCTCGGGGAGAGCCGCTCCCACCGCGTCGCCCGGGTGGTGCGGTACCTCCACGAGAACTACGACCGCTCGCTCGACATCGCCACCATCGCCGACGTGGCCCACATGAGCACGCCGACCCTGCACCATACCTTCAAGGACGTGACCTCCGTCTCCCCGCTCCAGTACCTGAAGCAGATCCGGCTGCACAAGGCGCGGCTGCTGATGGTGCACGACGGCGTCGGGGCGGGGGAGGCCGCCCACCGGGTGGGCTACGGCAGCCCGTCCCAGTTCAGCCCATCGCCGCGGTCTGCGGTCAGCCCTGCGCTCCGTGTTACAATTTGCAGGACGAAAGGTCGTTCCATGCATACACTGAGCATCCGGATCCCTGACGAGCTCGACGAGCGCCTGGGGAGGGAGTCGAAGATCGCCGATCGCAAGCGCTCCGAGCTGGTGCGGGAAGCGCTCGTTCGTTACTTGGAGGCGCTCGAACGAGAGCGGTTCATGGACCGAATGATCCGCGCGGCGGGTGCTCTGGAGGGAGATCCGGAAGTCCGGGCGGTCGCCGGAGAGTTCGCGGCGGCTGAGCAGGAGGCTCTCGGCCTGGTGGAGTATCCGGTCGAGACCGCCGCGCTCGAGGTCGCTGAGCCAGAGGCGCCGCTGTATGGCGAACCGGATGGGCCGCCGGAGGAGGACGAACGGTGAGGCGCGGCGAGGTCTGGGTCGCAAACCTGAACCCCAACCGGGGGGCGGAGATCGGCAAGGTCCGACCAGTTCTCGTCCTGCAGGCCGATCCGCTGATCGACAGCCCGCTCGAGACAGTCGTCGTCCTGCCGATGACCAGCCAGGTGCGGGCGGACGCGGCTCCGCTCCGCGTTGCGCTGCCGGCCCGAGCCAGGCTCCGACAGCCGTCCCAGGTGATGGTCGATCAGCCTCGAACGGTCGACAAAGGGCGTTTCGGCGACGGTCCTCTCGCGACGCTCACGGACGACGAGATGGCCCGGGTCGAGAGGAGCTTCCTCTTTCTGACCGGGCTAGCCTGAGCGGGCGGCGAACCTCTTCCCGCTCCGCTGCGTCTATCCTTCTGAGGGCCGCTGCGCTTTCCGGCGCCGGGCCCGTGGAGACCAGGACGTGCCGACGGCCGACCAACTCATCGCAGGCTGCCGCAACGGCGACGAGCTCGCCTGGGAGGCGCTCGTGCGCCGGTACCAGGGGCGGGTCTTCGGCGTGGCGCTCCACTACCTCCGGGACCGGGAGGAGGCCCGGGACGTGGCCCAGGACGTTTTCGTGAAGGTCTATCGGAGCCTCGAGAAGGTGCGCGACGGCGACACGTTCCTGGCCTGGCTCCTCCGCCTGACCCGGAACCAGAGCATCGACCGTCTCCGCCGGTTGACTGCCCGCCGCACGGACCGGGCGGTGCCGGTGGAGGAGGCTGCCGAGCTTCCCGACCCGGCCCCGGGCCCCGAGAGCGACGGACTCGGCGGCGAGCGCCGGAGGCTCCTCTACAGGGCCCTGGGGCGGCTGAGCCCCCTGAATCGCGAGATGATCCTGCTCAAAGACATCCAGGAGCTGAAGCTGGTGGAGATCGCCGACCTGCTGGACGTGCCGGTGGGGACGGTCAAGACCCGATCCCACCGGGCCCGTCTGGAGCTGGCCGAAGCCATGCGGTCGCTCGGGCGGGCCGCGTCGGGCGGCGGAGGTGAGGTATGACCTGCAGAGAGCTCGAACGCCTTTTGGAAGGATGGCTCGCGGAGACGCTCCCGGCGTCCGAGCGGACGGCTTGCGAGGAGCACCTGGCAACCTGCGAGGCATGCCGCGATCTGGTCGAGCTGGCGGCTCTAGCCGACTCGGCCGGGGCTCTGGAGGCGTCTCCACCGCCCGATCTGGTGGCGGGAATCCTGGAGCGTACCTCCGGCGCCACGTGCGCCCGGGTGCGGGAGGAGCTGGTGCTCCTGGTCGATGGCGAGCTTCTCGGGGAGCGTCGAGAGCTGGTGGAGCTTCACTTGGGCTTCTGCCCCGATTGCCGAGAGCTCCGCGGGGTGCTCGAAGATCTGGCGGGCGACCTGGTTCTCCTCGCTGAGGTCGATCCGGGACCTGACTTCGTCGAGTCCGTGCTCGAGCGGACCGTGCGAGCCGATCGTCCGCGCTCCTTGGCGGGTGCCGAGGGGGTCGCCGGGGCGGGTCGGGATCGGGCAGCGCAGGTGACGCCGGCGCGGCTCCGGCGCTGGTGGAAGACCACCTGGCCGGCCCTGGTGCGCCGGCCCCGGTTCGCCTGGGAGGCGGCCTACGTGCTGGCGCTCGTCTTGACGCCGCTGGTCGCGTCGGCGGACCTGCCGGAGCGGGCGGCGGACCTGGCGGGCCGTGCCGGACGGGCGGGGGCGGTGACGGTGGCCGATGTGGCCCAGGGCTTCGCGGACAGGGCGGGGGGCGTCGCCGAGCAGGCGGAGTCTCTCGGGGAGAGCGCGGACGCCGAGCTCCGAACCTTCCAGAAGCGGGTTGCGTCCTCTCTGGAGAGGGGCCGGAACGACGGCCCGGACGATCCAGACGATCCGAACCCGACGAAAGGGGATGCACCTTGAACCAGGACGCGATGCAGCAACCGACCCAGCCGCCGGCCGAGAACGAGCCTCGGGCCGAGACCTACCCACCCCAGCCGCCCCGGTACGAGCACCGGCCGCCGGCCACTCTCGCCGACGACCCTCTCCGGCGCTCGCCGGTCCTGGCGTCGATCCTGGCGCTGGTCCCCGGCCTCGGCCAGGTCTACACGGGCTACGTCCGCCTCGGCTTCATCCACGCCATCGTGGTGGCGACACTGATCAGCTTCATGGCGGCGAGCGTGGAGGGAGCCCTGATCCCTCTGGCGGCCCTGTTCCTCGCCTTCTTCTGGCTCTACGGCATCGTCGACGCCGGGCGCCGCGCGGTGCTCGTCAACCAGGCGCTCCTCGGCCGGCTGGACGTCGACCTGCCGGAGGCCCTGAGCAACCCCAAGCTCCGCGGCTCCCTCCCGGGCGGCGTGGCGGTCATGGCCTTCGGCGCCCTGCTCCTCGCCAACACGCTCTTCGACGTGTCGCTCCGCTGGGTCGAGGACTGGTGGCCGATCGTCGTCATCGGCTTCGGTGCCTTCCTCATCTACCGGTCCGTGCAAGACCGACTGGTGGGGCAGGGGTCCCGAGGCGGGCAGGGCACGACCGCCGAGGAGTCAGCGGGCGAAGAGCTGTAGGCTTCCCAGGCGACTCAGGCGGCGAGAGACCGCCCGACCTGGGAACGCCACTCCTGCCCAGTGTAGGCCCGGGGCTCGTCCCCGGGCGCCTTTTCTTGTCGTGTGTGGGAAGAGAAGGCGGGCGGTTTCGGGCTCGGTTGGTGGCGGCGAGTCGAGCGAGGAGACCGCACGTCGCGATCACTCGGGAGCTGTCGACTCGCTCGGCGGTCGAATCGACAGGACCACCAAATCGCCGGGCTGGTACGAAGCGAGCGACTCCCAGCTCTCGTCCTCTCCGAGCACGACGCCGACGTCCGGGACGGTGACCGCCGCAGGGTCGACGCCGCGGAGGACCACCTCCCCGTCGGCGTTCGTCAGGAAGGCCATCTGGTGACCGCTGTAGGTGGCGGCGAGCAGGAAGTCGTTCGGCCCGAGCGTGACGTCGGGATAGCGGAGCTCGATCGGTACGCCCTCGATCGCCTGCCCGTCCTCGTCGACCACGCGCACGATCAACGGTCTCGACGGAGCCCGCGGGATCTCGACCTCGTCGAAGCTGGTCAATGCCGTTCCCTCGAACAGGCTGATCCGTGCGCCCGGGGCGATGGCCACCGCGACCCGCCCGAACAGACAGCGGTCGGACAAGTCCACGAATCCCCGCGACGAGGTGGCTCCCGAGCACTTGGGGTCCAGGCCCGTCACCGGATCGATCACCAACAGGAAGCCGGCCGAGACCGGAGAGCCGTCCGGGAAGACGAGGCGGACACCGCTGGTCGTCTCCTTCTTGGGCCGGAGCGCCACGTCGAGGGTGTTCCGCTGCCCTGGGATCACAGGGAGCTCCTGCCGGAAGGGCTCGTAGTCCGGATGGTGGACGAGCAGGAAGATCGTCTGTCCGCGCTCTTTGGCGAGGAGTCGAGCCCTGCCGTCCGCTCCCGTCCAGACGTAGGAGCCCTCGCTCCCGGCGGGCTCGAACCAGTCCACCTCCCCATGATGGAAGTAGAGCGCCTCCGCGGGTCTTCCCGCGCTGACGATCGCGTCGGCGATCGGCTCGCTGGACTCCTCGTCCGTGACGGAGATCTCGACAGGAGCTCCGTCGCCGAGATCGAGGTCGAGACGGCCCGAGCCCTGGAGCACCGAGTGCACGGAGTAGGGGCGACAGAAGCCGGTCTCCGTGCAGGCGACCAGTTGATAGTCGCCGTAGAGCCCCAGGAGATCTTCGGGATTCGACGAGTCCTCGAATCCCGGAGGCCTTAGATACGGCTCCGGGACGCGGCCGAAGTAGCGCAGCCGGTACGTGCCATCGTCATCCGTCGGAAACCGGTGATCCCGCAAGCGTCGGCTCGAGTCCGGCATGGCCAGGAGCTCGACCTCGCCCGGGACCGGGTCGCCCTCCAGCAAGATCGCGCCGTGGATCTCCTGTTCGTGCAGGAGGCCCGGCTGCACCAGGGGAGGCTGGTCCTGGCTCGGGTCGATATACGGTTGGATCGAGGTGCCGAGTCCCGGTACCACGAAGCCGTCGATTCGCCCCTCGAGGTAGAGCAACCCGTCGTCCACCGCGTCGAGCCGGTACCGCTGGAGACCCGGCTGCAGAGCCGGTCTCTGGTCGAGGAGCTGGCATCGGCGGAAGGAGTGTGGATCGAGCGTTCTCGTCAGGCCGCATTGATAGGCCCAGACCTCGGCCTCCTCGTGCTGCTCGAGGGGCCGGTAGTCGATGTCGAGGGTCAGGTCCAGGCGCTCCTCCAGGGTCTGCTCGGGGAGCTCGCGGGCGCTGCCGCCCGCGGCTTCGATCGAGAGCCGTCGGGTTCTGAGTGCGGGGTGCCGGAAGACTGCGTCGAGGCCTCGGGAGGCAGGAACGTCCAGGAAGAAGGCACTGACGCGGTTCTTGACGGTCACCTCGGCCGTGGGGGTGAGCGGCCTCGCTCCCCGCAGCTCCAGCCGGACCGCGGCTGGTGTCTCTCCGTGCTCGGAGACCTTCTCGGGGATGTGGAACGTCAGCATGAGCTCTTGGTGGTCACCGTCCGGAGGAGCGGGAGGCGACACCCTCACTTCCTCGTTCTGCGCACACTGCCCCAGGTCGTCGATCCCCTGGAGCCCCCGCGGGCCGACGCTGTAAGCGAGGAGTCTGCCCGCTGGAACCCAGAGGCTCTGGCGCTCCTTCGGCACCACTGGATAGACCGCGTCGGAGGTGACCGAGACGACGTCCATCCTCTGGACCCCGGACCAATGCTCCCCCGGGTCGAGGACGATCCGGCACGCCGGGACGACGGGCCAGTAGATGCCCTTGGGCTGCTCCTGCCGGAGATCCTTCGGTATGTTGACCGTCCCCGCCACGACGCTCACGTAGCCCGGGGCCTCGGCAATCCAGACCCAGCTTCCCGGAGGCACCCGGCCCGGCCGGTTCGCGTCGAGCACGACGGCGGGCGTGTAGGTCCCCTCGCGGAACAGGAAGACCTTGCCCTCGGGGAGGTAGTCGGTCGGCTCGGTGCCTGAAGTCCAGCTCGAGGAAGGCACGAGACGGAACAGCAGAGGCACTCCCTCGTCCACCGCAACCGCGGTCGACGGCAGGATGAGAGACATGAGGAGAGACGCGAGCAGCAACCGCACGGTCTTCGAAAGGGGGAGCAGAGATTTCAAAGCGAGCCTCCCGCGCGAGTCAGGTCAGGTCCACCGAGCACTCGACGGCGGAGGGGTTGCGGAGGGTCTGAAACACTCGGGACGTCAGTAGGTTGGGGCGCAGCCCAGGACGCCACAGCTGTCGAGTCGGCACCCGCCGTTGCTGTATCCACAAAATGGCACATCTCCGTCATAGCACATACAAGTCGCCGGACACGCAAAAGGATACTCACACCCTGTGGCGGTCACAGCACCGCCGGAATCCACACCCACGAGGAAGGCGCGCTCTTGCGGAGGCTCTGAGCGTGGAGAAGAGTCCGGTTCGGTGCTCCCTGACGACGGCGCAGCAAGACCAAGAGTCAAGAGGCAGAAGAACAAGACGCTTCCGAGCCGATGTGCTGCCCTTGTTGGTTGGAACATGGTCGAGGTCATTTCTAGCCGGCGTAAATACTTATCTGTAGATTATCCTATTTTTATGGCGGTAGGAGGTCACGTCTGGTTTCTGCAGGCCACGGGTTGTCTGAGTGGCACCACGAAGTAGGCTCGGGGCCCGTCCCCGGGCGCCTTTTCTTCCGGGCATGGGGGGGTGTGGTGGCGTCGTGGAGGCATGGTCGGGAGGGTTCCGGGAGGCCCTTTCGCGCGGGACGCTCACAACCCTCACCGCCGACGAGATGAGCCGGGTCGAGCGGAGCCTCCGGTTCCTCACCGGGTTGGCCTGAGGGCTAGCCTGGACGATTCATGAGTCACCTACTACGAGCCGCAATTGCATGCAATCTCAGGGCGTACTCGCTCTTTGCTCCTCAACGTACTGCCTAGTACGCCTGCGTCGCGCATCGCTGTGTGCGCCCTGATCTCACACACACTTGCGGCTCTCGCTACGGAGCCTCATGAATCGTCCAGGCTAGGAGTCCCGGCCCAGGCCCGGTCTCACTCGATCCCGGCGAGTATCCGCTTCACCCGCTCCCACGCGGCGTCCCCGGCGGCGCGGTACTCCGGCGCGCTGTCGGGGTCGTCGGCCCGGCGCATGAAGGCGTGGCCGACGCCGGGGTAGATCTCCACCTCGTAGGGCTTGCCGTGCTCGGCCATGAGCTTCTTCGTGTCGGGGATGGTGGCGTTGATCCGCTGGTCGTTCTCGCCGTAGAAGCCGTGGGCCGGGGCGGAGATCTTCTCGATCGCCGCTTCGTCGCTCGGCGGGGACCCGTAGAAGACGAGCGCCGCGGCGAGGCCGGAGGAGTTGGTGGCGAAGCGGAAGGTCTGGGACCCGCCCCAGCAGAAGCCCATCACCGCGACCTTGCCGCTGGCCGAGGGGATCTCGGAGGCGTACTTCTGGACCGCCAGCAGGTTGCTTGTCACCTGATCCGGCTCCAGGCGGTAGAGGGCGTCGCGGGCGGCGTCGGAGCTCTCGAAGTCGGCCGTTCGGCCATGCTCGGCGTCGAACCCGGAGAGGAGGTCCGGGGCGATGGCCAGGTAGCCGGCCTCCGCCAGCCGGTCGGCGACGGTCCGCACCCAGTCGGTAAGCCCCCGGTTCTCGTGGATCACGATCACCGCGAGAGCTTTGTCAGCGCTCTCCGGGTAGGCGACGAAGCTCCGGACCGTCCGCTCGCCGGCCGCCACGTCCACCCATTCGTGGTGCCGGGGCGAGGCGTCGAGCCGCTCGAGAGCGGTATCCTGGGCGAGGATGGGTGCCGCGGAGGGCGCGGAGAGGATCGCGCAGCAGAGGACGAGACCGATCACCTTCGGTTTCATGGGGACCTCCCGGGAGTGGTTTGCCCCAGTCTCTCACGGGAGCCGCTCACCCCTCGCCCCCCCTCGGGCGCGGGCGGACTCCTCAGATTGAAGCGGCCGGACCTGTGCCGGCCGAAGTGCGAGCGAAGCTCGCGACCTTCGGAGAGAAGGTCGCAGCCTGGGCGACGGAGGAGTACCTCGAATGGCGGGTGCGAAGAGCGAGCCGGGAGAAGCTCGAGCAGGCTCTGGCCGAGCTTCCGGACGAAGAGCCGGAGAGCTACGACGCGCTGTAGCCATGGATCCCTCCCAACTGATCGAGCGAACCTGCCCCTACTGCGGGGAGAGGGTCGAGATCCTCCTCGAAGCGGACCAGCGGGGCGAGATGGTCCAGGACTGCGAAATCTGCTGCAACCCCTGGCGGCTTGTGGTGCGTCGGGCCGACGGGGGGCTCGAGGTCGAGGTCAGTCGCCTCGACGGGTGACGTCCGCAAGGCTCCCGAGCGCCGACCACGGCTTGCCCGGCATTCGTCGACCTCGCGTCGTGCAGGAGCTCCACTACCCCGGCAGGTGGCGGGCGGCTCCTTCTTGGGAGTGGGGGATAAAATCGAAATAAATACTACAATCATGATAATGGAGTAGAGGCGAAGATCCCTCGAGTGGGGTCGAGCAGGCGACGCTTGCCGCCGCCGGCTCTTTTCAAGTGGACACCCGAGCCAGAAAGGAGTCCGCCGTGGCCACGGTCCAACCGGAACCAACCACGAGTCAACCGAGGACATCCCGCCTCCCGGGGGATGAGGAGCGCGAGTTCATCCGTGGGAACCGTGATGGTGTCGCAGGTACCAACGACACCTACACGGTATGCCGCCTGCGTGTATCTCAGAAGCGCCTGGACCAGGAGATGAGCCTCGGTCTCCATTCGCACTTCCTCAGTGCCTCCACGCCCTGGGAGTGCCCTGCCCACATCTTCTTGAAGGCCGCCAAGAAGGCCCAGAAGAAGAAGGTCATGGAGGGCGAAGGCAAACTCCATCCGCCGAAGGCCGTGCCGGCGTCGCGGTGGCTCGACTCCGGTCTGGCTGATTCTGCGGGGGAGGTCGCCGAGGTCATCCAGAAGGACCCGGACCGATCCGGGGCCCGGACCACCTACACCATCTGCCGAATCGCGGTTCCTCGGGAGCGGATGGTCCTCGAGGTGAAGGAGGGGCTCCATCCCAGGTACCACGTGCGCCGGCGCAAGGCTGGGAGCCTACCGAAGGAGGACCCGCGTCGCCTGTACGTCAAGGGCAACCCGAGCGAGCCGTTCGACAACGTGGACTACCCGAAGAGCCGCAAGGCCAAGGTGGGGCTCAGCTCCCAGGACCTGTGCCCGCTTCGTTTGCTTCGACAGGGGCCGCGGCTTCGCGGATAGTCGGGGGACCTCGAGCTCGGTTTCAGCGAGCGAGGGGGCCGCGCAGGCTAGTCTTTCACGGAAGGCGCAGGCGGTCAGGACGCGACGGCTCGCCTGTCACGACCCCAGAGGCGACGGCACGCCCGGTAGGCTGTTCGCGAGGATCCGCCGGAGCTCTTGCCAGGAGCGAGCCACCCTGGCCGCGGGTGGCACGCGGCTCCAGCGGGTCCTCACGTCGAGCAGGATGAAGGGACAGCCGGCCGCCTCCGCCATCTCCAGGTCGGTCTCGGAGTCGCCCACGAAGAGGAGATCCGAGATCTCCACGCCCGCCTCGTGGGCAATCTTCATCAACATCTCGGGATGGGGCTTCGGGTGGGCCAGATCGTCGTCGGTGACGATGGCCGTGAACAGATGGTCGAGACCTTCTCTCTCCAGCACTTCGAGAACGTACGCCCGCGCGGCGGTGGTGGCGACGAAGAGCTCGAACGCATCGGGCAACGAGCGCAACGCCTCTCGGGCTCCCTCGACCAGCGGCACGGAGTCTCTGGTCGCCGACCAGATCCGGTCCTTCTTCCGGCGAGCCTGCCTGCGCTGCTCCGGAGTGAGATCCAGCCCGTCGAACATGCGCTCGCCGGCGTAGCCGGCCCACAGGTTACGGACGGCATGCTGGACGGTCTCGTCGCCGACGGCAGGGCTGATCGCCGACAGCGCTTCGCGCCACGCGACTTCCTGGGGGGGCAGCGAGTCTGCGATCACGCCGTCGAAGTCGAACGCGACCACGCGTGAAATCAAGAAAACCCCTCGTCTCGGTTGATGACCGCGTCGATGAACAGGTACTGCTTGTGCGCATGGGAGCGGTTCGCGTGCATCAGGGCGCTCGCGAGGACGAGCAACAAGAATCCCTGCAGGGCCAACGGGCCGTCGACGGTGAGATCGATCGACAGGAAGGACCGGATCGCAAACACGCCGACACTCAAGAAGATCGCGGTCGCGCCGTTGCCGGAGGCCTCTTTGATGATCGCGTAACGCTCCACCTGCTGGGACTCCGACGGAGTTGCCACCTGCTTGAACCGGATGCGCCGAGAGTAGCGATACTCAGAGGCGTCGTACGAGGGTGGATGGTGGCGAATGATGCGTAGAGTCTCGCCGAGGTCCTGGACAGCGAACCCGACGACCCAGGCCAGGCCGGCGAGGATGAGGACCGACGGCCATCCGACCTGAACGACCAACGTGTCCAGAAGCTTGGCGGCGGAGCTTCCGTACAGCGCCGCGGTCAGGACCACGGCGCCGGGCACGATCTTGGCCGAGAGATCGCGCAAGAGGAAGTTGTTGTAGAGAGCTTCGACCAAGGAGTTGACTTCTGGCATTGGTGGGTATGCTACCTCAGCAGATCCTCAGGTTCTTCGGACTCTCTCGCGTTCGGTCAGACCTACCCGGGCTCTGGCCTCACCGCCAGGGAACCCTCTCCGCTCCGCCCCGGTCCAACCCTTCAGACCACGGAGCGGGAAGTCGCCCGGTACGGCCGGTACTGAGGCTTGGAGGGTCGCTCGCTTCGCTCGCACTCCGGCCGGCACAGGTCCGGAGAGTGGTCGCACCCTGGCGGGTGCACCTCGGCCGGCACAGGTCCGGCCGCTTCATTTGTGGATGGATGCTCTGAGATACCTTCCTGGCTGAAGTCAGCGATCGCGTAGAGAGTGTGCGGCGGGGAGCTTGAGAGGGGATGCCTCAGGATTGACCGACGGCGCGCTGGAGCGTCGGCAGGGCCTGGCAGGAGGTCATCCCCAAGAAGAAGCGGCCGGACCCGTGCCGGCCCGATCCTCGCCGAGTTGAAGCGGCCGGACCCGTGCCGGCCGAAGTGCGAGCGAAGCTCGCGACCTTCCTCCTCACCCGCCCAGGAACCGGTCCCGCAGCCGGTCGGGCAGCGGCGCCACCAGGGCCGCCATCCAGGCCTCCCTCCCGACCAGATACCGGGTCCTGGGCCGCCGCGCCGTAAGCGCCCTCTCGATCACCCGCGCCACCCGCGCCGCCGGGATGGCGTGGGAGGGCCCCCGGCCCTGGCGCCGCTCCAACCGCTCGAGGGTCTCGGCGTAGAGCTCCCGGCGCTTCTCGGGCACGTCGCCCAGAATCCGCGTCGCTCGGTCGAAGGAGCGCCGCCAGATCGGCGTGTCGATCGCCCCGGGCTGGACGACCACCACCGGGATGCTCCAGCGCGAGAGCTCCATGCGGAGGGCATCCGACATCGCTTCGAGGGCGAACTTCGACGCCGCGTAGGCGCCGCCCCACGGGGTCGCCACCCGGCCGTTGGCCGAGCTCACGTTGACGATCCGGCCCCGGGCCTCGCGGATCTGCGGCAGGAAGGCCCGGGTCACCGCGTGGGCGCCGATGACGTTCACCTCGAGCTGGAGGCGAAGGGCGTCGGGCGGAATCAGCTCCAGGGGCCCCGGCACCACGATCCCGGCGTTGTTGACCAGGCCGGCGAGGCCCCCGGGCGCGGCGGCGCGGACGGTCTCGACGGCGCGGTCGATGGAGCCGGCGTCGGTCACGTCCAGGAACAGGGGCTCGATGGTGCCAGGCAACTCGTTGGAGCGCTCCGCCCTCTCCGCAAGGGCCTCGCCGTCCTCCTCCGAACGTACCCCGGCGAAGACGGCGAACCCCCGCCCGGCCAGGTGGAGGGCCGTGGCCTCGCCGATCCCCTTGGAGGCACCGGTGACGAGGACGGACTTCGTCGTCGTGTCTGTCATGGGGGAGGAAGTGTAGCCCGGCGGGGCGTCTTCGGATCCCCGCCTCCGCCTCCGCCCCCTCTCCCACCCGATTCTCCCCAAGATGACAGCGGCCGGCGTCCCCGCCACCAGACGAAGCGTCCAGTCTCCGCGCCATCAGATGAAGCGGCCGGTCTCCGCGCCGGCCGACCGCGAGCGAAGCGAGCAACCCTACCCGGTCTCCGCGCCGGCCGACCGCGAGCGAAGCTCGCGACCTCACCTGGTCAGAAACCGGTCCCGCAGCAAAGCCCCGGTAGGGCTCGGCTACCTTCATGCCAGGCCGTGGCCCGGTGCGCTGAAGCGCACCCTACCCCGATGCCAGGCGGTCCGCCCGGCGGGTGGTCTCCGGCAGCCGGTAGCGGGGGGCGAGGCGGAGGGTGAGGTCGACGGCCGTCTCGAGCGAGACCCGGTGGCCGACCGAGACGTAGACCGGGCGCACCCCGGTCCGGGTGCGGACCACGGCGCCGATCGCCTCGCCCCTCCCGTCGCCGCCAGGACCTGCCTTGGGATCGACCAGCGGTCTCCAGGCGGCCCGCCCCGGGGGAAGCTCGTCGTGGACGCCGACGAGGAGGTTCTTGGCGACACCGATCGAGGGCGTGTCCGTGAGTACGCCCAGGTGGCAGGCGAGGCCGAAGCGACGCGGGTGGGCGAGGCCATGGCCGTCGCAGACGAGGAGGTCCGGCAGGTGCTCCGGGGCCTCGCGCTCCAGCCGGTCGAGGGCGGCGAGCACCGCCGGCAGCTCCCGGAACGACAGGAGCCCGGGCACGTACGGAAAGGTCACCTCGACCGTGGCCACCGCCTGGGCCAGCGGCTCGAGC
>Ga0210122_1000173_pt1 | contig 20180 bp, 22 predicted proteins | sample Muzzi_CordB_D2_FD_185530 | JGI IMG/M metagenome (GOLD analysis project Ga0210122, IMG submission 185530) | Wetland microbial communities from San Francisco Bay, California, USA, that impact long-term carbon sequestration - Muzzi_CordB_D2 (SPAdes) | ecosystem: Environmental > Aquatic > Marine >... | reverse complement strand
AGATATGTGAAATTGACTCCGGTTCGAACTGCGATCGCCTCGAGACCATTCGCCTCCATGTAACGGTCAAGACGAGCTACATTGGCAATGACCTTGCGAGGCGAAGAGCCCATCAAACTTACCCCGATTGAAAATTCAATATGGTGGTCGTCAGCGCATATAGCGAACTTCGAGTGTGGTTACACCTTCGTCCGTCCGGTATGGTCCGTGCTTCATGCCCGGTGGACGGCAGGCATACATGCCCTTCTTGAAAAATTGGTCGCCGTCCCACTGGCTGCCTTCCAGAATGTAGACTTCCTCCCAGAAATCGTGAACGAAGGTTTCTGTGCTGCGGCACCCGGGATCGACTTTCAGCATCCGGGTCACAAACATCTTGTCCGGATCCTCGGTAAGGATTTTTTGGTAGTGGCCGGGGGGAGCTCCGGGCACGGCAACCCAGGGAATGTTATCGACGGGAAAGAACTCGAGTTCTGGCTTCGGCATTGCTTTCTCCGTGATGCATCGTTTGACGCCGGTCAATACGACCGTTTGAGATTTGTATTTGAAGCCGCATCGAAAGTCGACATCAAGGCGCCAAACCTGAGGTTGCAAACCATCCCCGGACGCAGCAGAACCGACGCGCTCGCAAGGTTCGTCCGCTCCACCTTGTCAGGACTTGATGACCGGAAATTTGCTGCGCCAGTGCTCCGCGATATCGACGCCGCGGCAGAACCAGACGTCGTCGAAGCTGCGCATATGCTCGAGCAGCCTGATCAATCCGCCGCAGCGGCCGGGCCTTCCAATGAGCCGGTCATGCAAGCCGATGGAGAGCAGCTTCGGCGATCCATTGCGACCTTCACGATAGAGGAGGTCGAAGGCGTCTCGCATATACGTGAAGAAATCATCAGTGGTGGAAAATCCGCTGTTTTCATTGAAACGGTTGTCGTTCGCTTCGTAAGAGTACGGGATCACGAGGTGGGGCTTGTCGTTGACGCGCAGCCAATAAGGAAGCTCGTCGGCAAGTGAATCGCGATCGTAGAGAAAGCCTCCGGCCTCGACGATCAGCCGTCGCGTATTGGGACCAGGCCGCCCGGTCATCCACCCTAGCGGCCTCGTGTCGGTCAGTCGGCTCAGGATTTCCACGGCGCGCTGGATATGTTCGCGCTCGATCTCCTCGGGTACCTGGCCGTAGTCGATCCAGCGATAGCCGTGGCTGACAATCTCATGCCCGCGCTCGACGAAGGCGCGGGCCAATTCTGGATTCTGCTCCAGCGCGCGAGCTACACCAAGCACACTCACCTTAATCGCGAATTTGTCGAAGGCATTGAGTACGCGCCAAGCGCCACGACGGCTTCCATATTCGAAGACAGATTCCACCAGCGGCACGCGCCGGCCGATGAATGCAGGCACCCCGATGTCGTTGAGCATGCCTTCGGAGACGTCATCGCCGTTGGCGAGCGTGGATTCGCCACCTCCCTCGACGTTAAGATTGAAATTGACAGCAATTACGGCGTCGCCAGGCCAACGCGGATCGGGTGGATGCTCGCCATATCCTATGAGGTCGCGGGCGATCATTGGATCGGGCTTCGGTTCAGCCAGCATCATCGCAATCGTCCCTCCATGCGAACCTGGTATCCTAATTCGGCCGGATCAGCTCCACCACGCATGGATCGTAGCAGTAGAACCAGTCCGTCTCGGTCGGCCCGCGCATCCAGCTGTTCTCAATGGAGATGCGCTGTACGTCGGCGACCCGAGGTATTCGCGTCGCTTCGTACCATTTGAATGCCTCTGCTGAGTTGTCACACTTCTCCAGGCAACGGCTGAGGATAGCGCCGTCCTCGATGGCCATGGCACCGCCGGCGGCCATATAGGGTCGTACGGGGTGGCAGGCATCACCCATGAGCACAATGTCATCGCCACTCCAGCGATCATCTCGCTCGCGGTCAAAGATGGGCCATACGCTGACATCCTCCGTCGCTTCCAGCACGCGCTGAAGATCTTGATGAAAGTCTGCGAAATCGGCCATGAGCGCCTCACGCGACGAAGGCATGGATGCCGCCTCGCTTGCCCATTCGGCTGCCGGAATGACGCCGATTACATAGACTTCATTGCGCTTGCTCGTCATGAAATACGGCAGGCAATGCCGGTCGGGACCCCACCATTTCGTGCAATCAGGAATTTTGAACCCGCCCAGCCGCTCGGACGGAAAGATTGCCCGGTGCGCCACCGCGCCTGTGAAGCGTGGCGGCTGCTCGCCAAGCAGCACTTCGCGCACTTTCGAACGGATTCCGTCGGCACCGATTACAATGTCGGCCGCGACGGTCGAGCCATTTCCGAAGACGAGGCGGTATGCGCCTCCCGCACGGTCTAATCCCACCAGTTGATGATTGAACCTGACTGTGCTTGGCGGGACGACACGTGCCAGTATCTCGTGCAAGTCGCCCCGATGGATGTTGAGGTAGGGCCCGCCGTAGCGCTCCTCGCTGGCGGCGTCGAAATAGATCTCGTACATCGACTCGCCCGTGTCCCAGGCGCGGCTAATATAGCAGTCCGGCTTGATCCCGGTTTCGATCAGGGCGCGCTCAACGCCGAGACGGCGCAGAACCTTCATCGCATTGGCGCTAAGAATGATACCGGCGCCGATCCGGGAAAAAGCCGGCGCTTGCTCGTAGACCGTGACCGGGAAACCCGCACGCTGAAGAAAACCTGCGACAGTCAAACCGCCAAGACCCGCACCGATAACCGCAATCCGTGTATTCCGATCCATTGTCACCTCAGGGCCTGCCGGCGCGTTGTCGCCCGAACTGGGGCTCTCATTGTTCGCTCACAATTTCGGGACATTTGCGGTAGGAGTTTACGAGCGGGGGAGGAACACCCGCGGTTGATCCGGCGCATTGCGCGGCCGTCTGTCCATGTCACCCGAAACGCAATTCGGCTGATATTTGACGTTTTGAAAGCTACGGACCGGATTTTTTCATGTCAAGGGAACGGTCTTCAGCAACAGAGTCGGCAAACAGGCGAAATACAACCAACGGGATTGACCGCTTACTGCGAATTCTCTAGCAGGACGTCGAAATAGTTCGCAATCGAGGGCGTCATGGAGATCAGGTCACGCATCGACAGCCTCACACGCGAAATCATCGGCTGGCGCCGGTATTTGCATGCTCACCCTGAACTTGCCTTCCAAGAAAAGGAGACCGCCGCCTTTGTCGCCGCCAAGTTGCGCGAGTTCGGGTTAGAGGTTCACGAAGGCATCGGCGGCACTGGTGTCGTCGGCGTATTGAGGCGGGGCAACGGCCCGATGGTCGGATTTCGCGCCGATATGGATGCGCTGCCGATTACTGAGGCGACCGGGCTGCCTTATGCTTCAAAGACCGCGGGGATAATGCATGCCTGTGGCCATGATGGGCATACCGCCATGCTGCTCGGGGCAGCGATGATTCTCACGGAGACGCCACCGGCGAGCGGCAGTGTTGTCTTCATATTCCAGCCGGCAGAGGAAGGCGAAGCCGGCGGCAAGGCGATGATCGACGGCGGTTTGTTTCGCGATTTTCCCGCCGCCTCCGTCTATGGCCTGCACAATTGGCCGGGGATACCGGCCGGTCAGTTTGCGGTACGCACCGGCGTAGTCATGGCCGCCTTCGATACTTTTGAGGTCGTTATCGAAGGCCATGGAAGCCATGGCGCCATGCCTCATCAGGGCATCGATCCGATCGCGGTGAGCACGCAGCTTTATCAAGCTTGGCAGCTTATCGTCAGCCGCAACGTCAATCCGACCGACGCTGCCGTTATCAGCGTCACCCAGATCCATGCCGGTGATGCTTGGAACGTTCTACCCGACAAGGTCATTCTGCGCGGCACCGTGCGCACGTTGCGGCCGCAGACTCGGGAAATGATTCGCACGCAGATGACCGATAGGGCCGACTTGATTTGCCGGGCGTTCGGAGCGCGCGCGCATGTTACATGGCAGGAGCGCTATCCACCGACGATAAACAGCGCCGCTGAAGCGGATCTGGCGCGCCTCGTCGCGGCCGATACTGCACCGGCCGCCGAGGTGCTTACCGACCTTGCGCCCAGCATGGCCTCGGAAGATTTCTCCTACATGCTCCAGAAAAAACCTGGTGCCTATGCATGGTTGGGCTGCGGTCCAGCAGACAACGGCATGAACCTGCACAGCCCCCGCTATGACTTTAACGACGAAATTCTGCCCGTCGGCATTGAGTATTGGGTCAGACTTGCGCACCGGGTTCTGCAGGCATGAGGCCTTGCCTCCTTGCGGACCCTCGAGTCCATCCGGAAGTCGAACGAGCAGCCGGGTGAGGCCGGCGTCATTACCAAGCGGCGCAAGGTCCCTGGTCAGACCGTCGACAGAGCGACAGTAGCGAAGTATTGCCCGCAATCACCCTACGCCGTTTCGATCGCGGACCTGCGTCGGATAAACATTCTTGCCGCCGATCGGATTCCAACAAAGACTGAGTTTTAACACACGCGCCAAAACCGAGATGCGAGCAATATGATGGTCACTACTTCCGGAACTTCTTAATCGGCAACTCTGACAGCAACCCCGTCATGCCTCGCATCCTACTTTCGGGACTCGTAGAACTTGATTAGCTTGACTGCGTCGGCGCCATCAATCCTGCCCAGTGGCCCATCGCTATAGCTCGATACGACAACCTTTCCGTCCGCTCCGACGATAAATTCTGATGGCTGAATGATGCTGCGCCGCTCCTCCCAGAAGGAGTCTAACAATTCGGCAGTGTCTCGCGTAACACCGTAGCCGACCGGGAATGACACCTCGGCAGCGACTTCGCGGGCCTTATCGATAGGATCAACGCTGGCTGCCACTATCTTGGCACCGAGGGCGTCAAGTTCCTGCTTTACTTTCTCGAAGCCGACCAACTGCCGGCGGCAATACGGTCACCAATGGCCCCGGTAGAACAGGATGATCCTATATTTGGAATCGAGGCCATCGGGCAGGTTCAAGCTCCCACCGTCGACCAAATTCAGCACTAAATTTGGGAATATCGCTCCGATGCCCAGCTTTTCGGCCATTCTAATCTCCCTCGTTGCCGCTAATTCAGGGGCAACTCCTAATATCGCTGTACAAGGTAACACCACATTATGAATGGTTCGCGACAACTCCGCAATACACGTCTTGATTACCGTGTGGACTGCGAATTTGCACATGCAGCTATTTTGCAATTATCGCGCACCAATTAGCCAGGCGCCATGCCCCCGACGGCGATCTGGCTAGCCCGGAAGATCACGAAAAATTGCGACTGAGCATCCAATTTTGGCGCAGCAACAGGGAATCCTGCAAGCCAGAACAAGTCATTGTTGAATAAGGTTTTCGGCATACTCAAGGGCATCCGCGGGGCGTGTCGGCATCACGGCAAGTGGCCGCGGGACTTGGTCATGGGCAAGCCGTGAGGTAACTTAAGAGGTGATGCTGGTGCACCGGCGAGGTACCTCGACACGCCACGTGGCCCGTGCGGTTCGTGAGTGAGATAAAGTAATGAACAGTGAAGTCGGCGACACAACCGCCAGGACCCGTCACGCCGCCAAGCTCCCGAGTATCCCCTCGGTCGACGAGGCACTCAAGACACCGCGCGCCGGGGCCGCTATTGCCGGTTTCGGACGCCCCGCAGTCGTTGCGGCGATCCGCCGTCGTATTGATGCGGCGCGCACGGCACTGCGTGCGGGAGAACAGGCGAGCTTGGCGGTGACGGATATCGCGGCGTCGGCAGCGGCGGACCTGGAGCTTGATGCCTGTCCGAAGGTTCGACCAATCTTCAATCTTACCGGCACCGTGCTGCACACCAATCTCGGCCGTGCGGTCCTGGCCGAGGCGGCGGTGGAGGCGGCATGCGTGGCCATGCGGCAGGCACTGCCGCTCGAATTCGACCTTGAGAGCGGCCGCCGCGGCGAACGCGATGCGCTCGTTCGCGATCTGCTGTGCGAACTGACCGGCGCGGAAGATGCCACCGTCGTGAACAACAACGCGGCTGCCGTGCTGCTCGTCCTCAATACGTTGGCCAAGGGCAAGGAAGCGGTCGTCTCGCGCGGCGAATTGATCGAGATCGGCGGCGCCTTTCGGATGCCCGACATCATGGCGCGCGCAGGCGCCAAACTCGTCGAGATCGGCACCACCAACCGCACCCACAAGAAGGACTACGAAGGCGCGATCGGCGACAGGACCGGGCTCGTTCTGAAGGTTCACACCTCGAACTACCGCATCGAAGGGTTCACCAAGGAAGTCCAGGCCCGCGAGCTTGCGGTTCTTGCAAAGCAACGCGGCGTCCCGCTGGTGAACGATCTCGGCTCCGGCACCCTGGTCGACCTGTCACGCTATGGCCTTTCGCATGAGCCGACGGTCGCGGAAGCGGTCGCTGATGGCGCCGACCTGGTGACGTTTTCCGGCGATAAGCTCCTGGGCGGCCCGCAGGCCGGTTTCATTGTCGGGTGCAAGGAACTGGTGGCCAAGGTCAACAAGAACCCGATGAAACGCGCACTGCGCATCGACAAGATCAGGCTAGCCGCCCTGGAAGCGACGCTGCGGCTCTATCGCGATCCCGACCGGCTGGCGCAGCGCTTGCCAACCATTCGCACGCTGGCGCGGGCCAGGGACGATATCGCGGCGCTCGCAAGTCGACTGTTGCCCGCGGTCGCCAGCGCTGTCGGTCCCGCGTTTACGGTGGAGGTGATCTCCTGTGCGAGCCAGATCGGCTCGGGCGCTCTGCCGATGGAAAAGATCGCCAGTGCCGGCATCGCCTGCCGCCCGACAAGAGCGCGCGGCGGCGGTAACGCCCTCATCAATCTCGCCGCCGCATTTCGCAATCTTCCCGTACCCATCATTGGCCGGATCGAGAAGCATGCTTTGATCTTCGACCTGCGTTGTCTGGAGGACGAAGACGGGTTTGCGCGCAATCTCGCCGTGATGACGGCCACTGCAAAATGATCGCGGCATGATCGTCGGAACCGCTGGCCATATCGACCATGGCAAGACCTCGCTGGTGCGGGCGCTGAGCGGCGTTGATACGGATCGCCTGAAAGAAGAAAAGACGCGCGGCATTTCGATCGATCTCGGCTTCGCCTATTTGCCGACAGAGGACGGCCATGTGATCGGCTTTGTCGACGTTCCGGGCCACGAGCGCTTCATCCACAACATGCTTGCGGGTGCGACCGGCATCGACTTCGTTCTGCTGGTGATCGCCGCCGATGACGGCGTCATGCCGCAGACGATCGAGCATCTGACCATTGTCGATCTCCTTGGCATCGACCGCGGGTTGGTCGCGTTGACCAAATGCGATCTTGTCGACGCGGGTCACCTCACAAAGGTTCGCAACGACATCGCCAACGCCCTGCTGCCGACCGCCTTGTCCGGCATCGAAATTCTTCCGGTCTCGTCCACGACCGGTGCGGGTGTTGATACCTTGCGGCAGAGACTGTTCGATGCTGTCGGCACTCTTGGCGCGCGTGCCGCCAAAGGCCGCTTCCGCCTCGCCGTCGATCGATCATTTACGCTGAAGGGCACCGGTACCGTGGTGACCGGCACCGTCCTCTCCGGCACGGTTTCGATCGGCGATCACATCCTGATCAGTCCCTCAGGGAAGGCGGCACGTGTCCGCGCCATTCATGCCCTGAACCGCCCCGCGCAGTCCGGTAACGCCGGTGAACGTTGTGCGCTCAATCTTGCCGGCGACGGCATTTCGAAGGACGCCATCGCGCGCGGCGACGTCATCCTCGACCCCGAACTGCATGCGCCAACAGAACGCATCGACGCGTTGCTACGCGTGCTGCCCTCCGAGCCAAGACCGATCGGCCAATGGATGCCCGCGCGGCTTCATCATGCGGCGGCGGAGATCGGCGCGCGAATTGTGCTGCTCGGAGACAAGTCGATCGAGCCGGGCGGCGAGGCCATCGTGCAATTGGTGCTGGAACGACCCATCGCGGCGGCGGCCGGCGACCGCTTCGTGCTGCGCGATACCAGCGCACAGCGCACCATCGGTGGCGGCCGTTTCCTCGATTTGCGCGCGCCGGCGCGCAAGCGGCGCACGCCGGAACGAATGGCGCAACTGCAAGCACTCCTGGGGCCTGACCCGGAACAGGCGCTGGTCACCCTGCTCGACCGGCCGACCGGCTACGTCGATCTGACGGCTTTTGCGCGGGACCACGCCCTCGCTTCGACCGAACTGACGGCGATGGCCAACCGAAATTCCCTCGTCCAGATCGCGGCGCCCAAGGCAATACTGGCCCTGTCGCCCGCGACCTGGTTGCGTCTCAAAGGCGACATGATGACGACGCTTGAAAAATTCCATTCCGAGAATCCCGATCTTGCCGGTATCGGGCTGGAACGGTTGCGGCTGCGGCTTGAGCCGCGCCTGCCAGCGCCCGCGTTCGCCGCGATATTGCAGGGACTGCAACGAAACAAGGATGTGGCACTCGACGGTGCATGGGTCAGGTTGCCGTCACACGAGGTCAGGCTGACGTCGGAGGACGAAGTCGCCTGGACAAGGATTCGCCCCTTGATCGGCGGCAGCGAACGCTTCCGTCCGCCGCGGGCGCGCGACATCGCCCGTATGCTGGATTTTCCCGAGCCCGGCGTGCGCAAGCTATTCAAGCTGCTGGGGCGCATCGGACGGGTCGACGAGGTCGCCCATGACCACTTCTTCCTGCGCACGACGGTAGTCGAAATGGTTGAAATATCAACAGAACTGGCCGCGGCGGGTGAAGGCGGATATTTTTCCGCGGCGCAATTCCGCGATCGTCTTGAAAATGGCCGCAAGGTCGCGATCCAGATCCTCGAATTTTTCGACCGGCACGGCGTCACCATGCGCCGCGGTGACTATCGCCGCATCAACAAGCACCGCCTCGATCTATTCCGCCGCCCCAGTAACGACAGCGAGCGAGAAGCCGAACCGGAATTGGGAAGAGAAATGTCCCCGGTGGGGCGTCCGGACTTCAAATCCGGGAAGGGCCGCGAGACGGCTCTTGGTGGGTTCGACTCCCACTCTCTTCCGCCAGACGCGCGGAGGAAGGCGCAGTGACCGCGAGACCGCTCGACGGCGTCTTCGATGAGGATGGGGCCGAGGCAGGCGGCGCCGATCGATGAAAGCTGCTGGCCCGGTCAACACGGACATCGTCCTGCTCGGCGGCGGACACGCGCACGTCCATGTGCTCGCTGCCTTCGCGATGCGTCCGATGCCAGGGGTGCGATTGACCCTCGTCACCCGCGATCTCAACACGCCTTATTCCGGGATGCTGCCGGGCATCATCGCCGGGCTCTATGAGCCGGCCAAAGCGCATATCGATCTCGTCAGGCTGAGCGCGGCCACAGGGACACGTCTCGTTCACGCCGAAGCAACCGGCCTCGATCGCGCAAACAAACGTGTATTGCTGAAGAACCGCCCGCCCCTCGCCTACGATCTGGTTTCCATCGACGTGGGCATTACACCCGACCTGAAGATGATCGCCGGCGCCGCCGCGCATGCCATGGCGGTGAAGCCGATTGCGCTCTTTTTATCCAAACTCAATGTTCTGCTTGAAAGCATCCGCACGACGAATGACACACGACGCATCGCCGTGATCGGCGGCGGCGCCGGCGGGGTGGAACTGCTACTGTCCGCGCGCACGCGCATTCTCGCCGAAGCGGCCAAGCTAGGCAGCGATCATCGTAAATTCGAGTTCGCCCTGATCACCGAAGGCGAGATTCTTCAGACGCACAATCCGCGTGTGCGGGCAACGTTTCGTCGCGTCTTCGAGCAGCGAGGCATTGCGCTGCATGAAAGAACGCGCGCGGTTCTGATTGGTGAGGATGCCATCGAGATTGAAAACGGAAAGACGATTCCCGCCGGTTGCACGCTCCTGGCGACCGGTGCGGCCGCGCCGGCGTGGTTCCCCGCAACCGGACTTGAGCTCAATGACGGTGGTTTCATCGCCGTCCGACCGACGCTGCAATCACTTAACGACCCGGATGCTTTCGCCGCCGGAGATTGCGCCGCGCTGGTGGAAACGCCGCGCGAGAAGGCTGGCGTCTATGCGGTCCGTGCCGGTCAGCCGCTGGCCCGGAATCTCAGGTTGCGCGCGCAGGGCGCCGAACCCAGGGCATGGCGCCCGCAAAGCCGTCACCTGGCCCTGATCTCGACCGGTGAACGTTATGCCGTGGCTTCGCGCGGTTCCTTCAAGGTGGAAGGCACCTGGCTCTGGACGATCAAGGACTGGGTCGACCGCCGCTGGATGCGGATGTACCAGGACGTCGATCGCATGACCGCGCGCATGGCGCGCCGTGCCGCCGCCTTGCCTGTCGCATCACAGTCGGTCGAGGAGATGCGCTGCGGCGGCTGCGGCGCCAAAGTCGGTCCGGGTCCGCTATCGCGGACGCTGGCGCGCCTCGGATCAGCGCAAACCGCCGACGACGTGATCGTCGGCCTGACAGCACCGGACGACGCCGCGGTCCTCACCGTTCCGAAGGACAAGCATCTCGTTCAAACGGTCGACTTCTTCCGCGCCTTCATTGACGATTCCTTTGTTTTGGGGGAGATCGCGGCCAACCACGCGCTCAATGACATCTTTGCCATGGGCGGCACGCCGCGGCATGCGCTGGCGACCGTCGTTGTGCCTGCGGGACCGGCGCCAAAGGTCGAGGAGGATCTCTATCAAGTTCTCACCGGCGCGCGCGTTGTGCTGGATCGGGAAAATGTTGCTCTCGTCGGCGGCCATTCCAGCGAAGGAAGCGAATTAGCGGTCGGATTTTCCGTCACCGGAGAAATCGCGAAAGATGCGGTTGTCCGCAAAGGCGGCCTTCGGAAGGGCGACACCATCATTCTGACGCGGCCGCTCGGCACCGGCATCCTGTTCGCGGCCGCCATGCGGGCCAAAGCGAGCGCCTCCTCGATCGAAGCCGCGCTGTCCGAAATGCGCCACTCGAACCGGCGCGCCATGGAAACGCTGGTTGCGCATGGGGTGACAGCCATGACCGACGTCAGCGGCTTCGGCCTCGTCGGACATCTTGGCGAAATGCTGGCGGCATCGGGATGCACGGCTAAGATCGATCTTTCGGCGCTCCCCCTCTATGAGGACGCCCATGAACTGGCCTGCGCCGGCATGACCACAAGCCTGCTCCCGGAAAATCTCGCGTTGATCAGCCTGGTCCGGAGCACCATGAATGCGCCCACGCGCGCCATACTGTTCGATCCGCAGACCTCGGGTGGCCTTCTCGCCGGTGTACCTGTCGAGCGCGCCAACGACTGCATCAAGGCGTTGCACGATGGTGGGGCGACGTATGCCCGCGTGATCGGCGAGGTCGTCCACGACGGCATCCCCGCGCGCGATGTGCGGATCGATCTGGCCGGTACAATCGCGGAATAGGGACGATAGCGCACCACTCCGGCCGCCCTTGCCGGGCGGGGCCTGGGCCTGCTATGTGACAATTCCTCCGTGTGACAATGGAGTCCGCGAAGCAAGGGTCGCGCCAATGGCCGAGGATGATTTTACCGCCTGGAACGAACAGAACTTCGACGCCGAGGTGCTGGAGCGGCCGGGCCTGACCATGGTCGACTTCTGGTCGGAAGCCTGCGTTCCCTGCAAGCACCTGACCCGCGTGCTCAGGGAATTGGCGACTGAAATCCCGCCGGAGGTGCACATCGGCACCGTCAAGGTCAACGATAACCCGGGCCTGACCGAACGGTTTGGCGTGCGCGGAACCCCCACCCTGCTGTTCTTCAAGGATGGCGCGCTGGTCGAAACCCGCACCGGTGTCGACCGCCGGCAAGTCCTGAAGAGGCTCGTTGAAACGCACGCGTAATCCGGGCAGCGAACGAACCCGATATCAGAGCTAAACAAGAGGATTGGAACAGGTATGGCCAATATCACGATGCTGGACATCGAGGAGCTGCGCAAAACCAAGCTCCGGCCCTATATCGAGAAATGCCTCGAACATCGCGCACCTGATCCCGGCTTCCACGCCATGATGGGCCACAACATCGACCTCGCCGAGGCGATGTTCGTGGCGTGGGACACCTCCTTCAACAAGGGGCGCATCTCGCACACCCTCAAGGAAGTCATACGGGTTCAACTTTCCCGGATGGCTGCCTGCAGCTATTGAGGGAATGTTCGGTCTGCTTCGGCGAAGCGACAGGGACTTTCTGAAGAGCTGCTGGACGAAGGCATCGACAACTACGAAGCCAGCGAGCGGTTTTCCGACGCCGACAAGGTGGCGTTGCGCTACAGCGAGCTGATGGCGACCGATCCCGACGCCATCGATGACGCATTCTTCGACACGCTGCGGCAGCACTACAGCGAGGGAGAGATCATCGAGCTTGGCGTCTTCATCGGCTTCAATCTCGGCTATCACACCTTCTTCGGAACGCTGAAATTCTACCCGCTGTTTTCGCCCGACGGTCGGCTTTTAACGCAGGCTGAATCGGAAAAGATTTACGGCGCCGCGCCCGTGTCGCTGAAATCACCGGAGGTCGCCGAATGACGCGTGTCGCTCCGCTGCCGCGCGAAGCCATCACCGATCCAGAGTTGCGCGCGCTCATGGAACAGGGTGAGGCCCTGGGTGTTCCCGACGATCTCTTCGTGCGCATCGTGGCGCGCGCGCCGGAGCAGGCAAAGCCCTTCATGCGCGCGATGTTGATGAGTCACGCGGAGGGCAATATCGACCACCGTCTCAAGGAAATCATCCGCATCCTGCTGGCACGCTTCGCCGGTGACCGCTATTTTGCGGCCCTGCGTTCACGCAAGGCACGCGACATGGGGCTCGATGAGGAGCGGATCGAAGCCGGCTGCCATGACTATGAAGATTCGCCTTTATTCACAGAGACGGAAAAGTGGGCATTACGCTACGCGGACCAGATGTATCTGGATTCGACCAAGCTCGACGCCGAATTCTATGGTGAGCTCAAGAAGCATTTCACCGAGCCGCAGATCATGGAACTGGGGGCCTTCATCGCATTCCACTACGGAATGCAGACATTCATGCGCTCGCTCGGCGCGACGGCGCCTGCCAGCGACAAGTAAACATGGGTATCCGCTGCTGATTGATTTGCTCGTCGCCTTTCCGCAACTTGCGCTGTGGCTGCCGGGGCTCATCCTTTGACAATCAACCGCTTTGAGTACGGACAACACAAGCCCGAGCACAATGGCGATGAAGACCTCCGAGGATGGCGCGTGAGACAACTCTCCCGATCCGCTGAAGGGGCGAAAGCCGCAACAGATGCGCCAGATTTGCGATAGTCGGATGCACGGTTGCGATTGGCGTATCGCGTTTCCGCGGGATTGGTATCTTACCTCCCGGGTCGCAGAGTCCGGGATTCCTCAGGCAAGCCCAGGAATCGTCGAATGTTCTCCGACATGATCGGGTCGATCGCGGATGCTGGCAGCCCCGCTTGCATCACCGTCGATACCGCGTGTTCATCCGCCATATCATAAGGATAGTCGCTTCCCAACGCTAAATGGTTTACGCCAGCCTTCTGAACGACAAAACCAAGGATGTCGGGAGAATACACCACGGAATCCAGCAGCATCCGATCAAGGTATTCTACCGGCGACCGTTCAATCTTTCTGCATTCCGGCCGCACCTCAAACCCGTGATTCAGCCGTCCCGCCAGAAACGGCAATAATCCGCCCCCATGTGGCACGAACAGGCGCAATTTGGGGAAGCGATCAAGTGTTCCGGAAAAAATCATGCGAGCGACCGATAGCGTCGTCTCAGCCGGCATTCCAAGCAAGAAAGAAAGATGGAAATCGCCAAGCTTATCTGCGCCGAACACGTTTGCCGGATGGAGGAATAGCGGCGCATCCAGTTCCTGCATTAATTCGTATAACGGCCAGAAATACGGATCATCGAGGTAGCGCCCGCGAATATTCGTATTGGTCATGACGCCACTGAGCCGCTTTTTCGTTACGGCACGCTCAGCTTCAGCGACCGATCTACCGATATCCTGGAGGGGAACCGACGCTATTGCGGCGAATCGTGCGGGATAGCGCGCGACGAGATCCGCATATTCATCGTTGATGATCTGGCAAAGCGCGAGTCCCAGGTCGGGGTCAGCCCAAAATACATTGGGTCGCGACGACTGCCAAACCACATGCATGTCGATCTGGGACGCATCCATTCGATGCAAATGGCGCTCAACCGACATAAAGGGGAGCAGAGAGGGGTGCGGCACGCCATTCATCAGCAGGGCGGGCACCCCGCCTGCGCCGGACTTCAGCTCCATGCCAAACGGCTGGCCTCGCCTTCCTATCTCCTCGAGAAAAGCCCTGGGAAAGAAATGTGTGTGGGAATCAATGCGCATACTTTGCATTCTTTGCATTTTAACTCGCAAATTGACATGACACGATGTCAACTGTCAAAATCAAATCTGGACATTGTAGCGCAGCCGGAATGGGGGCGTAGGTAATTGTCATGCGGCGCAGATAGAAGGAATTCGTCGCGAGCACGCCTCGCCGAAGATCGCCCGATGATCCAGGCAGACGCGCCGTTCCGACAAAACGTTCGGGCAACTCCATTTTGCAAAGGCGAGAACAAGCCAATTGACGAAGTCAATACCTTGTAACTCTGCTCGCAACGCTTTCTAATAGAAATTATCGTCGCGAGGCGTGCCCGCCAGGGTTTGCGATTACGACGTATGAGGGAAGGTCAAAGCCTCAATTCACAAGGGAGGAGACCAATCATGAAAAAAGCTTTTCTATTGTGCGCCGCAATGCTGCTTGCGACGGCACCGTTGGCTCATGCGCAGAAGAAGCTGACGCCGGTCAAAGTGACGCAAGCGGTCTCCAGCTTCTCGTTCTTGCCGCTCTACTACGCCAAGCACGCAAAGTTTTACGAGGCCGAAGGTCTTGACGTTCAGCAGATTGCAACACGCGGCGGGGGACCTGATCTAGTTGCGCTGGTTTCCGGCGACGTACAGTTCAACGTAAGCGCCGGCACCTATCAGGTGGGTGCTATCCGGCAGAAACGGGACATTAAAATCGTCTATAACTACTACAATCGGAATCTGATCCAGATTGTCCTCAGCAAGAAAGTGGCTGAAAAGAGCGGCGTCAAACCGACTGACCCGCTAAAGAAGCGTCTCGCCGTTCTCAAAGGGTTGCGACTCGGTTGCACCCGAGCCGGCGCGTTGACTGATTTCCAGTGGCGTCATCTGCTGCGCGAGGCAGGGCTCGGACCGGACGATGCCAAAATCGTGGCAATCGGCGGCGGGGCGGCGCTGTTGGCTGCGATGGATCGTGAGCAGATCGACGCCTACGCGATTTCACCACCGATCGATCTGATGGGGATCGACCGCGGGCTCGGTGTCTTGTGGATCAACAACGCCAACGGCGACGATCCATCCATGGACCCATTCAATTTCCAAAGCGTGGTGGTCCAGACGGAATATGCCGAGAAAAATCCGGAGATCGTCAAGGCGTTCATCCGTGCTACGCGCAAAGCGGTGAAGGAGATTATCGCCAAGAGCCCCGGGGAGATCTTCAAGGTCGTACAGAGTGACTTCCGCAAGCTTGATCCAAAAATCGCAATTGCCGCGATCAAAGAAGTCAAACCGGCCTTCAACCAGAAAGGCGACATGACGCTGGCACAGGCCAAAAATGTCATCAAAATGACGGGAGCGAAAGACGTGACTGCTGAGCAGCTTCACGCGCTCTATACGTCAAAATACCAATAATTCTGGCTGATGTCAGAACCGATCATATCGCTTCGGCGAGTGTCGCGCATCTTCCGTGCCCAGCGGGGTGACGTTACGGCACTCGCCGAAGTCAATCTTGATATCCGCGCAGGTGAATTCGTTACCATGGTCGGCCCATCCGGCTGCGGAAAGTCGACTGCGCTCAATCTGATCATTGGGTTGATCGAACCAACGACGGGAGAAATTCTTTTTCGCGGGAGCCATACGGACGGGATTAACCGTGAAATCGGTTACGTGACCCAAGCTGACAACCTGTTTCCATGGCGCACCGTACTGGAAAACGTGACGTTCGGTTTGGAAATGCGCGGAATCGGCACGCGTGCCGAACGCCGCGACCGAGCCATGCAGCTTTTGCAACGCGTTGGCTTGGCGGGATTCCAGAATCACTACCGTCACGAGCTGTCCGGTGGCATGCGCCAGCGCGTTAACATCGTCCGCACGCTCGCCTATAATCCCAAGGTTATTCTGCTTGACGAGCCTTTCGGACCGCTTGATGCGCAGACACGGCTACAGTTGCAGGACCTGCTGCTCAAGCTCTGGCAGGAGCGCTCCGATACCACAATCATTTTCATCACGCACGAACTGACCGAGGCGATTGCGCTGGCCGACCGGTTGGTCGTGATGAGCGCTCGCCCGGGCAAGGTACGCGAGGTGGTGAAAGTAGGGCTGCCGCGGCCGCGCGATATCTATACCATCCATACCGACCAGAAATTTCGGGCGATTTATGACCAAGTGTGGGAGCACTTGGCGGATGAAATGAGGCAAACGGCCGAATGAAACCGTTCTCGCTGTTCAGCTGGCGTATCATCGTCGCCATCGCCATCCTTGGGATCTGGCAGGGCTTGTCGGGACCCATATTTGATTCCTTCTGGTTTTCTCGACCGACCTTGGTGGCCGAGTATCTCTGGCAATCGGCGGTCAGCGGCGAATTGTGGAGCGATCTCGCGCTCACGTTCCGCGCTACCGCGATCGGCTATTTGATGGGTGCCGCCGCGGGACTGACCTGCGGCCTTCTGATTGCTCAAAGTGAGGCAGTGGCATTAGTTCTCAAACCCTTCATTCTTGCCATCTACGGGATTCCGCGTATCGCGCTTGCGCCGCTTTTCATTCTCTGGTTCGGCATTGCGTTGACATCGAAGGTGATGATGGCCGCGATGGTGACCTTCCTGCTGGTGTTCTTCAACACCTATGAGGGAGTGCGCGCAGCAGACCTCGAATTGCGCAACGTCGCCCGCGTGCTGGGTGCAAACCGGTGGCAAGTGTTCCGCCGTGTGACCATTCCCAATGCCAGCCCGTGGATTCTCGCAGGTTTGCGTATCAGCATTCCACAGGCACTGGTCGCAGCGGTGGTCGCGGAGTTGATCGCTTCGAGCGCCGGTCTTGGTTACCGGATGATGGAAAACACCAACCAGATGGATACGTCCGGCACCATGGCCGGCATCATCATCCTGATGACCATTGTCGTGGTCCTGAATTCCGCACTCGATAGAGCAGAGGACCATTTCTTGCGCTGGCGACCGAAGGAATCGGACCTGAAGACTGACTAGGTTCCGGACACGTCATCGCTGCTCATACCCTGCGAGAAAAAAGACATGAAGCTGGCAGCCATTCGAGGCAAAGACAATGAGGAACGGCTCGGCGTTCTGGATGGCGAGTATTGCATCGACCTTATCGCCGCCTTGCCACCAAACGATCTGCGCGGGCGGGCGATGTTTGCAGACGCCATTTCATTTATTCGAGCGGGGGATGAGGCCCGCCGCCTGGCCGACCGCACCTTGGCGGATGCGCCTGATAGTGCGCGGATACCGGTAAATCAGGCGACATTCACGGCGCCGATTCGCCCCACCACCATCCTGTGCACCGGCAGTAATTATCGTCAGCACAATCAGGAGAAAGCCAACACGGCGATTAGCGGCAAGGAACCGGAGTTCTTCCTCAAGACCGCCGACTGTGTGGTCGGGCCGGACGAGCCGGTCATCTATGATCCGGCGCTGACGGAGAAGCTCGATTGCGAGACCGAACTCGCCATCGTGATTGGAAAGGCGGGCCGGCATATTCCTCTCGCCGACGCGGCCAAACACGTGTTTGGTTACACGATCGGAAACGACGTGACAGCGCGCGACCGCCAGGTACGAAAGACAGCCGGCGGTGATACCTGGTACGACCTGGGCCGCGGCAAAGCGTTCGACACTTCTGCCCCGCTCGGGCCCTGCATCGTGACCGCCGACGAGATCGGTGATCCGCAGAAGCTCCGGCTGCAGACCCGCATTAATGGCGAGCTGCGCCAGTCGAGTAATACGTCGGACATGATCTGGAGCTGCGCCGAGCTGGTGCATTTCTTCTCTGTCAGCTTCACCCTGAAGCCGGGCATGGTCATCATCACCGGCACGCCGGCGGGAACCGCTTGGTCTACTGACCGCTCTCTTGGCGGGACCTGGCAAGGTCTGCCGGGCCTGGTTCCGGCGACACGGTACTGCCTTCCGGGCGATGTGGTCGAAAGCGAAATCGAGAAAATCGGAATTCTGCGAAATCCAGTCATCAGCTGGACAAAGTGAAATTGGACCGGAAAGCGGCCGGCTGTGATGACGCCCGCCAAATTCGTAGAGACGGGCATTTGGCCGGCCAGAGACCGCGAGCGCCAAATTGGCGAATGCCGGGCTCCTTCCTTGCCGCACACCAGCCGCCGAAGACACGTGGAAATACGGCGCCTCTTGCAAACACAGGAAAAGCCGAGTGCGGATGGAAACGGATGGTGGCGGCCGCAGTCACAGTCGAACCCGTCTCCGCTCTCAAATTCCCTGCTAACAGGGAAAATAACGGGGACTTTTCCAATTTTGGTCCGCTTTGTGGGTCTTGAGTCGTTATTCTTCCAATGATTTAGGCGGGCCTAGAGCGAAATTCCCTACTCAAAGGAACAGGGAATTTTTCAAAAGAACTAAGGAGTTTTTACGCGAGAACAGGGAGTTTGAACGACGTAAAGTCCAAATTGATTTCCGGATGACATTTTCAGATGGGACACGCGAACAGTAATGTTTCAGCAGTTAGAAAAACGATGAGGAAAGTGCCGTGAAAGGACTCAAAGATAAGGTGGTAGTCGTAACTGGAGGCGGTGGCGGCATCGGCTCCGTTACCTGCAAGCGATTTGCCGAGGAAGGCGCCAAGCTGGCCGTTTACGACATCAATGAACAGGCAGCCATTGCAGTCGCCGAAGGCATCAACAAGGCCGGGGGATCGGCACAGGCCTACGCTGTTGACCTGACCGACCTGAACAACTTGGCCAAGGCCGTCGCCGATACCAGGAGCGACCTGGGGCCGATCGATGTCTTGGTGAATAATGCAGGATGGGATCGGTTCACACCATTTCTCAAAAGCACTCCCGACCTCTGGGACAAGGTCATCGACATCAACCTGAAAGGCGTTCTCAATACTATGTATACGGTGCTACCCGGCATGGTGGAACGTCAGCGAGGCCGGGTCGTTACGGTGTCGTCTGACGCCGGTCGCGTCGGATCATCGGGAGAAGCTGTCTACTCTGCATGCAAGGCAGGACTGATCGCGCTTTCCAAGACTTTGGCGCGCGAACATGCCCGGCACGGCATTACATTCAATGTCGTGTGTCCGGGACTTACCGAGACAGCTCTATTCGCGGATTTCCTGGCAAGCTCGGGTAGGCCCGATAAGCTGCGTGAGGCCTTCGTTCGGGCCACTCCATTGGGACGTATTGGCAATCCCGAAGATCTGCCCGGTGCTATCTGTTTCCTGGCCTGCGAGGAGGCTGCATTCATTACCGGGCAGGTGATCAGCGTTTCCGGCGGTCTCACCATGCATGGTTAGTTATATCTGTTCGTGTCCTTTCCGATAATTATATCCTGTCTGTACCGGAAACCTAAACCCGAACATAATGGTGATGAAGTCCGCCAAGAATTGCCTGTGACGTTATGTTCCCGACACGGTGAACCGGACGGAAGCGGGGTACATCTTTGCCCAGCGACCGGTGCGTCCTGATCTTATTGTAATTGTCCTTTCCGAAAATCATATCCGGACGTATTGATGATGCAGTCCGGCCAGGATCGGAATGGCGACAATGAAACCGGACCATTGGATTGCTCGATGCAAGGGTGCATCCTTCTGTAATGCCAGGTGCGTGCGCGCCTGATTGTAATACGCCGTATATGAGGCAAGAACTCGCCGCAGGTGCGATTCGCCAAAGATCAGCATCCGGTCCAGGCACTCGCGGCGCACAGTCGTCCTTGTATCGACTGAAATTTTCGCGAAAGACAGCCGCCGTTTTGACCGATTAGGTTATCGCAACACGAGGTCAGTTGAGCCGTGTTCCGCGTTCGCCGTCAAACAGGTGGCAGCTGCCGACGTCGAATTTAAAATGGATGCGGTCGCCTGGTGACAAGGCGCGGTCGGGGTCGACCTTGGCGACGAGTCGGTTCGGGCCGCCATAGTCGAAGAAGACCAGCGTGGTGTCGCCCATGGGCTCGATCAGGTTGACAATTCCCG
>Ga0210122_1000168_pt1 | contig 20341 bp, 20 predicted proteins | sample Muzzi_CordB_D2_FD_185530 | JGI IMG/M metagenome (GOLD analysis project Ga0210122, IMG submission 185530) | Wetland microbial communities from San Francisco Bay, California, USA, that impact long-term carbon sequestration - Muzzi_CordB_D2 (SPAdes) | ecosystem: Environmental > Aquatic > Marine >... | reverse complement strand
TCGAGCGTGAACGCGACCGTCTTGCCGACGTTCTCCGTCGTGTACTTGCCCCAGATGTCCGCACCGGTCGGCTTGAACGTCACGGACACGACGATCGGTCTGACCATCGTTGCGCTCGGCACCAGTTTGCCGGAGCTCGCCACGGCGGTCACGGCCGCGCTGCGGCGCGAGGATGACCTCGCCATCGGCAACATCATCGGCTCGAACATTTTCAACCTGCTCGGTGTGCTGGGCATCGCGGCGGCGATCCACCCCGTGCAGATATTCACGATCATACTGGCGCGGGATTTCCCCGCCATGTTCCTCGTGACCGGCGTGCTCTACCTGATGGCGTCGGACTTTCGCGGTCCCGGACGCATCGGCCGTCGCTCCGGAACCATATTATTGATAATGTTCATTGTCTATGTGACCATGGTTTGGCTGAGTTCCTGGCCGGCTGATTTGATGATCAAAGGTTGATCGCCCATGAATATGGAACACGAAGCGCTGAAAACCCTGGCCAGGGGTGTGATCAAGACAGAGGCCGGGGCCGTTGCCAACCTCGAATCGCAGATTGACGATAAATTCGTCCGCGCCTGCGAAATCATGCTCGGTTGCCGAGGCCGCGTCGTCGTGACCGGTGTGGGCAAGTCGGGGCACATCGGCAGCAAGGTCGCCGCCACGCTGGCCAGCACCGGGACGCCGGCCTTTTTCGTCCACCCGGCCGAAGCGTCGCACGGTGACCTCGGCATGATTACCGCGGCGGACGTCGTCCTCGTGCTTTCCAATTCCGGTGAAACAGACGAGATCAAGCGCCTGCTGCCCGTCATCAAGCGCCTGGGGGTCGGCATCATTACGTTGACAGGCAACCCGGGCTCGACGCTGGCCCGCCATGCCGACGTCAACATCAATGTCGCGGTTGAAAACGAAGCCTGCCCGCTTGGCCTGGCACCCACGTCCAGCACGACGGCGGCCCTGGTCATGGGAGACGCGCTTGCCGTCGCACTGCTCGAGACACGCGGCTTTACCGTCGAGGACTTTGCACGTTCCCACCCGGCCGGCCAACTCGGCAGGAAACTACTGCTGCACGTGCGCGACGTCATGCACAGCGGAGAAGAGATGCCGATCGTCGACGCGGAAGCGAGCGTGACCGAGGCCATCATGGAAATGACCAGGAAGCGGCTCGGCATGGTCGCCGTTACCGATACGGATTTGCAGGTGCTGGGCGTCTATACGGACGGCGATTTGAGAAGAACGATGGAACTCGCGCTCGATCCCCACGTCACACCCATCGGGAAGGTCATGACGCGTAGCGGCAAGACCATCGGTCCGCAGGCACTGGCAGCGGAGGCGGTAAAACTGCTGCAGCGGCATAAAATCCAGGGCCTGCTCGTGACAGATGAAGAATCGCGGCTGATCGGCGTGCTCAATTTTCATGATCTGCTGCAGGCGGGCGTGGTCTGAATGCCGGCGATCGACCCCGCATTGCTCGAGCGCGCCGCAACCATACGTCTGCTGGTGCTCGACGTCGACGGTGTCCTGACCGACGGCACAATCCATTTCGGCCCCGACGGCGAGGAATCCAAGGCCTTCAATACGCGTGACGGCTTCGGCATGAAGGCTTTGCAGCGCAGCGGTATCGGGGTCGCCGTCATCACCGCGCGGACATCGGCCGCGGTGACCCACCGCATGCGACAACTGGGCGTGGAACATGTATTCCAGGGCTGTGAAAACAAACTGGAAGCCTTTATGCGTCTGCTGGCTGCGACCGGCCTCGATGCGGAGCAGGTTTGTTATGCCGGGGACGACTGGATCGACCTGCCGGTCCTGATGCGTGCCGGTCTCGCGGTCGCCGTGGCCAACGCCGAGTCGCGGGTCAAGGAAAGCGCACACTGGGTGACCAGGCAACGAGGCGGCGACGGCGCGGTCAGGGAGATCTGCAACCTGATACTGACGGCACAGGGGCATGACCGCTCCATTCTCGACGAAATCCTGACATGACGATGACGCGAAAATCACGCCAGGGCATCGTCATTCTCGTCTTTCTGACACTGATCTCCTTCTGGCTCAGCCGCCAGCACCGGGAACATGCGCCGGCGCCGGTAAGCGGCCTGGACCCGAGCCTCGATTATATGTTGCAGAACTTCGACCTGCAGGTATTCGACGCCAGGGGTCTGCCGCTGCTGAACCTGCAGGCACCGCTGCTGAGAAACAATCCGGTGACGAAACTGGGTACAATAGAACGGCCTGTCATCGCACTGAGCAAAGCGGACGCCAACTGGTCGTTGGTTGCGGAGCGCGCCACGATGACCGAAGACAGGCAGCGCATTCATCTCTTCGGCCGTGTTAATGTTAAGCGGGTCGAGACCGCGACCGGTCACCTCGCGCAAATGAATACAGGTGAAATCGAAGTGCAGGTGAGTGAGCAAACGGCAAGTACGGCGAAGCCCGTTGACATTACCGACGGACGAAACCGCTTGCAGGCGCTGGGAATGGACCTTGACCTGAAAAACGGGAGGTTCGAATTGAAACACAACGTTAGGGCCCGTTATGTCGTCGACTAGAAGCCACCCGACCTTCAGGGTCTGCCTGTATCTGTTCTTGCTCCTTTTCAGTCTGCCGTCGATGGCGCTCCAGGCGGACCGTGAAAAGCCAATGGAAGTGTACGCCGACAATACCGACGGCTTTCTCGGTGACGGCGTGACCACGCTGCGGGGCAAGGTCGATATCCGCCAGGGCAGCCTGCACATCACGGCGGACGAGGCCGAGGTCGACAAGGCCGACGGCAAGGTCAAGTCGGTGACGCTGCACGGCAAGCCTGCCTACCTGGAGCAGGAGATCGAAGACCAGGGCCGGGTGACCGCCACGGCCAAGCGCATCGACTACCAGGTCGCCAGCGGGCTGGTGACGCTCACGGGCAATGCCGATGTCATCCACCCGCAGTACCGCATCAGCGGCGACGTACTGACCTACGACCTGAATATCCAGCATTTTCAAGGCACCAGCGGTAACAACGCCGATGGCAGGGTACGGATTCAACTGGACCCCGAACTGATCAAGAAGAAAGACAAAGACGCTGAAAAACCCGCTGTTCCCGGAGAACAGGACAGCCCCGAGAAAGATGCCGGAAAGGACACGGCCGGCGAAGGCGGCTACTGAAATGCTGAAAGCCGAGAACCTGCACAAGACCTACCGCAAAAAAGAGGTCGTGCGCGGTGTCAATATCAAGGTCGAGCCCGGTGAGGTCGTCGGCCTGCTGGGCCCCAACGGCGCCGGCAAAACCACCTGTTTCTACATGATCGTCGGCCTGATACCGACCGAAAAGGGCCGCATCAGCATCGACGACGTGGACATTACCCACAAACCCGTCAATGTGCGTTCCAGTCTCGGTCTGGGCTACCTTCCCCAAGAGGCCTCGGTGTTCCGCAAACTGTCCGTGCGTGACAACATCATGGCCATACTGGAACTGCGGCATGACCTCGACCTCGACGGCCGCAATGAAATGCTGCAAACGCTGATGGAAGAACTCGGCGTGGCGCACCTGGCCAAGCAGATGGGACAGGTGCTGTCGGGAGGGGAGCGCCGCAGGGTCGAAATCGCCCGCGCCCTCGCCGCCAAGCCGAGGTTCATGCTGCTGGATGAACCGTTCGCCGGCATCGACCCGATCTCGGTGAAGGAGATCCAGGAAATCGTCACGCAACTGACGCGGCAGGACATCGGTGTCCTGATCACCGACCACAATGTGCGCGAAACCCTGGGAATCTGCGACCACGCCTACATCCTCAACGAGGGGCAGGTGCTGGCCAGGGGCAGCGCGGCCAATATCCTGGCCAACGAAGAAGTGCGAAAGGTCTACCTGGGCAGCGAATTCAGACTCTGAACGCGATGCAGGTCAAGATTACCCATGGCTAGTCCGTCACTGCAGCTGAGATTATCCCAAAAGCTGGCGCTGGCACCCCAGTTGCAACAGGCCATCCGCCTGTTGCAGCTCAACCGCATCGAGTTGCGCGATTATGTGCAGGAACTGGTCGACGCCAACCCGCTGCTCGACCAGGAAGACGAACTGCCGGCCGGGGACAGGATTCAAACCGGCGAGACCGGCGCCGGCGGGACAGCCGATACCGGCACGGAAGACCGTGACAGCGCATCCGGGGATGAAGATCGTTTCACGGACGATTTCGAGGCCGAGGACTGGCAGGCGCCGCTTGACAACGAGCCCTGGGCCGACAATGCCGGCTGGTCGGAAGATTTTGGCGAACGCCAGTTCGCCGATACCAGCAACAACTCGCTGCGAGAACACCTGCTCAGGCAGATTCTGCTGGCACATTTCAGCGACCAGGACGCCGCCATCGCTCGCGCCATCGTCTACGCGCTCGACGACGACGGCTTCCTCGCCGACAGCATCGACGATATCCGCGCCAGCCTGCTGCCAGAGCTCCTGGTTTCGGAGAACGAGGTCATCGCCGTCCTCCACCGCGTGCAGCGTCTTGAGCCGGTCGGCGTCGCCAGCCGGGATACGAGCGAGTGCATACGCCTGCAATTACAGACGCAGCCTTCGGGAACACCGGGTGTCGGCATCGCCAACCGCCTGGCGCGCGATTACCTGGACCTGGTCGCGGCCAACGACTACCCCGCCATGCTAAGAGCCACCGGCGCCACACCCGAGCAACTCAGGACCGCGCTGAACCTGATCCACGGGCTCGAACCGCGGCCGGGAGCGCGTTACGACAACCGCCACGACGAGTATATCGTTCCGGATGTTTACGTGCGCCGTGAAGGCGACAGCTGGGTCGCCACGCTGAGCCCGGAGAGCAACCCGAGCCTGAAGCTCAACAAGTACTACATCGGCCTGCTGCGCAAATCGGGCGGCAAGGACGCGGAATACCTGCGCGCGCGTCTGCAGGAAGCGCGCTGGCTTCTCTCCAGCCTCGAGTTGCGCAACCAGACGCTGCTCAAGGTGTCCCAGTGTATCGTGGACACGCAGACCGAATTCCTCAGCGAGGGTGAAATCGCGATGAAGCCGCTGGTGCTCAATGACGTGGCGGAGGAGGTCGGTGTGCACGAGTCCACCGTTTCACGCGCCACGACACACAAGTACATGCTGACGCCGAGGGGTATTTTTGAGCTGAAGTACTTTTTCTCCAGCCATGTGAGCACGACGGATGGCGGGCAGGTGAGCGCGACGGCAACCAAGGCGCGGATACAGTTATTGATCGAAAACGAGCCACGCGAACGGCCTTTGAGCGACCAGGAATTGTCACGGCTCTTGCGCGAGATGCACATCTGCGCCGCACGCCGTACCGTCGCGAAGTACCGCGAGTCACTGGGTATCGGCTCATCCAGCGAGCGCAGGCGAATTTATCGCCGATCCGTTGCATTCTGACCACGGCGCGAATAGCAAACCATGCACCTGCAAACTACACTGTTAGTGTCAGTTGCTGAAACCGGCACAGGACGCGCATCATCGCAATCAGACCGTTGATGCAAGATTGAGCGGCCCTATATTGGTTTTATGGGGTCAACATTTACAAGGAGATCGTTGATGCAAATCAATATTACCGGACACCACGTCGAAGTTACGCCCGCCCTGCGCGCTTATGTCACCGAGAAGCTGCAACGCTTGTCACGGCATTTTGACCAGGTCGTGTCCATTAACGTCATCCTCAATGTCGAAAAGATGCAGCAACAAGCGGAAGCTACCGTCAATGCGGGCGGGCGCACGCTGTTTGCCAATGAGAGCGCCATGGACATGTACGCCTCCATCGACGGACTGGCCGACAAGCTCGACCGCCAGGTGCGCCGGTACAAAGACCGCATCACCAAGCACCACCGTGTAAAGACCGAACAACTGGAGAGCGGCAGCGAGCAGCAATAAGAACAATCCAGCCAATTCATTCGGAACCGGGGTAACCCTATGCTCGACAGCGATTTGCTCAGCCCGGCGCGCATTCTTGCCAACGTCAAGATCAACAGCAAGAAACGCGTTCTCGAACTGATCAGCCTGGCACTGGCCAAGAGAAACAAACAACTGGACGCCGCGGAGATTTTCGAGGGCCTGTGTGCCCGGGAACAGCTCGGCAGCACTGCGCTGGGTCACGGCGTGGCCATTCCTCACGCTCGCATCAGCCGCGCGAAAGACGCCGAAGCCCTGTTTCTCAGACTGACCAACCCCCTGCCGTTCGGCGCCGAGGACGGTCAGCCCGTCGACCTGATGTTCGCATTGGTATTCCCGGAAGACTGCACGACGGACCACAGGGCGTTGATCGCTGACATCGCGGACCGCTTCAGCGATACGGTCCTCCAGGAGAAAATCCGTGAAGCGGCGGACGCCAATGAAATATGGCATTTGCTGACCGCCTCTCACACGTGACGCGAGAGCGTTCCTGCACCGCGCCCGCGGAGGTCGTGTTCGCGGCCCGCCGCGGTGCTGCGGCCTGAGCTGACATGGCCCGACCCGTGCAGAACATCGTCATCGTGAGCGGCATGTCGGGGGGCGGCAAATCCACGGCGCTGAATGCGCTCGAAGACCTGGGCTACTACTGCATCGACAACCTGCCGGGGGCCTTGCTGCCGCAATTCGGTCCACAGCTGTCGGCCAACCCGGGTCTCTACCGCAAGGTCGCCCTGGGAATCGACGCGCGGTCGAGGGAATCCGACCTGCAGGTGGTGCTGGACTGGATGGAGTGGCTCAGGAAAAACAGTTTTCACTGCAAGCTCTTGTTCGTCACGGCGGATAAGCCGGTCCTCATCAAGCGCTTCAGCGAAACCCGCAGGCGCCATCCGCTGACCGGCAGCGACATGATCCTGTCCGACGCGATCGAGAACGAAAGACGCTTGCTGGAGCCGATCCGGCAGAAGGCCGACAAGGTCCTCGACAGCAGCACGGCCAACATCCACCAGCTCAGACGCCAGGTCTGGGACTGCGTCGAAGGCGAATCCGACGAGCTGACCATCGTGCTGCAGTCGTTCGCCTTCAAACACGGGGTTCCCCAGGACGTCGACTTTACCTTTGACGCACGCATGCTGCCCAATCCGCACTGGCAACCCGGGCTGCAGCCGCTCACCGGACAGGACGAAGCGGTCAGACAGTGGTTGGAGAAAGACCCCGCCGTTCTCAGGATGGCTCGCGATATCGAGACCTTCATGAACAACTGGCTGCCCGCGCTCAGAGGCGAGCAGCGCAGCTACGTCACGATCGGCATCGGCTGCACGGGCGGCCAGCATCGTTCGGTCTATCTCGCCGATACGCTGGCGACGGCATTTCGGCGGGTGCACAAGAACGTCCTCGTCCATCACCGGGAGCTTTCCTCGAAGCAGCTTGCAGATTTGATCTGAGCATGCCCCGGGCGTGGCGGCGGCGCGGCCCGTCGCGAGCGTGGATTCCTGAGAATACGTCGTCGTGTGTGGAGGAATTCGTACCGGATTCCTTATAATAGCCCTACGAGCCACCGATATTTACCGGGGTGCACCTCTCATCAACCCAGACAGGCCGACGGATATGACGCGGGAACTTCAACACGAAGAAAAACTGGCCCGGCACCTCGAGCATATTTCCGAAGCGCTGGACAGCGGGGCGCAATCGCGTCTCAAGCGCTTGATCAACAGCCTCAGCGGCGCCGAAATCGCCGACCTGCTCGAATCCCTGCCGCAGACAAAGCGCCAGGCCGTCTGGGAGCTGGTCGACACCGATCTCGACGGCGAGGTGCTGGTCGAGGTCAACGACGAAGTCCGTGCGAGCCTGATCCGCGGCTCAACGCCCGATGAACTGATCCAGGCCGCCGGCGATCTCGATATCGACGATCTCGCCGATATTCTCAACGACCTGCCGGAAGCGGTCATCGTGGAAGTGTTGCACGTGATGGACCGGCAGGACCGCGAGCGTTTGACGCAGGTAATGTCCTACCCGGAGGATTCGGCCGGCGGCCTGATGGACCCGGACGTCGTCACCGTGCGGCCCGATGTCACGGTCGACGTCGTCCTGCGCTACCTGCGTCTGCGGGGCGAATTGCCGGATTCCTTCGACCAATTGTTCGTCGTCGACCGCGCCGGCAAGTACAAGGGCCAGCTCAAGCTCTCCGACGTACTGACCAAGGACCCCGCGATGCTGGTATCCGACCTCCTGGACACGTCGATGAAGGCGATCCCGGTCGCCATGCCGGCCCGCCAGGTGGCGGTCGAATTCGAACACCACAACCTGGTTTCGGCCGCGGTGACGGACCCGAACAACTTCCTCCTCGGCCGCATCACCATCGACGACGTCGTCGACGTCATCCGCGAGGAAGGCGAGCACCTGGTGCTGACCGCCGCCGGCCTGGACGAGGAATACGACATGTTCGCCCCGATCGGGCAGTCGGCCCGCCGACGCTGGATCTGGCTGGGCGTAAACCTGTTGACGGCATACCTTGCCACCCTGGTCCTCTACGCCTTCCAGCCGACCCTGGACAAGCTGGTCGCGCTGGCCGTGCTGTTCCCGGTGGTCACGAGCATGGGGGGTATCGCGGGCACTCAGACACTGACGCTGATGATCAGGGGAATGGCGACCGGTCAGGTCAGTGCCAGGAATTCCATGTCGATCCTGCGCAGGGAACTGGCCGTCGGCATCCTGAACGGCCTGGTCTTTTCACTCATCATCGCGGTCGTCGCCTATATCTGGTATGGCAACATGCTGCTCGGGCTGGTGATGGGGGTCGCCATCGTGATCAACCTGATGGCGGGTGCGCTCGCCGGCGCCCTGATCCCGGTCATACTGAGACGCATGTCGATCGACCCGGCGCTTGCGGGCGGTGTCGTCCTGACCACGGTGACCGACGTCATCGGGATCATGGCCTTCATCGGTCTGGCCAGCTACGTATTGCTGGCACACTGAAGTCGCCGTACACGCCATGCAGATACTTCTGATCACGCAGGAGCCGCCGCTGACACCCGCAACCGTCACGACCGGCAACGCCATCCGCAACCTCCAGCTACACAGCACGCTCACACGCGCGGGACATGCGGTCAGGCAAGTCTGGTTGGACAAGGAGGAAGGCTCCCACCCGGACGTTTTTGCCAGCCGCGGCCAATTGCAGGCCATCATCGTCAGCATGCACCCGGACATCATACTGGTGGGCTTCTGGGAACTGCTCGAACTATTGCCGTTCGACCTGGCCCAACCGGTCATTGTCGATCTGGTCGCGCCCCGGCCCCTCGAAGAGCTGTACGAACACCCGGAACGGATGGCCTCGCAACTGCAGCGGTTGCGAGGCAACCTTTCGAAGTGTGACCTGTTGCTGACGGGTAACGAAGCTCAGCGCGCCCTATGGTACTTTTCGCTGCTGCAGACCGGTTTCGACTTGCGAGGCAGCGAACCGGTGCTGGCATTGCCCCTGGCCGCGAAAACCGCCGGGCAACCCCGTTCCGACCCTCGGCGTGACGGCTGGACGCTGGTCAGCGGCGGTGTCAGTTGGCCGTGGCGAAAATCGGACGAATACTGGCGCACGATCAATGCCATGAAGGGTGAATCGCCCGATGATGCGCCGCGTCTCGTGCTGTTTGGCGGCAGCTACCGCTGGCACGGTGGCGACACCGGCCCCGCGGGATCGCCATTTCAGACGCGGGAGCTGATGCCCTATGACCATTTCAGCCGTTTCCTGCTGGATTCCGCCCACATCGGGCTCGAACTCGCGCAACCCAATATCGAGCGCAGGTTCAGCCAGTCCTACCGCTCACTGGAATTCCTGCGGCACGGCCTGCCGCTGATCTGCAACGACTACTTGCCGATCGCACGGCTGGTCGAACGCTATGAGGCCGGCTGGACTGTGCGGACGGCAGAGGCGTTGCCGGACCTGTTGCGGCGCATCATGCAGGATCCGGAAGACTGGCGCCGGCGTTCGGACAACGCGTTGTGTCTGGTACGGGAAGAATTGCACCCGGATCGGGTCGCGGCCCCCCTGCTGAAGTGGTTGGAGTTACCGGCGAAGGCACCGAGGCTCCCGCACGCGGAACAGCAACCCGCCTCGGTGGAACTCGCCAGGCCCGCATGGCGCGCGCGTCTGCGGCGCCAGGCGGCTCTGCTCAAACGCATCCTGCTGGCGCGGCTGATCCGCGCCCAGGCGAGCGACAACGTGCTGATCGTGACCCGCCGGGACCTGTTTCCCGCCGACCACGGCGCGGCCGTCAAGATCGTCGAAACCGCGCGCGCGCTGTCGCGGTCCGGCCGCGACGTGGGCGTCGTCAGCGAAGACCGGCGGTACTGGAGGCTGTTCTCGGGCGGCCGTGACCAACGTCTCAAATTGCCTCTCTGGATACGGTTGCTGAGTCTGCCGCGCACCCTGGCCCAATTGCTCCATCTCAGCAAAGACCTGCCCGAGAACAACAGCTTTTTGTACCTGCCGCTGACCGACAGCGCCTTTTTCTGGCACTCCCTGTACGTCGGCCGCAAGCTCAGACCAGGCATCCTGCAGGCGGAGTTTCCGGCCTACGCAAGACCCTGCATAGACGCCCGGGAAATACTCGACGCGGCGGTGGTCCTTGTCGAGCACAATGTCGAGTACAACCGCCTGCGCGCACAGGTGCCCGAACTCAGCGAAAGCCAATTCCAAAACCTGAGGGCCATCGAAATCGACCTGTGCAACCACTCCGACGCCGTCGTTTGCGTGTCTGACAACGACCGCCAGCAATTGCTCAATGACGGCGTCAAGCCGGCCCTGCTCCACACCATCCCGCACGGTTATGACCCGGAACCGCTCATGCTGGATGCCAAACAGGACATCCGGGAGACATTCGGCCTGCCGGACGACGCCGTGCTGCTTGCTTTTCACGGCACTTTTTCCTATCCGCCCAACCGCGACGCCCTACAGGTGTTCGCGGATACGCTGCTGCCACAACTCGAGGGCGGCGGCCCGCCGTTTCATGTCATCGCGATCGGCCGCAACCCGCCGGCGGAAAGCCCGCACGGACACATCCACTTCACCGGCAGCGTCAACGAAGTCGGGCCCTGGCTGAAGGGCTGCGACCTCGCCGTCATCCCGTTACGTGAAGGCGGGGGTACGCGCATGAAGATTATCGACTGCTTTGCGGCGGGTCTGCCGGTCATCAGCACCAGCAAGGGCATCGAAGGCATCCCGGTGGTCAGCGGCCGCGAAGCCATCATATGCGACGATTGGATCGGCATGGTGGCGGACATACGGCAGTTGGCCGCATCCGCGGAAGACCGCGCGCGGCTTTCGTCCGCGGCCCTGGCGTATGCCGATGGGTTGGACTGGGACAGTATTGCCGCAAGGTACGCTAAAATCTACTCGGCGATCAGACGCAACACGAAATCCAGGAACCCGGCCGGGTCTGCGGCGGAAAGATGACGCAGCCGGCGAAGGTATTGCAAAGCTAAAGTGACGGGACCCACAAGATGAATGGCCAATCCGGAAACTCCCTTCAAATCAGGGAAGTCAACGACAAGGAGACGCTCGATACCTTTATCAGATTGCCCTGGCGGCTGTACGGCGACGACCCGAACTGGGTCCCGCCCCTGCTGATCGAACGCAAGGAGGCCCTGACGGACAAGAATCCCTTTTTCCGGCACGCCCGCTGGCGCGCCTGGATCGCCCTGCAAGACGGCCGGCCCGTCGGCCGCATATCGGCGCAGATCGACGACCTGCACCAGCAGGCTTACGGGAACCACACCGGTTTCTTCGGTCTGATCGAGGGCCGCGACGACGAGGCGGTTTTCAACATACTGGTCAAGACCGCTGCAGACTGGCTGCGGGACGAGGGGATGCGGCGCATGCTGGGACCGTTCAACCTGGGTATCAACCAGGAAATCGGCCTGCTCGTGGAGGGCTTCGACACGCCGCCCTACGTGATGATGGGGCATGCGCCGCCATACTACGGCTCCGCGATCGAGCGCTCCGGACTCAAGCCAGAGCAGGACCTGCTCGCCTATGAACTGAGCACGGACATGCTGCGCATCCCGCGGGTCATGAAAGCGCTGATCGAGCGCAGCGCCAACCGCGCCGTGGTCAGGAAACTCAATCGCAAGGATATCGCCGGCGATCTCGAGACCATGCGGGACGTGTTCAACGACGCCTGGCGCAACAACTGGAATTTCGTACCTTTCACACCCGAAGAATTCGAGGCGGTGGGCAAGGAACTGCTGATGATACTGCCGGACGACTTCATACAGATCGCCGAACTGGACGGCGAGGCCGCTGCTTTCGTCGTGCTGATACCCAATGTCAACGAGGCCATCGCCGACCTGAACGGCCGGCTGTTGCCCTTTGGCTGGGCCAAACTCCTGTGGCGTCTCAAGGTGCGCTTTCCCAAGTCCGGCAGGGTTGCGCTGATGGGAGTCAGGCAAAAACACCAGAACACCCGCTTTGGCCCGGCGCTGGCATACATGGTCATCGACGCGGTCATCGAGGCGGGCGTCGGCAAGGGTCTGACAAAGGCCGAAATGTCCTGGATCCTCGACCACAACAAGGGCGTGCGCAACATCATCGAGAGCCTCGGCGGTGTAATCTCGAAACGCTACCGGATGTACTCCCTTGAACTTTGAGGCTGCGCCCGCCGCCGGGTGACACGAACCAGGCATGAGCGAAAATGCACGTCAATTCAGAACGGCCGTACTCGCGGGTGAGCGCCCCGGCGGCAGCGCGCTGAGCCGCGCTTTCAATGTCTCCGCCAGCGTCATGGTTCCGGTCGCGGGCCAGAGCGCGCTCCAACGGGTGCTCGGGGCCGTGCACGAATCGCGCCGGGCGATCCCCGCTATTATCTGCGGCCCCGCCGCCGACGCGGTCGGACGGGATCCGCAACTGGAGCGGCTCCTCGCGCAATCCGGCTTCGAATGGCGGGCGCCGGAGGCCGGGCCTGCCGCCAGCGCCGTCGCCGCGGTCACGGCGGCAGCCGCTTACCCGGTATTGCTGACGGCGGGCGATCACGCCCTGCTGCAACCCGCCATCATCGATGATTTCTGCACCAGCGTGGACGTCCTGAACGCCCGCCAGGAATACGACTTTGTTATTGGCTTCGTGCCTCACGCCCTGGTCAGGTCCGCGTGGCCGCAGAGCAAGCGCACCGTTCTCAGGTTCTCCGACGGCGGCTTTTGCGGCAGCAACCTGTTCGCGGTCCTGAATCCGGATGGCCTCAAGGCCCTGGCCTTCTGGCGCAGGGCCGAGGCCGACCGCAAGCACCCCTGGCGCATCGCCAGGCGGTTTGGGCTGGCAGCGCTGATCAGGTACGTGCTGCGACGGCTGAGCCTGCCGGCGGCGCTGGAGTCGCTCTCGACGGCATCGGGCTGCCGCATCGGCTGGGTTGCCGTCGAGCACGCCCGTGCGGCCGTCGACGTGGACTCCGTCGCCGACCAGCAACTGGCACATCACATTTTATCCGGGGAGAATCCGGATTTATCCTTTCCCGGACCGCAACAGAGGTAACTTAATGCTGAATAGTAAACGTCTAATGGTGGTCATGCCGGCCTACCGCGCCGCGAAGACGGTCGAGGCGACCTGGCGCGGATTGCCGCATGAAATCGTCGACCGCACCCTGCTGGTCGACGACGCGAGCAACGATGAAACCGCACCGATTGCAAAGGAACTCGGGCTCGATGTCCTGATACACGAATCCAACCGCGGCTACGGCGCCAACCAGAAAACCTGCTACCGCGCCGCGCTGGAGGATGGCGCCGATATCGTCGTCATGGTGCACCCCGATTACCAGTACGAGCCGCGGCTGGTCACGGCCATGGCCGCGATGGTCGAATCCGGTATTTACGATATCGTCATCGGCTCGCGCATCACCGGCGGCGGAGCGCTGCGCGGTGGCATGCCGTTGTGGAAGTACGCGGCCAACCGCGGACTGACCGCCTTTCAAAACCTGCTGCTCGGCGCCAAGCTGTCGGAGTACCACTCCGGCTACCGTGCCTATTCGCGCCAGGTGTTGCAGACATTGAACTGGAAGGACAACTCGGACGATTTCGTGTTTGACAACCAGTTCCTGGTACAGGGCATCCTGGCCGGATTCCGCATGGGCGAGATATCCGTACCGACGCGCTATTTCGAAGCCGCGAGTTCGATCAACTTCCAACGCTCGCTGCGCTATGGCCTGGGTGTGTTGGGCACATCGGTCGCCGGCATGCTGCAACGCCTGCATCTGTACGACAACCCGCTGTTCCGGCAGAAGGACGACGACCGGTCATGAGCGGCCGTTTGCCGCGCCTGGCGAAACGCGTATTCACACCCGGGGGCGGGACCGACTGGCACATCCAGTTCCTGCAGCACCTCGTGACCGGCGCCGCCGCGACGGCAGCGCACTATGCCGTCATGTGGTTGTGCCTCACCGTCTACCTGCCGCCGGCCCTCGCGACCAGCATCGGCTTCGTCGCCGGCGCAACGACCCGGTTCCTGTTTTCGTACTTTCATATTTTCATACCGGCCAGGGCCGTGGCGAACGCACTGCCGCACTTTCTCCTGGCGCTGTCCCTGCAGATGGCCCTCAACGCGGCCCTGCTGACCCTGTTCCTGTCCGCCGGCCTGCCGGTGTGGCCGGCACAGTTGCTGACCACCGGTCTGTTAACCGTGTTCAATTTCCTGTGCTACAAGTTCTGGGTATTCAAGTGACCCGGGGCCGCGCCTGGCGCTTCCTCGGCGTGGCCGCACCGGCGCTGCTGCTGGTGGGCGCCGCCGTGCTGACCTACTACAACAGCACCGCCAACGGTTTTGTCTGGGACACGCTCGATTATCTCTATCAGCACCCGTTCTATCTTTCCAGCCTGGGGCCCGATCACCTGGTCTGGATGTTCACCAGTTTCGACAATTCCAACTGGCACCCGCTGACGTGGTTCTCGTGGGCCGTTGATTACCGGATTTACGGCGGTCTGAACCCTTGGGGATACCACTTCACCAACATCGTCGTGCACGGTCTCAACAGCGCGCTGCTGTTCATCGTTCTGCTGGTCGTCTTCGGTCTCTCCCGGCCGCGCGGAGGAGGCTTTCCATTGCGCACAGACCGGCCCGCGCTGGCCGCAGCCTGGCTGGCGGCGGCATTGTTCGCGGTCCACCCGCAGCACGTCGAATCCGTCGCCTGGGTCGCCGAGCGCAAGGACCTTTTGTGCCAGTTCTTCATGCTGCTGACGCTCCTGACCCATGTCCGCCAAGCGACCTGCGGCGAGACGTCGAGGGGCCGCTGGCGCCTCCTGGCGCTGCTGTTCTATTGCCTGGCACTGCTGGCGAAACCGATGGCGGTGACCCTGCCGCTGATCCTGCTGCTGGCCGATGTGTATCCGTTGCGCCGCAGCAGGCTGGTGCCGCCGCCGCAAGGGGGGGGTGGGCAACTCAGCGGCGCGGCTCTGGTCGCGGAGAAGCTGCCATACTTCCTGCTCTCGCTGGCCGTGGTGCTGTTGACCCTGGAGGCGCAGCGCGGCTCGCTCGCGGCCGTGCCGCTGGGGCTGCGCGTCGTCAATGCCTTCCACAGCATCCTGTTTTATCTTTACAAGTTCTTCGTTCCGCTCGGTTTTTCCCCCCATTACCCCTACTGGGGCCCCGGGGCCGGCGTACCCGGCTGGCTGGCTATACTGCCGGCGGCGGCGGTTCTGGCGATTACCGTTGCAGCCTTGGTGGCCTGGCGGCGGGGACGGCCCGAATGGCTGACGGGGTGGCTGTTCTACCTGATCGCACTGGCCCCTGTCCTCGGGCTGGTCCAGGTCGGGGAACAGGGTGCGGCCGACCGTTACGCCTACTTCCCGACATTGCCCGTGTACGTCTTCGCGGCGGCGGCGTTACTGCGCGTTTTTTGCCATGCCCGGGCCTTGCTCCGCTGGCTGGCTGTCCCGGCAGTTCTGGCTGTTATCGTGCTGCTCGCCGGCAAGACCGTGGTCCAGGTCCAGGTCTGGAAAGACCCGCTCAGCCTCTGGCAGCATGCGGCAGAATACGCCCCAAACAGCCGCCTGGCACGGATGAACCTGGGCATCACCCATTTGAACATGGGCGCCTATGACATGGCGGCTGATGATTTCGAGGCGGCGGCGAAACTGGAGCGCCAGCCGGGCAAATCGCTCCCCTGGCGCGGCCTGGTTTATCTTCACCTCGAACGCTACGGCGACGCGCGCAGCGTCCACACCACCATGCTGGCTATGGCCGGGTCACGGCCCGAATTGCAGCTGGATACCAATTGCCTGCAATACAACCTGGGATGGATTAGCGCAAAGACCCACGCGCGGGAAGACGCCATGAAATACTTCGCCCGCGTCGAACCGGGTTCGAAACCCGGGCCTGCGGCGGCCGCCTGGCTGGAGTGGCTGCGCAGCGAACCACCGGGAACCGCCGACACACGGTCGCCGGAAGGCAAACTACCCGGTTTTTGCAGGCGGCTGATACCGCTGATGGCCGGCAGCCAATGGCTGGACCTGGTCAAGCCGGCCGAGCGGTAGGACCTGCCCAGCCAGGCGCTGCAAGAATCTGCCAACCGTATGCAATGTCGTTGCGTCCGCCTGTTTTGCTGGAGATGCGATTCGTGTTCTAATGCACCTCTTGCCTGTCCAATATCGATTCGTTAACAAGAACCAAGGAATCCATGTGAAAGCCATTATTCTCAGTGCGGGGCAGGGGCGCCGATTGATGCCGTTGACATCCGAACTGGCCAAGTGCTGTCTGCCGCTGCACGGTATCTCCATCCTCGAATGGCAAATCAGCCAAATCGCAAAATGCGATGTAGAAGAAGTCGTTGTCGTCACCGGTTTTGCCGCAGACAAGGTCAACGCCATCGTTGACCGGATCGAGGGCATCCCCGTGCGCACCCTGCACAACCCCATGTATGCGCATACGGACAACCTCGGGACCTGCTGGGAGGCCCGTGCCGAAATGAAGGGGCCTTTCGTTTTGATGAACGGCGACACCCTGTTCGAGGCGGCGGTTCTGCAGCGCCTGCTGGGCAACAGGGAAACTTACCCGATCACGCTCGCCACCGACACCAAGAGCCAGTTTGACCTGGACGACATGAAAATCATCGCGGACGGTGAGCGTCTGATCAAGGTCAGCAAGCAGCTCGACATCCACCGGGTCAACGGCGAGAGCATCGGCCTGATGGTTTTCGACCTGGCCGGCGCCAACGCGTTCGTCGCCAAGCTCGAAGAGATGATGGATCAGGACAACGCGCTCAAGCTCTGGTATCTCTCCGCCATCGACCAACTCGCCAGTACCGGGATTGCCGGTATCTGCCCGATCCACGGTTTGAGCTGGTGTGAAGTGGATGACGCGTCCGACTACGCTGCCGCGGCGGACGTTGTCAGCAAATGGCCGGGGTAACGGCCGCGGCGCCCTGCCGGGGCGCCGGGCTCAGTTACCGGCAGGAACTTCGATGGTGACCCCGCCGGTGCCGCCCGCGCGGTAATGGTTGTTGCCGATGTCGAATACGATCCGGGTACTCCTGATGATCTCTTTTTCCAGTTTTAACACCGCGCCGCCGCTCAGTCTCAAGGTGTTCGAGGCGCGCTCGTAAACCATGTCGGGCGCGGCGGCCTCTACCGGGCCGGTATCGGACTGCTGAATCTGAAAGTGCGCCGGTGCGCCCTCGAGGTGCAGTTTCTCCGGCTTGTTGACTTGCCCGTACACGGTGGCCCGGTCGGAAATCAGTTGCCACTCGTTGCTGCGCATGAAGAAATGGCCGCGCAAATGTAGAATATCGGGCTCGGTGTCTTCAAAGGCCTCGTCCGCGCTTACACTGATGGTGTCGAATGCGCCTTTTCCCAGCGGCGACGCCAGGCCGGTCGTGTACATCGCCGCGGCCATTACTCCAACGCAGCCGATGACGGTTTTTAACATACAATAACCCTTGCTGAAGCCTCCTGGCTCCCGGATCATAACACTAAAGGCATTCACGGTATTGGATGATGACACAGACAGCTAACACAGGCGTGCGGTCGCCGTCATGATCATCGACCGTTACCTGATACGCGAAGTGGCACAGCCTTTCTGGGTCATCTGCCTGACGCTGGTCATCATCTTTGTCACTTTCAGTTTGAGCCATTTTCTCGTCAGCGCGGACGCTGGTCTGCTGCAACCCGGTGAAGTCGTACAACTGACCGTGCTCAAGACGATCATTGCGCTCGAGGTTCTGCTGCCTCTGAGTCTTTACCTGGCACTGATGACCGGGCTCGGCAGGCTCTATTCGGATTCGGAAATCTATGCCATGCGCGCGAGCGGAATATCCGAGGCGCACCTGCTGCGGTCGGTGATGCGTCTGACGCTGGTACTGGCCATTTTAATCGGTTTGCTGTCGATCTGGGTGCGCCCGTGGGCCTATACGCAATCCTACGCCGCCAGGGCCGAGGCCGAAGCCTCTTCCGAAACCAGCCGTATCAAGGAAGCCCGGTTTTATACCTACGGCAAAAGCGGGCGAACCATATTTATCGAACATATCGCCAACAACGGGCAAGACCTGAAAGGGATTTTCATCCGCACGCGCAACGGCAATGACCTGCAGGTCATTACCGCGGCGTCCGGGGTCTTCACCTATTTCGTCAAACCTGAATTTCACCGGCTGCAGTTGAAAGACGCGCGCATTTTCAAGAAGGTCCCCGACGGCACGGATTTTTCTGCCCAGTTCGGCAGCTTTACGGTCTGGCTGCCGGTGCGGGAACCGCAACCACCCGGCTACAAGGTCAAATCCACTTCGATATTCGAATTGCTGCACTCCAGCGACCCGGTGGACAGGGCGGAATTGCAGTGGCGCCTGTCGACACCGGTTTCCGCGCTGCTGCTGGCCCTGCTGGCGATCCCGCTGAGCCGCAGCCGGCCGCGCAAGGGCCGTTATGCCAAGATGTTATTGGCCATCGGGGTTTACGCGATCTATTCCAATACACTCGACATCAGCCGCAGCTGGGTGGCGCAGGGCAACGCCAGCTTCATTTGGTGGGTCCCCGGCTGCCTCGCGGCCCTGGTCGTCATTTCCTACTGGCCGGTCGAGTACCGGTCCTGGCGGTACCGGCATGCTAACGATTGACCGCTATATCATGCAGCGCTTCATGTCGGGGGTGCTCCTCGTGCTGGTGCTGTTGCTGGCCTTGTTCAGCTTTCTGGCGCTCGGTGAGGAATTGGGGCACGTGGGTGAAGGCCGGTTCATGCTGCCGGATGCGTTGTTGGTGGTCGTCCTGACGATACCCAAGCGCGTCCTCGAATTGCTGCCGGTGACGGCTCTGCTGGGCGGTCTGATGGGTCTTGGCTCGATGGCCAATGACAGGGAATTGATCGCGATCCGGGCCGGCGGCATGTCAAAGCGGCGTATCGCGCTGGCGGTCACCGCCCTGACGGTGGTTCTCGCCATCGTCATGACGATACTGCAATTCACGCTCGTTCCGGCATTTGAGCGCGAAGCCAGCCAATTGCGCAGCAAGTCCGTGCCCGGCACGGTTTCCGGCGAGGGCTCGACACGGGCGTTCTGGACCCGCAACGGGGCATGGTTCATCCGTGTCAACGACGTGCTGTTCGACCAGCGGCTGGCCGACATCGAAATCTATACGACCGACAAGAACGACCGCCTGACGCAAATCGTCAGGGCCCGGTCGGCGGACTATGCGGGTGACAACAGCTGGCTGCTCAGCGGGCTGCAGCGGACCGACCTCAAAAATGCCCATGTCGTGGACTCCTCTCAAGAAAGCATGTTGTGGAAGGGTCTGCTGTCGGACGAACAGGCAGCCGTACTGATGCTGCCCTTGGAAGCGCTGGCACCGAATGATCTATTCAGCACGATCCGCAACATGAAACACAATCACCTCGACACGCAGCGCTACGAAATCGTGTTCTGGCAGCAGGTCAGCCTGCTGCCCGGACTGTTGGCCATGGCGCTGCTTTCGCTGCCGTTCATGCTCGGTTCCGTGCGCACGGTCTCGGCTGGTCAGCGCGCTGTCATCGGCGGCCTGGTCGGTATCAGCTTTTACCTCGTGCAGCAGTTGACCGGGCACCTGGCCGGCGTCCTCGGTCTCAACCCGATGCTGGTCATCCTCACCCCGCCACTCCTGCTGCTGGCGCTGGCCATCGTCATCATCCGCCACCACCATTTGTAGGGCCTGTTTGCGATGGGCCCGCCACGGGTACCTGCCAACGCTGCTCGTCCACCGTCGTGAAATCCACCGCGTTCTCGCAGACGACCGACTTCAACTGCATATTGATGTGCCATTGCCCGTCGCGCCGGTCGATGTCGATGACACGATAGGACGCGTCGCCGACACCCGATGCCGACGCCGTGCAGTAAATGCGCGTGTCCTCCCAGCGCTGCTCGCGGTTGCGGTGTATATGTCCATGCAGTATCAGCAACGGCGGATAGGTCGCCAGCACGGACTGCAGGTCCGCCGCGTCGCGCAGCGCCACGCGCCATTTCGTCATTCCCGGCAACGGCGGGT
>Ga0210122_1000167_pt1 | contig 20353 bp, 16 predicted proteins | sample Muzzi_CordB_D2_FD_185530 | JGI IMG/M metagenome (GOLD analysis project Ga0210122, IMG submission 185530) | Wetland microbial communities from San Francisco Bay, California, USA, that impact long-term carbon sequestration - Muzzi_CordB_D2 (SPAdes) | ecosystem: Environmental > Aquatic > Marine >... | reverse complement strand
ACGCCCTCCAAGCGGGCGAGCAGTCAGCCGCGCCGACCGAGATACGAATCTCCGCCGAGGCGACCAGCGCCGGCGTTCGCGTCATCGTCGAGGACAACGGACCCGGAATTACCGATGAACAGATCAAGCATATATTCGAACCTTTCTACACGACCAACAAGAAAGGCTCGGGGCTTGGCTTGTACATTGCGAGACAGCTTTGCGAGGTCAACCAGGCCGAACTTACGGTCGACTCGAAACCGGGTCAGGGGTCGCGCTTCCACATCCGCCTCGCCCTGGCGCGCGGAAGCAGGAATCTGAATGAGCAGACGGCATAAAGGCAGGAACGGACGGCAACGGCGATGCAGCACCACGTACTAGTCATCGACGACGAACCCGATATCAGGGAACTGCTCGACCTGACGCTGAACCGCATGGGCCTGAAGGTAACCACCGCCGAGGACCTCGCAACGGCGCGCCGTGCCCTGGCCGGAGATCAATTCAGTTTCTGCCTGACCGATATGCGTCTCCCGGACGGTAACGGCCTCGAACTCGTGCGCGAGATCGTGGAACGCCACCCGCAACTTCCCGTTGCCGTCATCACGGCGCACGGCAAGGTCGAGGACGCCGTGCTGGCCCTGAAAATCGGTGCCTTCGATTTCGTATCCAAGCCGGTCGACCTGTCGATCCTGAGAAAACTCGTCAACACCGCGCTGAAACTGCGGGTGGAAGAATCCGAATCGAGAACGGACAAACACACGGAGGACAGCCCCTTCGCCGAGGACGCGCTGGAGCAGATGATCGGCCGCTCCGCGGCGATGCGCAAATGCAAGGCCATGATCCGCAAACTGGCGCGTAGTCAGGCCCCGGTGATGATCTCCGGTGAGTCCGGCTCCGGCAAGGAGTTGGCCGCCCGCCTGATCCACGACCTGGGGCCGCGCTCCGACTACCCGTTCGTGCCCGTCAATTGCGGAGCCATCCCCACCGAATTGATGGAAAGTGAGTTCTTTGGCCACCGCAAGGGCAGTTTTACCGGCGCTGCCGCGGACAAGGAAGGCCTGTTCCAGGCAGCCGACGGCGGCACGCTGCTGCTGGACGAGGTGGCCGACCTGCCGCTACACATGCAGGTCAAACTCCTGCGTGCGATCCAGGAAAAGGCCGTGCTGCCCATCGGCGCGCGGCGTGAGGTCCCGGTCGACGTACGCATCCTCAGCGCATCGCACCAGACCCTGAAACCGCTGGTCGAGGCTGGCAAGTTCCGCAATGACCTTTTCTTCCGGCTGAACGTCATCGAGTTACCGATGCCGGGTCTCAGGGAAAGACGGGAGGACATCGAGGAACTCGCGCAGCGTTTCCTGCGCGAGATTACCGAGCAGTGGGACGAGGCCGAAACGCCGGAAATCACGCCGGAGGCCATGCAGGCACTGCGGGATCATCATTACACCGGTAACGTCAGGGAACTGATCAACATCCTGCAGCGTGCGGTAACGATGTGCGAAAACAACACCATCAGGTACGAGGACCTGATGCTGGAACAGGTCAGTGTGCACGAGCACGAGCCCGCGCTGAACGAGCGCACGCACGAACAGTCGCTGGACACCTATATCGAGGACATCGAGAAGAAAATGCTCGAGGACGCCCTGCTCAAGGCCCGTTATAACAAAACCAAGGCCGCCGAACTCCTGGGCATCAGCTTCAGGTCGTTCCGCTACAAGCTGAAAAAATTCGATATCGACTAACCTGCATATTGCACCAACCGGCCGCGGACCTGCTCATTTGCATATGAAAAACTGGAGGTATACGCATATTTCCATGGTACGTTTAACAGCACGGCTCATACCCGGCTCACCGCCCGTTCCGCGCCGATATCCGGGATACTCGTGCAATCTACAGGCCTGGGCCTGTTAATCAGGAGTTTTGCGAACTACTCGTCATGTTTCAAGCCCAGGCCACACAGACGGTGAACGACCTGTCACCCAGCCGCTACGTGCAGCACCGCGACGAGCTCGTGCGGGCATTCAGGGACGTGCGTCAGCGGACGCTGACGCTGACCGCCCCTTTGAGCGCCGAGGACATGCAGTTACAATCCATGCCCGACGCCAGTCCCGGCAAGTGGCACCTGGCGCATACCACGTGGTTCTTCGAGGCCTTCATCCTGCAGCAGCACCTGCCCGGTTTCGCTTGGCACGAGCCCGCTTACGCACGTCTTTACAACTCCTATTACAACGCCATGGGTGAACAATACCCGCGGCCTGCGCGCGGCCTGCTTTCGCGCCCGTCCCTGGACGAGGTCCGGCATTACCGTCATGCCGTCGAAGAAGCCATGGCGGAACTGCTCGGCACATGTGCAGACAGGGTTCTGGCCGCGATCGCTCCGTTACTGGTCCTGGGGATCAACCACGAGCAGCAGCACCAGGAACTGATCCTGACCGACATCAAGCACGCGATGTACCGGAACCCCACGTATCCGGCGCTGTTCGAACGGCCGGCCGCGGCAGGGGCGGGGGAACTCCGGTGGCTGGCCGTCGAGGGCGGCGTTAGTCACGCCGGATTCGACGGCGGGGGCTTCTGCTTTGACAATGAACTGCCCCGCCACCCGGTCTTGCTGACGGATTTCCACATCGCGAACCGGCCCGTCAACAATGCGGAGTGGCTCGAGTTCATGAACGACGGCGCTTATCGAGAACCGTTGCTCTGGTTGTCCGACGGCTGGTCATGGCGTCAGGAGAACCATGTTTCGGCACCCCTCTACTGGCTGCGGCGGGACGGTGATTGGCAGCAATTCACGCTGGCCGGCCTGCAGCCGCTGGACCTGGCCGCCCCGGTTACCCATGTCAGTTATTACGAGGCGGACGCCTACGCCCGCTGGTCCGGTCAGCGCCTTCCCACCGAGTTCGAATGGGAACACGCCGCCCGCAGCCTGGGTTCGCCGGGACCCGGCGCGGACGGCGCCCACTGCTGGGAATGGACGGCGAGCCCCTACATGGCGTACCCGGGATTCCGCCCGGCCAGCGGCAATGTCGGCGAATATAACGGCAAATTCATGATCAACCAGATGGTTCTGCGGGGCGCTTCGCGCGCAACCGCGCACGGCCACAGCCGGCCGAGCTACCGCAATTTCTTTTATCCCGACGCCCGCTGGCAGTATTCCGGTCTGCGGCTGCTCAGGACCGACGCATGAAAACCCAAAGCGGCGACACGGCCGGCCGGCACGCCGCCCTGTCGGTGCCGGTCCTGATCCTCGCCTTTCTGCTGCTGACGTCCGTCAGAGACTGGCTGCCGCAACTGGGTATATTCGACGGCAAACGTGTGCTCCAGGTTTGCCTTGTGCCGCTGCTGTTCTTGCCGGCACTGCTGGCGCCCGGTCTGCGGGCGGCTGTCACGGCGGTTCTGGAACGCGTACCGAAGTGGATTTTTGCGGGTTTGTTCGTTTTCTTCGTGCTGGGTGTCGTTTCATCGCTGCGACATCCGCACCCCGGATACTACCTGACCGAGGTCGCCCTGCTATTCAGCCTGACGGCCGCGGCATTTGTCGTCGCCGCGGCCCGCATTGCCGCCGGCAGCCCGTTCGACCGGCTTTGCCTGTGGCTGCTGGCCGGCCTGGGTGCGTTCGTCGCGCTGCAGGAAGCCATGGGTCTTCTGGCCCACTGGTCGCTCGGCAGCGAAATGAGTTACGACGAAATGTTCATTTATTTCGCCCACCCGCGCTTTTACAACCAGCTTCAGACCTGGACCGTGCCTCTGCTCGCGGCCCTTCCATTCGTCACCGGCTACGGCAAAAAGTGGGTGTTCGCGGCAACCCTGCTGCTGGGCATGCAATGGTACCTGCTGCTCGCCAGCGGCGCCCGCGGCAGCATCGTCGGCATCGCTGCCGCACTCGTCCTGGTGGGCGCCCTGGCGTTGCCGGCATCGATCAAATGGCTGAAAGTGCAAGCCAGCGGCCTTTTGCTGGGCGCGGGCGCCTGGTTCTCCGTCCTTTGGTTGCAGGCCTGGCTGACGCCGTCCAGCGGACAATTCCTGGCTCAATCGCTGGGGCGGGACATGACAACATCGACGGGACGCAGTTGGTTCTGGCAAGTCGCCTGGCGCGAAGCGGCGCAGCACCCCTGGCTCGGGATGGGGCCCGGCCGCTTCGGCTGCGACCTTCGCGCCGCGCTTCCGGCCCACCCCCACGACATCCTGTTGCAATTGCTGTCGGAATGGGGGTTTCCGGCGGTTCTGATGGTAATCGCCGTACTCGGCTACGTCGCCTTCAGACTCATCGCCTACGTGCGGTGCGTGGCGCGTACGGCTCCGCGCGGCGGGCGCGAGCTGAACCTTTCACTGGCCGCGGCGCTGGTAGCCGCGGCCGCGCACGCCTGCGTCAGTGGCCTGCTGGTAATGCCGGCCAGTCAGCTCATGTCGCCGCTCGCGGGCGGTTGGCTTTTGGGGCTGGCATACCGCAACGGCGGTCCGGCAGCCGCACCGCTCTTGACGCGGGCAATGTTGTGCGCGGCCTTGCTGACTTCGTCGTCGGTCGCGGTATTCGCGCTGCGCGAAGCGCCGCAACTCGCCGTCAGGCAGGGCGGTTTCAGTCAGCGCGAGCGCAGCATGCCCAGGTTCTGGCAGGAAGGCCGGGCGTGCAGGTACACCGATGGCCAGCAAAGCGAACCGAATTGACCTGACATATATTGTCAGTTTGTGACATTTTGCGTCTTATACCCTGATTCTTGTTCGCAACACTGATTGCTATCTCGCTGTTTTAAAAACATATTAAATTTTTGGCATGTGAATTGCATTCATACAAGTCGGCATCCCAGGGAATCCTAGGGGATCGAAATGATCAGTCTGTGTCTGGCAGCCTGGCAAACCACCATTGGAGGGTAATAGAGTGAGCAACATGAAAAAACAAACAGGTTTTACATTGATCGAACTGATGATCGTTATCGCGATCGTGGCCATCTTGGTCGCCTTGGCGGTTCCGGCTTACAAGGACTACACCATCCGGGCGAAGGTGACCGAATGTGTGAACGGGGCAGCCGTTGCCAAGCTGCAGATTTCCGAGTTCCGCGAAACCGTCGGCCGTTACCCGACCAGTGAAGACGAAGCAGGCACGGCTTCCCCGGCCGGCGTGAGCCAGTTCTGCGAAGGCTTTACTTATGACGCGGGTAATGACGGAACCTTCCGCATCCTGATCAACGAGCAAGCCATCGACGCGCAGCTGGTTACCGACGGCATTACCCTGGAACCGCAAATGTATGCGCAGGGCAGCGGTCAGGGCGGCGTGAACTGGTATTGCCAGATCGGCAACACGACCGCGACCGCAGTGAAATATCTGCCGTCGACTTGCCGCGGCCCGAACTCGTAAGCACGGCAAACCGTCTGACGACAATCCGTCTCGGCAGCCCTTCGCGGTTGCCAGGAAAACCCCCGCTTTCCGGGGGTTTTCTTTTTATATCAAGAACTTATTTAAAAATGGGGTTTACAAATCAACCGCACTCATCTATACTTTAACGTAGGGGATGTTATCACCCGCTTTGAACAGGGAACATGGATTGTGATGCAATCCAGTGGTTTGGAATTCCGCAACAGGGGTCATGCGCGGATTTCAAAGAAAAGCGGGTATGGAAACAGCAATGAATCGTTTCAAAAAAATCCGCCCGGTACACGGCTTCACGTTAATCGAACTGATGATCGTGATCGCGGTCGTGGCCATCCTGGTGGCGCTGGCCGTACCGGCGTACAAGGACTACACCATTCGTTCCAAGATCGCCGAATGCATCAATGGCGCGGCCGTTGCCAAGGTCGGCATTTCCGAATATCGCCAGTCGCTGGGTGCCTGGCCGCCGACGTTGAGCGAGGCCGGGCTGACGGATTCCGGTATCAGCCACTACTGCACCGGACTGACCAACTACCAGAGCGCCACCGGCGCGTTCACCATCGATATCAATGAAGCTGCCGTGGACAGCTTGCTCGGTGCGGATACCATCCACCCCGTGATGACACCCACCGAGCGTGCCTCGGGTTTCATCGACTGGAATTGTTCGAAGGGCACGATGGCGGCGGCTGACTTGAAATACATACCTTCGACGTGCCGTGATACCTGAGCCCGACCTTTGAATACGGCAAGAAAGCCACCCTTCATCAGGTGGCTTTTTTCTTTCAAATGCGGTAATTTGCAGCATAAGTGTGACATTTAAGTATAATCGGTAGATGATTACCGTTTAATAAGTATCTCTCAGGGAAGTGGAATGGCCCGCTAATGAATACGGAATTGAAAGCCTCCAAGCAGTTGCACGGTTTCGCCCGCAGGCTGGTGGCCGAAGGCCTGATGGAAGAACAGGCCGCCTTCGATGCCAACATGGAAGCCAGCAACAAGGGCCTGACCATGCTGGCCTGGATGATCAGGAACAGGGAAGTCAATTCACAGGCCCTGGCGACCGCCGCTTCCGTCGAATACGGCATCCCGCAAATAGACATCAACGCGCTCGACCTCAGCCTCTCCCCGCTCGGTCTGGTCGATGAGCGCCTGATCCAGAAACACCAGGCACTGCCGCTGTATCTGCGGGGCAACTCGCTGTTTCTCGGGGTATCCGATCCGACCGACCAGGAGGTCCTCGACGCCATTTCGTTCAGTTCCGGCTTCCGCGTCGAACCCGTCATTGTCGCCCCTGACCAACTGGAAGCCACCATCGAACGTGCGCTGCAAGCCGCCGAACCGGTTTTCGACGACTTCGAGGAAGAAGGCCTGGAGGACGTCGGGTTCGAACTGGAAGAAGGCGACATCGACGAAGACGCCTCCGACCCGGCGGTCGACGAGACCCCGGTGGTGCGGTTCATCAACAAGGTGTTGCTGGATGCGATCAGGCGCGGCGCGTCCGATATCCATTTCGAACCCTACGAGACCAACTACCGCATCCGCTACCGTCTCGATGGTGTTTTGAGCCCGGTCGCCAATCCGCCCATCCAGATGTCGAGACGGCTGTCGTCGCGCCTGAAGGTCATGGCGGGGCTCGATATCGCCGAGAAGCGCGTACCGCAGGACGGCCGCATCAAGCTCAACCTGTCACGCAAGAAATCGATCGACTTCCGTGTCTCGACATGCCCGATCCTGTTCGGCGAAAAAGTGGTCCTGCGTATCCTGGATTCCGCGGCCACGCGCCTGGGTGTCGAGGGGCTGGGCTTTGAAGAGAAGCAGCGGCGAATCTTCGAGACCTCGGTGCTCAAGCCCTATGGCATGATCCTGGTGACCGGGCCGACGGGCAGTGGTAAAACGGTAACGCTTTACACGGCATTGAACATCCTGAACGACGATGGCCGTAATATTTCAACGGTCGAGGATCCGGTCGAAATCCGCGTCAAGGGTATCAACCAGGTCCAGCAGAATGTCAAGCAGGGCATGACTTTCGCGGTAGCCCTGCGGTCGTTCCTGCGCCAGGACCCGGACGTCATCATGGTCGGCGAGATCCGTGACCTGGAAACCGCGGAAATCGCGATCAAGGCCGCGCAGACCGGTCACCTGGTTTTTTCGACGCTGCACACCAACGACGCACCGCAATCGGTGACGCGTCTGATGAATATGGGCGTGCCGACTTACAACATCACTTCCGCCGTCAACCTCGTCATCGCGCAACGCCTGCTGCGGCGCTTGCACAAGTGCAAGCAACCGGACGATATGCCGAAAGAAGCCCTGCTACAGGCCGGCTTCGGCGAGGACGAGATCGATGATCTCAGCATATACAAGCCGGTTGGCTGCGCGGATTGCCACGAGGGCTACCGCGGCCGCTCCGGTGTATTTGAAGTCATGCCGATTTCCGATAGTATAGCCAGGATCATCCTGGAGGAAGGCAACGCCATGCGCATTGCCGTACAAGCCAGGGAAGAAGGCATTAACGATTTGCGCCGCTCTGCTCTTGACAAGGTGGCAGTCGGCGTAACCGATTTGACGGAAACAAACCGGGTAACCAAGGACTAGGTTATGGCTGTAACACAAGCAGAGCCCATTACATTTCTCTGGGAGGGTCGCGACAAGCGCGGTGTAAAACTCAAGGGCCAGCAGGTCGCATCGAATCCGAACCTGGTGCGCGCGGATCTGCGGCGCCAGGGCATCAATCCCATCCGGGTCAAGAAAAAGCCCAAACCGCTTTTCGGCGGTACCGGCCGGCGCATCACACCCAAGGAGATCGCGGTCTTCAGCCGACAGCTGGCGACCATGCTCAAGTCCGGTGTTCCGCTGGTGACGTCGTTCCAGATCATCGCCGGCGGCGTCAAGAACCCGCGTATGCGCAGCATGGTGGAAAAAATCCGTGCGGAGGTCGAAGGCGGCGGCAGCCTGTTCGAGGCGCTCAGCGCATACCCCGTGCAGTTCGACGAACTCTACACCAACCTGGTCAAGGCCGGCGAGAGCGCGGGTGTGCTCGATACGGTGCTGGACGAGATCGCGTCTTACAAGGAACGCATCGAAAGCATCAAGGGCAAGATCAAAAAGGCCCTTTATTACCCGATCGCCGTGATCGGCGTGGCCATCATCGTATCGGCCATCTTGCTGATTTACGTCATACCGACCTTTGAAGATATATTCAAAAGCTTCGGCGCCGACCTGCCGGCATTTACGCAGATGATCATCAACACCAGCCGTTGGCTGCGCGCCAACGGAATCTACGCCTTTCTCGCCATTTCGTTCGGCATTGGCGCGCTGATCATGGCCAAGAAGCGGTCCCGGCCGTTCGCGCACTGGATTGACCGGGCATCGCTGAAAATTCCGATCGTCGGCGACATCCTGGAAAAATCGGCCATCGCGCGTTTTTCCAGAACGCTGGCCATCACGTTCTCCGCCGGTGTGCCGCTGGTCGATGCGCTGCAAATCGTCTCCGGCGCTACCGGCAATGCCGTGTATAACGACGCCGCCGCGCGCATCCGCGAGGACGTTGCCGTGGGCCACCAGCTACAGCTCGCCATGCAGCAGACCAACGTCTTCCCGAACATGGTCATACAGATGGCCGCTATCGGTGAGGAAGCCGGTTCGCTGGACGAGATGCTGATCAAGGTCGCCGAAGCCTACGAAGAGGAAGTCAACAACGCGGTGGATGCGCTGTCCAGTCTGCTGGAGCCGCTGATTATCGTGTTCATCGGCACCATCGTGGGCACGATGGTCATCGCGATGTATCTGCCCATATTCAAGATGGCGGCCGTTATTTAGTGTCAGCAAGCTCCAGCATGCTGAGCGCCATGACCAGCAACGCACCCCTGTTTCTGACAGGGGTGTTTGTATTTGGACTGCTGATCGGTTCCTTTCTCAATGTCGTCATCCTCAGGCTGCCGGTCCGCCTGCAGCGCGACTGGCGCCGCCAGTGCAGGGAACTTCTTGAAATCGCCGACGGCGACGCCGGTACGGCGAATGAACCCGGCGGGCTGCCAGCTGACCTGATCTGGTCACGTTCGCGTTGCCCACACTGTGGCCACGGGATCAGCGCGGCCGAAAACATCCCGTTGTTCAGCTACCTGTTTCTGCGGGGACGGTGCTCGGCCTGCAAAACGCGCATTTCAGTACGCTACCCGATCGTCGAGGCCGTCACGGCCGGTGCTTTCCTGCTGGTCGCTCTCGTTTACGGGCCGACGTTGCAGGCATTGTCCGCGATTGCATTGACGGGTTTCCTGGTCGCCCTGGCGGGCATCGACATCGACCATCAATTGCTGCCCGACGACCTGACCTTCTTCGTACTGTGGTCGGGTTTGTTCGCCAGCCTGTTCAACGTCTTCTGCGACCCGGTCAGCAGCATCATCGGTGTCCTGGCCGGCTACCTGTCATTGTGGTCCGTATACCACCTGTTCCGCTTGCTGACCGGCAAGGAAGGCATGGGTTACGGCGATTTCAAGCTGCTCGCGGCCCTCGGCGCCTGGACCGGTTGGCAGATGTTGCCGCTGATCATATTGCTTTCATCACTGGTAGGGGCCGCCACCGGTCTGGTGATGATCGCATTCAAACGGCACCAGTCCAGCCAGCCCATGCCGTTCGGCCCGTTCATCGCAGTCGCCGGCTGGATCGCCCTGTTGTGGGGTGACAGGATTATCGACGCCTACCTGCGCAGCAGCGGCCTGGGAAGCTTCTGAGCGCTTAAAAACCCGGCCGCGTCCGCAATGACACCAACGCAGCACCCATACACCGTGGCACTGACAGGCGGCATTGCCGCGGGCAAGACACTGGTTTCCGACCTCTTCGCCTCACTGGGCGTCACGGTCATCGATACCGACGTGATCGCACACCAGGCCGTCGAACCCGGGCAGCCCGCACTCGGCGAAATTGTGAAGGCTTTCGGTACGCAGGTACTGGACGGCGACGGCCGCCTGAGACGGCGCGAGCTGCGCGCCCTGATATTCGCCGACGCGGCCGCACGCAGGCGGCTCGAGAAAATCCTGCACCCACGCATCAGGGAACGGGTCCGGGAAGCGCTCGCGGAAGTGCAGACCATGTACTGTATCCTGGTCATACCGCTGCTTGCCAGCCGCGAGTCATTCCCCGGCATCGACCGGGTGCTGTTCGTCGACGTCCCGCCGCAAGTCCAGATAGAGCGCCTGATGGCCAGGGACCATTGCAGCCGGCAGCAGGCCGAGCAGGCGCTGGCGGCGCAACCCGGCCGGACACATCGGCTCGGGTTCGCCGATGATGTCCTGGATAATTCCGTCACACCGGATGAGACCAGGAGGGCGGTCATGGAACTGCACCAAGAATACACCCGCCTGGCCCGTGGGGCCTGATCCGGTCCGGCTCATTCGAACGCGCCCACCCCTGCTTTGGCTTCCCTTCGACGGTGCCTGCGAGCGACGCAGCGGCCAACTGAAAGGCGTGCCTTATCTCTTGGTTATCTCAGAGGCAATTAATTGAATCGGGTTTGCGGGCAGCGCGCAGCTGCCCTTACCGCTTCCAGTGCGCCGTGAGCCTAGGCAAGTTTGCCGTGGCAGTGCTTGTATTTCTTGCCTGAACCGCAAGGGCAGGGCTCGTTGCGGCCGACCTTTCGTCCCTCGCGCACAAACGGCTCCACGGGGGGCGCAACACCGCCCTGGCCGTCGCCGCCCGCCGGTGCGGCAGTCTGACCGCCGCCCGCCACGTCCGGCGCCTGCTCGTGCCGGAACTGCATCGGAGCTTCCCGGCGGCGCCCCGCGTCGACCGCTTCCACGTCCTCCGGCGCACGCACCTGCACCCTGGCCAGTATCCTGACCACTTCGAGCTGGATGTTGTCCAGCAGGCGCGTGAACATCTCGAACGATTCGCGCTTGTACTCCTGCATCGGCTGCTTCTGCGCGTAGCCGCGCAGGTGAATGCCCTGGCGCAGGTAGTCCATGCTGGCAAGGTGGTCCTTCCATTGCTGGTCAAGCACGTTCAGCATCAGCGCTTTTTCAAAATGACGCATGACCTCGGCGCCCGTCTCCGCTTCCTTGGCTTCGAAGTGGGCGCTGACCGTCTCCGAAATCCTGGCGCGGACGTCCTCATCGTTGAGGTCCTCCTCCTCTTCGAGCCAGCGTGCGATCGGTACGGTGATTCCAAACTCGCCTTCCAGCGCCTTCTCCAGCCCGGCCACGTCCCACTGCTCGTCGATACTGCCTTCGGGCATATACTGTTCCACCAGGTTGCCAAAGACGTTCGCCCTGAAGTCGAGGATGACATCGTGTATTTCATCCGCCTCCATCAGGTCATTTCGTTGCTGGTAGACGACGCGGCGCTGGTCGTTGGCGACGTCGTCGTATTCCAGCAAGTGTTTGCGTATATCGAAGTTGTGCGCCTCCACTTTGCGCTGGGCGTTTTCGATGGCCCGGTTCAGCATGCCGGCCTCGATCGCCTCGTCCTCTTTCATACCGAAGCGCTGCATCATCGAACCCATGCGGTCGGACGCGAAGATGCGCATCAGGTTGTCTTCCAATGACAGGTAGAAACGCGACGAGCCCGGGTCGCCCTGGCGTCCCGACCGGCCGCGCAACTGGTTGTCGATACGGCGGGACTCATGACGCTCGGTGCCGATGATGTGCAGACCACCGGCCTCGATGACCGCGTTGTGGCGCTCCTGCCATTGCCCCCGCAGTTGCTGCAGCCGTTGCTCGTCGACGGCTTCGCCGAGTTCCGCGATTTCGGCGTCGAAGTTGCCGCCAAGCACGATATCCGTACCGCGGCCAGCCATGTTGGTGGCGATCGTGACCGCCGAGGTGCGTCCCGCCTGGGCCACGATTTGTGCTTCCCGTTGGTGCTGCTTCGCGTTCAGCACCTCGTGCTTGATCTTGTGCTTTTTCAGCATGCCGGAGATCAGTTCGGACGTCTCGATCGACGTCGTACCCACCAAAACGGGTTGGCCGCGCTCGACGCAGCCCTTGATATCCTCGATGATCGCCTTGAACTTGCCTTCCGCCTTGAGGAACACGAGGTCGTCGTGATCCTTGCGGATCATCGGCCGGTGGGTCGGGATAACGATGACTTCGAGGCCGTATATCTGCTGGAACTCGTAGGCCTCGGTATCGGCCGTGCCGGTCATGCCGGAGAGTTTTTCGTAAAGCCGGAAGTAATTCTGGAACGTGATCGAGGCCAGGGTCTGGTTTTCCCTCTGGATCGGCACGTTCTCCTTTGCCTCGACCGCCTGGTGCAGCCCGTCCGACCAGCGCCGGCCGGCCAGCGTGCGGCCCGTAAACTCGTCCACGATGACAACCTCGTCGTCCTTGATAATGTAATCCACGTCCTTGTGGAACAAGTGGTGAGCACGCAAACCGGCGTTCAGGTGATGCACCAGATTCAGGTTGTGGGCATTGTAAAGACTGTCTTCCGGCTGCAGCAAACCCGCCTTCACCATCAGGTTCTCGACGTTGGCCATGCCTTCCTCGGTCAGATAGACCTGCTTCTGTTTTTCGTCGATGGTGAAATCACCGTCCGGCGCCTCCTCGGAACCTTCCGGCGGGGTCTCGGCGAGTTGCAGGTTGGGGACCAACTGGTTGATGCGCACGTACAGTTGCGGAGTTTCGTCGGCGGGCCCGGATATGATCAACGGTGTACGCGCCTCGTCGATCAGGATCGAGTCGACTTCGTCGACGATGGCGAAGTAATGATTGCGCTGTACTTTCTGATCGACCGAGAAAGCCATGTTGTCGCGCAGGTAATCGAAACCCAGTTCGTTATTGGTCGCGTAGACCACGTCACACTCATAGGCCGCCCGCTTTTCCTCGTGTGTCATGTCCGGGACCACGACCCCCACGGTCATATCCAGCGCCGTGTATATCGGCCGCATCCAGTCCGCGTCACGGCCGGCCAGGTAATCGTTGACCGTGACCACGTGCACACTGCCGCCGCTCAGGGCATTGAGGTAACCCGCCAGCGTCGCCATCAGCGTCTTGCCCTCGCCGGTTTTCATTTCCGCGATCATGCCGTTGTGCAGCACGATGCCACCGATCAACTGGACGTCGAAATGCCTCAGACCGAGCTTCCTGACGCTGGCTTCGCGGACCACTGCAAATGCTTCCGGCAACAGGTCATCGAGTGTTTCGCCGGATTCGAAACGTCCGCGGAATTCAGCCGTTTTGGCCTTCAGTTCTTCATCCGAAAGCGCCTTGGTCGATTCCTCCAGGGCGTTGACCTTGTCCACGACACGGCCCATTTTTTTGACGACGCGATCATTGCGACTGCCAAGAACTTTGGTAAATATGGCGTTCAGCATGTGGTTTCAGCTCTTTAGGACAGGTTTTGGTTGTTGCACAACAAATGGGGGTGGATGGCGGGTGTTGCAAGTCATGGTCAAGCTTCGCGGCGGCCGTTCACCCGGATCGATCAGCGGGCCTGCTTGACGAAGCGGTAAGGGTTGACCGGTTGCCCCCGGTAGAGCACTTCAAAATGAACGTGCGGGGAGGATGCCCGGCCGGTGGCGCCCATGCTGGCGACCGTCTGGCCCGCCTGGACCCGGTCGCCGGCCTTGGCCAACAAACGCTCGTTATGGGCATAACGCGTAACGTAGCCGTTGCCGTGATCGATCTCCAGCGTGTTGCCGTAGCCTTTCTTCCTGCCGGCCCAACTGACCACACCGCTGGCCACGCTCAATACGGCGCTGCCCTCGGTTCCGGCAAAATCCAGCCCTTCGTGGAGCGTTTTCTTGCCACTGAACGGATCGTTCCGCTCTCCGAAGCCGGAAGATATCCAGCCTGAGCGAACGGGCCATCCGGCAGGCGTGCTGGCCTGTTCCAGATCCCTGTCCAGCAACAGGACCTGAAGCGCCTCGAGCCGTGTCATCTGCTGGTGCAGGGTCCTGCCCAGACGACGACTGGCCTGGTCGAGGTCGACGACATTCGTCTCGCCGTCATCGACGATGCGCTCCGGGCCTCCCAGCGGCGGCGGTCCGCCGAAGTCGAATTCCGCGGGGTCCAGCCGTCCCAATTGCACCAGGCGTTCACCCAGTGCGTCCAGGCGGGTCGAGGCCGCTTGGAGCTCGGCCAGTCTCGCGGCCAGCGCGTCCACGTTTTCGGCGTGCCGGCGTGAAAGCTGGTCCAGCGCCTGCTGCTCGTGCAATAGTTCCAGCTTCATCCCGGCTACCGCACGTTGCATGGCCGCGGGGGCCGGTGCGCTGAGTCGGCCGGCAAAAAACACGGCGACGGCCAGGACGAGCAGGACGGCGAACCGGCACAGATCCACCGGCGGCATGGACGCGAGCATCTTCTTGCACCGGGCGGGCAATGAGGCTAAGTTGAAATACATATGGCTGACCACTCAAAAAAATCCCGGCACGGTCCGGAGGGTATACAGAAACTGCTGCGCCCCGGCAACGACCCGCGTGACGGCTTCACCCGGGTGCTGCGACATGCGCGTGAACTGGACCGCCTGGACAGAATGCTGGCCGCGATGCTTGATCACCGCCTGGCACCGTATTGCCAGGTTGCCGAATACCGTAACCGCCGGCTACTCATTAACTGTTCCCAGGCCGTTTATGCCATGCGTGTGCGGATGATTTCCCAACCATTGCTGGATTCCTTCAGGGAAGCCGGCGAAAACGGGGTTGATTACATCGATACACGCGTTGCCCCGGTCAACCGCCCGCGGACCGAGGTCCGCCAACGCCGGGATCTGCCCGCTGCCGCAATCCAGGCGCTCGGCCGTTTCGCAACAGACAGCGGCGACGCAAGCATCCAGGCCGCTTATGACAGGATAATCGCCCGCCGGAACGCGAAATAATACCATTTCCGGGGATAAGATGCCCGTTGCGCGTCAGCGAGTCTTTGCCGGCCCGTGTATGGCAGGCTAGTTTGCCGCCGCCGGGTGCAGGTAGGAGATGGGCGCTTCTTCCGTGCCGTCGAAAACAACCTCTTCCCAGCTATGCGGTTGCCCGAGCAGCTTTCTCAACAGCAGGTTGTTCAGTTCGTGCCCGGATTTGAAGCCCGAATAGGCGCCCACGAGACCGCGGCCGAGCAGATACAGGTCGCCGATGGCGTCGAGGACCTTGTGCTTGACGAATTCATCCTCGTACCGCAGGCCGTCCTCATTGAGTATGCGGTAGTCGTCCAGCACCACGGCGTTGTCCAGGCTGCCGCCCAGCGCCAGGTTGCGGCTGCGCAACATCTCCAGATCGCACATAAAACCAAAGGTGCGCGCCCTCGAAACTTCCTTCAGAAAAGACGTTGTCGAAAAGTCCACCGCCGAGAAACTGGAATGCGTCTTGAATACCGGGTGGTCAAAGTCGATCTTGAAGGAGACCCGGAATCCGCGGTAGGGCTCCAACCGCGCCCACTTGTCGCCGAGGCGGTACTCGACGGGTTCCAGGATGCGGATAAACCGCTTGGCCGCGGACTGCTCTTCAATTCCGGCAGACTGTATCAGGAACACGAACGGGCCGGCGCTGCCGTCCATGATCGGCACTTCAGGGGCGTTGAGGTCGACATAGGCGTTGTCGATACCCAGTCCGGCCATGGCCGAGAGCAGGTGCTCCACGGTGCCGATACGTACGTCACCGTCGACCAGCGTCGAAGACATGCTGGTATCGCCGACACGGGTGGCGCAGGCTGCAATTTCGACGACGGGATCGAGGTCGACGCGCCGGAAAACGATTCCGGTGTTGACCGCGGCCGGACGTAACGCCATGAATACCTTTTCGCCGGTGTGCAAACCGACCCCGGTGGCTCGAATGACGTTCTTGAGAGTGCGCTGACAGATCATGACGGGTCTCGTTGCTGGATACCGGGGCACATTGTGGGTTAGGCCAAATTCCAGCGGCATACTACCACAGCCCCCCATTAATGCCAGCTGAACGACAGCGCGGACCGTACGGGACACAAAGCCGGCAAGGAGCCGACGTTTTGACCACCCCGTTCAACGGCGCACGCTGCCGGCGCTCCGTTCAGATGGTCCGGCCCGGTCCGGCGGGTGGATTCCGGCCGGTATCGAATACCGGCCGCGCGGCGAGCGGGCACCCACGGCCGCCGGACCCTTGGCCTCTCCTCCGGCAGCGCCCCTCAGTCTGCCTGGTTCCGCAAAAACGACGGTATGTCGAGGTAGTCCAGTTTCTCACCTGAGCTGAACAGATCGGAAGTTTCCGTTTCAACCGCGTCATTGCGCATACCGGTGAACGGCGTCTGATCTGCCTCGTCCGTGTGCGGCGACTCGACCTCCCCGGTCGTACCGTTGCGCACCAGTTTTATGGTGCGCTCGACCGGCTCCACGGGTTGCCGCTTGAACTGTACGTCTCCAAGCCCCGTGGCGACCACGGTCACCCGCAATTCATCGCCGATCTCCGGATCGATCACCGCCCCGATCACCACCGTCGCGTCATCCGAAGCCAGGTCGGAAACGACGCTGCCGATCTCGTCGAATTCCCGCATCGTCAGGTTCATACCCGCCGTGATGTTGACCAGCACTCCACGCGCACCCTGCAGGTTGATATCCTCGAGCAACGGGCTGCCGATGGCCGACTGCACGGCCATGATGGCGCGGTCTTCGCCCTTGGCCCGGCCGGCACCCATGACGGCCATGCCCATTTCCGACATAACGGTGCGGACGTCGGCGAAGTCGACGTTGATCAGCCCCTGCCGCGTGATCAGCTCCGCGATCCCCTGGACGGCGCCCTGCAAAACATCATTGGCCGCCTTGAAGCCATTCAGGAGCAGCGCGTCCTCACCCATGACTTCCGGTAACTTGGAATTCGGGATCGTAATCAGGGAGTCTACGTACTTGGACAGTTCCTCGATGCCCTGCTCAGCGATCGTCATGCGCCGTTTGCCTTCGAAATGAAACGGCTTGGTGACCACCGCAACGGTCAGGATGCCGAGTTCCTTGGCTACCTGGGCGATGACCGGGGCGGCGCCGGTGCCGGTCCCGCCGCCCATCCCCGCGGTGACGAAGACCATGTCGGCCCCGTTGAGCATCTCCATGATGCGGTCGCGGTCCTCGAGGGCCGCCTGGCGGCCAACCTCGGGATTGGAGCCGGCGCCGAGCCCCTTTGTCACGCTCGAGCCTATCTGCAGCAGCGTACGGCCCTTGAAGACCCGCAACGCCTGCGCATCGGTGTTGGCGGCGATGAACTCGACGCCCTCGATATTCGCATCGATCATTTGCGCCACGGCATTACTGCCGCCGCCACCCACACCAACGACCTTTATCTCCGCGCTGGGTGTGTAGTTCTCAACTAATTCAAACATTTCTATATCTCCTCTCGCTCGCCGTTAATATTGTTTGGCCCGCACATTCACCGGGAACCCGGGAAATGCGGTGTAGCTGGCAAAACAGTTCGGTTGATCGTTCAAGGCAGCATGGCGCCAACCATGGTGCGACAAAGATCGGCCAAACTGTACAGCCAGGTGCAGTGCAGAACCGGATGGGAACAGCCGTGAATCCTGAAATCCACGATGCACGTCCTCATTGATTTTTCTCACATCCGTATTCCGCAAATCTCTGTCCTCCTTGGATAGTCGTCCGGGCTAAAACTCACCTTTGAACCAACTCTGAATTCTCGATAACAGGGAGTCGCCGCCACCCGACACCACCAGCCCGCGGTTGTTGTCTGCCTGTGCACCGTAGAGCAGCAGACCGACACCGGTGGCGTGCACCGGGTTCGATACCACGTCGGCCAGACCGGTCACGTACTGCGGGGTCGCCAGGCGCACGGGCATGTGAAATATTTCCTCGGCCAGGTCGACCGCGCCTTCCATTTTTGCGGCGCCGCCGGTCAGCACCATGCCCGAAGCGACCATGTTTTCGAAGCCGCTGCGGCGCAACTCGTTCAGGATCAGGGAAAACAGTTCCCGGTAGCGTGCCTCGACCACCTGCGCCAGGGTCTGCCTCGCCAGTTGTCTCGAAGTGCGGTCGCCGACACTCGGTACACGGATGCTCTCGTCCCGCCCGGCCAGTTGTTCCAGCGCACAGGCATACTTGACCTTGATGTCCTCGGCATGCTGCGTGGGCGTGCGCAGCGCCACCGCGATGTCGTTGGTCACCTGGTCGCCCGCGATCGGAATGCACGCGGTGTGGCGAATGGCCCCGTCGGAAAACACGGCGATGTCTGTCGTACCCGCACCCACATCGACCAGGCAGACGCCCAGCGATTTTTCGTCCTCGCTCAGGGCCGCAAAACTGGCGGCCAGCGATTGCATGATCAGTTCATCGACGGTGAGTCCGCAGCGGGCCACGCACTTGCCCAGGTTCTGGGTCGCGCTCAACGCCGCGGTGACCACGTGCACGTGCGCCTCGAGACGCACACCGGCCATGCCGATCGGCTGGCGGATACCGTCCTGGTTGTCCAGTACGTATTCCTGCGGCAACACGTGCAGTATCTTCTGGTCCGCCGCAACCGGGACCGCCCGCGCCGCCTCGAGCACGCGGTCGACGTCGCCCTCGCTGACCTCACGGTCCTTGATGGCCACGGTACCGTCCGAATTGAGGCTGCGCATGTGGTTGCCGGATATGCCGGCGAACACCGAATGGATCTCGCAGCCCGCCATCAGTTCAGCCTCTTCGACCGCACGCTGGATGGCCTGCTCGGTAGACGTCATGTCCACCACCACGCCGCGCCGCAGACCGCGCGACGGGTGGGAGCCGAGCCCGATCACTTCGACACCGCCGTCAGCCTGAATCTCGCCGACGATGGCGACGATCTTGGAGGTTCCGATATCCAGTCCTACGACCAGGGATTTTTCAGTTTTTTTCGCCATAATTCCCCGCAATTTTGTCCGTCCGGGTCGGCCACAAGACCGCAAACCCGTTGGTGTAGCGCAAATCCACAGCAACCGGGGGCAGCGGCTTCCCGTCCATCAGGTCACCCCACGTTTTGACCAGCGTGTCCAGCTTCTCGAAGATGTCGCCCTTGCCCAGGTGCACCTCCGTACCGCCGTTGAGTTGAACCGACCATGAGCCGCGCGCGTCCAGGCTGAGCCTTTCCGTGTGCTGTCCGATGGACACCAGTTCCCTGTCGATTTTCTGCCAGTGTTCGAATACGACCGGCAATTGGCTTTCCGGTCCTTCGAGCCAGGGCAAACCTTGCAAGGCATCGGCCGCGGCGACCTTGAAGGCGCGGCCGTCGGCCGCTACCAGGGAGCCGTTGATCCAGTGGGCGAGCGGTGTGTATTCATACACCGTCACCTGGATCGTGTCCGGCCAGTTCTTGCGTATCTTCACATCGGCGACCCAGGCCATTTTTGCGACCGCGGCACGCAACTTGCCCACGTCCACGGTGAAGAAACTGCCCGTCGCCAACGGCGCGAGCCGGGCGCGCAACTGCTCCGCGCTGACCCGTTGGAAGGGCCCGTCGATCTCCAGCCAGCGTATCGGCCAGCGCTCCTGCGTGGTCATGCCCTGGTACACCCACAGCGCGCCCGCGCAGGCCAGCACGAACAGGAGCACCACGAGGACGATGCCGGCGCTGAAACCGGCGCTGCCCGAAATCCTTAACTGTCGGCCCGCGGCGCTCACAGGCTCGTCTCCAGGATTCTCCAGACCAACTCGTCAAAATCGATGCCGATCTGGGCGGCGGCTTGCGGCACCAGGCTGTGGCCCGTCATCCCAGGCGTGGTGTTGACTTCCAGGAAAAACGGCGTGCCGGATTCGTCGAGGATGAAGTCCACGCGTCCCCAGCCGCTGCAATCGAGTGCAGTGAATGCCTCCAGCGCGAGCGAGCGGGCCATGGCTTCGGCTTCTTCGCTGAGCCCGCATGGACAGAAGTAGCGGGTTTCGTCCGATTCATACTTGGCGGTGTAGTCGTAGAAGCTGCGCGGTGTCGTGATCTTTATCAGCGGCAGGATGACATCGCCGACGATCCCGGCGAAATATTCCTCGCCCCTGATCTCCGGTTCGATAGTTACTTCGTCGCTGTAACTCCGGGCCAGCTCCACGGCGGCAGCCAGGCCCGAGGGCTGTTCCAGCCGGGTGATACCGATACTGGAGCCCAAGCCGGCG
>Ga0210122_1000166_pt1 | contig 20555 bp, 21 predicted proteins | sample Muzzi_CordB_D2_FD_185530 | JGI IMG/M metagenome (GOLD analysis project Ga0210122, IMG submission 185530) | Wetland microbial communities from San Francisco Bay, California, USA, that impact long-term carbon sequestration - Muzzi_CordB_D2 (SPAdes) | ecosystem: Environmental > Aquatic > Marine >... | reverse complement strand
TCCCCTGCCGGCCGTCTACGCGCTCCTGGTCAACAGCCTCATCGACCTCAAGCTCGCCGCCGCCGAGGGCCGCCGCCAGAGCCTGCTTGACGACGAAAAAGTCAAGACCCAGCTGGCGCGCATCGAGGACCTGATTCTCCAGCGCGAACTCATCACCCGTCACATCGAAAAGAATATCACCGAGGCGGCGCTGCAGGAACGCTACGCCAAGCTGGTCGAGGCGACCGAGGGCAAGGAGGAGGTCCGCGCCCGCCACATCCTGGTCGAGACCGAGGCCGCCGCCATGGAAATCATCGCCGAACTCAACAAGGGTGCCGATTTCGCCAAGCTGGCCCAGGAGCGCTCAACCGGGCCGTCCGCGGCGAACGGCGGCGACTTGGACTATTTCTCCAAGGAGCAGATGGTGCCAGAGTTCTCCACCGTCGCGTTTTCCATGAAGAAGAACAAAATCAGCAAGGCGCCGCTCAAGACCCAGTTCGGCTGGCATGTGATCAAGGTCGAAGACAAGCGCAACAAGAAGCCGCCGACCTTCGAGGAAGTGAAGCCGCAGATCGAGCAGTTCGTTGTGCGCAAGGCGCAGGCCGAACTTGTGCAGAAGCTGCGGGCCGAGGCCAAGGTCGAGAAGTTCTACAAGACGGCGGACGAAGAGAACAAGGACGCCGACGCTCCGGAGAAGAAGGACGAGCCGGCGAAGAACTAGCTTTTCGCCCGCGGCAGCTTCATTCATTCTGCGTCATGCCCGGCCTTGTGCCGGGCATCTCGCTTAGGTAGGCACTTTCGTGCCCGCCAATCGGGATCGCCGGGACGAGCCCGGCGATGACAGGTCATTGGATGCCGCGCCGATGAGCACCGCCATCTCCCCCCTCGCCCCCCAGCACGTGCCCGAGATGCCGGCGATCGCCGGCGTGCAAATGGCCACCGCCGCCGCCGGCATCCGCTATGCCGGCCGCACCGACGTGCTGCTGGCGCTGTTCGCCCCCGGCACCACCACCGCCGGCATCTTCACCCGCTCGAAATGCCCGTCGGCGCCGGTGGAGTGGTGCCGGTCGCATCTCAGAGCCGGCAAGGCGCGCGCGCTGGTGGTCAATTCCGGCAATGCCAATGCCTTCACCGGCAGGACCGGGCGCGAGGCCTGCAAGTTCACCGCGCAGATCGCCGCCCGCGCTGCCGGCATCAAACCGGCCGAGGTTTTTCTGGCTTCCACCGGCGTGATCGGCGAGCCGCTCAAGGCGGAGGCTTTCAATGGCGTGATGGACAGTCTGGTGGCAGGCGCCAAACCGGATGAGTTTCTTGCTGCCGCCAAGGCGATCATGACCACCGACACCTTCCCCAAGGTCGCTACCGCGACGACGAAGATCGGCAAGACGACGGTGACGATCAACGGCATTGCCAAGGGCGCCGGCATGATCGCGCCGGACATGGCGACCATGCTCGCCTTCGTCTTCACCGACGCGGCCATATCTGCGCCGGTATTGCAGGCGCTCATCAAGCAGGGCGCAATCGATACGTTCAATGCGGTCACCATCGATGGCGACACCTCCACCTCCGACACGCTGATGATCTTCGCCACCGGCCAGGCGGGCGGGCCGCGCATTACCCGTACCGGCGACCCGCGGCTCAAGCATTTCAGGACCGCGCTGCAGCAGGTGCTGGCGAACCTGTCCGAGCAGATCGCCCGCGACGGCGAGGGCGCGCGCAAGCTGGTCGAGATCGTGGTGGAAGGCGCGGTGTCGAAAGCCTCGGCGCGGCGTATCGCCATGTCGATCGCCAACTCGCCGCTGGTGAAAACGGCGATCGCCGGCGAGGACGCCAATTGGGGCCGCGTGGTCATGGCGGTCGGCAAGGCCGGCGAGCCGGCCGACCGCGACAAGCTGTCGATCTGGTTCGGCGGCATCCGCGTCGCCCACAAGGGCGCACGCGACCCGGGCTACGACGAAACGGAAGTCAGCCATGTCATGAAGCGGCCGGAGATCAGCCTGAAAGTCGCGCTCGGCCTCGGAAAAGGCCGCGACCGCGTGCTCACCTGCGACCTGACCAAGGAATACATCGCGATCAACGGCGATTACCGCTCGTAACGGCGATCAGCGGATCACGCCTGCGACCTGACCAAGGAGTTCTCGATCAACGGTAATTACGATCCTAAACCACTGGTTAACTGCCGCTTAACTACCGCCCGAGGCCAGCCCACCCTGTCAGATCGATGGAAAGACCTCTTAACCAAGCCCCGCCTATCGTCGAGACGTAGAGCCGTGAGCACACTCGTTCTCGTTGCCGCCTGCGCGCTCATCGATGCCGACGGCCGCGTACTGATCGCACAGCGTCCCGAAGGCAAGCCGATGGCGGGCCTGTGGGAGTTTCCCGGCGGCAAGGTCGAACAGGGCGAGCTCCCGGAACAGACACTGATCAGGGAATTGAAGGAGGAACTGGGAATTACCGTCAGCGAGGCCTGTCTCGCACCGCTTACCTTCGCGAGCCACGCCTATTCGGACTTTCATCTTCTCATGCCGCTTTATGTCTGCCGGCGCTGGGAAGGGGCGGTCACTGCGACGGAAGGACAACGGCTCGCCTGGGTGAGAGCGAACCGGCTGCGCGACTACGATATGCCGCCCGCCGACGTTCCGCTCATCTCGCATCTTGTCGCGCTGCTGTGACTCACAGGATATTCAAACAGGACAGGCTCATGCGCCGTATAAATTTGCCAGTTGTGTCAAGCGCTGAAATCCGCCGCTGCCTGCGCGCACAAGAGGGCACGACCGCCATTGAATACGCATTGATTGCATCCGGCGTCAGCATCGCAGTTCTGGGGGTGGTCACAACGATTGGCTCGCAGCTCGTGGATACATTTTACAATAAACTGGCACTGCTATTCTGACTGTTGCCGAAGCGAGACGGAAGGCTCAGCGCCCGGCCTTGTCTCCCGACGATATTTCCTGCGTGCCGAGCGCATCGGCCAGCCGCTGCGCTGCCGAGCCGGGCTTGAGTGGCCGCTGCTGGCTGGCATGCGGCGCCCAGCCCGACAGCCAGACGACCTCGAAGCTGGCGCGCACACGACCATCGGCATCGGCGAAACGTTCAGCATAGATCTCGGCCATGCGCGCCAGCGTCGCCCGCTTGAGGGGCATACGGCGGCGCTCGGCGAGCACGTTGGTAGCGCCCATGCGACGAAGGTCGCGCATCAGCGCGTATACGGAATCGTAGCGTACGGTGAGCCGGTCGGAATCGACGACCGGCAGCGCGAAGCCCGCCCGTTGCAGCAGCGCACCCAGGTCGCGCATGTCGGCGAATGGCGCCACGCGCGGCGAGATACCACCTTCGATTTCACTTTCGGCGGCGGCGAAGGCTTCACGTAATTCCGTGAGCGAGTCGCCAGCGATCAAAGCGGACAGCAGCAAGCCATCGGGCCTGAGCGCACGGCGAATCTGGATCAGCGTGCCGGGCAGATCGTTGACGAATTGCAGCGCCAGCGCCGAGACGACGAGATCGAGCGAAGAGTCGGCAAAGGGCAGCGCCTCCTCGTCGGCAGCGACGCGCGGGAAGGCGTCGCCGCCTAACGCTGCCGCCGGCCCGGCGGCAACGATCATGCCCGCCTTGCCGCTGGCGGCAAGCACACGGCGGACCGCGTCGCCTGGCGTGCCGAGGTCGACCGCACGATCGAATTGACGCAGCACCGCCGACAGCCGCTCGGCCAGTTCGTCAGCAACCCAGTCGAGCAGGAAGGTTTCAGGCCCGGATGCGCGCGCGCGCTGTTGGCGGGCGCGCAGGAGCCGACGGTCGAAGATGATCGGGTTTGGCGCCATTCCCTATCCTGCCATGGCCGGCGAAAGCGGGCGATAACAACTCTCATTTGTGGTATTTCTGGATCATGGATGGGCTCACGTCGGTAAGCAACAGCGCCGCCACTTCGCCGCTCGCACGGCTGCGCGGGGCCTTGAGCGGCGCCCTGCGTCTGGCGCTCGACGTGGTGCTGCCGCCACTCTGCCCAGCCTGCCGCGCGCCGGTCGGCGAGGGCCTCGGCTTGTGCGCATCCTGCTGGTCGAAGTTGTCGCAGATCGAGCCGCCTTATTGCGCGCGGCTCGGCATACCCTTCAGCTATGATCCCGGCGCCGGCCTGCTGTCGATGGAAGCGATCGCCGATCCGCCCAGCTATGACCGGGCGCGCGCCGCGGTGCGTTACGATGACATCGCCCGCGCGCTGGTGCACGCTTTCAAATACGGCGACCGACTCGATCTGGCGCCGCTGATGGGGCGCTGGATGGCGCGCGCCGGCGGCGAGCTGCTCGCCGATGCCGACGCGCTCGTCCCGGTGCCGCTGCATTGGCGCCGGTTATGGGCGCGGCGCTTCAACCAGTCGGCGGCACTGGCCGGCGCGATCTCGACCATCTGCAATGTACCGGTGCTGCACGGACGGCTGCGCCGCGTGCGCCCCACGGCGCAACAGGTTGGGCTGTCCAAGCCCGAGCGGGCGGACAACGTGCAAGGCGCCTTCAAGGTGCCGTCCGCCCGGAAAGCGGAAGTGGCGGGCAAGCGGCTGGTGCTGGTCGACGACGTGCTCACTTCCGGGGCGACGGCCGATACCTGCGCGCGCGCGCTGCTGCGGGCAGGCGCCGCGCATGTTGACGTGCTGGTCTTCGCCCGGGTTGTTGCTCCGGTGCGCACTCCCATATAACGACAATGGCCTGAATTGACCGGAACCAGCATGCCATCCGTCGAGATTTACACCACCCGTTTCTGCCCCTATTGCCATCGCGCCAAGGCGCTGCTCCGGCGCAAGGGTGTCGAGTTCAGTGAGATCGACCTCGCCGGCAATTGGGAACGGCGCGACGAGATGATCAAACGGGCGAATGGCCGCATCACCGTGCCGCAGATATTCATCGGCGCGGTGCATGTCGGCGGCTGCGACGACCTGCATGCGCTTGAGCGCGCGGGCAAGCTCGATCCCCTCCTCGTCGGCGAAGGACAGCCCGCATGAGCGCCGGAACGCATTCCGCAACCTTCAAGGCCGGCATGATCCAGATGCGCTCGGGTCTGACGCCCGCCGTTAACACCGACACCGCCGTCAAGCTGATCGGTGAAGCCAAGTCGGCCGGCTGCCAGTACGTGCTGACACCGGAAATGACCAACGTCCTGGCCGCCAAGCGCGATCAGCTTTTCAGTACGATCGTCGAGGAGGACGCCGACACCTCGCTGGCGACGCTGCGCGAGCTGGCGCGCAAACTCGGTATTTTTGTGCATATCGGTTCGCTGGCGATCAAACTCAGCCATGAGCGCGCCGCCAACCGCTCGTTCCTTATCAACCCCAAGGGCGAGGTCGTCGCGCGCTACGACAAGATCCACATGTTCGACGTCGATCTCGGCGGCGGCGAGAGCTACCGCGAGTCGAACAGCTACCGCCCCGGTGAGTGCGCCATGCTGGCCGACCTGCCGTGGGGCCGCATGGGCCTCACCGTGTGCTACGACTTGCGCTTCCCCGCACTCTACCGCGCGCTGGCCGAGGCGGGGGCCACCATGCTGACCATCCCCTCCGCCTTCACGCAGAAGACCGGCGAGGCAGACCACTGGCACGTGCTGGTCCGTGCCCGCGCCATCGAGAACGGCTGCTTCGTGTTCGCCGCCGCGCAGGGCGGCAAGCATGAGAACGGGCGCGACACCTTCGGGCATTCACTGATCATTGACCCCTGGGGCCGTATCCTGGCGCAAGGCGGCACCGAGCCGAGCGTGGTGATCGCCGAGATCGATCCGGCCGAGGTGGCCAAGGCGCGCGGACGCATCCCGTCGCTCGAGCATGGCCGCCGCTTCGAGGTGGTCGAGCCGATGGCCGAGCCGGCGCACCTCCATGTCGTCAAGGGTGCAGAATGATCCGGTACGCGCTCGTCTGCAACAAAGGACACCAGTTCGAAAGCTGGTTCGCCGACTCTGCCGCCTACGACAAGCAGGCCAAGCGCAAGCTGGTTAGCTGTCCCGTTTGCGGCTCGCCCAAGGTCGACAAGGCGATCATGGCACCGCGCCTGGCCGCCGGCAGAAAGCGTGCAAGCGCGATGGAAGTGTCGTCGGCGCCGCCCGAGGGGCCAGGCGCGACCCAGGAGACGCCGGCGCCGGTGGCGATGATGTCGCCGCAGGAGCAGGAATTCCGCGCCAAGCTGAGGGAACTGCGCGATCACCTGACCAAAAACGCCGACGACGTCGGGCCGAAGTTTCCCGAGGAAGCGCGCAAGATGCATTACGGCGAAACAGAGCACCGCTCGATCTACGGCGTGGCCTCGCCCGAGGAGGCCAAGGAACTGGCCGAGGAAGGCATCGAATTCCACCCGCTGCCGGTGCTGCCGGAGGAGCGGAACTAGCGCCCGCGGCTAATACGCCCACACCAGGATCACGACGCCGATCACCACCAGCACGATGCCGATCCCCTCGCGTGCCGTAGTCGGCTGCTTGAACACAAACCTGGAGATCGCCTGCGCAAACAGCACCTCGACCAGCGCCAGCGTCCGCACGCTGGCAGCGGTGGCGATGGCGAAGGCGAGAAACCAGAACTGCGAGGCCAGCGCGCCCATGAATCCGGCAAAGATCGATGGCCGCCAGGCGCGGAAGATCGCCTTCAGCACCGTCGGATCGCGCAGCGCCAGATAGGCCGACAACAGCACCGACTGAAAGAACAGGCCGACCATCAGCGTGAAGGTCGCCGCCAGTACAAAATCATGGGCGAGTTCGAGGCTGAGGATGGCGCCGCGATAGCCGATGGCCGAGAGCCCGAACATGCCGCCGGAGACCAGGCCGAGCAGCGTCGGCCGCCAGCCGCCGACCTGTGCAGCGCCGGGTTTGAGCGACATCACCACCACGCCGGCAGTCGCGATGATGATGGCGAGAGCCAGCAGCGGCGTCACCCGGTCGCCGAGCAGCAAAAAACCGAACAGCGCCACCTGCACCGGTTCGGTCTTGATATAGGCGATGGTGACGACGAAGGAACGGTCGTTCATCGCCGCCAGCATCAGCGCGGTGGCAGCGATCTGCGCGGTGAAGCCGCAAAAAATCCACGGCCAGAACAACGGCCCCGGCCGCGGCAACGGATCACCGGTCACCAGCAGCACGCCGGCGAGAAACAGCAGAGCGAATGGAAATCCGAACAGGAAGCGCACGTGGGTGGCGCCGACGGTGCCGAGCGTGGCCGTCAGCTCGCGCTGCATGGCGTTGCGCGCGGTCTGTGCCGCCGCGGCGATCAGCGTAAAGACGGCCCAGAGCATTGCGGGATGCTAGTCGCGTTCGCTCAGGCGGCAGCAGGAGTGATCTCGGGGGCGGGAAATTCGCTGACCTTGCCGTTCTCGTTGTCGATCAGCAGGAACAGGTCGAAATAGCGGATAGTGGGCGCGCCGCCGGTGCGCCTGATGATTGACTGCCGCCACTCCTCGTCATGGGCGCGCTGCGCCGCCTCCACCGACGGCCAGACATAGACGCCGGCGCCAGTCCTGCCGTTGAGCTCGAGCAGGAAGTGCTTGCGCAGCAGTTCCTTGTTGGCCTGCCATTTGGGAATAACGTGGCGGGCGTCTTCCGCCACCCGCTGGCGCGTCCAGCCCTGCGGCGAATTGAATTCGACCAGTTCGAGAATCATGCTTCTTCCCTCTCGTCCTTGACCGCCGCCAGCATGTAATTGACGTCCATATCGGACGACAATTGCCAGCGGTCGGCAAACGGATTGTAGATCACCCCGCGTTCGCCGATCACCCGCAAGCCGCAGTTCTCGATGGCGCACTCCAGCTCATGGGGGGTGACGAACTTGTCCCACCGATGGGTACCGCGCGGTACCCAGCGCAGCACGTATTCGGCGCCGACGATAGCGAGCGCAAAGCTTTTCAGCGTGCGATTGAGCGTTGCCGCGATCAGGAGTCCGCCAGGCTTCACCATCGAGGCGCAGGTGGCGACGAACAGCTCGACATCGGTGACGTGCTCGACCACCTCCATGGCGAGCACCACGTCGAAGCGCTCGCCGGCTTCGGCCAGATCCTCGGCGGTGACGGCACGATAATCGACGGCGACGCCGCTCTCTTCGGCGTGATCGCGGGCGGCTTCGATGTTCTCTTCCGCCGGGTCGGCACCGACCATGTGGGCGCCGAGCCGGGCCAGCGGCTCCGACAGGATGCCACCGCCACAGCCGATATCGAGCATGCGCAGGCCCCTGAGGCAGTCGAGCTTCTTGGGGTCGCGGCCGAAGCAGGCGGCGGCCTGGTCGCGGATATAGGCGATCCGCACCGGATTGAACTTGTGCAGCGCCGCCATCGGTCCGCGCGCATCCCACCAGTCGGCGGCGTGGCGCGAAAAGCGCTCCACTTCCGCTTCATCGACCGTACTCGCGCCAAACCGCCGGTTAACCATTGACACCGTCCGCTGGGGCCTCCGGCATTTGTTGCAGGCCGGGCACCCCCCCGTTATGTATACGCGCCTTTTCAGGCCGGCGCTCGGAGCTTGACCGCCCAGCGCCGGCCGCTTGTTAGCGGTTTTTGGCGCGTCCGGGAACGTCTATGGCTCGGCTGGTGATGAAATTTGGCGGAACGTCGGTCGCCGATCTCGACCGCATCCGCAACGTGGCCCACCACGTCAAGCGCGAGGCCGATGCCGGCCATGACGTGGCCGTCGTGGTCTCCGCCATGGCCGGTGTGACCAACCAGCTCGTGCAATGGTGCGGGCAGGCTGCACCGTTGCACGACGCGCGCGAATACGACGCGGTGGTGGCGACCGGAGAACAGGTCACCGCCGGACTCCTCGCCATCGTGCTGGAGGACATGGGCGTGAACGCGCGCTCCTGGCAGGGCTGGCAATTGCCGATCCTCACCGATAATGCGCATGCCTCCGCCCGCATCGTCGACATCAACGGCGCCGAACTGGTCAAGCGATTCGAGGAGCAGAAGCAGGTGGCCGTGATTGCCGGCTTCCAGGGCATCTATAAGGATTCAGGCCGCATCACCACGCTCGGCCGCGGCGGCTCCGACACCTCGGCGGTGGCCATCGCCGCCGCGATTCAGGCGGAGCGCTGCGATATCTACACCGACGTCGACGGCGTCTACACCACCGACCCGCGCGTGGTGGCGAAGGCGCGCCGGCTCGACAAGATCGCCTTTGAGGAAATGCTGGAGCTCGCCTCGCTCGGCGCCAAGGTCATGCAAGTGCGCTCGGTCGAACTCGGCATGGTGCACAACGTGCGCATCTTCGTGCGTTCCAGCTTTGAAAAGCCCGAGAACATCGATCCGGCCAAACCGCCGGTCGGTACACTCATCTGCGACGAGAGTGAAATCATGGAACATCAGATCGTCACCGGGATCGCGTTTTCCAAGGACGAGGCGCAGATCACTATCCGTCGCGTGCAGGACAAGCCCGGGGTCGCTGCCGCGATCTTCGGCCCGCTCGCCGACGCCAACATCAATGTCGACATGATCGTGCAAACGGTCTCCGCCGACGGCAAGACTACCGACCTCACCTTCACGGTGCCGTCGGCCGACTACGAACGCGCGCATGCCACCATCGAGAAGTCCCGCGGCATGATCGGCTACGAGCGGCTCGACGGCGCCACCGATGTGGCCAAAATTTCGGTCATCGGCATCGGCATGCGCAGCCATGTCGGCGTGGCAGCCATGGCCTTCAAGGCGCTGTCGGGCCGCAACATCAATATCCGCGCCATCACAACTTCGGAGATCAAGTTCTCGGTGCTGATCGACGCCGAATATGCCGAGCTGGCGGTACGAACCCTGCACGCGCTCTACGGGCTGGATAAGGCCTGACCGGAGCAGCTACGGGGCCGGACCAGACCCGACCTCCCGAACGGTCGCACCCCTCGATGTGTGTCGGGTTGCGGCGGGTAGCGGAAAAGAACCACTTTGGCTTGCCCCTTGCATGGCCCATTCGCTATAGCCTGACCCGTATGCGGCCGTGGGTTTTAGGGTCCCCGCGGTCGCTATTCGTACATGATTGGGCCGTAGGACGAGGCCGCGGCGCGAGTGCCGCGGCGGCAAAAGGACCTCGATAATGCGTGGCGCGCTCGGCGGTCCCCGCGTGCTGTTGCGCCGGCTTCGCGAGGTGATGGCGGAGCCGGTCAGCGCGCAGGAACGCCTCGACAAGATCGTCGTGCTGATCGCCGCCAACATGGTGGCGGAGGTGTGCTCCGTCTACGTCCTGCGCGTGGACGGCACCCTCGAGCTGTACGCCACCGAGGGCCTCAAGCGCGAAGCCGTCCACCAGACCGTACTCAATGCCGATGAGGGCCTGGTCGGCCTGGTCGCCAGCGAAGCCAACCCGATCAACCTGTCGGAGGCGCAGGCCCACCCGGCCTTCTCGTTCCGCCCGGAAACCGGCGAAGAGATCTATCACTCCTTCCTCGGCGTGCCGATCCTGCGCGCGGGCAATACACTCGGCGTGCTGGTTGTGCAGAACCGCGCGCGCCGCACCTACACCGAGGAGGAAGAAGAGGCGCTGCAAACCACCTCGATGGTACTCGCCGAGATGATCGCCTCGGGCGAGCTCTCGGCACTCGCACGCCCCGGCGCCGAACCGGCCGCGCGTCATGCCACTCACGTCACCGGCACCTCGCTGTCGGACGGTATCGCGCTCGGCCATGTGGTGCTGCACGAGCCGCGCGTGGTGATCACCAACGTGATTGCCGACGACGTGCCGCGCGAACTGAAGCGTCTGGACGCGGCGATCGCCACCCTGCGCGCCGATCTCGACCGCCTGGTCGAACACCGCGACGTCGCCGACGGCGGCGAGCATCGCGACGTGCTCGAAGCCTATCGGATGTTCTCCTACGACCAGGGCTGGCTGCGAAAGATCCGCGAGGCGGTCTCCACCGGCCTCACCGCCGAGGCCGGCGTTGAGCGCGTGCAGTCGGACACCCGCGCGCGCATGCTGCGCGCTTCCGACCATTATTTGCGCGACCGCCTGCATGACCTCGATGATCTCGCCAACCGGCTGATGCGCGTGCTCAGCGGAAAGGACCACGCACCGGCCAGGGAACATCTGCCGGAAAACGCCATCATCGTCGCCCGCGCCATGGGTCCGGCCGCCCTGCTCGACTACGATCGCAAGCGGTTGCGCGGCCTGGTGCTGGAGGAAGGCGGGCCGACCTCGCACGTCTCCATCGTGGCGCGCGCGCTCGGCATCCCCACCGTGGGCGAGATCGACAACGCCACCGGCATGGCAGAGACCGGCGATGCCATCATCGTCGACGGTACCACCGGACAGGTGCATATGCGCCCGCCGCCCGATATCGAGGCGGCCTATGCCGAGCGGGTCAAGCTGCGCGCGCGGCGACAGGCGCAATACCGCGCGCTGCGCGACCGCCCCTGTATGACCAAGGACGGCCAGGAAGTGGCCTTGCTGATCAATGCCGGCCTCGCCATCGACCTGCCGCATATCGAGGAGACCGGCGCCGGCGGCATCGGCCTGTTCCGCACCGAACTGCAGTTCCTGGTGGCCAACACCTTGCCGCGCACCAATGAGCAGCTGGCGCTCTATCGCGCGGTGCTCGACGCCGCCGGCAAACGGCCGGTCACATTTCGCACCCTCGATATTGGCGGCGACAAGGTGCTGCCCTATATGCGCAACGTGGAAGAGGAAAACCCGGCGCTGGGCTGGCGCGCTATCCGCCTTGGCCTTGATCGTCCGGGGCTGTTGCGCAGTCAGGTGCGCGCGCTGCTGCGTGCCTCCGGCGGGCGGCAATTGCGCTTGATGTTTCCAATGATCGCCATGGTGGAAGAGTTCGACCAGGCCAAGAGCCTGGTCGAGGTGGAACTGACCCACCTGCGCCGGCACGGCCATGCGCTGCCGGAGCGGGTGGAGATCGGCACCATGCTGGAGGTACCCTCGTTACTGTTTCAGCTCGATGAACTGTTCGAGCGTGTCGACTTCCTTTCGGTCGGCTCAAACGACCTGATGCAGTTTCTCTACGCCGCCGACCGGGGCAACAGTCACGTGGCCTCCCGTTTCGATCCGCTGTCGACGCCGGTGCTGCGGGCGCTCAAGGACATCGTCGACAGGGGCCGCAAGCACGGCAAGCCGGTGGCGCTCTGCGGCGAACTCGCCTCGCAGCCGATCGGCGCGCTGGCGCTGACCATTCTTGGCTACCGCGCGCTGTCGGTATCGCCGTCCGCGGTCGGCCCGGTCAAGGCGCTGCTCATCGACCTCGACTGCCGCAAGGGTGAGGACGCTATCCTGCCGCTGCTCGAACAACCGATCGGCAGCGTGTCGATCCGCCACAAACTCGAGAGCTTCGCGGCGGCGGAAGGACTGCAGCTTTGATCGCGCTGCCGCAACAGAAGCTCGACGCCCTGGTCTCCCGGCAGTCCATGCTGGAAAGCGAGCTGGCGACCAATCTGAGCCCGGACAACTACGTCAAGCTGTCGCGCGAATTTGCCGAGCTCGGCCCGGTGGTCGATGCCATCAAGGCCTACCGCGAGATCGGCAAGGAGATCGCCGACCTCGACGCCCTGATCGCCGACGGCGCGACTGACGGCGACATGCGCAAGCTGGCGGAAACGGAGAAATACGCGCTGCTGGAACGCCGGGAATACCTGGAGCGGCAGATCGGGATTGCGCTCGTGCCCAAGGACGCCATGGACGAGCGCAACGTCATCCTGGAAATCCGCGCCGGCACCGGCGGCGACGAGGCTGCGCTGTTCGCCGGCGACCTGTTCCGCATGTATGAGCGCTACGCCGCCAGCCAGGGCTGGAAGGTGGAAATCCTGTCGATGAGCGAAGGCACCCGCGGCGGCTTCAAGGAAATCATTGCCGAGATTCGCGGCCGCGGCGCCTTCGCCAAGCTCAAATTCGAGTCGGGCGTACACCGCGTGCAGCGCGTGCCCGATACCGAAGCCTCCGGTCGCATCCATACCTCGGCTGCCACCGTCGCCGTGCTGCCCGAAGTGGAGGACGTCGACATCGCCATCAACGACGCCGATCTCAAGATCGACACCATGCGCGCCGGCGGCGCCGGCGGCCAACACGTCAACAAGACGGAGTCGGCGATCCGCATCACCCACGTACCCAGCGGTATCGTGGTGGCGGTGCAGGAAGAGCGCTCGCAGCACAAGAACCGTGCCAAAGCGATGACCATGCTGCGCGCCAAGCTCTACGACCAGGAGCGCACGAAGCGCGACAGCGAGCGCGCGGCGGCGCGGCGCGGTCAGGTCGGTTCCGGCGACCGCTCCGAGCGCATCCGCACCTATAACTTTCCGCAAGGGCGCGTCACCGACCATCGCATCAATCTGACCCTGCACAAGTTGCCGCAAATCATGGAGGGCGAGGCCCTGGACGAACTGATCGACGCGCTGGTCACGCAACACCAGGCCGAGTTGCTCGCGGCGGCGGGCGTCGCGTGATGCTCACCACCGCCAGCCACACGCTTGCCTTGGCTCGGCAGGCGCTGGCGGAGAAGTTCGCGCACGCCGGTATCGACTCCGCCAACGCCGACGCGCGGCTGCTGATCGCGCATGCGCTCGATATCGAGCTCGCCACGGTGATGACGCATGGCGAACGCGATCTCACCGAACGGGAGATGGCGGCGATCGACGCGCTGGCAAAGCGTCGACTCAAGCGTGAACCCGTGGCCCGCATCATCGGCGCACGCGAATTCTGGAGCATGTCGCTTGCCATCACTCCCGACGTGCTGGTGCCGCGACCTGACAGCGAGACCGTCGTGGAGGCCGCGCTCGACATCATCAGCGGCGAAGCGGCAATGCTGGAAACCCTGCGCATCCTCGACATCGGCACGGGATCGGGCGCGCTGCTGCTGGCGCTGCTCAGCGAGTTGCCCAACGCGGTAGGCACCGGCACCGACATCAGCGAGGCCGCGCTCAATGTCGCACGCGCCAATGCGGAACGGCATGCGTTGGAAACGCGTTGCAGCTTCGTGGCCTGTGACATTACGGCCGGCGTGCAGGGCGCCTTTGATCTCATCGTATCAAACCCGCCCTATGTGGCGCGCGGCGACCTGGCGGCGCTGGACGCCGAGGTGCGTGACTATGATCCGGCGCTGGCACTCGACGGCGGCGACGATGGCCTCGAATATTACCGGACCATTGCCGCCGACGCGCCCCGCCTGCTGGCAGCCGGCGGACGGCTGATCTTGGAGCTGGGCGCCGGCCAGGAATCGGCGGTACGCGCGGTGTTAACCGATGCCGGACTGACGCCAGGTTCCGCACATGCGGATCTGGCTGGAATTCCGCGCGCGCTCGCAGCGACCCTGCCGCCATGAGGGAGCCGCATTGCCCCCCGGCGAAAAAGCAGGGCTCGATTTAGGGCAAAAAAGCACTTGGATTATGTCGCGGAAACGACTAGCTTCCAGCCACGGAATCGACCCGTGACGGTTGCATGCCACGAACCCGGAGCCAGGGGCTCTGTGAGGGGCTGCGCAAGGCGGATGACGAAGAGCCGGCTGACGGCCGACGACATCGCCAGATACGGGTCCGGATGCTTCACCGGTTGGGCGCATCAGATTTCTAAAACGAGGATCGATGCGCGTAACGAGAGGTAGGCAACGCCGCGGCAGGACCGCGGCCAAGGGGTTGCTGCAGTTATAGCGATAAACATCGCATAGAGATTCGTGCATTGGCGCGGACAGTCGGCGCGTGCCGGCGCCACGCAATGGCGAAGGTATGGTTTTGCAGTTGTTGGGAAGCCGGTTGTCAGGAGCCAAAAGTCACGAATGCGACTGGCGGTGCGTGCCGCGGCAAAGCGAGAGGTAATGAACAGGATATCATGAGAAACGGTCAGAAGCGCATGCGGGGCCGTAACAGCCACCGCAAAAGCCAGAATCCGTTGACGCGGGTCTACGAGTCCAACGGGCCCGACGTGAAGATCCGGGGCACCGCCTCGCATATCGCGGAAAAATACATTCAGCTCGCACGCGACGCGCAGAGTTCAGGCGACCCGGTTGCTGCCGAGAACTACTATCAGCACGCCGAGCACTATTACCGCTTGATTGCCGCCGCGCAGGAACAGTTCCGCCAGCAGAATCCCTATTATCAGCAGCCGCAGCAGGGCAGCCAAAGCACCAGCGACGACGGCTACGACGAGGGCGAGGACGAGAACCAACCCTATATGGGTCAAAACGAGCCCAGCTATACGCCACGCGAGCAGCAGCCGCAGCCGTTTCTGCCGCGCGACGCGCAGCCGTTTCCGCCGCGCGAGCAACCGGTGCAGCAGAGCGGCGGACGCCAACATCAGCAGCCGCAGCCTGACGCCGGGACGCAAGCCGGATTGCCGGCCTTCATCACCGGCGGTCAGGGCCAGCCAGCGCAGAACGGCCACGACCAGGAACGCGGTGGTGGTGGTGGACATCGCCGGCGCCGGCGTCATCGCGGCGGAGGCTTCCGCGGCGAGCGCGGCGATTTCGCCGGCGGCCCCCCACAGGCTGCGCAAGGCGACGGCGGCGACGGCGGCGACGAGTCACCGCGCCAGTCCGACTGACGACAATCTAGTCGATCAGCGTGCGAGCGCCGCCGGGTGACGGCGCCAAGGCCGGCTCCAGGGCCGGCACCAGCCGACGCTTGACCCGGCGCGCAGGGATCGCGCGATAGACCTGCTTGGTTGCCTCCACCATGTGCACGCCGGCGAAAGGCGCCGACAGCGACGCGCCGGTGCGCTCCCAGGCTACCGCTGTGCGCAGGAACCAGCCGCGCGCGACCGGCGGCACGTAGAGCGCCTCGCTCCAGCCGGTCGGCGTAAACCAGGTCTCGCGCAACAGCTGATTGATCTGCGAACGCGAGTAAGGCCGGCCGTAACCGAAAGGCGTCGTATCGAGACGCGCCCACACGCCGCGCCGGTTCGGCACCACCGCCAGCAGCCGCCCGCCCGCGGCCAGCACCCGCCACACCTCTCGCAGCAGCGCGCCAGGATCATTGGTCATCTCCAGCGCATGCACCAGCATTACCCGATCGACGGCGGCGTCGGCGAGCGGAAGCTCGTTTTCATCCACCAGAGCGGACAAGGCTGGCCGCGTGGTCGGCCATTTCACCACGCCCTGTCCAGCCGGCATGAAGGCGAGGCAGCGCTCGGCCTCCTCGCGGAACAGGCCGAGATAGGGCGTCGCATAGCCGATGCCGAGCACGCGCTGCCCGGCGGTGTCGCCCCAAAGTCCGCGAATGCCGCGGCCGATGAAGCGGCGCGCCACCACGCCGAGGCGCTGGCCGTAGAAATTGCGCAGGTCAACGACGTCGATCGACATGAGATGAAATTACCACAAAACGATGCCACAAATCGTCGCCCCCCGCGCCCCCCGTGGCGTGCGGGACCGCCGCCCGTCGTGGTACGGTTAACCGCGCCAGATGAACCGACAAGGACGAATTGCCCATGCCCGCCGAGACCCGCCTGTTTCTCTGCCTGAAGGACAATTACGGGGTGCTGCTGCACGACCCCGACACCGGCGCCACCGCTGCCATCGACGCGCCGGAAGCAGCGCCGGTGGAGGCCGCACTCAAGGCGACCGGCTGGAAGCTCACCGACATTCTGGTCACCCACCACCATCACGATCACACTGGCGGCATCGAAGCGTTGAAGAAGAAATACAATTGCCGCGTGGTGGCGCCGGAGAAGGAGAAGGCCAAGATCCCGGCGGTCGACAAGACCGTGCGCGAGGGCGACGACGTCGCTGTCGGCAAGCTCAAGGGCAAGGTGATCGAAACGCCCGGCCACACGCTGGGCCACATTACCTATTATTTCCCCGAGGACCATCTCGCCTTCGTCGGCGACACGCTGTTCTCCATCGGCTGCGGCCGCGTCATCGAAGGAACGCCGGAGATGATGTGGGCCTCACTCAAGAAGCTGCGCCAACTGCCCAACGAGACGCTGGTCTATTGCGGGCACGAATACACCGCGGCCAACATCAAATTCGCGCTCACGGTGGACGCCAACAACCCGGTGCTGGAGGCGCGCGCCACCCAGGTGCGGCAGCTGCTCGCCGAAGGTGAGCCGACCATCCCCGTCACCATCGGTGATGAGAAACTCGAGAACCCCTTCCTGCGCGCTGACGTCGCCGACCTCGCCTGCGACATCGGCATGGCCGGCAAGCAGCCGGCGGAAGTGTTCGCGGAGATCAGGGGAAGGAAGGACCGGTTCTAACCGGCGCTCTTCCCCGCGCAGCGGGCGCCCAGAATCAATATCGCTGCATCCCCGCTTCTGCGGGAATGAGCGGAGACTGCGACATGCCCTCCCCCACCGCCACCGACATCATCGCCAAGCTCGACCTCAAGCCACATCCCGAGGGCGGGCATTTCCGCGAGACCTTCCGGGATAATCGCACCATTGACGGTCGCGCTGCCTCCACCGCAATCCTGTTCCTGCTCGCGCGCGGCGAGCGCTCGCACTGGCATCGCGTCGACGCGGTCGAGGTCTGGCACTATTACGCCGGCGCGCCGCTGGCGCTGTCGATCGTCGACGGCGCGAAAGAGGAGATTGTTCGCCTCGGCGCCGACGTCCATGCCGGCGAGTATCCGCAGGCGATCGTACCGGCGCGCGCCTGGCAGGCGGCGGAATCGCTGGGCGACTGGACGCTGGTCGGCTGCACCGTGGCGCCCGGCTTCGATTTCGCAGGCTTCGAGCTGGCGCCGCCGGACTGGTCACCGCGCGGCGAACCGCGATAATGGCGGGCGATCACGAACAAAGGGAAACGCCGGTGTCCATGACCCTTGCCGAAGCACGCGACCTGCTCGCCCGCGCCAACCGCATCCTCGCCCATGAAGGTGTGCTCGACGCTTTCGGGCATGTCTCGCTGCGCCACCCGACCAACTCCCAGCGCTATCTGCTCTCGCGCTCGCGCGGACCGGAGCTGGTGCAACCGGAGGACGTTCTCGAGTTCGACCTCGATTCCGCACCGATCAAGCCGCCGACCGCGCGGCTCTACAGCGAGCGCGTCATCCACGGCGAGATCTTCAAGGCGCGACCGGAGGTCATGGCGGTTTGCCATCATCACGCATCGTCGATCCTGCCGTTCTGCGTCACCGGCACCGTCATGAGGCCGGTCAACCATCTCGGCGCCACCATGGGCGTCAAGGTGCCGCTGTGGGACAGCCGCGACGAGTTCGGCAACACCAACCTGATTGTGGCCAAGCCCGAGGAAGGCGCTTCGCTTGCCCGCGCGCTGGGGCCGAACTGGACGGTGCTGATGCGCCGCCACGGCGCCACTGTCGCCGGCCGGACGCTGGAAGAATTGGTGTTCCGCTGCATCTACACCGTGCGCAATGCGGCCATGCAGATCCAGGCGGAGATGCTGGGCGGCTTCGAGCCGCTCAATGCGGAAGAGACCGAGCTTGCCGGCTCTTTCAATCTGCAGCCCGGCCCGCTCGACCGCGCCTGGGAATACTGGTCGGCGCGGCTGGACAAGGTTGAGGGGGCGAATACGGCGAAGCTAAAAGTCTCCAAGGTCAAGCGCGCCGCGCCGAAGACGGCGGCAGCGAGCAAGTCCGCAAAAAAGAAGGCGACGAAACGCGTCAAGCGCAGGCGGTGACGCAACCTCAGACTGTCATGCCCCGCGGAAGCGGGGCATCCGGTAATCGTCGAGCCGGATCGAACGTCGCTGCAGTTGCGGCTACTCGATCACCCGCCCTTGCGGGTGATGACAACGTTTGATGAGAGGATTGCGAAACGCCTCATGCGAAATACTGCCCGCCATTGGCGGTGAGCGTGGAGCCGGTGATGAAGCCAGCCTCGTCGGAAGCAAGGAACACGACGCAGCGCGCAATCTCCTCCGGCTCGCCCAGGCGGCCGATCGGAATCTGCGGGATGATGTTCTTCTCCAGCACGTCCTTGGGCACCGCCTGCACCATCTCGGTGTTGATGTAGCCGGGACAGATCGCGTTCACCGTGATGCCGGCGCGCGCGCCCTCCTGCGCCAGCGCCTTGGTGAAGCCGAGCTCGCCCGCTTTGGCGGCGGAATAATTGACCTGTCCCATCTGGCCCTTCTGCCCGTTGATCGACGAGATGTTGACCACGCGGCCAAACTTGCGCTCGCGCATGCCCTCCCACACCGGCCGGGTCATATTGAACAGCGAGCCGAGATTGGTGTTGATTACCGCCGTCCACTGCTCCGGCTTCATGCGATGAAACATGGCGTCGCGGGTGATGCCGGCATTGTTGACCAGCACATCGATCGGGCCGACTTCGGCTTCCACCTTCCTGATGCCCTCGGAGCAGGCGTCGGCGGAGGACACGTCCCACTTGAATACGGGGATGCCGGTCGCGTCCTTAAACTTGGCCGCCGCCTCGTCGTTGCCGCCGTAGTTCGCCGCCACCGCGCAGCCGGCAGCCTTCAGGGCCTTGGCGATTGCGGCGCCGATGCCGCGGGTGCCGCCGGTGACCAATGCAACGCGTGCCATGTCGTCCCCTCCCAGAAATCACTACTCGTTATGGCCGGGCTTATCTCAGCCATCCCGCAAAAAGACGCAGCGTCTCTCTAAGCGGGAGCACCGGGTCACGCCGCTTCGCGGCGGCCCGGTGATGACAATCGGTATTCTTGAAGCTTACCGCTCCACGCACATCGCGATGCCCATGCCGCCGCCGATGCACAGCGTGGCGAGACCTTTCTTGGCATCGCGCTTCTGCATTTCGTAGAGCAGCGTCGTCAGAACGCGCGCGCCGGAGGCGCCGATCGGATGGCCGATGGCGATGGCACCGCCGTTGACGTTGACCTTGGAGGTGTCCCAGCCGAGGTCCTTGTTGACCGCACAGGCCTGTGCCGCGAAGGCCTCGTTGGCTTCGACCAGATCGAGGTCCTCCTTCTTCCAGCCGGCCTTTTTCAGCGCCGCGCGCGAAGCGGGAATGGGGCCCGTGCCCATGATCGCCGGATCGACGCCGGCGTGCGCCCAGGAGACGATGCGCGCCAGCGGCGTATGGCCGAGCTTGGCGGCTTCGCTGGCCTTCATCAGCACCACCGCGGCGGCGCCGTCATTGATGCCCGAGGCGCTGGCCGCCGTCACCGTACCTTCCTTGTCGAAGGCGGGACGCAGCTTGGAAATCGATTCCAGGGTGACGCCAGCCTTCGGGTACTCGTCGGTGTCGACCACGATGTCGCCCTTGCGGGTCTTGATGGTGACCGGGGCGATCTCGTCCTTGAACTTGCCGGCCTTCATCGCCGCCTCGGCCTTGTTCTGCGAGGCGACCGCGAACTCGTCCTGCATCTGGCGGGTGATCTGCCACTGCTTGGCGACGTTCTCGGCGGTGTTGCCCATGTGATAGCCATTGAAGGCGTCCCACAGGCCGTCCTTGATCATGGTGTCGATCATCTTGAAGTCGCCCATCTTCACGCCGGCGCGCAGATGCTGGCAGTGCGGCGCCATGCTCATGGACTCCTGGCCGCCGGCCACCACGATCTCGCTGTCGCCGTTGAGGATGGCCTGATAGCCGAGCGCGACCGCGCGCAGGCCGGAGCCGCAGAGCTGATTGACGCCCCAGGCCGGGCTCTCCACCGGGATGCCGGCCGAGATCGAGGCCTGCCGCGCCGGATTCTGCCCCTGCCCCGCGGTCAGGATCTGACCCATGATCACCTCGCTGACCCGGTCGCCCTCGACGCCGGCGCGCTCCAGCGCGGC
>Ga0210122_1000164_pt1 | contig 20655 bp, 18 predicted proteins | sample Muzzi_CordB_D2_FD_185530 | JGI IMG/M metagenome (GOLD analysis project Ga0210122, IMG submission 185530) | Wetland microbial communities from San Francisco Bay, California, USA, that impact long-term carbon sequestration - Muzzi_CordB_D2 (SPAdes) | ecosystem: Environmental > Aquatic > Marine >... | reverse complement strand
GTCTCCGCGCCGGCCGATCGGTTCATCCACCGAGGTGACACGCTCCGAGCACGTACCGCTTAGGAAGAACGGGGAGGGAGGGGGCGCCCTTGTCCCCCCGCGCGGGGGGACGAGGGACGGGGAGCCAGGGGGGCGATCTAATCGCCCAGGAAACAGAGGGAGGGAGGGGTGCCCTCTTCCCCCGTGCGGGGGAAGAGGGTCAGGGAGTTGGGGGCGATCCGATACTGAGCTTCGCTCAGTATCGATAGAACTCCGGCTTGTACGGCCCCTCCACCGGCACGCCGATGTAGTCCGCCTGCTCCTCGCTGAGCTCGGTCAGCTCGACACCCAGGTGGCCCAGGTGGAGCCGGGCGACCTCTTCGTCCAGCTTCTTCGGCAGCACATACACCTGCTTCTCGTACTGCTCCGGGTTCATCGTCAGCTCGAGCTGGGCCAGGACCTGGTTGGTGAAGGAGGCCGACATGACGAAGCTCGGGTGGCCGGTGGCGCAACCCAGGTTGAGCAGGCGGCCTTCGGCCAGCACCAGGATCGAGTGGCCGTCCGGGAAGATCCACTCGTCGTACTGGGGCTTGATCTCCACGTGCTCGATGCCGTCGAGCTTCTTCAGGCCGGCCATGTCGATCTCGTTGTCGAAGTGGCCGATGTTGCCGACGATCGCCTTGTCCTTCATCCGGCTCATGTGCTCGGCCGTGATCACGTCCTTGTTGCCGGTCGTGGTGACGAAGATGTCGGCGGTCTCGACGACGCTCTCCAGGGTCTTGACCTCGAGGCCTTCCATCGCCGCCTGGAGGGCGCAGATCGGGTCGATCTCGGTGACCACCACGCGGCAGCCCTGGCCGCGCAGGGCCTGGACGCAGCCCTTGCCGACCTCGCCGTAGCCGGCGACCACGGCAACCTTGCCCGAGAGCATGGTGTCGGTGGCGCGGTTGAGGCCGTCGAGGAGCGAGTGGCGGCAGCCGTAGATGTTGTCGAACTTGGACTTGGTCACCGAGTCGTTGACGTTGATCGCCGGGAAGAGGAGCGTGCCCTCCTTCGCCATCCGGTAGAGCCGGTGGACGCCGGTGGTGGTCTCCTCGGAGACGCCGCGGAGCTCCTTGGTCACCCGCGCCCAGAGCTGCGGATCGTCGGTGCGCATGGTGCGGAGCTGCTCCAGGATGACGCCCCACTCCTCCGGCTCGTTCTCGGCGTCGAACGCGGGGATCGCGCCGGCCTTCTCGTACTCGAGGCCCTTGTGGACCAGAAGGGTGGCGTCGCCGCCGTCGTCGACGATCTGGTGCGGGCCGGAGCCGTCCGGCCAGACCAGCGCCTCGCCGGTGCACCACCAGTACTCCTCCAGGGTCTCGCCCTTCCAGGCGAAGACCGGGGTGCCCTTGGGCGCGTCGACGGTGCCGCCGGTCTCCGGCCGGCCGACCACCACGGCCGCGGCGGCCGAGTCCTGGGTCGAAAAGATGTTGCAGGAGACCCAGCGCACGTCGGCGCCGAGCTCGTTCAGAGTCTCGATGAGGACCGCCGTCTGGACGGTCATGTGGAGGCTGCCCATGACCTTGACGCCGGCGAACGGCTTGTCCGGGCCGTACTTGGCACGCACGGCCATCAGGCCCGGCATCTCGTGCTCGGCCAGGCGGATCTCTTTCCTACCCAGCTCGGCGAGGGAGAGGTCCGCGACCTTGAACGGCACGCGGCCGGCCGCCTCGGCGGCCTGGAACGGGTGGGTGTCGGTGGAGGTGGCTACGGTCATATCGATCTCCTTGTCAGATCTCGGGTCGTAGGGTCGTTCTGTCGAATCTCAAGCGCCCTTCGCCGCGGTGGCGGCGAACAGCGTCGGTCCTTTCGCTTCCGGATCGGGGGGGAGCGGCGTCAGGCGCAGGTCCGTGAGTCCCGCCTCTTCGCACCAGCGGCCGAGCTGGTCGCGATCGAAGCCGAGCCAGACGTGGCCCATCTCCTCCCGGTAATCCTGGCGCCCGTGGGGGTTCATGTCCACGATCAGCAGGCGGCCCCCGGGGCCGAGGCCGCGGGAGATCTCCGCCAGCACGCGGGCCGGGTCGGCCACGTGGTGGAGCACCAGGAAGAGCACCGCGGCGTCCAGCTCACCGTCCGCGAGCGGCAGCGCCTCGAGCTCGCCCGGCCGGACCTCCACGTTCGGCAGACCGCCCAGCCGCTCCCGGGCCACGCCGAGCATGGAGGGGGAGGCGTCCACCGCAATGACCTTTCGCACGAACGGTGCCAGCGCGAGCGACGCCTCGCCGGTGCCACAGCCCAGGTCGCCCACGGTCCAGTCGCCGTCGAGCAGACCGAGGAGCGGCGGCGCCCCCGCCTGGCGGCCGAAGAGCTCCCGGCGCAAGCGGTCCCACTCGCCGGCCGACGACTGGAAGAACTCCTGGGAGCGAACCACCCGCTCGGCGAGCACGCTGCCCAGCCGCTGCGCGTCCTGAACGCCTTCGACGGTGCCGGCCACGCCCTCGCGGACGGCGTCCCAGAGGCGCTGCCGGTCCGTCGGCAGCCGCTCCGGATCCATCCGGTAGAGCCGGCTGGTGCCCTCCGGACGCACCCCGCACCAGTCGCCATCCGCCAGCACCTTGAGATGCCGGCTCACGGTCGACTGGGGAAGCTGGAGCACGCTGCACAGCTCCGTCACGGTCAGCTCGTGCCGTTCGAGCACCGCCAGAAGCCGCCCGCGCGTCGCATCCGCCAGGGCGGAGAGGTCGTCGAAAACGGTTAATCCGTTCATCCGGAAAGAAGGATACACGGCGAGCTCCGACGTGTCAATCCACCCCGGATGTCCCGCACGGGGTGAATTGGAGCTCGTTCGGCTTGGCGCAGGTAGGGGGCGGACCGGGGACAGAGAGCCCGCGGCGCGCGGAGCCCTGGGTTTCTCCTCGGACCCTCTGCTGCTTGTCAGGAGATCTCGGGAGCGGCTTGCTGTGGGGTACTCGAGAGTGGCGGGACGCCCAGGGCCTGCAACCGTTTTTCGACCTCCGACCGCTCTGCTCCGCCTGGAAGGAGGCTGAGGCAGGTCTGGAGATCGGCGATTGCGTCGTCCTGTCTCCCGAGGTGACTCAGCGCCACGGCTCGGTTGGATCGGAGCTCAGGCTGGTCCGGGGCTGCCATGACCGCACGGTCCAGGTCGGCCAGCGCGCTTTCGCCGTCGCCCTGCTCGAAGAGGAGGATGGCTCGGTTGCCGAGCGCCTGCCAGTCGTCCGGGTACGCCTCCAGGAAGCGCGAGTAGTCGGCCAGCGCCTCGGCCTGGTCCCCGGCGGACTGCCGGGCGTCGGCGCGGCCCATCAGGGCCAGGCGCTGGGTCGGATCGAGGTCGAGCGCGCGGGAGTACGCCGCCACCGCGTCCCGGGTCCGCCCCCAGCGGCGATAGCACTGGCCGAGATTGGTCCACACCTCCGGATACGGCGGGCTCAGCTCGATGGCGCGCAGGAAGTCGCCCTCGGCCTCGGCCAGCTCCCCCCGCTTGAGGTAGATCCCCCCGCGCTCGTTGTAGTACTCGGAGTACCCGGGGTCGAGCTCGATCACCCGCGAGTAGTGTTCGAGCGCCTCGTCGTCCCGGCCGAGGCTCCGATAGACCTGAGCGATGTTGTAGACCAGGACCGACTTGTGGAGCGCGTGCTCCTCTTCGTCCAGGTGGCTCCTCAGGCGCTCCAGGGACTCCTCGCACAGAGCGATGGCCTCCTCGGAGCGCTTCTGGAAGTGCCGGATCAGCGCCAGACCGTTGCGGTTGAAGGCGGTCTGGAAGTGCCGATCGGCATCGCTCATCTCGGCGCGGTTGATTGCTTCGAGGCCCTGCTCCAGATGGTCCACTGCCCGATCAAGATCCTTCTCAGGCAGGTATCTAGCGTAGATCATCGCGGCGAGGTAGTGGAGGGCGCTTCGTTTCCCGGGCTCCGCGATCTTCCTAAACCCTTCGGTTTCGATGATCTCGAGCGCCCGTTCCGGCTCTCCAAGGACCGCGAGGCAGCCGAAGAACTTGTTGACGAGCTTCATCCGAAGGCTCTCGTCCGTTCCGCAGAACCTCTCGATGTGGGGGTGGACGGCCTCGCCATAGCGAAGCGCATCGCGGTAGAAGCCATGCTTCGTGTAGAGAGAGAACGCCTCCACCTGATATTGGAGGGCTCGTTCCGGATCAGCCTCGTTCCAGGCCTCGATCAGCTCGGGCAGCCGAGCCTCTCTCACCAGAGGATCGTCACCGATCTGGGCCTCGAGCTCCTTCGCTCGCGCCTCGGCATCGCTCGGCTCTGCGGTCTGGAGGGGCGTACCGCCCCGCTGTTCGAGGGCGATTGTGTGGACGGGGGCGGCCGGGAACAGGAGAGAGGGATCCTCGTCGACGTTCGCCGCCGTCGTGAAGATCAGTGTGAGCCCGGTCTCGCGACCCTTGCGCCGCACCAGCTCAGCGAGGAAGGTCCGGGTCATCGACCCGGCTTCATCGAGGCGGTCGCACAGGAGCAGCCAGCTCGGAGGCTGCTCGCGCTCCGCCCAGGCTCCGACGAGGTCCACCAGACCCTGGACGACACGCATCGCCCGGTCCTGCGGATACCCCCGGACGCGCTCCTTCTCCGGCGCCCTCTCCATGAGGGTGAGGACCGCTGGGTCGAGCGACCGGCGAAGCTCGGGCAACACCAGCGCCAGCTCACGAGCGTGGCGCTTCGCCAGATCTTCGGGAAGCCTGGACACGAGGTCCCCGAGGAAATCCCGGACGCCGCCCCACGGCCCTCCCCGTTGGAACGCCAGGTCCAGGACCCAGGCGCGCACTCCGTGCTCCTGGGCTCCCGCGGAGAGCTCGACGAGGGATCGGCGACCCTCTCCGTCGGAGCGTTCTCGAAGCCAAACGACCTCGCCCGGCCGGGCGACCTTGTCCAATCCGAGCTCGACTGTCATGTCAAACCTTCCTCTTCTTGATGAGGCTGCGCAGCCAAAGAACAGAGCCTGCCGCAGCCGTTGATGTCGAAACGCAGAAGGTCACCAACGCGTCCACGAAGTGGAGTAGCTCGCCTCCGGGACCAGCCTTGAGGATCGCGAATGAACGAGCGACGTACTGGGCCAGCACGGGCAGGTGCACCAGAGCGAACATCGCCACGGCGGCGCCTTGGCCGGCGATCCAGAAGAGCGCATAACCCTTGACCACGCGCCGCTCGCCGGCGGGAACGCCGGCCCATGCCTCGACCGAACCCTTTCCGCGGACGCACGCCCAGAGGTGCCGAACGTAGGTGCGCGTATCGTTCATGAGGTTCTTGCACCTGAAGAAGCCAGCCACCAGGAAGTAGAAGTCCGTGCGCATGAAGAAGAAGAGCTGCCAGACCAGGCGCAGGATGAGCAGGAACACGAGAGCCTGCGCGAGCTGCAGGACCTCTCCGGGCCACTGCCATCCGGCTTGCTGCCTGGCGAACAGGGCCACGAGGAGGCCTGACGCGATCGTGGCGTCGGCGAGGGGGCCGGCCAGAATCGGCAAGTACCGCTGCTCCCGCGGCAGCGTCCAGAGACCGGTCATGTCGGTCTCCATCACCAGGAACCAAAGTCTGTGACTCACTCCTAGTCGGGAGGGCACACCGCGGGAGCGTGCCGCCACGAGGTGGGCCATCTCGTGGAGTAAGACCGTGAACAGGAGCAAGGAGATCAGCGCCAGGCCCGAGAGCGTCATCTCGGAGCGGAACACCAGGGAGGAGCGCCCCGGGATGATCCCCGGGCGCACGATGGTGGCGGTGAGTGCCCCCAGAATGATGGACAGGTAGAGGCAGAGAGCGGGGGTGCCGAAGACGCGCCGGGCCCACACCGTGGGAATGCCCTGGAAGTGGTAGCGGGGCTCCGGGCGAGGCGCGATCGCGTCGGCCACCGCTTCGGTGCTTACACCGGCCGGGGAAGCGGAGACCGTCGTTTCCGTTCCATTGTCGAGAGCGACGAACCCACCTTTCTCGAGGCTCGCCAGGAAGTCCGCGAGATCGGCCGATTCGCCGTACTCGGTCTCGAGCCAGGTCTGCGCGTCACCGATGGTCGAGCCGGCGGCGAGCCGGTCCAGCACCTCGACGCCGATCGGTGGCACAGCAACGAAGGTCTGGGAATCCGGGCGGCCGATCACCACCTCGTCGTCGTCGACCACCCGCGTAAACGGGTGCACCGTCACGTGAGAGTCGGCCGTGAAGCGCTGGCTCATGTCCGGGGAGTCCTTTCTGGCGACCGCCCCAAGGTCGGGTTGGGCGGGGTGAAGGTTGGGGGGACCGGGATGGGTCCCGGCCCCCCCCCGGAGGGATGGCCTCAGCAGCCCAGGACATAGGGCGCTGCAGGCGTCTTGATCGTCTCGATCTCACGCACGACGAGCTTCTTCATGGTCACTTCACCTCCCTTCCTTGTCAGAGTCCGTGGCACGCTGTGCCAGGGGATCGATGGCGGGAGCCACCGATTTCAAACCGAAAGTCGAACCTTGGCACTGTCGCATCACGTCTCGGCGCTCAACGCGGTGCTCGGGTCGACGTTCATGCCGCGGACGGCCGGAAGCAGGGCCACCACGAAGGCCGCGAGCGCCAGTCCGCCGCCGACCACCCAGCAGACGATCCAGCCCCTGTTCCAGCCGCCGTAGACGAACGGCAGAAACCACCCTCGCAACGAGAGGACGAGCACGAGCCCCACCGCCAGCCCGAGGAGGACGATCCTGCCGGTTTGTGCGAGAACCAGGTGGAGCACGTGACCGCGCTCCGCTCCGAGGGCGATGCGAATTCCAAACTCCTGACGGCGACGTTCGACCGATTGAAAGGCGACGCTGTAGATGCCTAGGCCCGACAGAAGAAGGGATACCAACCCCAGCCCGAGCAGGAGGACCGCCGCCGTCCGGGACGCCCACGAAGCGTCCTCGATCAGTTGGGGACCCCCGATGGGATCGATCAACGGCAGGCCCGGGTCGAGGGCCTGGACGGCGGAGGTGATCGACCGGACCCATCCGGACGGGGGCCCCGAGGTACGTGCCACGAGCATCACCGAACGGCTGAACGCCTGGTCCATCGGCAGGTAGATGTACTCACCGCGCTCTTCGACCAGGGTTCCGTACTTCGCATTGGCCGCAACGCCCACCACCTCCACGGGCTCGTCAGGCTTCTCGGCGAATCGGAACCGTTTCCCGAGGGGATCCTGGCCCTGCCAGTTCCTCTCCACCATCGCCTGGTTGACCACCGCGACCTTCGGCGAGAGCGCCGCACAGAGACATCACCAGGCCTTCGAGAACCAGTTGACGGATCAGCCGAAACCGGCCCGAGCCGAGAGAGTGCCGGACCGCCATCTCCTCGGAGCGGCCGAGGCTCTTCGCCACCAGCAGGCTGGCCACGTTGGTCGCGGCGAGCAGAAAGAGCAGCGCAGCGACGGCCGACAACAGGACGGTGACCTTGAGGTAGAGCGTCCTCTGGTTGGCTCCCAAGGCTGCTTGACGGAGGGGCATCAGCGTCAGGCCATGGCCTTCGTGGACCTCGGGGTAGGCCCTGCTCAGCCTCGCCCCGATCGCTTCGATCTCCCGTTGCGCCCTGGTGGACGAGACGCCCGGGCGAAGTCGCCCGACGACCCGGAAGAGCTGCCAGGATCGGTCGTGCAGGTGCTCCGAGTAGTCGAAGGCGACCGGATGCATCATCAACGGAACCCAGAGACGAAAGGCCACGTATTTTCCGGTCCCTTGGAAACCCGGTGGGGCCACGCCGACCACGGTGAACTTCCTGCCGTTGAGGAGGAGCGTGGTGCCGACGACGTCCGGCGTCCCTCCGAGCTTGTGCTTCCAGAGCTCGTGGCTGACGACGACGACGGGATGGCTCAGGGGAGTGGCGTCCTCCTCCGGGAGGAAGGTGCGGCCGAGCGTGGGCTCCACACCGAGAACCTTGAAGAAGTTCCACCGCACGATCTGCCCCCACACCTGCTCCGGCCGGTCTCCGGCGCCCAGGTTGACCTGGATCGCCTGGAACGCGGTGAGCTCAGAGAAGGAGTCGGACTGCCGGACCAGGTCTTCGTAGTCGGGGAACGCGACGGGCAGAAGGCGAGAATCCTCGCGAACCGTTGTGTAGAGGCTCATCAGCCGCTCCGCCCCCTGGACCGGCAACGGCTGGAAGAAGACCGCGGAGACCATGGAGAAGAGCCCGGCGGCACAGCCGATGGCCAGGCCCAACGACAGGGTTACGGCCAAGCTCAGAAGCGGACTCCTCCGCATCTGCCTGAACGCGAACCGGATGTCCCAAACGATGTCCCCCATGGCTCTTCCTGGGCCGCGAGGCACGAATCGCCTCTCGCGGGGGCCTACCCTACGGGGTAGTATTCAATATGTCAACGTATTCGCAAATGCATGATTATGAAGCCCGGACCTGCCCACTCCGTTCCGTCCTTCGTCTCGCGGCGCCCGGCCGGAGGTCGAGATCAGGTCGTGTCTTGCCGCCCGTCGAGGGCGTGCTCGAGAGCCGAGAAGACAGCCTCGACAGTCGCCTGGACCTCGGCGTCGGCGACCATTCCGTCTTCATCCAGGCCACGCCCGGAGAGCGCCACCGTGAAGGGCGAGCCGGGCACGAGATCCGCCGACATGGTGCGGAGCGTTTCCGCCAGCGACGCCTGGGCATGGACCGACCGTGGCGAGGCGTTGATCAGTGCCACGGGCATCCCCGGGATCTCGCTCCCTCCGACGAGCCAGTCGAGGGCGTTCTTGAGCGACCCCGGAATGCCGTGGGCGTACTCGGGGCTGGAGATGACGAGGGCGTCCGCCGCGCCGACCCGGGTCCGGAGGTCGCGCACCGAGGATGGAAGTGCCGGATCGTCGAGCACCCGGTCCAGGTCCGGGCTGAAGTGCGGCAGGGAGCCGAGCCCGTCGTAGAGCACGACGTCGACACCGTCCGGCGCCAGCCTGGCCGCCGCGCGGAGAAGCGTAGTATTCGATGAGGCCGCCCGCAGGCTGCCGGAGATCGCAAGAATTTGCACAGGTCCCCCAAGCTGGTGAACGCCCCTGCTGGAAGCGCCCCGTCCAGGAGCGCAATCCTCTGCCCTCCGGCTTCGAGGCCGATGCCGTGGGAGAAGGTGGTGATCGGCGTTGCTCCGAGCATCCCGATCCTGGCCATTCTGCCGCAAAACAGCACGGCCCTTCAGGCTGAGGCGGCAGGACGGTGCCGCGGCCGGACTCGACGGGGTGAAAAAGAGCCTCCCCCATCCGAACGGGAAGGAATCGGATGGGGGAGACTTGGAGCCGCGAACACTCCACGGCTCCGACCGGAGGTAGGAGCTGGCCGTCAGCCCGCGACCATTGGGGCTAGAACCGGTGCCAGTAGCCGAGGAGGATCAGGTAGTCGGCGAAGGCGGCGTCACCGTGGGTGCCGTTGGCGAGGTCAGGGACGCTGGTCTGGCGGTTGCGCTGGACCGCGATCGGCGCCGAGAGCGAGATGGAGTGGACACCGTGGGTCCAGCTCACCGACGGCTCCACGGAGACGGCGTAGCCCGGGCGCCGGAAACCCTCGCTCGACCCGAACAGGTCGTGGACGGGCACGCCCTCCATCCGACCGCCGAGCCCGACGGCGACTCCCTTCCAGCTCGCCGGGGCGGCGGTCAGGCCGGTGCGGAAGATGTACTGGTCGGCGATCGACATGATCTGCTCGCCCGGGCGGCTGCGGTAGGTCTGGACACCGTTGGTTCCTTCGGGGTTGATCAGGTAAGCGCCCGAGGCGTAGGCGGCCAGGTTGCCGCGGGAACCGAGCTGGAGAAACCCGCTCATGTCGACGATGGCGCCGAAGCCGCCGTCCCCCGGTTGCACGGACTGGTCGACCGTCTCCACGCGATAGACCGACTCGCCGTCGTCGCCCAGGCGCTCCCGGGTGTCGACCACGTTGTCGGCGCCCGTGGGGAGCTTGATGCCCAGGCCGAGGGAGAGATTGCCCCGGCGATGCTCGGTCGGGTCCCAGAGCAGGCGACGGCCGACGATGGTGATGTCGGAGAGCCCCCGGGAGCTCAGCACCGAGCGGCCGACCACGGTCCGGTCCGCGTCGCGGATCGGGTGGGAGCGCTCGGCCATCAGGTACGGGACCGTCACCGTCACGCTGTTCTGGAGCGTGAAGTCGTAGCGGATGCCGAGCTCCGCCAGATGGATCGTGTTGATGACTTCGCTGTCCTCGGCCTGCCGGTTCGCCTCCTCGTGGACACCGCGAAAGTGCCGATCGGACTTCTGGTACCGCCAGGAGAGGGAGACCCGCCACTTGTGCTCACTCGCGGTGAGCTCGTCAAACGCGCCGAGCACGGGCGCGTCCATGCGCGAGGCCACTCAGCCCTGAGCCCAGGCATGGCGTGGGGTGCCGAGGAGCGCGCCGACCAGGGCAGCAGCGACAAGGAGGATCGAAGACAGACGGGAACCGGGGCGTCGCATTGGGGCTGCTCCTTCTGGGGCGAGCTCGGGCGGCCTGTGCGCAGGGCGCCCGAGCAGAGAGAGTCGAATCGAACCAGACCGGAGGAGCGCAAGCCCCATGCCACCTCGAGATGTGCCGAAAGGCCCCAAGAATCAGCCCCTTCGGCGAGAACGGAGGCGCCGTATCCATAGAAAATACGAAGGTGTTCGATCAATCTATGAGGCGTGCGCCGGGGGGAGCCGGTCCAGGGAAGTGGTCACCACCACCAGGCTCCGGGCAAACGGAGGACCCGCCGGGCTGGTATCGTTCGATCGATGACCAAGACACCGGACCTCGTCGAGATCGCGCGCTTCCCCTCCAGGCTGGAGGCCGAGAGCATCGGTCATGCCCTCGACCAGTACGAGATCGATTTCGTCGTCCGAAGCGACGACGTGGGGATTTACGGCCCAGGAATGATCGGCTGGTCACCCCAGGGAGCCTCGCTCTGGGTCGCCGCCGAGGCGGCCGACCGGGTCCGGGAGCTTCTCTCCTGCGTCGTCGCGCCGCTCGAGGATTCGGAAGCCGACGACCAATCCGGCAACGGGCCCGACTGACCGTCCCGCCGAGCCGGCTGGCAAGGCCATGCTCCCGCAGGGAGGCCACCACCGAGGCGGCCTCCCCAGCGCTCCGCGGAGATCACCCCACGGGCCTCCCGTGACCGGTTGGGGCTACACTTCCTCTCCGGGAGACTCGCTATGGACAAGCACGTTCTGGTCATCGAGGACGAGCCGAAGATCGCGCGACTGATCGAGCTTCACCTGAAGGACCTGGGCTGTTCGGTGGAGCTTGCCGGCACGGCCGGCGTAGGGCTCGCGGCGATGCGCGCACGGCCGGCCGACCTCGTGGTGCTCGACCTGATGCTGCCCGACCGCGACGGGCTCGACGTCTGCCGCGAGCTCCGGTCGGAGAAGGACTACGTGCCGATCCTCATCCTCACCGCCCGCTCGAGCGAGCTCGATCGGGTGCTGGGGCTGGAGCTCGGAGCCGACGACTACCTGACCAAGCCGTTCAGCGTCCGCGAGCTCGTCGCCCGGGTCAAGGCGATCTTCCGGCGCGTCGAGGCGCTCTCGGGCCGGGAGGAGCAAGAGCCCGGCCGCGAGCCGATCGAGGTCGAGGGCCTGACGATCGAACCGGACAAGCGCCGGGTGGAGGTCGACGGCAAGACGGTCCACCTGACCGCCAAGGAGTTCGACCTGCTGCTCCAGTTCGCACGCCATCCCGGGCGAGTGTTCACCCGCTCGGAGCTCCTCGACCTGGTCTGGGGCTATACCGCCGGCTGCTACGAGCACACGGTCAACTCCCACATCAACCGGCTGCGCAGCAAGATCGAGCGCGATCCGTCGAAGCCGTTCTACGTGCGCACGGTCTGGGGGGTCGGCTACTCGTTCGTCGAGCCGGATCGCGTGAACGGCGGGGCGGACGCGGGCACGGGGAACCCCGCATGATCCGCCCCCTCGCCCACGTGAGCATCTCCACCCGCTTGACCCTGGCGCTCCTCGCCCTCCTGTTGATGTTCGGCGGCGTAACTCTGGGCGTGACCCTGGTGACGAACCACCTCCACGGCCAGCAGCTCCAGCAGGAGCTCAACCGCGACCTCGCCCGCCAGCTCGTCGAAGAGCAACTGCCCCTCGGCCAGAACGGGATCCGGCGCGAGGCCCTGGACGCCATCTTCCACCAGCTCATGGTGATCAACCCGGACATCGAGGTCTACTTGCTCGACCCGGACGGGGCGGTCCTCGAGTACAGCGCGCCGCCCGGGCGGGTGCAGCGCACCCACGTGGCGCTCGGGCCCATCGAGAACTTCTTGCGCGAGGGGGCCCACAGCAGGAACCTGCCGATCCTGGGGGACGACCCGCGAGATCCGGGGCGGCGCAAGATCTTCTCGGTCGCTCCGGTGCTCGAAGGGGGCGGAAGCTCCGGAAGCTCCGGCCGGCACCTGGGCTACCTGTACGTGGTCCTGGCCGGCGAGCAGGTGGAGTCGATGACGGCCATGGTCGAGGGCAGCAACATCGTGCGGCTCGGCCTCTGGATCGTCGGTGGCAGCCTGCTGGTCGCCCTCGTGTCCGGAGGCTTCCTGTTCCGCCGCCTGACCCGGCGGCTGCGCTCCCTTGCCCGGGAGATGGGGGAGTTTCAGACCGAGCTCCAGGCCTCCAGCCGCGGGCGGGCCGCGCTCGCGGAGGCCGCGGAGCCCGCCGGCGGGCGGCGCCCGGCCGGGGACGAGATCGAGCTGCTCCGGAGCAGCTTCCGCCACATGGCCGAACGCATCGAGCAGCAGATCGAGCTGCTCCGCGAGAACGATCGCCTGCGCCGCGAGCTGGTGGCGAACGTCTCCCACGACCTGCGCACGCCGATCACCCACCTCCAGGGCTACCTCGAGACCCTCCAGCTCAAGGAGGAGACGCTCGCTCCCGAGGAGCGCCGCGAGTACCTGGAAATCGCCACCCAGCAGGCGGAGCGCCTGGGCCGTCTGGTGGGCGACCTGTTCGAGCTGGCCAAGCTCGATGCCCGGCACGCGCCGCTCGAAATCGAGACCTTCTCGATGGCGGAGCTGGCCCAGGACGTGGCCCAGAAGTTCAGGATTCCCGCGCAACAGGGAGGGGTCCGGATCGAGCCGAACCTGGCGGCGAGCCCGGCCCTCGTCTCGGCCGATCTGGACCTGATCGAGCGGGTGCTCGACAACCTGATCGACAATGCGCTCCGCCATACGCCGGCGGGCGGCACGATCACGGTCGGCGTGCACGAGACTGCCCCGGAACCCGATCGCTCTCCTGGGCGGACCGCGCAACGGGGCGAGAGGCCCTCGATCACCGTCGAGGTGCGCGACACCGGCCCCGGGATCTCGGCCGAGGACCTGCCCCATATCTTCGATCGGTTCTACCGCGGGGCACGCCGACCCGACGCCGCGGACGCCGGCACCGGCCTGGGCCTGGCGATCGCCCGGCGCGCCCTGGAGCTCCACGGAAGCGACCTCACCTGCGAGAGCCCCCCGGGGCAGGGCGCCACCTTCCGGTTCGAGCTCTAGACAGCTACAAGGGCCCACTTCGTGACGAGTGAGTCGAGTCTCCTGAACCGCCGGCTTCTCCGCCCCGATCGACCTGGATGATCCACTGGATCTCCCCCCAATCCCTCGATCCCTTTCCCACCCTCCGGGGGGAAAGGGACGCCCCCACCCCTGCGCTTCGGGGGGGGGTCTCGTCGGCTTGAGGTGAAGCTTCACTGGGAATGTCGCTCCGTGATCGAATCGTGACATCCCGGTGACGGGCGCGTGAGGACGGTTCTCCATGCTGGGGGGGCTCGAGACGGTTCCGGGCACAGCGCTGAGTCGGTGCCCGGCCAGAACCCACCAGACATCAGGAGGACGTACCCATGCGAAGCCTCACCCGTGCCGCAATCGTGGCGGCGATCGCCCTGACCCTCGTGGTCCCCGCCGTGGCCCACGCTCAGGCCACCACCTACCGCATCACCGTCACCAACCTCACCCAGCATCAGATCTTCAGCCCGCCGGTGGTCGCCACCCACGGGGTCGGCACCGCGATCTTCCACGCCGGTGGCACCGCCGACATGCCGTTCTGGCTGATGGCCGAGGACGGCGACCCGAACGCCCTCGCGGCGAAGCTCGAGGCCGACCCTCAGGTGGGCGACGTCGCGGTCTCGCCCGAGTTCCTCATGCCCGGCCATTCGGTCACGCTGACCGTCGAGGCGCGCCACCCCTTCTACCGGCTGAGCGCGGTCGGCATGCTGGTGAGCACCAATGACGCCTTCTTCGGCCTCGATAGCCTCCCGCTCGTCGGCCCGTGGCTCCAGCGGATCAACGTCCCCGCCTACGACGCCGGCACCGAGGCGAACTCGGAGAGCTGCGCCTTCATCCCCGGCCCGCCCTGCGGCAACGGCGGCGTGCGCGACACCGGTGGCGCGGAGGGGTTCATCTCGATCCACCCCGGCATCCAGGGGACCGGCGACCTCGACCCGACGGTGCTCGACTGGCGCAACCCCGTGGCCGAGATCAAGGTGGTTCGCGTCCAGGGCTGAGGCACGGCATGGCCGCCCGCGACGGGGAGCCGCTCTCCGTCGCGGGTGGAAGCCTCCCGCGGGCCGGGCGACCCGCCCGGGCTCGGTGATTCCTCGAGGAACGTCAGTGGTGCGCCGGACCGCCGGCGTACGCCTTCTCTCCCACCTCGATCGCCAGCGGCAGCTTGTTGGGGCGCGGCGGCAGGGGGCAGGTGGCGAACTCGGTGAACGCGCAGGGCGGGTTGTAGGCGCGGTTGAAGTCGAGGATCAGACGCCCTTCCGGATCGTCCGGGTCCGGCTTCTCCGCGTAGAGGAAACGGCCGCCCCCGTAGGTGGCCCGACCGTTGGTCCGGTCGCCGAACACGAAGAAGAGCTGGTCGCCCGCGTCCATCGGCAGCAAACGAAGCTCCCGCCTCTCCTCGCCGGCGGACGCCGGCACGCCAAACACCACCTCGCCCGGACAGGGCTGTTCCGAGACCTGGCCGAGAACGTTCGGCACGGCGATGGTGAGCCCCTCCTTGGGCACCAGGCGCGCCTCGATCCGCCACGCCGGGTCTACGGGGAAGAACTCGAGCCCCTCGAAGGCCTTGAGCGCCGGGCTTTGCCGGTCGAGGACGCGGACGCCGAGGAGATCACCCCGCTCGATCAGCCAGAACCGGAGCGACCCGAGGGCCAGCCGTGTGGTCCCCGGCTCGGTGTCCGGCACCATGCGCCGGGGCTCGGTCACCAGCTCGGCGATCCCACCCTCTTCGTCGTCGGCGGCGAGCGCCAGGTCGACACCGGGCTCCGGCTCGACGGTGACGATCGGCCCCTCGGGACCGCGGTCCAGCCGCAGCGTGCAGACCCGCTCCGGCGCCTTGGGGAAGACGAAATCGTTCCCGGGAACGCCGCCGACCGTGTTCTCCTCCCCCTCCAGCCAGAACAGACCGACCAGAGAGAGCCAGCCGTCCGGGCGGAGGAGGGACGTCTCCCGCTCCTTCTGCCAGGCGTGGATCTCTTCGTCGTAGCCCTCGGGGGCCGGCGCGGTCCGGGGGGTGACCTCGGCGTCCTGCCCGGCGGCCTTGGACGGGGTGGATGGGGCGGACCGAGGGGCCTCAGCCACCGCCGGCGCCGCGGGCGCGTCGGCAGCCGGCGGCTCGGGGGAGGTGTCGGAACCGCAGGCGACAACGATCAGAGCGAGGCCTGCGACCAGCAACGAACGGTAGCTCATGGTGGAGACCGGAGAGTCGCGGCGCTCAGTCCGAGTGCTTGTCCGCTTCTACCTGCTCGGAGAGCCTGGCCAGCGCCCGGCTTGCGAGCTTGCGCACGCTCGACTGCTGGTAGCCCAGCCGCTCCGCTACTTCGGAGGGTGTGTGGCCCATGAGGTAGCGCATACGCACCAGATCCCGGTGGCGGGACGGTAGGTTCTTGTCGATCAGGCTGTTCAGGTCCCAGCGCAGATGCTCGCGCTCCTGGGGCGGATCCTCGGGCTCGGAGAGCAGCTCGAGTGCGACGGAGTCCATCGGCGTACAGACGTTGCCGCGGCGCCGGCGCCAGTAGATGAGGCAGCGGTTCTTGAGCGTGACGACCAGCCAGGCTTCCGGGTTGCGGATGCGCTCCCACTTGAGAACCGTGGCGAGGAGCGCTTCCTGGAGGATGTCCTCGGCATCTTCCGGCGGAACCTGATAACGATAGAGGATCTGCTTGAGCCGAGGCCGCAGTCGTTCCAGAAGCTCGTCGAACGATTCCTCTTCTAGGGCTTGGTCGTCGATAGCGGCCATTTCGCTGTCTCCTACTCTGCCTCCCACTCTACCGCAACGGCACCCCGATCGGCGAGAGGTCCACCAGAGACCCCCTCTGCCGGGGCCGAGCGTCCGAAACGGCAACCGGAGTCTTCAGAGTTTAACCTATTCCGAGGCCGCGCACGATTCGGGAACACGAGCAGGCCCCGGGAACCGGCCGCGGCCGCGCCAGCGAAGAGCGGAGTCGAGGAAACGACGGCCCGGGGAGCTCGACCCGGCCGTCACCAGCTCGCCTAGAAGAACCCGAGCTGGAGCTTCGCCGCCTCGGACATCATGTCCGGCGTCCACATCGGGTCCCAGACGATCTCCACCTCGGCCTTCTCCACACCCGCCACGCCCTCCACCCGCTGCTGCACCTCTCCGGGCAGTGTCCCGGCCACCGGGCAGGCCGGCGTCGTCAGGGTCATCTTGATGTGGACCTGGCCGGTCTCGGGATTGGCGTCGACGTCGTAGATCAGGCCGAGCTCGTAGATGTCGACCGGGATCTCCGGGTCGTAGACGGACTTGAGCGCCTCGACGATCCGTTCTTCGAGATCGGGCCCCCCCTGGACCGAGCCGCCGACAGCCGGCTTCGGGGAGCTGTTCCGAGACTCCTCGTCCGCGGATCGGTCGTCGAGCTGGATGGGATCTTCGCTGAGGGCCATGGTCTTTCTCACTCCTCGGTCGTCACGATGGCCGGCGCGTCGTGGGCGCCAACGGCCTCGACGGCATCGGCGGCGTCATGGTGATCGAGCGCCGCGGCCAGGGTATGCCAGGCGAGGGTCGCGCACTTGACCCGCATGGGGTACTCCTTGACGCCCTCGAACACGGCGAGCTTGCCCAGCTCCGACGGATCGGCCGGCCCGCCGTCCTCCTCGGTCAGCAGGGACCGGAACATACGCACCAGAGCCCGGGCCTCTTCGATGGTCTTGCCCTTGACGACATCGGTCATCATCGACGCCGACGCCTGGGAGATGGCGCAGCCGCCTCCCTGAAACGCGACCTCCCGCAGAACGTCGCCGTCGAGGCGCAGGTAGACGGTGACCACGTCGCCGCACAGAGGGTTGTCGCCGTGGGCATGCCGGTCGGCATCGGGCAGCTCCCGGAAGTTGTGGGGGCTCTTGTTGTGGTCCAGGATCACTTCCTGGTAGAGCTCGCGCAGATCGCTCATACTCCGAACATCTCCTGGGCGTAGCGAACGGCGGAGACGAGCGCCTCCACTTCGTCGTGGGTGTTGTAGAGGGCGAACGACGCCCGCGCGGTCGCCGGCACGCCGAACCGGGTCATGATCGGCTGAGCACAGTGGTGACCGGCACGGATCGCCACGCCCCGGCCGTCGAGGATCGTCCCCACGTCGTGGGGGTGGACGCCGTCGACGGTGAACGAGACGATCGCCTCGCGCCCCGGGGCGGTGCCGACGAGGTGGACGCCCGGGACCCTCCCGAGCTCATCGACCGCGTGCTCCAGGAGCGCGCGCTCGTGGCGGGCGACCGCGTCCCGGTCGAGACCGGACAGGTACTCGAGGGCGGCGGCCAGCCCGCCCGCGCCTTCGATGTTCGGGGTCCCCGCCTCGAACCGGCTCGGCGGCTCGGCGAAGGTGGTGCCGTCGAACGAGACGGTGCGGATCATGTCGCCGCCACCGAGCATCGGCGGCATCTCGGCCAGGTGCTCGGCCTTGCCCCAGAGCACGCCGACCCCGCTCGGGCCATAGACCTTGTGGGCCGAGAAGGCGTAGAAATCACAGCCCAGGGCGGCCATGTCCACCGGCAGGTGGGGCACCGCCTGGGCGCCGTCCACCAGCACCGGGATGCCGCTCCCGCCGCCGCCCCGGTAGGCGTGGGCGATCTCCACCAGCCGCGCCACCGGGTTGACCGTGCCGAGAGCGTTCGACACGTGGCCGACGGCGACGAGCCGCGTGCGGTCGGAGAGCGCCTGCTCGAACGCGTCCAGGTCGAGCACCCCGCGGTCGTCGAACGGCACCGGCTTGACCGTCGCCCCCGCCTCCTCGCACACGATCTGCCAGGGCACGATGTTGGCGTGGTGCTCCATCCAGGTGACCACCACCTCGTCGCCGGGCGCGAGGCGGGGGCGGACGAAGCTCCTGGCTACCAGGTTGATCGACTCCGTGGTGCCCCGGGTGAAGACCACCTCGTTCGGCGACGGGGCGCCGATGAACCGGGCGACCGTCTTCCTGGCCCCTTCGTAGATCGCGGTGGCGCGCTCGGCCAGGGTGTGGACGCCACGGTGGATGTTCGAGCAGTCGCGGGTGTAGAAGCGCTCGACCGCCTCGATCACCGCCCGTGGCTTCTGCGTGGTGGCGGCGTTGTCGAGGTAGACCAACGGATGGCCGTGGACCTCCTGGTGAAGGGCCGGGAAGTCCGCGCGCACCGTCGCCGGATCGAAGGCGGTGGCCTGGGTGCTTTGGGTTGACACGGTCATGAGCTCAGATCGCCTGGCGAACGACCTCTCCCTTGGGCAGACGGGTGAACAGGAACTCCTCGAGGTCGTTGCGCAGCTCGGGCACCTTGATCCGCCCCACGATGTCGCTGGCGAAGGCGTAGATCAGCAAGCTCCGCGCCGCCTCTACGCCGATGCCCCGCGAGCGCAGGTAGAAGACCGCGTCGTCGTCGAGCTGGCCGACCGTCGAGCCGTGGGTGCACTTGACGTCGTCGGCGAAGATCTCGAGCTGGGGATTGGAGTGGACCAGCGCCTGGTCCGACAGGAGCAGGTTCTGGTTCGACTGCTTGGCGTCGGTCTTCTGGGCCCCGGGATGGACGTGGATCAGGCCGTTGAAGACCGCCCGCGACCGCTCCTCCAGGATGCCCTTGAAGAGCTCGAAGCTGTTCGAGTGGGGCTTGGCGTGCTCGACCCGCATGTGGTGGTCGATGAACTGGTCGCCCTTGACCATATAGAGGCCGTTCAGGGTCGACTCGCAGCCTTCGCCGTCGAGCTCGGTGTTGACGTCGTTCCGGACCAGGCCGCCGCCCAGGGAAATCGAGTGGAGCGAGTAGTTGGACTGGCGCTCCTGGTAGAGCTGGAAGGTCGCCATGTGGAAGGCGGCCGTCGACTCCTGCTGCATCTTGTAGTGGTCGAGGACCGAGGACGGCGAGCACACCACCTCGGTCACCGGGCAGTTGAAGTACTCGACCCCCTCGGGACCGGCGAAGGTCTCGACCACGGTGGCCTGGCTCTGCTCGCCGAGGACGAAGAGGTTGCGCGGGAACATGGCCGCCGGCCGGCCCTCGGAATCGGTCGAGCCCGAGGAGTAGAAGAGCACGTGGAGCGGCTCCTCGATCACCGTGCCGCGCGGCACGTGGAGGAAGGCGCCGTCGGCGATGTGGGCGGTATTCAAGGCCACGAACGGGTGCTCGTCGTAGGCGGCGTGCCGGGCCAGGTGCTCGGTGACCAGCTCCGGGCTCTCGGCGAGCGCCTGACCGAGGCCGGTGAGCACGGTGCCCGCGGGCAGGCGCTCGGTGCTCGACAGCTCGGGGACCAGCCGTCCGTCGACGAACACCAGGTGGGCGCGGGCGCTCTCGAACAGCCAGGGCTCGATCTGATCCTCGAAGGCGTCCTCGGACGGGCCTCCGGAAGCGGCGGCCTGCTCCGGCCGGTGGAACTCCCGCTTGGCGATCGGGGCGACGTTGGTGAAGCGCCACTCCTCCTGGCGGACGCTCGGGAAGCCGAGCTCGGCGAAGCGCTCCAGGGCGCGGCGGCGGATCGCGCCCACCGCCTCCGGCTCGTGGCCGGAGCGGGCGCGGTCGAAGGCCTCGAAGCCGGCGACGAAGGCGGATTCGCCGGCCTGCCGGGCCTCTGCGGTCTTGTCGGTGACGGTGGTCATCGTTTCGGGCTCGGGCTCAGACCGCCGCCGGCGCCGCGGTGGCGCGGCCCTCTTCGGACCAGTCGGCGTAGCCCGTCTGCTCGAGCTCCTTGGCGAGCTCGGGGCCGCCGGTCTGGATGATCCGGCCGCCGACCATGACGTGTACCTTGTCCGGCACGATGTAGTCGAGCAGGCGCTGGTAGTGGGTGATGACCAGGAAGCCGCGCTTGCCGTCCCGGAGGCTGTTGACCCCCTCGGAGACGATCCTCAGGGCGTCGATGTCGAGCCCCGAGTCGGTCTCGTCGAGCACCGCCAGGGTCGGATCGAGCACCGCCATGTGGAAGATCTCGTTGCGCTTCTTCTCACCGCCGGAGAAGCCCTCGTTGACCGGACGCTTGAGCAGCGTCTCGTCCATCTTGACGAGCTTCATCTTCTGGCGCACCAGGGCGAGGAAGTCCATGGCGTCCATCTCGTCCTCGCCGCGGTGCTTGCGGATGGCGTTGAGCGCCGCCTTGAGGAAGTAGGTATTGGACACGCCGGGGATCTCCACCGGGTACTGGAAGGCGAGGAAGATGCCCTCGCGGGCGCGCTCCTCCGGCGCCATCTCCAGCAGGTCCTCGCCCTGGTAGAGGATCTCGCCCTCGGTGATCTCGTACTCCTCGCGGCCGGCGAGGATCTGGGCCAGGGTCGA